>OMLO01004647.1_pt1 | contig 11495 bp, 9 predicted proteins | sample 1674811 | NCBI WGS metagenome assembly OMLO01 (sample SAMN06265003, study PRJEB25207) | coral metagenome | isolation source: Coral host | place: Mexico:La Bocana,Puerto Morelos, Mexico | collected 2008-11-13 | reverse complement strand
ATTACCACCATGCCTTACGCAGTGCTGACGAGTCCCAAAGAGGACGAAACAGCTGTCCACTGCTAGGCTGGTGTGTTTTCAGGCTAGAAGGTCACATAACGGTACGTTACTGCTCTGATCATCAAGTAATGCCTTCATTTGATTAACATCATGTAGTTTCTTCTTACAACATCAAAAGAAGGTCAACAAGTTTATTCAAGGTATATTTTCTTGTTAAAAAACTTTCAGAAAAATTTCAGAAAACAAAAACATTAAAACGAAAAACAGGCAACCACTAACAAGGGTTCATTCTTTGGCGTGACAACTGAAAAGATTGATCTAAAAACAACCACTTTAAAAGTTATGGATTGAAAGAAACGAAACAAACTGTTTACACTCAGTTGATTTTTAACAGTGACCAGAGGCTGTTGTCACTGTTCTGGAAATAAAAAGGAAAATAAAGTTTAAGAAGTTCTAAATTGTATAGTTGGGCTTAAAAATCAAACACTTACTGATTCCAGTTGAGCTTGTAACTGTGCTCGTTCAAGTTTGAATTTTTCCAGCTCTGCATTGGATGCTTCTAGGTTTAACAACGAGTTGGACAAACTTCTTTCAAGTTCTGAAAGTTGGCATATTAAAACCAATGTTAACACACATACAGAGCTGTTAGGCTTCCTGTTGTTCTGTACATATCTTGTTGGTAATAAAAGTTTGAATGCGGGTTATCGTCCTCATGGCATTAGTTAAGATCGTACCAATTTCACCCTTTCATAAGCATTACTCCTAACATACCCATCACACTTGGAGAACAATTTCTAGCTTCCCTTTAGGAAAAACATAGGCATGTTCTAATCATGTCAAGACTGAGATCTTCATGGTAAGACATGTTTGAAAACAATCCATGCATTCTGGATAATCAGCAAGAGCAAATGACACGGTCATCCCGGCAAAATGTTTGACAAGAAAGTCAAGAGAAGGACTGTCATAGTGTCATTATAGAAACCTTGAGAAAGGAACTAAGACGAACTTAACTTTACAATAAAAGATATGACGCTAAGATGTTTTTCCTTTGCAGACAAAACGTCAATAAAACAACTTGACAACATAATTTAATGGCTTACGTTCTTTTAACAAGGTAAGCAAGTAAGGGAAACAAAAATCATTATTGGCAGAAAAAACTTATGATGACCAATCAACCGGCCATTTCTGCCATTCATGTTTCACAATCAAGAATAAAACGAAAGTAGGTGAATTAGAAACTGACCGCTTCCTTGAGGTGACTGAAGAAGTTCTCTGAGTTGCCTCTCCAGCTGCAGTGTGTATCGATGACTCTTAGCGAGGTCCTGAGCGCAATCAGTTCCATCTTCATCAAGGGACCGAATGCACTTCAATTCCGCTGAGGACAAAATCAAACCACACAAGTTAACAAATGTTGTGTCACAGTTCGCATAACATCGCCATAACAGATGTTAGTTACCTCTAAGCTCCAGATTTTCCATAGCGAATCTTGTGACATCAGGATGATGTTCAATTTTGTCTTTCAAGACTGCAATTTCTTCCTTCAGGAGTTGCTAAAAAGTGAAACGAAAAATATCATTCGAAATTACTTCACAAAACAAAAGATTTCCAGAATTTATAAAAAGAGTCAGTTAAACAAAGACACAATTTTTCAAACAAACCTTGAATAGCAAAACTAGCAAACTTCCTATGTCACTAACAGTAAACGGTGCGCTTCGGTTATGCGCCGGAGAAAATATCAGTAAAGATGAATATAAAAACAAATCAATGCTCTAGTAAACGCTTACAATTTCTCGATCCTTCTCGTCGCCCTGCCCCTCAGAACCTTCCTTTTCTCGCTTTCTTAGTCTGTCCAGTCTGGAAATAGTGCTTTCTCGAAACTTTAGGATCATCTTTGTCGACTGTGAAATAAAAAATAAGGAAGATTTAACTAACGTTTGTACAGTGACACTGTGAACTAAACGGTCTGGCTCTATTTTGAATGGAAAGTTTCTGATACACACCTGTAAGAATTTCTCTTTTTTACTGCACAGCTCTTCGAGCTTCTGTACTTTTTCAACTAAGCACTGTTGGAGTAGAGAATAAATATATTAAGAACAGAGTGCAGAATTCTTAACTGATAAAGTAACTGTACATGTACATGCGTTAGAAAATTAATGCGGAGTAGTTTCTGTAACAGACTAACATGCAAGGAAGTTGATTACTCTTGATCAATTTAAGCTGGAACTGTACTCATTTGTATCAGCTGTCGTTGAAAAAGTAACATCTTAGATGAACGCGTTTTATTTCAAGGTACAAAATTATTCAAAACAGATACATGTAGTTACAGACGGATGTTATATTGTTCTCAATCAAAGTTTTTATACATGTGTACATGCAGGGCACTGCAATGCATACAAGGCTGCAAAAGCGCATCACGCGCATGTTTTCCAAACTGTTTTCTAACCTGTTTCTCTTGTTCAGCTCGATCTCTAGCAGCTGTGGCAGCTACCATCATCTCTTTCCACTCTCGGTATTGTTGATTGAAGTCTACTCCTGCGTTATTGTTGTTGTTACTGTCTGGGGCTACACATGCCTCGCCACGAGAACTCTCTCTGTGTTCAGCTTCTGTTGATTCTAGAGAGAGAAACATCAGATTCAGTTGAATCATCAAAGCTTAAGCAAAGGTAATTAAGTTGTAGTTTAGGAGTGACTGTGAAGCCAACATGACAGTTATTTACACGAATCAGTGCAGTCCACACGTTTCTAACAAAATAGAACACGGGCTGCCTTTATAGGGGAATCACAAGTCCAATCGAAAAGATATTACACCTGTGAAAATGTGGACACTATGATCACGTTTGAGCTCCTGCTGTTTAATATAACCTTAAAATAAACATGGTTTTAAGTGACTATCACTTGTGTTAAGTTTAACTGTTGTACCTTGTCTTGTGATTTGCTTTGGGACACCAGCTGAAAACAAAAAGAGAAATACACAGGTAAGTTAGTTAAGTTTAAAGTTACAGTTGCACAGCGGTATAGCAGGTTAATCTTACATACAATTATTGGAACAGGAGACTGAAGAGTACCACAATATTGAGGAGGGCAATGTTTGTTGCCATTACCGGTATGCTCTAACTTAAGTACACACTGGCAAATGTAAGTGACTCTCACCTCTGGCTTTCTCCAACTCCTCTCTGAGTCTTCTTATTTCAGCTTGAAGAGCAGTAATGCTTCCTGTAGCATCTTCATTCACCACAGCCTAACAGCCATTAAAATTTTAACAAGGGTTAAAAATGTATTAGAATTTAAATTAAATGGGTACAAACTCTAAAGAGCTCAGAAACACATACCTTGTTTTTAATCATCTTTGCCCTTTTGGCAAAGTTCAGAGTGGACAATGTTTCACCAAAACACCTGAAAAGATTATATACGGGTATAACCACTGTATTTCAGTCCATGTCAAAATCATGGTATCAAAAACTGCTTAATCATTCATGTACATTTTGCTGTCAATTTTGTAACACAATAGGTTAACATAGCAACAATGTGATCTTTCTTTGTGAACCCCATTCACAGGTTTATTTAACCTTTGCAAAAAGTTGCATCTTATCATGCTTACTACAATTTGATTACAGAAAAATGCGGCTCATTGAGCTTGTTTTTGAGTTGTAAGTGCTTAAAGCTAAAATTAAGGGTGTTTCAGGAGGTCACATTGTCGCTATGGTAACCCGTTATAAAAAATGGATGACTGCAACTTGTTTACCAATGACTGGGAATTTGTATGATACTGTTGTGGTAGCATCACTTGTGTGTTTATCCTTCAAAGTATTTCTATTAGAAAAGTGCTGGAAACAACTAAAACACTTACTTTGCAGAAGGGTGAACATTGGCTATGAGATAGGTTTTGGCATTGCCACCTAAAGAATCCTATGGAAAAAAGAGAACAGTAGTGTTAGAAGCATTCTATATTCTTGAATAACAATGTACGGATCAATAACAGGATTAATTTCTACAGCCTGTTACAAATAAAAAGAAACAACTTACCCTTAGAAGAAAAGTGAGCTTTGAGTCTCTGTAGTGAACATGTCTTGTCTTTCCATGAGTTATGTCAACTAAGGCCATTATCACATTACCAAGAGCTGATAGAGATTTGTTTATACTGCTAGCTTCCTAAGGCAAGAGAAAAACAGCGGGAAATTAGACATCTTGATGGAGTCAGAATAAAATGTTAAAATCTTCAACCTACACTCTGAGACAATAAGCCTCAGCAAATTTATCCTCTTTTTTAAAAAAATATATCATTACAAGAAATAAGAAACTTTTACAAATACCTTAAGCCTAAGGCCCTCTGCATGAGTATCCTTCTGTCTTTCAGATCCTGCCAAGTCCACCAGATTCAGGCGTGACACCTTGATACTAGCCATACCAGCTTTGCGTTCCTAAACAAGATTAGTAATAACAAGTCATTTCATATTTAACAATTGTTAAAACCTCTGATAAAGAACTCTCCTGACTAGATAGAGATCTTTGTACAACTGTGAAGCTTAGTTTCGCTAACATAGTTCCTACTGTGTTACCCCAGCTAAGTCCAAGCCTAGGGGGTTATAAGTGTAACTAATGTTAAATTCACCAACCTTGGATTCTAAAGCTACTGTAAAAACAGCATGACTGCGACTGCTTTCTCTGTTCATTGACGTTGAAGCTACTCTCCTGTTTAACCAGCCTGAATTTAACACCTGAGAGAAGGAAATATAATACATTATTTTTTTCTGAAGCATCTCAGCGGTCCGGAATCCTAAATCCTTGAATCTGATTGGCTAATTCCGCACACTTTAGCGGTCCGGATTTTCCCATCCGGACCCCGCATATGGACCGCTCAGAGTTTTCCAACATTGTCGCTATTTTAGGAGCTTTTTGTTACACTAAAAATCTTCATGAAATGTATAAGCTGATACAAATTCTGCTAGAACTTGATTTAAAATTTCAAAACCTGGCAATGCACGGTGAATTCAAATGAGAATGAAATTATCTTTTTATAACAAACTTCTATAAGAAGAACTTCAAACTTGGAGTCCTTGTTATACAAATGTAAAAGACTGTAAATACCCTGTAAGCATCTCTGGCACTTGCAACATCTCTCTCAAGAAGCCCGTCCACAAATACACCCTTCTTGATATCTTCTCTTAATGAGAGACCCGTTGATGCTGGATCTAACAGATCAAATATCTGTTCATTGTAGATTTCAAGGAAAGAGCAGCGACACAAGAACTCCACCCGTTCACCATGCTGAAAATAGAGAAATCAAAATATGTATTACAATTTTCACTCTACAAAACAACAAATTAAAGAAACTACCGGTAACAAATAATGAATGTTTAAATATTAGTGACTGGTTTTCATTCCAGTGTTGAAAAACTACCTAACTGGTTTTACATTTACTGCATCACCCAATTGCTTTAGAAACCCAAACCAATAATATGACTTGTTTGCAGGCATTTTCCCAGGCTTTGCACCAGTTACATGCAATTACTTGGAGTTTTATTTGGCTCACCGTGATCTGTGTCCTTAGTGATTAGCTAGAGTGATAAATTTGGTTTTGGTTTTACAACACTCAATTGAAATCCGCCCTATGACACAGCAGTTATTCATCAAGTTTGCATAATTTTTATTTATATTACCAAGTGTATGCTGGTATAAATTAACTAAGGCAGGTAAATTATGTCACTGTATTCTCAACATTTTGAAAATCAATGTCAATGCTGTTACATTGTATACACGAGCAGCGAGCAGAAATCAATGAATTCCTTACAATACTAGGCTATGCCTACACCTGGACCATTGAACTGAACAGCTTTTAGAGGTTATATCAACTAAAAATAACATTCTTACTACCTTTTCCTGTTCTCTGTTTATAAGACTGAAGAGGTATTCAAAAGCACGTGGTATGACACCGCGGAGCTGATGAGTAAAGCTCTCTTCCTCTCCCTCCGCAGGCCCTATCAAACAGTCAAAACTATAGTTAATCCATAAACTAAACAACTGAGGAATTAGGCTCATGTTTAAAATGCAAAATGAAGAAATGGCAATACAGGTAAGAGTCAACATGGGATGCAGGTGTCTGTAAGGGTTAGCCATTAACAATAACTATTGTGAGCTAACCACTGTCAAGTCAGTTCTATTTAAGCTTCAGAACCCGAGCACCACTTTGGCTAACCATCATGCCATTTTGTCATTTCAACATTTTGTGTTTTAAATCACTGTCAAGGTAGCACAAGTTCCAGTCTTAACTCTTCAGAACCAAATTAAAATAATTTCTCATAACATATTTAGTAAAGAGTTTTATTAAGTAGACTTACCAAGCATGGTGAATGTCTTCCCAGAACCAGTCTGGCCACTAATGAAACAAGCATAATATTAATCAAACGCAAGTATAAAATAAACATGTTCAGAGCCAGTGAGGGTACAGGAAAGAAGAAAATGTTGAAATTAATATGCAAGACTTCAGCCTACAGTTAATAATTAAATTAAATGGGGCAATGTGTAGCACAGCAGGAGACACTTGCAGCAAGGGTCTCACAGCATATTCACTGTTGGGGAACAGGAAATAGCAGTGAAGCACTAGACTGATAAAAACAACTCTCAGCTGTAAGAACAATGTTGTGTGTTATTGTGAAGCTTACTAAGCAAAAATAGTTCCATTGTAGCCTGCCACGCATCCTTCGACAATCTTCTTGCCAACTGCTCCAAAGACCTCTTCCTAATAAAACAGAAATCATGAAATTAACTTTGAAAGGATAAACGACAACTTTCATGTTGTCAGAAAACAGAACAAAACAGAGATGCAAAATGGAAGAGAAAAACATTTGGAAGAGAAGATTTATTTACATGTACATCTCCTTGTAATGCATCATCAAAAGTTATCTTGGAGATTATAAAGACTGATTAAGTACAAAGCTTAAGGCTGACGAGAAGACTGAGGTCCATTTCATTATCTGATACAACTGTAGGAGGTCACATTTTAAGGTTTCCTAGGTGGTGAGATGACTAAATTTGTATCTTGAAGCTCAATCAACATGAAAATTTATAAACAAAACATACTCATGTCTAAACTAGACCAGTAGTATCAACACCACATTTACTTCAATCTACATTTACTGATTCAGATAATTGCAAGATCCATTTAAACCTTAAATCCCCATTTACGTGTAACAGAATTAACAGCACATTGTTTTACAGACAATAAGCAATTAACAAATAAAAGCATCATCTATACAGATTGTGAAATAACTGGATTTCAATATTTATCAGTCTGTAACTAGCCCCAAGGCCAAGTGCAATTTAGCAGTCATCAAAATTTTTTAAGCCAATTATCTTTCACATTTTTTTGCATGGAGTGTATAAATAAATAAAAGTATGCAATAATTACAGCACCTTTGACATTTAAAACCAAGGATTCTGAATACCTGGGTAGCATTGATATCAGCTACATGATCAAATGAAAAATTCTTGGGATCAGGCTTAGACTGCAGTACAACTGTATTCCCTGATGTCACTTCTAAACATGGTGTACGGTCGACATCTGTTTCAAGGTGTTTATCTGGTGGTCTAACACGGACATACACTCTAATGTTATCTCCTTCCCCACTGAAAAACAAAACAAAACAATTGTAAACTTTGTGAGGTGCAAAAGAATACCCACAACATGTGTTCCATTCTGCTAAGTAGACTGTACCTCTGTAGCACATTTGAAAAACAAGAATTGATTGCCAATTTTAAAAATTCTCAATTCTGCAAGAATATCAATGTGGGCAGGTTGATTCAAAAGTCTTCATTAGCCTTGGTAACACACAAGCAGCAAAATAATTAAAGCCTAGTTAGAGACTTTTCAAATAAACATAATTCAAGCTTGACCATAGGGTGACATGTACAGGTAGGTCCTACTGGTAAAATTCTACATGTGTTTCCTAGCTTGCATTCTGAATATGTACCTCTGTCAATTATATGACAGAGGTTTAAATAAGGGCTGGACACTGGCAAATTGACTGCCTGTAAGGACAAATTTGCCTGCCTGGTTTGACCATCTTAAGGAAAGAGACTTTTTCACAAAGATTTTCAGTTCAAAAACAATTGACCCCCGGTGAAAACCAATTGCCTTCCTCTGAAAACTTTGATGAAACCCCTGATAATAATGAAATAACTAGGAGGAGTCCAGTTGGTAAATAACTTAATTCTGACCTTTGTGAATTTCAGGTTACTACCACGAGTAAAAAAATATCAATTGAAAGATCTAGAAAGGTATTGAAATCTGGGCTTTTGTTAACACAGTTTTCAGGAATGTTTTAATTTGTTGAGAAGAAGAAACTATTGTCTTATTCAGACATATGTATTGTATTGGCAAACAAAGGTGAAATTGGTGTATCTCTCATCATAACGTTTCTATGGTACAACTAATTTTAGTATCTTCTCTTTGCTACAGCCATGTTATTACATAATATTATATAAAATTCAAATGTATTGTATGATCCATTAATACTAGTATCTTTTGGTTAAAGGACATCAAAGGAAAATGCACATTCAATAATATCACCATCTTTAATTTTAACTGTCTAGTACTTAACATATAATAATATAAATGCAAACGTTTAAGTGTACACAAATGTAGTTTAGACAATTAGCAGACTCCAAGGACAATTAGCAGACTCCAGACATAGGTATTGAAGTTGAGATATTGCACTAGTAGAGTTTGTAAATTATAGGTTAGTGAGTTTCTGTAAATTCAAACTCTGATAAGGACGCAAGACAGACCATTCAGTGAGGACTGTGACCAGCTGTGAGGATGATATTGCTACCTGGTTTGACAATCTAGAGGACGTTTTCCTTGCATTAATATAAAGAAGTTTAGTCACTTTTGTGACTTCCAACAATGAAAACCATTGATATGAAGAAATAAAGATATGGGGACTATTTTTGATCCCTTCAAAGTTATATACATGTATTAAGTTTGAGATAATATTCACCTTTGGTCAATTCTATAAAACGTTGTGTAATTACTCAACCAATGAAATAATATTTGCTTTACAAAGCATCAAATACAGTGAAAATTTCTCAGAAAACAAACACAACACTAACCCCAGCCTAAACCATGTAATAAGAAGTTGTTGCAAACATATGTAATTTGCCCAAAAGCCATAACATACTGACAGAATCACTTAAGAGTTCTCTTTTCATTACAAATACAGTTAAATACACCAGGAATAGAATGGACCTTCAAGCTAAAGCAACACTAATTGCTAAACATTGATATAGTGCATAGTAAGGAATGGATGCAAATTGAACAAATGCAAAGCAAGCAATGACAAATCAATGACACAAAGAAAGACGTTTAACATTATAATATACCACTGTTTAACCACAACAGCAATTAAATTTAAGTACTACTTCACGTTGTATTTATGATCACATTTTTTTTCTCATTCACTGTTATAGACACCATTTTACCTTCGACAGAAGAAGCAAGTAGACACACTGTGCCTCTTGCATGTTAATCTGCAACTATGCCCAGGGATCGTTTGTGCCAGCATATCAAAGGTAGAGAGCAATCATTTCATCTACTAAAGACATTGAAGATCCAACTTCCCACATGTGTGACAAAGGCAAATATCAGTCTGGTATCCAAACAAACTGCTCTGATAACCTCTAATAATTATTCCATGTCGTTTTTTACCCCACATGGGCTAGAATTTCTATTAGCACAAATAGCTATTCAATTTGTAGTCCAAAATAGCAAAAAAATCATATCCATAACAATGAGTGCTCCTGTGAATACAGAACCTTCTTTTGTGAGACAAACACAAAGGCTATTATTATTATAATCTTTAGCTATATTTATTTCTGCAATAAAATACGAAACTCCAAAACAAACTGAATAAGGTTTGCTTCACTATTTTGTCAAGATTTATTTCTTTAAAGCCCTGACATGCATACAAATTCTTGTCATAAGTCTAGATCAAAACAGACTGCCTCTCCTGATCATAACATCTCTCTTACGGCATGCATGGCTGATTGTGAATGTTCATTTTGACAAGAAACAAACTTCTGATGACGCAGGAGCTTCAGCTAAAACTTTAAATGGAACCTCTTTGTTATTAGAATCAAAAATCACTTGACACAGGATAAAAGCAATGCTAGCATGGTTCACTTGATAATTTGTAAAATTAACTCTATTGCTTTCCACAGTCTGTTAAGCTCATGCCTTTAATATTTTATTCTATTTTTTAAAACAGTACTGCAATGACTTTCCAGTTCCTAATGTAAGTAAGAATCGCTGTATGGAATTAAAAATTTTATTTATGAACGCCACACAACATCTAGACAATAGGCGATTAAGAGTTAAAAAGGCTAAATGCTAATGTATGCATATCATACGCATAACCCTTCTTTACTTGTTATTTCCTATTGTGCCATATACATATTTTAACATTTCAAACCATATATTTATGTAATTTGATTCCTCTGCCAAAGTTGAACATGACTGTTTAAAGGTTAAAACATTGTTCACTTATAGGTTAATTCTTAACATAAAAACATTACATAAGAGATAAAGCAACATATATCAAAATATTTTGCTGTACTTCATTATCTGCTGATCAATATTATAATAAATTATAACTCCTCGATATTTCAATGATTTACACTATCCTGTTTTGATAATGTCAGTCACTATCAATTCATATTGAACATGTTTTCATAATTAACCAGTGTCACATTTTGTACTTTTGTTTCTATAATATGTGCATTTGTAAAAAGTTATATCTTAAAAACCTCATTGGAGAAGGGTTATTATTAAACCCACAATACGTACCTTGATCAGCTAAAAACAGAATACAATTCAAACAAGGTGGGAGTCTTAAGCAAAAATGCAAATTATAGCACACTTTCTTAAAGTGAGTTAGATTACAGGCCACTGTTTGGAAACTAATAATAATATATTTAACAAATGTATATGTTGTAGTTAAAAATTAAATTCAGGTAGAAATTAAATTCCTTTGTCTCTTAACCCTTTTAGGGTTAAAAGACAAAGGAAATTGAAAATCAAACTAGGTTAAAATTATTTTTATCTGAATTAAATTTTTAACTTCAACATATACATCATTTTTATGTAAAGTTCAAAGGCACTTCAAATTACAAAGGGTACAAAAATTTAAAACCTCAAAATCTCATTCTTTGATGCTACATGTAGAGGACTCAAACTTGGCCATTTATGGGCTCTAACAAACCTTGAATTCTACCTGGCACCGTTGGACAAGCAGTTCTCAACTTTTGCTTGCCCTGGGCAAGTCTTAGTTTGCATTTTTTATTAAATTTGCAGATATCTTGTCTGATCCCTCACCCATCGGGCTAGTGAGAGTGAAAAGTTACTTGGACTACACTTTATACAAGCCCCATTTTTGACATGGTTTTTCCATTTCTGGCATTCTTTGAGTTATAGCCCATAAATTTATGAAACGTAGGTCATG
>OMLO01004646.1_pt1 | contig 11496 bp, 7 predicted proteins | sample 1674811 | NCBI WGS metagenome assembly OMLO01 (sample SAMN06265003, study PRJEB25207) | coral metagenome | isolation source: Coral host | place: Mexico:La Bocana,Puerto Morelos, Mexico | collected 2008-11-13 | reverse complement strand
AGCTTGTACTTCAGTAAACGTTTGGTAGGGAATATCAAAGGTCATTTGATACCAAATAATTTTTAATTAAATTATTCAATTAAAATGATCATAATTCATACCCTCTTGTATTCTGCTTCTAGGGCCCTAAAATGGTTAAATCTTATTGGCTTATAACAGACTTGTCAATGTAAACAAATTACAATTTGACGGTTTCACAAGACAATACATAATGGCCACTTTATTAGAAATCATTCCGTATTTTTTCTGCGTTTGCTATAAAAGGTCTTTACTTGGTCTTTTGAGAATTACTTTCCTTGTATAAACCCGGTTCAGTAGTCGTGTTTATATTTATATAAGCATTGTCCATGTTTCAAATAAAATGATTAAAGGCTACCAAACTTGTAACTCTAAGATAATATGCATGTATTGCATGTTCGACCATGTACGAACTGCGTACTGTGAAAGATCATATATTAGAACTGCGGAGAAAGATATGAAGACATGATTGATCGTGGCAGTCATATACACAACTTAATCAAGCAGTTGTGAAATTTATGTCTGAAAGAAAAAATTCCTCTTATTTTTCATCACGTTAGCAGCGTCGACCCTCAAAGCAAACAGTCTAGAAAAACACGTTTGGATGGACGACAAGCTGCGCTCAAAATGACTTGGGACTGTCTCCCAGTTCAACTGAAAATACATCAAACATGCATCTTGTTAGAATATATCTCCCAGCGTCAAACATGATTATTCTTTTACTGTTCTAGCTGTTTTTCTAAGCTTTCCAGTACAAAGAAAATAAATCACTGAATATATTGGCTTTGTGATTTTGTTATTTAATTCTAACATAGCTCCTCCAACGAGAACTATTACGTGTTCCTCTTAAGGGAAACCTTTCCTCATTCGTTTTGTTTTAGACGCCAACCGTGTAAACATTTGTCATTTCATCCTGTATTGAATACATAATTATCCGTAATTTTAAACTTTGCTACTTTAATTAAAAATTATCTGTTAAGAATAAGTACGTTTCGTTTGTCAAAAGGGTTCGCGGGTCTGTTTGCACTCAGTCGGATGTGTTTGTGTTTAATTAACCGAAAGGAGCAGGAAGATATGTTAACGTTTTGACTCCTTTAAACTATCGTCAAAAACAGGACTGTCAAATAAAACTGTTAGACAAGACACCTGTATCCTCTTTTTTAAATCAGAAATCAATAATTATCATGTGTACTATAGTTGTTAAAGAACAATTAGCTCTTAGATAACGGATAAGTGCAATGGGATTGGCGCCCTTTATGATTACAAAGTTAGATTCAGATTAAAAATGGCTTGGCTGCGAGGGGAATGGTGAGTAGTCAAGTTGAGGGTTGATTGGCTTTGCCGCGAAAATTTCCCCACCGTCTCAGCCCTCGGGTAAAGCAAAATTACTCATGCGCGAAATCTGCCGGCTTCATAGGCAAGTTGAAGATCTGAGATTAATCTAAAGTGTAGTATTTTTGTGCAGTTCAAAAATTTTGTTCAACGGATCAAAACCCACAGTTACGTCTGCCACATTAAAAGACTTTAAAGTCTTTTAAAAAAGTATACTCAGCAGAGCTTAACGTGCCGCGATATCATAGGTGTGTTTCCTTATTGCGTGTATTATACAGTGAAAACTACGTTTCTTTTTTTCAAAACCAATTTAAACTAAAGTGGCGTTGTATGTTGACATCAGTTGCGACTCCCTCGACATGTACGCCCCGAGTTGAATCTGCCAATCAGAGCGTGTGAAAACATCGATATTTACCGGTGTTGTGTAAAATATTTTGAACAATTTTGCTAATGCTCGAGAGACTTTGGAAACTTAATCTTTTTCTTGTTGGCTAGCTAAATTGCCTGCATTGTACATAGGAGAAGTCAAGCGAAAAACCATCAGCCTGTGTCGGCCAAAATAAAGGTGTCGGTGTATTTTCACCCTTGCTGATTTTAGCCAATCACGAAGCGTGTTATAACTGGAATAATTCCGCTATTATGTCACTGTTTTGTGTTCGTGCCCACGCCACCAGTCAAGATTACTTCAGTTATTTTCTCGATGCTTTCAACCGTTCTGGTGGATGTTAGGCCTTTTCGAAAATAAAATGTTGTAGGTGAAAATAATCCTTTTCAGCAAATTTTTAATCAAGACATTATTTAAGGTAAGTCTGGTGCTTTCAAGTTTCTATGCTATCGTTAGGTTTAAAACGTTCAAATGTTGCACTGACTTTCAAGTTTAGAGGCGTACCAGCTCTTACACCCTGTAGTACACGCTTCAATGATCGGAGTCATTTCAACTGTGGAATACTTGATTGAACATTTTGTTTCGTTACTCCTGGAATTTTGTGATCTTTTAAGTTTTATTTTAAGACATTTCCTGGCAAATCCAGAGGTATTAGCTGCAATATTAGTTCTTTCCTTTGCAGGTTAAGTTAGAAAACTGAGTTGTTTTAGGGTTATGTTAGTTGTTTTTTTTGCTACCCGCCGACACTTAACATGAGAATTCTCATTTGCTTGTAGGATCGACAACTTAATCACATCTTCTAGAACGCCGAATAGCAACATTGCCCTGCCATGTATAGTTTCAGATTTCTTGTGAAACTCAGTATTTTCCTAGGATTTTGTATTTTGGTTGTTGAAATTCGACCGTCCTCTTCCATGCCCATAGAAGGAGGTAAGAGCATTTCATAATAGGTCATGTGCTTGTATTTGCATGTTAATCACATACCTGCACTCTGGTATAGCTTCTCTTAAAGGCTTAGCTATTTTCCCACTGTAACCAGTGCTAAGAACTCATAAAAACGTTTCAAAAATTTTAAAGTCAACAAGTAATCTCACTTCTTTCTCTCTTTCCCAGACAAAGTTAACGGTAAATTTGTTTATCTTTATTGTGGTTGTTTGACTAAACATTTACACGTAATAATAAGCATAGCATGATGGCGTTTTGGAAAGTGAAAACGAACGTTAACGCGAGACCTTACACTCAGGCTGTGCTTGCCTTACGCTTGTGTCTACTTTGCTAGCAAAACCAGGCACTACTTCCTCTTGTAATGCCAATCATTCTTCTGACAGGTGACAAGAAGGGAAACGATCAACTATTGAGTGTATTGTCTTGATGTACGGCCTAATTCTCCAAACAAACACCTTTAGTGATACACGACATTCAGTAGCGAGAAGTGGTACTGACTTCAAGCTTACCGCTGAAAAAGCTGTCCGAAGTGTTTTACAGCATTCGCACTGTCTAATATTCGCCTCTTTTGTAAATGCACACAAGCTTTAAGATGGCTATTAAACTATCGATTAGATTGGCTTTTAATTCATGAATGTATGTCAAACGTTAAATAACCTATAGCTATATGTCTGAAAGTGTTTAATTTCTTCGCAGACAAAAATGTTGACAAATATCAAGGTATATCCGACCTGATAGCCCAAAGGCTACGGAATTTGAGTCAAGTAAATAAAGGAAATAATAATAATACTGAAAGCATTCAAAGATCATTTTCCCCTGTGACAACGCTTGGCAACACGATGAATCAAAGCTCAGTGGCTCAAAACAAAACCGATGCGAACAATACACAAAGTCATCAAATAAACGATCAAAACAGTCGAAGATCATATGTTCCTGTAGCGGTTGGTTATACCGAAAACATATTGGCGGGAAAGCCACCAGCGGCAAACCAAATGGCGGGAAGATCACCGGGCGGAAATCAGCCGGTGGGAAATTTTCCCGCCGAAAACCCATCGGCTGGGAACCAACTGACTGGAAATTTTCCGGCAGGAATCCGAAAGGTGGCAAATTATTCCAACGTCACGAAGCCAGTTTCTAACTTTTTAACAAACAGGGGACAGACTGGAGCGTCAATGTTCCCCACTTCTTTAAACGACGGTCCCACAAATCATGAAGACCGGAGTGGTTTGTACACGAATTTTTACAGGCAGCCATTGACTTACAATAGGAAAGATACAATTTACCGCGAAAATCTACCGGCAACCAACCCCAACGGTCAAGGAAAGACCAATGCCTATGGAACAATTTCGTCTCCATCGGCAGAAGCTAGAAGGACAGGATTTATCGCACCTTATCAGTATACTCAAAGCTATCAAAATTATCAGCAACAGATGGGTCACAGGGTACCCAACTACCAACAGTATTCTAGCTATTCAGGATACCCTAGTTATCAGCAACAACAGTGGAGGCGCGGTTACTCAGCAGGTCCTGGTTACCAAGTCAGTTATCCACGAATATCGCAACAAATCAAAGAACCTCGTGATCGAGTTCCAGTACTTCTGGATAAGAAATGGTCGGTGTCAATGACGACGAAAGAAAGTGAAAATCACGTTAACAATGAGCACGACGACACGGCATTGCCAATGCCATCAACTATACAAAGAAAACTCCCAGAGAAACCTGTCAGAAAAAGCACATCTCCTACGATCCAGTCTCTTCCGGCGGAGATTATTCCGAGCTCCGGCACGGGGTCGGGTCTTAACGATTCTGACGTCATGTCCGATGAATCTAACAACGCGGATACTAACGCTGATACTCAAGAATCAAATAAACTTAGTGGCAGTGGAAGTGGTGATGATGACGAAGACTTAAGTGGTGATACTTCTAATGTGGCCTTCATGTTAGCTGGCACGCACAATGGCCGCATTAATCCACCCTCGTTTCCAGTGTCCGGTTTACCGATGAACTTGACGAGGAAACAAGCTCTTGATATTTACAAATCGGCTTTGTACTTTGCTGGTTTATTACCAGAAGGTGAGTGGTAAGTGCACGGCACGATGACACCAAGAAACTCAGTTTTGGTACAAAATGCGAAAGTTCGTTAAATGATGTAAGGCTATCGGTGTTTTATGGGGCGATTTGCATCGTTTACAAAGTTTGTTTTGTAAAAAGCCAAACGAAACAATTGCTATAGAACAGAAAAATTACCCTAGCCCTTAGAACTAAAGAGGTACAGATTAACGAGAACGAATCAAAATCGAAGTTTTAAAGAGATGCAGGGCAACTTTGTTTTTTGAAGAGGAAATTTTCAAATGTCCGCCCGGTTTACCCTCATGAACTATCTTTGTCTCGGAAAAGCGTACCCAAAAATTAAAATTATAGATTAATCCTTCCCACAGATGGACTTTTTGGTCTTGTCGCCGTTGCTACATATACAAAATGCCTACGAAAAAACCGAAACTGAAGAAGACAACTCAGACGGACTAACCCCGAGGACAGACGCAGGATTAAAAACACGTCAAAGAAACTACGTACCAATCTTTCAAGCAATGGCGTACAGTTTAGCGTGCAACACGACACAACAACGACAACAAGACCCCTCCACAAGACTACACTACGACAGAAGACGACGTTACCGTCCACCCCAGAGTGAACTACTCACAACGTAAATAACGAAAGACTTCACAGTTTTGATTGTTATGTGCTGAATTACAGTTTGACAAACCCAATCAACGAAATAAAGCTAAGACACTTGAGTTATGACACTTGTTTCCTTTACTGCTGACCATTAAAAGTGTTGCCATGACAACTGCCTTAATGAAACGAAGAATGATGTAAATGTCAATTTGCTCTTTCGAAAAGTATTATTTCTAACTCTTTGCTTCTTTTCTGCCAACTTAGACAATGACAAAACAGGATCCGGTGATGACGTCATAGACGACGGGGATAGAAGTGAACTTAAGATAGATGACGAAGATAAGGACGAGAATGTTAACGACGATGATGACGTAACTATAACTGATAATGACGTCAAAGAAGCTTTAGCTGCGTCAAGTGGAGAGGTACCTGCAAGCGGTCAGCCAATCAGCGACGAAGAAGGTTCTGGTAGCCAATTAGAAGCACCTGTCACCCAGTCACAGAGCAGAGATAACGATACTGTTATAAAAGGCGAAAGCGAGGATCAGAAGATAGCAAGCGATTCGCAGAAGCTCGACAGCGAACCGCACACGGAAGCCGTCCAGGCTTCACAGCTGGACACCTCGACTCAGAAAGTCGAGGAAGAAGCTTCCAGAGAAGAAGACGCTGAGAAAGAACAAAGCAAACCTGAACAAGTTGAAGATGTTAAAGACATCGACGCCGAGACTCCGCCAGCAGCTGATAGCAATAGACAAGCTACTGATTCCACCGAGCAAGACGATGATACACCACCACCTGATGAAACCCAACAAATGAATGAGGCTCAGACGAAATACGCTGAAGACCAACAAGAGGAAAAAGCTCTTTCTTATCTATCAAGTGGTAAGAGGACATTTTTTAATCATACTGTGAGTTAATGTTCAAAAACAAAAGTGGAATGAAAATATGCAATGAATGTCAAGTGCGGGAAAATATGCATCCGCGGGGGGAAACGCGGATAGGCCAAATGGATTGTGGTGGATTTTACAAGAAACAAGGCTCTTGCAAGACTCGTGTAATTCATTAGATCACGTAACTAATGAAGCAAAATAATTTTTAAAAAATATACTTGAGTGTAATCATTGAACTAACTATCAGTATCAGCCGGATAGTACTACATTTTTAAAAATACTGTCTTTAGCTCGTCAAAGCGGAGTTTACTCCTCGCCATCCCAAAGGACTGTCATATGCAAAGACACGACCCAGAAAATATCCTGCCCTCCCGAGCAGAGGATAAGAATTTTAAACGCTGATTATGGTGATACGGGTGATGTGGGATGCCTAAAAGAAGCCAATCCAATGCCGTCTGGCATGTGTCGCACGCCGGGAGCGTATGAGACAGTGAAGAGACAGTGTGATGGCTTGGAAGACTGTGATTTGTTCGCTAGTAATGGCGTGTTTGGAGACGCGTGCCCTGACGCAAACAAGTACCTGGATGTGAACTACGACTGCGTAAATAATCCCGGTAAGTTGATGGGGAGCCACTTCTAGTAATAGGGATGTGCCACTGGTTGGGTCGCATTTTCACGATTAGATTGACTATAAACATTGCATTTTTAATAGAGGTACTAGAATGGGGTCGAATAATTTTGGGTATTTTGGGTGTAAGAAAATTTTAGCAAGTAGGGATGTACTTTTGGGAAGTATTTGGGAAGATTTGCCGTGAAAAGGTCACGGCTGCCCTTTTACACTCACTTCAACAAATGTGTCACTACATTTTGGAATAAACTAGATAAAAGGCTTTATAAAATAGATGCATCAGCATAAAGTGACTAAGGGATTGCAAAAATGGGGTCTATAACTGGGCATAGAATATACTATGATGGCTTAGGAGTTTGAGAGACCAATGCACATACCCAGCAAAAATTGACTACTCTTGTCTCCAGAGCCTTCTTTTTTGTACAGTGCTCGGCAGTCTCTTGTAGTTCTATTTAACGGGAAGTCAATACAACGCCTCTCCTGAGCTAATGGAACAACTCATTAAAAAAGTTCTACCATGCAGTCAAATGGGGCAAGAGAAATTGACCCTTACGATTCTTTTTGGGCTAGTGAAGCTCATTTCATTTCGTTGCATCTAAATTAGATTTACTCGAACTGAGGGTGTAACATCATAAGATACAAGTTATAACTGAAACTTCTCGCAAGCAACCACTTACCATTTATCTTTAATAATGGCAAGGAATGGCCACTTAAAGGAGAAATGGTTCAGCTCAGACTATCAAAACGGAATATCTCGGAAACTACTATAGGTTTTGTTTGCAGGTATCAATTAAACGTCAACTAGATGTTAATTTATAATCCCCTCTTTTGACTGACCGCGCCCTGGTTTAAAATTACTCTTGCGACAGTATTTTCGCGCCATTTTTGTCCCCGTTATTTTTCCCAAGTCCCGCCCTGTGTCTATATACAGTCATTTAGTGAGGTCTGTTATGACTTGATTTTCAATAGCCAATTACAATCGAGATAGATCATGGACTACCTGCAAACTAGACACTTCGGTAAAACACGTAAGCTCGCGTATAATCAAACTCCTGAAGTTTGGAAATTCGATCCTGGATTTCTTCGAACAAACGACATGAAGAGTTTATTTATCGACGTTTTTGCATTCTTTGTTTCGTTTGCTTTTTTAAACGTTGTTCAAGCAGGTATTTCGAAAGTCATGTTAGGAAATTCATCTGGCCATTGCTTTTGCTAAATTGTACATGGGAGTCCGGACAAGTTGATAATTTCTCGTATTTTTTTTTTTTTTCAATTTCGTAGCTCCTTCGTTTCATTGGTACGATCTTTGGAAATATCATTCTAAACCTCAACACGAACAAGGTTCTCAGTCACACGTTTTATTAGATAGTGCCGTCTTTGTAATATTTGTGATTTCTATCCTTGCGTCTAACATTTTTGGAAACTTTGCGTTGATGTTTAATAGCACACAAAAAGTTTGAACCTTCATCTCAGCCTCAACCTCAACAAGTAGAAAAATCTTCTCCTGGTCTCCAGCCTATTATTCAATTGCCACAGTTCATCTTTCAAGGTGTCTTGCTTATGTCTGCACTATTTTGAACGTTTTCAGTGAAATCAGACATCAGTTAAACCGTATTTAATTAAGAAAGTTTCTTTGTTTCCTTTTAGTGCCGTACGCAGCCGCTCCCGCTCCAGGATACAACCAAGGTGAGACATAAATTGCTTGTTCATAGAGATAAACTTATCAATGATTGTCACTAATTCTAACTGTAAATCTTTGATAAAAAAATATCGGTCCTTGGTGGCTTGATCATATGCACTATACAGGTTAATCAAACAAATGAAAAGATAAGAAGAGTCCTCGTAGATTATAATAGATTTATCACTGCTAAAGGGCTAAGAACTGTTAAGATCTGATTTCTTTGCACCTTTTAAGTTTACAATTCTATCTCTTTTCCCCGAAAATTTGTTTCCAAACATGACGAACCGCAAGGATGTTTTCTTGCCTGCTCCCAGGGTACATCCATGTTTACCTCAAACTGTTACCTGCGAGAAGAAGACAACCTCAATTGACATCTGGTGGCCATAATGTTTCGGATTGCATAATATTTTGACAAATGGTGTTTTAGTCCTCTCGTAATTATTGTATTGGAAATGAGCAGTTTCCTAACATTTTGCTGGGTTTTGAATAAGACAAGAGACTAGGCGTGGTCGTTGCTTGACAATCCTCCCTATTCTCTTACTTCAGTCTCCATTGTACGCCTGCTTTAATCATCTTAGTTCCGTTTATTTTACGATTCCTGGCATGGTTCCTATTAACGCTGAAAACAAGTTCTTAGTGCTAATAAGGCTTGCATAGCTATTAGCATACAAACAGTTTAACACGATGTGTTAAGCGTTTAGACGTAGATTCAATTTTTGCCGATATTGCTAATAATGCGGTATTTCTTGTCATCTACACTGGTATTCGATCACAAAACTCTTATTGGTTTCATCAAGAACGCTTACATTTGAAAACAGAGCACTTTTGTAACCGACTAGAAGATGAAAATGCAGCGAGGCATTTACAAGCGTGTCTATGTGGGCGTTTAGCGAAAACTAAAATTTGTTGGCACGTTTAATTTACACCTTTTAATTTGGTTTTCCTTTACTGTTTCAACAGCTAGTTACCAGCCCTCCCCGCAGTACGTGAATCCTCCGCCTCCACCAGTCGCTTATGCCCCAGCTCCGTATCAAGGTGAGTATAAACCTCTCGCCTGAATCAAACGGGAAGGGGCAATTGACCAATCATAAAACGTTTTATATTGACACTGTTTCTTTGACGGTTTTAGCTCCACCTCCTCCGGCATATGCCCCTGCCATGGGACTGCCGAACCTTTTACCGCCCAGCCCGTATGCAGCGCCGGACCCGTGCAGCCCGTGCAACACGTGCGCCCAGTGTTCGTTACCAGTCTGCAGCCCGTGTACTCAGGCATGCCACACGTTAACGTGTCCTCCGCGCATCCCAGCTAAACTACAGCCTTTGTGGCAACAATGGAATGAAAGAACTGCAGGTAATTAACAATCGTTTTGTACCGATCTCCTAATATCAATTTTTTTGCACATTCTCAAGCTGTACTCACTTGTGCACAAACACATTTAATACGCGATATTTGTTTATTAAAAAAAAAAATTTCTTGGTAGTTATTTTATCGCCATGGACACCATAAGCACTTACATGTACGTAACTCGCTTTTGGGAGATATAATGAAGATATAATAGTGATTGATTAAAAAATTGAAAGAAGTATTTAAAACTCGAGCAACTTGAAATGCTTTTTTTTATTTTTAGACCTGAGCCGAATGGAAATGGCGGCGCTTATAATTTCACCTCTGCCAAAACTTGCCGCTCCCACAAAGGCACCTGAAACAACCGAAGCGTCAGGTGCAGCTGAGGGGTCTGAGTCCGAGTCAGGCGATGAAACCACTGATGAGGATGCCCTGTACGAGGCCAGCAAGAGGTCTGGAATCCAACGAGTTAAATCACAGCCAAAATCGAAAAAGACTACTTTGACTGGGCATAAGAAAGCCCATAATAAGGACGACAGCGAGCAAGGGTTCCTAAGAAACAGTGATATAATGATCTCTTCTGGAGATGCAAGCAGTGGCTCGTCAACATAAAGTGTGGAGATAGAAATACTCTGAGTGCTCCTTTGAACAAGACCATGTCCAAGAGAAACCTAAGTGTTTGGTTGCACCATAACGTCTGACGCTTATAGAAGTTGTGACATTAGGGAATTTATTTTGTTAACTCAGTCAAAGAAAGCTGAAAAAAGGAAGAGACTTAATTGTAAGAGTTTGCCACTCTATACGATGTGGACGGCAAAGTGTTCTTTTCAATTCTCTAGTTGATAAGACTTACAAACCTAAAAATTGCAAATTAATGCCATTTGCAAAATAAATGAAAAAATCTGGCGTTTTCCATTCAGGGGAAACTTCGAAACAACTTGCTACCATAGTAATTATTAACCTTCGTAAAATGTTAATTTCTTATACCCCACAAAATAATCTAGACCGTCCATTTAGTGAACGTTCCTTTTAGTGTTTTCGTGACAGTAATGACTGCGAAGTAAAATGCCTCTACAGAAATCCCCAAAATTTAAAGACTTGTACACAGTGTTATGATGTATAAAGTTCCATTTTTTAATTTGAAACGAGGATTAAACGTATGGGGTGGGATCGCTCTACTAAGTTGGTTTAGTTAAATATTACTGAATAAACACGACTGCTAACGCGAGTGAATATTATTTATTCACAAGTGACATTATTCAATATTGTAAATAAGATTATCAAAATGTTGGTTGGAAAACGTCATTTTTAAAAATAAACAATTGAAAACTTTCTAACATACGCAGAGAGACGGCAGTAAAGTTCTTTGTTACCTTTAACAATGGGTGAACAATTTCTTTTGAGCGAAGTTGGACTAACAATGATTTCACTCTGGTCCTATTCCTCGTGTTCCACTGCTCTTTGCCTCACTGTTTTGTCTAATATAGTTCCACTTCGAATCAGAATTCCATGGCAAGATAACTATTGTAAATGGCTAGCGAACGAGTCATGCCCACACAGCTTTCCTGGGGCGGCGGCCACGGGGAGGGGGGGGGG
>OMLO01004645.1_pt1 | contig 11497 bp, 14 predicted proteins | sample 1674811 | NCBI WGS metagenome assembly OMLO01 (sample SAMN06265003, study PRJEB25207) | coral metagenome | isolation source: Coral host | place: Mexico:La Bocana,Puerto Morelos, Mexico | collected 2008-11-13 | reverse complement strand
GAAACGATCGTTTTGGAAGCTTTTTCTGTGAAAATTGTCGGAAGCCTCGCGCGAAACGCTCGTTTTGGAAGCTTGTTTTGTTGACCACCAACCCCTGTCCACAATAGCTGACCACCAAACCCTGACCACAGCAAGTGATGCTTTTGCGAGCTTCTTCTGTGAAATTTGGAAGAAGACTCGCACGAAACGATCCGTTTGGAGGAAGCCTCGTGCAACACGATGTTTTTGCGAGCTTCTTGTGTTAAATTTGGAGGACCCTTCGCGCGAAACGATCATGTTGGCAGCTTTTTCTGTGAAATTTCGGTGATATCATTTATATCATATGATCATGTGATTTCAGTTTCCCTTTTTTCATCCACGTCAAGGTTTTATATCTTATATTTTCAATGACCTTGGCTTGGAGAAGTGTTGTTAACCACCAACCCTCTTATCACAGCGAGGCGATGTCATTTATATCATATGATTGGGATTGCTATCAGTTTACTTTTTTCTTCCATGTCGAGGTTTTGCGTATCATATTTTACATTACCTTGGCTCTTTGGGGCCCAGCTAGATGATGCACTCATGGTAATAAACCCTTGCAAGGGTTGGAGGATTTGTTTGTATTTGCTTTCATGGCTTTTCGCTGTCATTCCGCATGTTTTCGTTTTGTTTAGCTTTGCTGATTGTTCCTGCTTGTCTCAGTATGTCTTCACGCCTGGCCGTCCAATGTCCTGATCCGAAGGGTGTCAAGGTAGTGTTTGGGCGAAAGGCTCGTTTGCTTCTTGTAAACCGCGGATGATTGACGCATACCTCGCAATTATATGAAAGCAACTCTGCTCCGTGAAGCTTTGGGATAAATTGACATATTCTGTGTACCGTATATTTTGATTCTTTCAGAACAGAAATTAGCATATGGCAGTTGTGATTTTCCTTTTTGTTGTGTGGGTAGCGGAGCCATGGCAAGTTCTTCGACTTTGCCCCCGTCAGGCAAGGTGATGGTTTATCTCTCACGAGTTCATGGTTGTTCCCGAAAGCTCCGCGAAAGGGTCCTTCTAAAGAACTCGTGCAGTATTGACCACCAACATGATAAGACAATAGCTGACCACCAACCCCTGACCACAGCAAATGATAAGATAATAGCTGACCACCAACCCCTGACCACAGCAAACGATAAGACAATAGCTGACCACCAACCCCTGACCACGGCAAATGATAAGAATGATAAGACAATAGCTGACCACCAACCCCTGACCACAGCAAATGATAAGACAAATGAGAAGATCTGCTGAGAAGATCTGCTGAAAAAATCTGCTGAGAAAATCTGCTGAGAAGATCTGCTGAGAACATCGACTGAGAAGATCTGCTGAGAAGATCTGCTGAGAAGATCTGCTGAGAAGATCTGCTGAGAAAATCTGCTGAGAGAAAATCTGCTGAGAAGATCTGCTGAAGAAAATCTGCTGAAAAAATCTGCTCAGAAGATCTGCTGAGAATGGTTGTGGATCAAGACTTCTTTAAAATTTCTTTCTTTTTTTACGCAGGGTGGGTTTGGTCGATCAAGACGGGAGACCACCCTCTCGTCACTTCGTGCTCGTCGGACGTCCGAAACTGTGGTGAAATGCGAATTTTTGAGATCGCCGCGCAACCCTCTCGTCACTTCGTGCTCGTCGGACGTCCAAAACTGTGGTGAAATGCAAATTTTTTAGATCGCCGTCGCAACCCTCTCGTCACTTCGTGCTCGTCGGACGTCCAAAACTGAGGTGAAATGCGAATCGGCCTGGGTCGTCTCGCGACCCTCTCGTCGTTTCGTGCTCATCGGACGTCCAAAACTGTGGTGAAATGCAAATTTGTGACTTCGTCCGTGAACCCTCTCGTCACTTCGTGCTGGTCAGATGTCCGAAACTGTGGTGAAATGGTGATTTTTGTATGCCGCGGGTTGCCCCGGACGTCGTGCGCTGGATTCATACATTTTTGCGCACGCCGCTGTAGTAAAACGTACATTTTGAAATTTTGGATGGCACGCCGTTGTAGCGAGACGCACATTTTGCTTTTGCTGGATGAACCCTCTCGTAGGATTCGGCGGGTCCATTGCACGAAACTGTGGCGAAACGCAAATTTTCTATGGAAATTCTCGGAAGCGTCGCGCGAAACGTTCGTTTTGGAAGCTTTGTTCTATAAAATTTTGAGGAAGCCTCGCGCGAAACGTTGGTTTTGGAAGCTTTGTTCTATGAAATTTGGAGGAAGCCTCGCACGAAACGCTCGTTTTGGAAGCTTGTTCTGTGAAATTTCGAGGAACCCAATAGACCCATTAAGACTATTTTTTGTCTTAGACAATAAATAGTCTATTTCGACAAAAAATAGTCGAAAAAAATAATCTTAGATAACTTTTTTTCCCGGTGGTTTTCGACTATTTTTTTTGTCTTCGACTATTTTTTTCGACTATTTTTTTGTCTTAGATAAAAAAAATAGTCTAAGATTATTTGAAACTTCGAGTTTCCCAGCTTGAAACTTCGAGTTGCGAGGCTTGAAACTTCGAGTTGTTTTTTTGTGGAAGAATCTATCAACATTCTTGACAGTGATGTTTTTGTGTTTGATTTGCATCATGATGAAGCAGCAACCTCTCCATACAATAATGAAGAATTGTGGAGGGTTGCAGTTTCTTTTTGCATCAGTTTTTGTTTGTTCCTTGTCATTTGTTGATTGTTCTTTGCTTGGTTGCTTTGGGGTTTGTTGATCGTTTGCTACCTTGTTGTTGTGTTGGTTGTTTGCTACTTTTTTTGTTGTGTTGTGTTCTGAATTGTTTCTTTGGTTGTAGTTTGTTGGTTGTTTGTTGCCTTCTTGTTCTTTGCTTCGCTGCAGTGTTGTTAGTGATGATGGTGATGATGATGATCATGATCATGGTATTGGTGTTCTTGATGATGATGAAGATGATGATGATGCTGATGGTAATGATGATGATCACGATACCATGTTTCAATGCGGATAGGGAAATTTACCTACATTTGTTGTTGTTGTTGTTGTTGTTGTTGTTGTTGTTGGTGGTGTTGGTTGTTGTTGTTGTTGTTGTTGTTGTTGTTGTTGTTGTTGTTTTGTTGGTTTTTGCTCTTTCAAAAGTTTGGAAGTTCACCAAAGATGTTTTTGAGACGTGAGCCAAGTTTAGGAAGAAGTGATGCTGTGATTGCACATCTCCAACCTTTAATCGGGAAACTATTGTGTAACTACTACAGTACTCCTGTTTCAGAGGGACGAGCGTCATTGCACAAGTACTACTGCAAAACTTTCCTTTTCAACGTGTCAACATGTCAAAGTGAACTGCCTGACGACTCAGGGCTTCTTTGAGCCTTGTAAATACTGCCATCTTGCCAGCATACAGACAAGAAAAAGAGATCGAATTTCACAGCAGTCAGGCTTCGAAACACCAGCTTGTCCAACAGAAACTATAACACGCGCAGGCCAAACCAGCATGTGTGAAGTGGCTCTGTCCAAGCGCACTGACCTAGATGTTTCATGTGGCTCTGTGTTCTTCAGCATGCCAACAAGATTCGCACAGACTTTATCGTGTCAGCAAGTGGCCTCGTTCTCGGCTCTGGTTTTGCTTTGCGTTTCAATCAGCCAAGGCTGAGAACCCCACCAAGAAGTTGTTGCAGGATTTCCCACATAACTTCACCCCAAGGCCATTAAGTATCCTCACCCCAGGTCTGACTGCTGTCACACAAAATCAATTGTTTTATATGAGTATTGCTAAGGAATTGAAAGTATCAAGATATCAGTAGCGATGTTTTTTATTCAGCCCACCCAGCAGCAACCCAGACAAGGATAGCTAGGCCAAAACTTAGATGGAAATGTTTCTTCACACGATTCGAATGATAGCCAGCTTCGTGGCCTGCCATTGGCAGCAATCAAATGGAATCATTATCAAATCCTATTCACTTTTTAGGCCTCTTATTCTGCCCAGAAGACGATGCCCCTCCAGCTCCACACTCTTCATCACCCCCACGTTTGCATCCACGCAATGTAGAGGAAGCTGAAGGCTTGGAGGTACTTCTAATAGCAGACTTCTCAGACTCATCCAAACTTCCCCACCAAGACCAGCACCAAGCTGCTGCTGCTTGAATGGCTTGGATTTTGGTTCTGTTGGTCCCCCTTTTGCCAGTCATACAAGTATGTTCAGTCATAAAGGAAACACACCTGCTTTTTCGCCCCTCCCATTTCATGTTTGATGGGAGTTTTGCTTGAAAGAAAGCATTGGCGAAGTCAGGGAACCCAAAGTTGGTGGAAACACCATCTGGAAATGATACCTCCTCATCCATAATTCGTTCCCTGGCCACCGGGGCTTTGTGAGGACCATCTTCCCTGGCCTGCCAGGGTGAGTGACAAGTTAATCCATGAGTGAAGTGCAGATGGGGTTCTGGGAAATACTAATACGATATAATTAATAGAGTCCTGACTTTATTTGGAACAATCAATGAATTAGAAGTATTACCCTTAGAACCCTGGGCTGAGACTAATCATTCAGAACATACATCTCTAAAACTTCAATTGAATGGTTTATGTATAGTTTTTAATACTTCATGTTTTGATCAAAACAGAAATGATTCAGATCTGTTGGGGCTGCAACCCAAAACCCCATTAACCCCCAAATGTTTATCAGTAGTCACCCCACCTTTCTCTGGTGGATCTCCTCAGTTGACTCCTCCTTTGAAGCCTCCCCCAAGTCAATCTCCGGTTCAATCTCCATGTCACATGCCTTGTCATTCTTGGTAGTAGTTGTGGGTCCCTGAACATCCATGTTTGTCGTATCTTCAGGAATTTCTAAAAGTTCAATTCCCTCCTGCTCATCCTCAGGGCACTCAGAGTCACCATCTAACTCCTCGTTGGCCTCCCCATCATTCTGTTCTTCTTCATGTTGTTGATCCTTGACATGGTATGGTCCGCAAAGAACCATATCATAAACAAGAATTTTTGATATATATATGTACATGTATATATATAATTTTGATAGACACATATAATATAATTCATAACATGTGGTCCTCTATTGGCACAGGTATTCAAACTTTGAAATGTATAAACGCTGACTCTGTTTCCAGACCATCAGAAATCTAAGATTAGAAAACAGTGACTATCTCAGAAGGCGTTTGAAGCCAAGTGCTAGTCGAACCACTCCATAGATAGTTATGTTACGTAGTTCTTGCATTCTGAAATGATAACATCCAGAAACAATATTAAGTAGGAGTTCCCCTCCATATATACACAAATTAAATCTATGCATTTGGCCAAGGTCCTGTCAAACATCCATAGGTTTTATAAGTCCTTTGGTCTTGATTGGTACAGTCAAATGAGCTCAAAATTAAAAATAAAATGACTTACTGTTTGGGTTAAAGATTCCTCCTTCTTTTCTTTCTTCTCCTTCACCGGGATAGCAGCAAGAACTTGCTCAATGAATTCATCTGGACGACCCAAGAATCGAAGATAAAGTTCAACACGGTGACGATGATCAAGCTTCGAATGCCCTGGCACTTTCAACCTGCTGCATACCTTAATGAGCTGTCCTGCCTTGATGGTAGTCATGCAGTAGTCAGCTAGCCATTCCTTCAGGGGAACATACTGAATCTCGTCAAGCTTCCATCCAAGGGCCATGCGATCAGATGGGTTGCATGCAGTCACAGGTGAAGCTTTGGACACCAAAATCTGTTCCATGTCATCCACAAAGATTTCACGTGGGAAGGTTTTCACCCCAGCCAGCAAAGTCAAGTGTTCTTGGCCATCTTTCTTTGTGAGATCCAAAACAAGGACATTGAAAGGCCCCGCACGGATGACAAGCTTGCGACGTCTCAAGTCAGCTGCATCATCCTTGAATGAAATCAAGGTGTGAAGAGGAACCACTGAACTTGTCCAAGAATTCCTAAATGCTGCTTCTACAGCATTCCTCTTGTCATCCGTCTCTGTGGCAGGGGATGCATTGAAGATCTTGCAAAGGGTCCACCTTCACAGATCAAGCAATGATTCCAACATTTTACAATGATTCTTCATGGAGAACGTTCACAGTCTGGGGTCAATAATAATAATAATCTTAAAAACAAAGCAGTACCTGTTCAACCTACAGCCTGCAAAACAAAAAGCATGCGGTCATTGCATGTATGTTTTCTTCACTTTTCATTTGTTCTCAGTAACTCTTCAGTCTACCCATCAGCTGATGCTACTGAAACATATCAATATATATATATTTATATCAATATATAAAACATATATATATATAAAAATAAATATAAAATATTTATATATATATATATATATTATTTGTACGTATAATTATGTCATATAAACAACAGAAGTCACAACAATAAAAGATGTAAAGACAATTCATGCAATCTTCTGTTCTCTCATACATACTCGAAGGGTGGCTGTACAGCAGGGAAATTCTATCAGGGAAATTATTTTAGAGAAGTTGTTATAATTTATTCAAAAACTCCAAATGAAACCAAACTTTGCTAGTCAGAGTAAGCTGCATCAGCTCCAATCTTTGACATAGCACATGTGGCTTCGTGTACCAAATGTTACTATGGTTCCTTGTGAGGCCAGTTGAATCCACACCCAAAGCACAATCAGTTGCCCTAGTTGCGTTGTAGACGCTGGTTTTGATTGTCTTTTTATCCAGCTGCTGCGTCCAATCGCCAGCTTCAAGTGCCATTGGCTTGCAGCCCATGCATCGTTTCTCTGAGCTTTTGTGTGCAACGCTGTGAATGTTTTGTGGCGCAACTTTCTCAGCACGTGCATGGCGACGTCCTGCATCTCGCAAGTCGTTAAAGGCTAATTCTGACGGGAGGCTGGATAACAATGATGTAACATTGCCGCTCGTCATGCCACAGACCGCCTTCACTGCATGCCTAAAAGGTGCCGAAATCTCATCCCGCATTTTTGATGCATCGAACTTAAAGTGCCTCAGGTTGCCAAGGCTTTGGAAGTCTCAAGCAAATCAAGCAAAGGTTGGATGAATGGAATCTATGTTAATCCTGCTTAATAATTGATAATTAAGAAAGACCATAACAAATGGTAAGCAATCTCTATAAGATAAAAACTTTCAATTATATGTACACAACAGAAGTACCAGGACCAGTAACACACCACCAGACTAGACTAGACTATAAATAATTAATAATTACAAACAACAAACAACAAACAACCTAACAACAAACAACTAACAACCAACAAACAACAAACAACCACAAACAACAAACAACAACAAACAACAACTATAACACAAACAACAACAGCTGTCAGCAACAACAACAACATTAGCAACAGCAAGAACAACAACAACATCAACAACAACATCAACAACATCAACACAACAACAACTGCAGCAACTACCAAGAACCACCAACACCACCAAGAGGTTTGAATGCGTATTAGCAGCTGTTTTTGAAGTCTACAACATTTGTTGAAATGCTGGGCTACTGCTACTCCTGCTGCTATGTTTCATAGAGACTCGAACAATTCTTGCTGAAGTCAGAAAAGAATTTCTATTGAATTTCAGCTAGGTACTCTGCCTTCACCATGACGTCTCGGAATGCTTGATAGCGTGTGAAAAGAAGGTGTTTGCAAAGGGAGTGAGTCAATGGCAAAGTGTCAATGCAAGTTTGCACAAAGGCCCATACGCTCTTCATATGCGAAAGCAACTCCGACCACTTCTGAGGATCTAGGGCAAGACAACAACGCCATGGGTAAGATAGATGATAAGTGTGTATTTCATACACTGCTCGAATTTGCCCCAACATCAATGACATGCGCCATTCGAGATTCTCAGCGTGCTCTTCATCAGGTCCAAGGGCATTCACAAACTCAAGGCATTCCTCTGTCACACAATTCTGTAACGTTTTCCTGAGTTTAGGCAATAAATTAGTCAGTCGTCTTCCTAGGTCTGGAAACTAGACTTCAGAATCATTTTCCTTTCAACTGCAAGTTGCCGAGGAAAAGAAAACCATCCAAACAAATACATTCTTTGTCGTGCAATATTATTATGTTTTCTTTTTCCTCATTCACACATCTTCTCCAAAACACCATGTGCCAGTAAGAGTCATCACAAGCGATCTCACCCTCTTCCCACTTGCAAGTTGCAGCGCATGCTTCACACTGGCATCTGGGGTGGATTGCATGTCACGGTCCTAGGGCAGTAGCAGTGACTAAGAGCTTTGAGAAAGGCTGGTGGTGCGATCGATAGGTTAGTCATGTGACAACTATTGAGACGACAACTATTAATACAAACACTCATAGTACAAAACCAAACGCACTTGGAATGGGAGAAGGCAAGGTTCATACTCAGCCAGAAATATGCGAGCTGGAGCAAACACACGTAGAATGGATCTGATCTTGTCTTGGTTTTGATCGTCCGCCAGGACCTTATATTCTGTTGGTATTAAGTCAATTGTCACACGAACACATCAATGATATTCATCTTCTGAAATAACTGAACTTGTCGTTGAAATTATTCAATGTCGCATGACTATCTTACTTGGGCCAACTCAGGGAATGACATTCCAAGCAGCAACCCTGGAGCTGTAAGAATCTTGGCCGATATCGTCTGTGATGTCAACTGGCTTCGCAGACCATGGATTTTGGCCTTCCAGCCAGAAGCTGTAAGAGAGAACCAACATCTCGGTGTGCCATCGTCTGTCCCAACATTGGCCGTGATCATAGAAGCTGAACCAACGCACATCCTTTGGAGAGTCTGCGCAAACATGCACTGAACCTGCAGGAAGGCAAAGAGAAGAGGTCTAAGAGAATAAACTATAGATAAGAATGCGTTTCATAGACATGTTAGAGTAGGCAATGACCATTACAGTACTTTAACTTTTTCCTGGATAATTTCAGTTGTTGATCTCCTGGACTCTAGACTAAGTTTTTGCATATCTCTTTTGCTATTCTGTTGTTTCATGTTTTTCCCATTTTCCTACTCTCCAATGTTTTTCAAATAATAATAATCTACCTAGATGCCAGGGACTGAACATTGAGTCTGAAACATTGATTTCATATGAAATGTTTACTCATCATATTTTATCCTGCCTTGTTTTTTTTTCAGCAACTCCAAGAGATCTTGACGCCCAAAAGTCGCAATGTCTTTTCCAGAATCGCGGGCACATCCAGCAAGGTACATGTCGACAATTTCTTCGCCCTCACCTTTCTCCTGGGAAGAGCGAAGAACAAAAGTTGAACGATCTGATCTGTGAATGTTTATTCAGCTAGTAGCAGTATACAGTATAAAGTCTTGTTGTTTCCACTAAAGTGTTTCAAATAATGTCACTGTTTTCATCACTAGAAATCCACTTGAAGAGAAATACATCAGCCTGCATATGGCATAATTATGTTTCTGCTCCTAAAGTTTGAGATGAGGTTCGAGGAGTTTGATCAGGTGATCCCTTGCTTCTGCCATCATCTTTCCGAATTTCCCGGTTCCCCAAGGTCCACGAAGCATTCTGTATAACCTGTTAACCTTTCTCATGAACAAAGATCCATTTTCTGGAGTTCCCAAGGCTAGAGTGGTTTTGCGAGCAACTTTGTGAAACAAATCTGCCCAGAATACGCACCACACATTCTGACTCGCCAAGTGTTGCCATACCAAGAACCCCTGCAGGGAAAGTTTCCTAAGAGGTGAAATCAAAAAGAAACAACTGGAGAAACAACTGAATATATTATGTGTATATATATACTTATATGATGTAGTATATATATGTATATATTTATTTGATGTAGTATATATATACATATATAGATATATTCATATGATGTAGTATATATACATATATACTTATATGATGTAGTATATATATTTATATTCATATGATGTTGTTTATATATATACTTATATGATGTAGTATATATATTCAAATTCATATGATGTAGTATATATCTACATTGTATATTCAATACTGAGATCTGCCTGTAAAGATCCTTGCCTCAAAGTGCTATAATTGATTCGATATAGTCTAAGTCTATACGTATTCGATGGTGTTTTTTAAGACCACACCTCAGTCCCTTCATCCGCAGCCATGCACAGATGAAAAAAGGAGTTGTCATCGTAGATGAAATCACAGCTCCTTTCGTGTGTCCTGTGGTCGAAGATGCAAAAGTATTCACCTTCACGTTCAATCTCAAAGGCTTTTTTCTCTGCATCAGTCATCAGAAATCGAGAGCATGAGATGGGGCAAGGTTTCAAGGGATGTTTGGGGACACAATCTTTCAAAGTGAAACCAGCAGGCATACTCTGTTGAAGAGCGTTTGCCAGCCCAACTAAGAGTGCCTTTGTGCTTGATCTAAATTCTTTCCATTTAAAGTTGGCATCTTTCAACACGTGCATGGCACCCTTCCGATAGTCTGGGAGCTTCCCATTCAACCATGCTTGAAGACTTAGCAAAGCTTCCTGTGCTTGTTGTCGAGAAGGACACAGGGGGAGTAGTTGGGTTGGCGCTGCAAAGTGAAACCCATCAACCCGCATGATAACAGAGAGCACATGCTCTGTTGAGATCATTGCCCCATCGAAACACAGATTCAAGACTGAAGATTTCTGTGCAGAAAGAATCTTTTTGGTGAAAAGAGAAGTCCCCGAGAAGCTGGTCCATCATTTCCTGTCAATTTTTTTCACCTGACCAACGCTTTCAAATTCAACGGGGCTGGTGTGCCCAACTCATTAGTCTAACTTCTTAGATCCTCTTGTAGATGCTTGTGAAGCGCAAGTCAACACGTCAAAAATTGAACTGCAGGACTTCGACACATTTTTGCGATTTTGGATATCTTGTCCAGTGCGACCGGCTATTACACTTGAGACGTGCTTTGGAGCGATTTGCTGAGCATTGTGGCTGAAGCAGGGGCAAGTCATCCAAGCGATGATGGCTTGTCCCGTGGGTAGCCCGCACAATGCCCCGAGCATTGTGGCACCAGTCTATGCCAACCCATCACATGCAAGTACCACTCTCAGTGAGCATCAGATGGCCTGGATGGTGGTTGATGTATCCAACTTTTGAACCCTCAGGTTTATTGCACTACGCCCAGGGCCTTATAGATGCTCATAGTGTGGCTCCAAGTTGCCCAGATTCCAAGTGATGAAAGTAGATCAAGTAGTCCTGATATGCCATTCCCATGGAAGTTTTGGTTATATTTCTGAGAAATTTCGGGCTAAAGCTCAAATGGTGAGGTAGAATGCCTGGTGCTATCAGCCCTGTGACAACCCCTAGCCGCTACCCCAGTTTTAATTGGATGGATTTGGAATTTGGAAACAAAAAGGATTCGAAAGATGGCAGTATGGCGGCAGTATGGTTTTCGTCATTACAAACGCTCCGGATCCACCCTTCAGGCATTGTGTATCGTGCAGTGAGCCCCTTGACCAGCCCTGGTCGCAAACCCAGCATTCAGACGTGGATGCTTTGCAATGGCACAAAGCCCAAAATTTGGACATGTCTACACGTCTACATCTAGCAAACCATTGAAAAACCATTCCAAAGCTGGAATCATGTGATGATTACCT
>OMLO01004644.1_pt1 | contig 11497 bp, 10 predicted proteins | sample 1674811 | NCBI WGS metagenome assembly OMLO01 (sample SAMN06265003, study PRJEB25207) | coral metagenome | isolation source: Coral host | place: Mexico:La Bocana,Puerto Morelos, Mexico | collected 2008-11-13 | reverse complement strand
TTCACAGAAAGGGATGTTTTGGCATAATAAAAAAAAATTCGATTTTTTGTCGCTGATTTTCGATTCTCGAAATATTCTGGCGGCTTCTCTTAAGTAAACATGGCAAAGAGAGTCCCTTACAATATGTAATTGCTATTGACTGAAATTGACTTTTTGGTAACAAAAATGATTTCTCGTTACAGATTAAGCTTCGAATCCCTGTGCTAAATTTGTGTCAATTCCTATTCAGTCATGAAATATTGATTAGAGTTAGCTTGTGTATAAAGCTGCTGTGCGTAACAGTACTACGCTAGTAAATCAGTCATAGTGTTAGGTTTTACTACTAAAGGCACACAACATTCAGACATATACAATGATTAATCAAATACTAACGCAAATATTACACATGATGATCCAGTAAAATCTTGTTTGACCTCGAGTTCTTACAAAGCAGTTACTTGCCCACCATGTGGCAAACACCTCATGAACGAAAACATAAACACGAACGATCTGTGAGAGATACAACATCCAAGTTTAATTCTAAAAAGACGTATAACTTGTCACGAAACCAAACACGCGATGTAAATGAAAAAATTATTGTCGTCGTAAACGGTAGGTGCGTTTAACCTAAACACGTCTGAACAAGATCTTGTTTCCACTGAAAGCTACTGAATTCAAAGCTTTTAAAGGATGATGAAAGCGAAGATAGATAGCTCAGTTAAAATACCACAAAAGTCCAAATTTTGGGGCTTTCCCTTCTGAGAAAATAAACTTAATATTTCACCTCCGATTATCCGGCGTCGTATAAAATGTGTATGCCATGATGGATCCTTGTTGTTTTGGAGCACATATTATATGGAGACAGTAGCTTGTATGTCTCAATCCGTTTTATTCAAGAAAGTTTTGTCTCTTTTAGTTTTCTTTGTTTGTGTGTTTGTTGTTAAGCTGATGTTTCTGGTGTAACGTTAAAAAGGAGCAATTTTCATATCAACATCTCTTCTAGACCTTGATCCATGTGTTTCACACAAAGAACTACGAGATTCCAGCCGCTCCCAGTTCCACAGCATATCTGGATTAGACCTCGTTCAGTGCGACAGAGACTTAGTTTTGGACTGGTACAGATTTAGAGGAGGAGCTGGCCTGAGAATGCCAGACTCGTGCGTCAAATCGGGTTACTGCGGTACTCATTCCCCTGGTTGGTTCCAAGGGTTCCATCCGATGCAGGTTGGTGATGTTTCCACCGGAAGAATTTGCTTCAATTTTATGGGCTCGTGTTGTGAATGGTACACGCCTACTAAGGTGAAAAAATGCAGTGGATTTTACGTCTATCAGCTGCCTCCGACCTCGTACTGTGATCTTCAATACTGTGGGGATGGTGCTACAGGTAGGAACATCTCACTTGGTCGGGCTAGGGTATATGATAGATCAGTTTTTCACTTAAAATGCCGAAGGTCATTCCCATTTGCCTTGGTTTTGCATTACTACGTTAATCGTTTGGTTTTATAATGGCAGGCCACTTTGTCGTTTAATCAGAAGTAAAACCAATCCGTAACCGTATCGCTTGCTCATGTTTTCCCGCGCTTCTTGTCAGTATTCCACATGTACTTCGTGTTTTGATTGGTTCATGCGATTATCTGTGTCCTCTGTGATTGCCCAGAGTGATAACTTTGGTTTGATTTTACGACACGCAATTGAAACACCTCGTGTTGTTTCCTCGGTAGCTTTGTTTGCTCTGGTAAGTATCTTGACTGTAAGTTCCCTTCCCCAAGCCCGTCACAACAAATGAAACAACTAAGCCGGAGAAACAGTACGTTGGGAATTGATATATTCACACCAGCCACGCATGCGGTCTCCAGGTCACCTCATCTCCCTGACAGAGTGAAGTATTCCCATATCAAATTTCCGGGAGTGATCTTGTACCTGTTATTGTTACCTTGTACCGGGTGTAATGTATGCAAATCATTGGGGCGCGCTTGTGATCATGCGAGCCTCGTTTTAATGTGTGTGCAACCACCATCTTGGAAAAGCTGTTGTTAAGGGCTGTTACGCCTAAAGTTCAATTCTTGAAAGAATTAAATTGAAGAAATACTTCACACCGGGTGGCTGAAATTAACGCCTTTTCAATTCCGCCCCCCGCTCCCTTAAAAAACTTGTAACAGAAAACGCCCTGTTGTTTGAATCGATACCGAAATTAAAATGGAACTGGGGTAAAAAAAACACCCACCGCACCCACAGACTGTATGAGTTCCGTCCCTCCTGATCGTATAACTTTTTTGCACCTAATTTCTATCCATATCTCAAACTTTTCCTATAACTAGATCGTGATTGTGCAGCTGATAACAACAACGTTACTATTAACGGATCGACTACAGGCTCCTTGTCAAGTCCAGATTTTCCCCTCCAGTATCCCAACAACCTTCAGTGCACTTGGCGTATAATGGCGCCCGCGGGCATGAAAGTAAAACTCGTGCTAAAGAACTTGACACTGGGTCTTAATGATTACATAATGTTCCGTGATGGTGTACGAGATGACAGCCCACAGATAGCTAAATATGCCGACTGTGCATCGGGTGAGATCCGGTTCTATTCTACAGGTCGATATCTTCTCGTGAACTTCGTCTCTGATACAAGTGAACCTGGTAACGGCTTCCAACTGGATTACGAGACTGTCGAGTCAAGTAAGGGAACTAAACGAATTCGTTACATTTTATATACTTTTTCAGTGTAGTCTTCCACGTATTCACTTGTGTTTGGCATGCCTATGTTCAAGTAATTCAGTGTTTGTTATTTGTGGTTGAATCGGCCAATAAACTGTTCTGGATGGACCACAGAAGTATATTTCAATTATATTCAGCCTCTAGAATTCTAGTAGCGTTCTACAGTTTCTTAGTAGTTAAATGGCGATTTTTAAAATTAACGACAATTTTTCGTTGTAACAGGAAGTGCAACAGTAACATACTGTACTCCACACAAACCTAGACTGATCAAGAATTAAAATTAGGATGGACGCAAAGAACAAAACATATATTTTTTCAGATCAATGACACCATACATTTGTTTGTTTACGTCGTAAAATCGTTAAGGTATTAATGAACTATTTCTTCTTCTTTCAGGTAAAGTACGCTGTTCTCCAGACAAGGGTGAGATAAGCTAAACAATCAGTACATTAATTGAAATTGAATTTTAACTACATTTTTACTCATATATTCCCTCCTTCACGCGGTTTTTTGGATCATGTTTGTTGTAAGAATTCGCTTGCTATGTCCGTCTTTGAAACACACTAAAAGAATGAAAATGTGAAGTTACTATCGTTTTTCCTCTCCTTGGTTATCTACAACTTAAACTTGTAGATACAATGCCTTTTTCTTTATCCTTGTGTCAATACTTTGCCTTTGCCTCAAGATGCTGGACTATGATGCGAGTGAACAAAACGAAATTTCAGTAGTACTGAGATATTTAGCTCAAGTTGAAATTGTAGATTTGTTTAAGCAAGCAACCGTGGACCATAAATGAAATTTTCGAACCTGCTAATTATTTAAAGCAATTTTCATTTGGCCCCTTGGCCAAAAACTTCGGAGGAATATAATTCATCACGACTTTTCAAACTTTACGATTTTTCGAACTAATTTCAGTTCTCGTATGTGGTTTGAAAATTCAGTATTCCACTCTACATCAAAGCTGTCATTTTGTCTTTTTCTCAATGCATTTCAGATATTTGTTCACCTAGTACTGATATCAAAAGCTTATCTGGAATAATACGCAGCCCTAGATTACCGAGAAGTCCATCCGGGAACTTGAGCTGCCGTTGGAACCTCGATTTCCCAGTTGGCTACAAAACGCTGGTCGCATTTTCCTGGTTTGGAATGACAGGGAGACGAAATCAAAGGTGATGTGAAACTTATAACAGTTACTAATCTTTTTGTGTGTAGTAATCGGAATCAACTGCCAACTTTAGGTAACACATCAAACACGAGAGCCAGTGTTTCATCACATTTCCAAACAAGAAAAAGAAAGGGAGGAATAGACTGAGGACGGCAGAGGTTTTGGACGAATTTTGAGGTTGTTGGAAATGTGGCGAAACACTTTTTTCACGATGAGTACAGTTGGCAGAGCACTGCACCGGTATCGCAGAGGTCATGGGTTTGAATCCCGTTCAGGCCTGAATTTTTTCAGGCTTTATTTTTACAACTTCTTAAGTTGTGTATATAACTGCGATGACTAATCATGTCTGCTTAGTTAGGTCTTTCAAACATTTAGTTCTATTTTTCTTTTTTTCCTTCCATCATCGACAAGTCAGATTGGAAATGTTCACTTTTAGATAAGTAATGCTATTATTATGTCCTTCTGATGTATATTATTCTAAAAGTGACTTTTCTATGTTTTCAGCCATTGTGCCAGTGATTATGTTACCCTTCGTATGGATGGCAAGGAACAAACAAACACATACTGTGGTTGCAAGCTACCTCCAAAGCAACTCCACGAACGTGGCAAGGTTAATGTGACCTTTAGCAACTCCCAACCAAACCAAGCTGGATTCCTGCTTCATTACAAAGCCGTTGGTAAGAAATGCAGTGTTTAAAGTTTGTGGTATCGTAATGATAATGACCGACACTGAACGGTAAATCCACAAATCCACCAGGTCTTCGTTTGAAGGATTTAAAACCCTCCGCCAAGAGAGAATGAAGAGTAACAGAGTTGCTTTCCAGTAAAGGCTTTATTCTCGAGGCCCTCTCAAGTTATTTTTAGATACGGTACCCACTTCTTCTTCGGATACTGTTACCACGAGTGTTGGGAAGATGTTTTTGAGGTAACTGAAACGACCAGTAACGTCACTTGGGTTATTCATGTAAGTTTCATGCGCCTCACAGGATTGGCTATTTCTAGACGCTCCTTGGATTTCTTTAGTCTGGGCTGAACTAAAAATACCTTAAGGGAGATTACCCTAGGAGTAAGACTATAGTATGTGGGGGATTAACTCCCACCCTTCATTCTCTCTTGCCTCCGCACGCAATGCTTTTGGCATTTTGTCCAGGGCTGCTCCCATTGTAGCTTGATTCATTGTTGACGTGGGTGCTACTGAGCAATTCTCAGGAAAGAAGATTAAACACAGCAGGGTAGCTTATGCAGTTGTCTTACATCTAGGAAAGTGCATTTATGTCAGCAGGTTTCAGAGTGACCCAATAAAACAATTGACTAACTTTTTTCCCTTGTGACAGCCGCTGATGAATGCACAGACGGAGTTGATTCTTGTGAAATAAACATGAAACCTGTGGGAATCAATAAAGATGGAGATCTGTGTTATGGTAAGTAATGAATTGATCCTATTTGCTGTGAGAGAAAGATTTCAGAGAGCATCTTTCACTTTGAGTGCAAAGCTAGCGGTTATCAAAGTCAACGTCTCCATGACGAAAATTGTGCAGGCAGAAATTCAAAAAAACTGACAATAGTTTTGGTTTTTACCCTCGTTGTGTTTGGCCTATTTCAGAGTCTGTAGAAGCCACTACAACTTCATCACCACAGACAAGTGCAACAGCAGCAAAAAACAAGAAAGGTAGTTGCTTAGTGTAATTCACCTGCAGTAACTATTGTAACATGTGCGACCAACACCTTACTGGAACTTTCAAAAGCAGGACAATCGGCTCCGTTTTGAAAGTTCAGTGATATAACACGAATAGAGTACCGGAAATGGGCTTCAGTGTGCGACATTAAGTATGCTGGGATTTTTAATAAAAATTAAAATTAAATATTGCTCATTAACTGTAAAGAGGAAAAATATTTTTCTGACAGATAGTTCGCCTTCTTCGATTTCTATAACCACTTAAAATTTTAATTCCTGTGCTCTCAACAGGCGACTTCGACTTAGATGTTAAGTGCGATAAGCATGAGATAAATGTCATATTGCACATCAAGAGCCCTCTTCACCACGATCCCGAAAGTGTGCACCTAAACGACGCTTCTTGCAAGCCATACTACCAGAACGATAGTCATATATTTATCACGTCGACTCTAGGAGAATGCGGAACCACATGGAGCCTTTCAGAAGACGGCAATATGATCATTTACAGTAACGCCATAACTGCTCTTGTACGCACTCAAAAGAAATTGGGTTTCTTCGCAACGCGAGATCACGAAGCAGTGTTTGAGTTCCAGTGTCGTTACAAAAGAAAGGCGGTTCTATCAGTGGTATCATTCGACCCGTCCAAAATATTTGTCGTCACTGATATAGGTAAGTAATCAAGGACCGTTTTTAAACACTTAAAAAAAGTGTTTTGCATATAAACAGTGGCAAACAATAAAGAGAACGGTAAAGCCTGAAACTAAAGGCATGCTTAAGGCTTCATGCAGTTCTTAGGGTTGTTTTCTTGTAGCGAGAACTGTTAATTTCTACTTTCGAAATTTCAGTACAGTTATTTAGGCATTCACTTTCTCTCTGCTACGTTAGTGTTACAAGAACGAAAAATTAAAGTCATATAGTTTTACATTTCCATATTTCATAATAGTGAAACTATTTTTCTTTCTATCTTTTATAGAGGCGTTTGGAAACTTCACGTTCGAGATGTACATGTTCAAAAGCGAGGACTTCAGTGAGTATTACACGGAGTACCCAGTTGGACCAATAGACGTGGGAACAGATATTTTCCTTCAGGTTTCAGTGACATCCAGAAATGCAGGACTCGTTGTGTTTGTGGATGAGTGCAAGGCTACTCCAACACCAGAATATCATGATCCGATGCAATTCATCTTTTTAGAGGATGGGTTAGTGACCATTATGTAATACATCAAACACGAAGACCGTGACCACATTTCGAAACACCGGAGAAAAGAGCTGAAAATACGACGCGTAGCGGAGTATTTTTGACGAGCTTCGACGTGTTTAGAAATGTAGTCAAGTACGGAAGATATAGATGATCACCGCAGTTATATACACAACTTAAAATTAAAGCCTGAAAAAAATCAGGCCTGAACAGGATTTGGCCCTGCCATACCGGTGCAGTGCTCTATGAAATGAGCTATCGAGCCAACTGGGAGCTGGTCACTGTGCTGGTCACTTAGTTCGTAATATACCCGGAAAACAATATGTAGAACACTGCATAGGTATCGCAGAGGTCATGGGTTCGAATCCCGTTCAGGCCTGAATTTTTTAATTAAGGCATAAATTTCACAGCTGCTTCAGTTGTGTGTATTCGACTGCGATGATCATTTATGTCTTCATATCTTTCTCCGTAGTTCAAATATATAATCTTTTATATATTCATTTGCATTCTTCACCTTCTACGCGTATATTACGAACCAAAAATCTGATCACTTGGCTTGACAGCTCAGTTGGTAGGGCACTGAACCTGTATCGTAGAGATCATGAAAAATCAGATTAGAAAAATTTATGTTAATTAAGTAAGATCAGATATCAAAAACTGTCTGTACTGAAGTGCTTAGGTGTATATGACGCATTGTTTCCTTACTGATTGATCGATTACTTGATTAATTGAGTCAATTTCATATTTGCAGGTGCGCCAAAGACAACGCCCTTCGATACAACTACACCTTGTCACCTGTTCAGCGTTTGATTTTGGGTGCGTTTCGTTTCAACGCTGTCAAGTCGAAAGAAATCTTCCTTCATTGTCTGGTGAAGGCTTGTCTTCGCTCAGACAAATCGTCGCGTTGTGCCAAGGGATGTCCATTTGAAAAGAGGAAGAAACGCAAATCGGAAAACGAGGTTGAGCGATTTTTGGCTCTTGGACCAATAATTGTTTCGTCTAATCAACCCAGTGGGATTTCAGGTATGGCTGTAATGATGTCTCTTATAATAAAACGCTAGCATTCTCTCTTTTGCTTAAAAATCCGCGGAGAAGAACACAAGACAACAGAGGTGAGTGGCGAAGCGGCGAACATAGAGTAGCGCGGGCATCGAAAGACGAAAGACGACTCGCCCTTCTTGCAGATCTCCTCAGCTCGTTCGTTTGCGTTTTTTCCTTGCGGATCTTCAAGCAAAAATAGACTATTCACAGGTCTACTCTTGCAATTGTTCTGCGTTTGTATTCACACTAATTTTTCTCTTCTACCTTTCTTATTACCTTGAAGAGTCTTTGACACCTAAAGAGCGCAACACTGTCGTTGGTGTCGTGGCAGGACTGCTTGGGTTCGTCGCGGTGTTCCTCGTGGCAGCCCTTGTGGCCGTTATTTACAAGCGCAGTAAAAAACCCGTCGTTAGTGGAGCCGTTAATTTACCTCTTGTGCGTGACAACGAGCCGGGTCCTGGCTGAGAGCTTTCTATGAACCTGAAGGTGGCTGATCGCAACGTCAAGGCCTGTTCCTCTCAAGAAAACATCATGTCTGTAAACTAATCTAATATGGTGTCGAAAGAGCTCGAGGTATTGGCGCTTACAAGAATAGCTTAGCGGAGACGTTTTGGCGTAAAGGTTACAACGCTGGACTTAAGTGAGTCTGCTCTCAAGACCTGGCCGGGCTGACGTAGTTGTGTTCCTGAGAAGGACACTTAATTCTCTTAGTCCCACCCTCCACCCAACAGTAACGATGGATACAATAAACCGTTAGAGCCTGACGGAATGCTGGGTGAGGGAGCTGGCCTAGCACCCCTCCAAGGGGAGTACCAATACCCTTCCCCAAGTTGCTCAGATAGGCTCTGGCGTTGTCCGGTAAAGGCTTGGACTAATGGCTTGAGCTCAAATTCTCTACTTAAAATAGATGTTAAATGTTAACATTGCAAAATGAAATACTTTACGTAACTTCAGTAAGCATAAATATTACACTAAACGAGAACACACCTTATTTGTATTGTAAGAAAACTACTAAAACACACAAGTTAAAATACCGCTCAATCTGTCGTGCAATAAAACCGATAACGAAAACTCAAGCGTGTAATATTGCTCTTTATTATATGGTAGGGTAGTCTTGTGGTAACTCCTAGCGCTCCGATTGGTCCCTCCTTGGCCTGAATTTTGCCATAAGGAACGTTTCTATGAAAACAGTCATTAGCCGTGTATATTTTGTTTTCGAAAGCCGGCAAATTAATAGCTAGAGTGCCATAATATAAAATACTTACTAACCTAGCTTGCTGGAGCCGTCCTGGAAAATAGCTGTACCGGGAAATATTTGCCATGAGCCTTTGGTTCTGAAAAATGACCTTATTCGGAATCAGGGGCGAGCGGAAAGATTCCGCCCCGAGCTCCAAAGCATGTAACCATTTATATACCTTTATGGACTGGACGGAAACGTTTTCACATACCACCCATAGCAAGTTAGACTGCAAACAGCCGTTTTGCTTTCCTATTTCGAAGGCGCGAAGGGCGCGAGCCTCACACGCCAGTAGGGGGCGTGAGCGTCTCTCCCCAGCCTACCTCGCAGTCTCCACACTCGCTCCAGTCCTTTCATTCGAAATATCACCTGCGAACCCGCCGCGTCGCTCGCGTTCGCAAAAAATTCGGCTGTTTTGCAGTCTAATAGTAACTGGTACCTGTTTCACATATTTACAGTATTACATCCCGCTCCATTATGCTAAAGGCTTCACTGTAATTACTTCAACCGCATTTTAACTACATGACCCATTCTGGCGGGAAAATCGCAGCAAACAACGTGGCGGACGTCCAGGAGGAAATTTTTCTGTAAGCAAATTTATTTCTTCGTTTAGTCCTTAAGCGGCGTCATCGATACTGCATCTCGTCCTGATCCAGGAGCGTTTTCAATCGCTTCAGATAACGACCATACGCAGTTCTTATGTTGCGGAATTCGACCTCCACCTCTGCGGCCGATAAATTGAATTTTTCCCAGATTTTTTTTCCAGCAGTTAGCGTTTTTGTTTGATCTTTACTGTTACAGTGCTAAACGCACTCATACCGCGCAACTTCCTCCGTAAATTCCTCGTTACTAACGTTCCTTTGTTCAACGCCAGCCATGTTTACAACAAATAAACGGTTGCTATAAAGGAACTTTGGGCTTTGTTGCTAAGAAGCGTTGAATCATGGGTCGGAATTCAAAATATTGTGGGATACGTCTCGATCGCAGATCTTTGGTTTCCATGTGATCGCACGATCGCAATTGATCTCAGACGATCGCAGATGATAGCAGATGATAGAACATGGTTCTATCTGCGATTGTCGGCGATCAGGATCGCAGACGATCCCAGAGGTGCATGTGTTTCCATATGAGCGCAGACGATCGTAGAACTTTTTGCGATGTGCCATTAGCAATCCGCGATCGGCTGCGTTCATATGCAAACCAGCCTTAACAGATAGACCTTTTATGAACACCGGTTTAAAGGATGGAAAGGCAGGATGAGATCGCCCGAAAAAGGAAATAATTGTAATATTTATAGAATTTGCCGCTAGGTAAATCTTAAGCGTACAACCAACTACGATGCAACAATAGATCTCTATCGTCCTTATTCTAAGCCATTCTCGTTGTCCTTTATTACTTATTCCCTCGAAGCTTCTTTGGATTTCTAAGTAAAGGTAATTTTATACAATACAAACTGGAACCCCTCATTTAAAAATTTATGGTGACATAGCCTATTTCAAATGACGGATATCTCCCATTATTATTCCAGCGTTGCGCCATTTTACCATATTAGGGCAAAAGAACGCGCAAAATATGCCACGTTATTACACTGTAGAACAGGGCAAAAATACGGACTGAAGAGGAGCGACAAAATGGCCGCACAAAACGAACCGAACTTTGCTTTTATTAGCTGGAATAATAAATCCCTTATTCGATGGTTTAACATATAATATGAGCGGACATTTTGCTCATTGCTCGTATTTTTCATCATCCCTACGGGGCTCGGAAAAATACCATGCAACTCGCAAAATATCTACGCGTATTATATGTTAAACCATCCAATAAGGTATATTGTGTATTTATTAATCATCAAATTGTTTTCTGCACTGATATCCTTCGATATACTTACAAAAACCGGTACACTGATGCTGTGCAACTACACATTTTTTTTTTAATATTTCCCTATAACGAAATTCTCGATAGTGATTGGTTCTCCGTGTGCCTATTTGTCACGTAATCGGCGCGCGACTTTGCAATTGCAATTCTATAGCCACGCCAACTGCACGTCAATTACGTGTGCTTTCATGGCTACCTGCTAAATGTTTCCCACAATTTTTAAAACTTATTCAAAACACTACTGATTTTTTCGTGCAAAAGAGGTTCTTAGAATTACCCGCGCTCGGCTATTACTACTTGAATTGCATATACACTCAGTCCAATCACCGAGACATCTTCGTCAGGTATCAGTAGGTATCGGAGGGCATTTCGCACGATTTCGCTGGTAGTATGGGTAATCAAATGGTGACGAGTGAAATTAGGAAATAATTTCACGCGCGTCTTGTCAAAATTCTAATTGACTAAACGCAAGTGAAATTATTTCCTAATTTCACGAGTATACCATTTGGTTACCTTTTAATATCATGGGTGACAATTACGCTCACAATCCTGGGTTACGGAAGCGTTGCCATAGCAATTTTATAATTTCACATGTGAAATTATAAATTAC
>OMLO01004643.1_pt1 | contig 11498 bp, 6 predicted proteins | sample 1674811 | NCBI WGS metagenome assembly OMLO01 (sample SAMN06265003, study PRJEB25207) | coral metagenome | isolation source: Coral host | place: Mexico:La Bocana,Puerto Morelos, Mexico | collected 2008-11-13 | reverse complement strand
TTGCGTTTTGTATAACAAAATTTTGATGCTCGGGGTTGTCATAATCGTATTCTTCAGCCCGTCCTAACTTCTCAAAGGCATCCTTAAAAGCTTGTAACAGCCAAGAGGTACGGGGTTTGCCGGGTCTTCTGTATTCAATTTTTGGAATAAAAGTGTTATATTCAAACAGAACTTGTCTAAGGGGGTCATCTGGGCTAGACCTCAGAATGTGTCCGAAAAGCTTTAATTTCTTGTGTAACCAGGTATGAGAAAAGAGGTCAATGCGAATCTGATAGCTAACTCTCAAAATGTCCAATACTCTTTGATTTGTGATGGATCGATCAATAAATGTGGGGGGGAATTTTAAGATACGTCTAAGTCCTTTCATTTGAAACGCATTTAGTTTGGCCATATCAGATTGTGTCAGTTGAATGCATTCAAGACCGTATAGAATCTTGCTTCTTAGAATGGAATCAAAAACCCGAATTTTCCAACGTACTGATGTATGGGCTTTGCCCCAAAAAAGTTTCAGTCTGTGACATGTAGCGGAGGCAGCAGCCAGTCTATTGCAAATTTCTCTATGGTTATCGACACTGTCAGAGAGAAGCGTGCCCAAGTATGTTGCTTCCTTTTTACGAGGGACCAGAGAACCATCAACAAATTTGATGCTAGATTGATGTTGGTGCATCGTCAGGTTGATACATTTATCATAGTTCAATTGAAGGTTGTAGTACTCAGATTCTTTTTGAATTGCGTGCAAAAGCTTGTTAATGGAATGAGTGTGGGTCCCAAAAATTAGTGTATCATCAGCATATAAGATTTCAGAAAATCGAATACCTTTGATTGGTTCTTTCTGCTTTGGTGTGTTGAGTTTGGTTTTAATATCTGCAAATAAAGCTGACATTAGTAGAACAAACAGATATGGTGATAGAGGGCATCCTTGTCGTATCCCTGAGTTTTGGGTTCTATACATGGAGGAAGTTCCTGCAGCAGTAATTCTGAATTTGGGATTGTCATACATTAGCGTGATTAACTTCAACATGTTTGGGGGTGTTTTGAGGCGTCTCATGACCTGTAGAAGTTTCAGCTGGTTAATTTTGTCAAACGCCTTTTCCCAATCAAGCAGGACTAAGGAAAGATTGCTATGCTGGCGTTCTGCGATATCTAAAAGACGTCGAGCTATAAAAATAGCTTGCGAAGTTGATTTTTTGGGTCGGAATCCGAATTGGTTTCGTTGGATCCAAGGTTCTAACGCTTGTTGCAACCGATTACGTACTAGACTAGCGAGCACTTTATAAAGAACTTGGAGGAGAGCAATGGGTCTGTAGTTTTTCATTTGCGTAGCATCTCCCTTCTTGTAACAAGCCGCAATGTTTGCCAAACAGAAACACTGAGGAAATATGCCCGAGGACAGAATGTCATTGTACAGTTCCAGCATGTAAGTTCTATTACCTACACACAACCATTTCACCAGTTCTGCCCTACATCCATCCGGACCAGGAGTTTTGTTACATTTCAGAGTAGCTAGGACTGCATCAAGTTCTGCAATGGTGAAAGGAGTGTCAATCATGGTGCTTTGTCCTACAAAAAGGGGGGTCTGTTCTTTGTGGGGATCAAGGTTATTATCATGTGGTAATGCCCATTGGATTTCAGAAAAATATTCCGCCGCTGTCTCTGCAAAATCCTTTTCGCTAATCAATTCACCATTTTTGTCTTTGTATTTGAACCGCCTAGGTTGGAAAGATTTACGTGCCTTTTTTAATCCTTCCCATTGGTATCCATCCCTGTTGATGATTTCAAATTCTTGTACCAAAGCGTGTTCTTTATCCAGCCTGGCTAATTTCCTTATTTCTTGTGTGAGTTGCTTTGCAACGTCCCATTGTCCATCGTTGATGGCACTGTGTTTCTCCTCTATTTTCTGCCAAGTACCCTGCGATAAATAATGTTTCTTTTGAAGTGGAGAAATAATAGGCAAGGTTGCATTCCCAGTTTCAACTAAAATTTGCGCTAAAAGGTCGAACCCTTCAACTGCATGCCAAGAGCCGTTTTGTTTCAAACGTTCAATCTTCTGTTGAACCAGCAAATTAAATCTTTGATATTCAGCATCACTCGGTTGTCTGAATTTCGGGGCCATATTCTTTGAAAACTTCCTGTTACCTTTGACAGCCAAACGTACCTGCATGTCAGCAAAAAGAAGAGCATGGTCAGAATCAAGCAGTGTTTCATGTATATTTGAAACGTTTTTAATTGTATTTTTCCACGGATCATTTTTAAGAATGTAGTCAAGCTGTCCATACAACCGTGTGTCAACCCTTGTCAAATCAAAAAACTGCGTGGTTGTATTGCGGTATGTAGCTAATTGGGGAGTAGGTTTTTCAAACCAAGTGTTCATGGGGATCATTTGCTGCATCATGCAAAAATCAATAAAGAGTTGCCTATTTTGTTGTTGTTGTTGTTGTTCGCTCAAATCTTCGATTGTGGAGGTTGGGTGTCTATAAATATGTTTGCCAATAACGTGCGTTTCTTCAGGCAGTTGTTCCATCAATCTGGCATTAAAATCTCCCAAAACAATATTAATTTCATGGTTCTTCCATTTACTCATGTATTGCGTAAGCAACTCATAATGTTGCGTTTTATTCTGCATACTGTGACCTGCATGTGGAGCGTGCGTTGCGGCGAGGTTGATACAAACGGGGGTAGCTTCAATTCGTAGGCACATGATTTTATTATTGATAGCACAAACATCACACTCTAATCCCAGTTTCGTGTTCACCACAAACGCACATCCAAGTTTCTCGGCACTGCGCTGTTGTATTCGCATCTTTTCGGCCTTAGCAACCTCAAACGAAATTTTATCTTTCTTTATTTTCTTGTTGTATTCCTCTAATTCTCCCTCTGTTTTTTTCCTACAGTCGTCTTCAACTGAGCTAGAAAAATAAAAGGAAAACCCTTCGTACATCTCCTTTCCAGTATAATTTACATGTGTCTCCAGCACTGCTAAGATGTCAATTTTGTGTTTCTTCATAAGATATACGACCTGTTGCCTTGCAGAAATGAAATTCATTCCCCGCACATTGAAAACACCCAAACGTAAACTGTGTCCGGCAATCTTCAAAATAGGTGTAGGTAGAGGGTGTGCATCTCTAGTGTTTGTTACACTTTCTTCTAGTTTCTTAGTGTCTACCATGTCCAAAGTATCAGTTTCGGCCAAGATTCGTTCTTGAGCCAACGAAAGCAAAGCTGGGCGCCTGGCTAAAGCCTTCCAGCACGACCTCACTCGCCTGAATTCCCTTCTGTGAGCCGCTCTTTTTTGACGACTATTGCATTTATGAATGAGTTTTTGTATATTAGAACGTTTGCCACGTCTATGTTTGCGTTTGGAGTGGGTACCTTTGGGTTCAAAGCTCTTTTGGTTCACGCACCGTCCCTCAAAAGGTGGGCGCAACTCCCGCCGTACCAGGGGTTGGGGGGTAGAGCTAGGCTGTGCAAAAGAAAGTTGTTGATAAAGACTGTCATGTTCCCAAAATTTTGTGGGAGCAACAGACGGAAAAGCCAAAGGCAATTCCATCGTTGCTGGCATTCGATGACGATCCATTCGGTGACGAAACATTCGATGACGGAACCTGCGACTATCAACTGTATGAGTTGCAGTAGTGTTCATTTGTCCTTGTGTATTTCTGTGTGTATCTGGCGCGCGCTGTGTCTGATTTTTATATTCCCGCTCGTGTGCCGGAAGGCAAAGTTCCTATAGGATCATGTCAGGTTGCAGGATGCGTTTCGCGATCCTGGTCAAGTGTTCTGTGTATTTGGTCGTGAACTCCGCTTGGGCTATGGACCTGACTTCAAACGTAAAAGGCACTTTAGTTTTCATAGTGAGAGTAGATACTTTGAAGTATGAGCCTTTCCCTTCGTTTCCAAGGCCTACTGCTTTCAGGAAGTCGTCGGGGCTCAGTACTCCTTCTCCGCCTTTACTCTTGCCCTTGCCTTTGTTCCCAATGGTCTTCCTGGTCATGATGGCGCCTAGTGCTGTGTTGAACTCGTTCTCAAACTGCCTTGCTTCGAAGTGTTGTTTGTCGATGTAAATTTTTGCAATGCCTTCCAAGTGGTCAAGGGCTAACCATGCGATGTAGTCTCCACTGTCTTGGTCTTGCAAAGTGAGGTGCTTCCAAGAATGCTTCCATTTGAGGTCGGGGTTCACTTTTGTGATTGTTGCCATCATTGCCTTGAGTGGTTCTGTTTGCATACGGTCAAAGGCCGCAATACATGGCTCAAAATCTGATTTGGCCATTCACTCCTGATTTGTTGCTGCCATTGGTCAAATGCTTCAACTTTTCATTGTCCCATTCTACCATGCCCTTCTTGTCAAAGTTTTGGGTGTACCATTCCATCAGCTTCTGCTTGACGTGGTGGGAGCCAACATGTACCAAGGTAAATGAGGACATTGTTCTTCCTCGGCGGTGCTCATAGTGAAATTTGCCTATATATTTGATAAAGTAAATATGCCAGCTGGTTGCGCGACGTTCTCATCTGGTCCTTGAGGTCTTTGATGTCTTCCACTATGTCGTGGATCTTGTTCTCAATGTCAGTAGTAATGGCTACATTCATTGCTAGATCCAGCTGTTGAGGCATGTGTTCATCTTTGGTGTCTCTTTCTTCGCTTCTTCCTTTCTTAGTCTGTAGGGGAGTATTTTGCGGTGATCTGCTATCGGGGCTTCTTTTTGGGCCATTGCTCGGCTGGCCTGGTCCCCATTGTCTGGGGCCATTGGAATTTTCCATATCTAGGGGAACTATTAGAAACTTGCACAATGCCTGAACCACACGGCTTGGATGATGATTACATATGAAAAGTAAACGAAGCACTCACTTTTCCAGGGTATGTTAGGGTGATGTAGCTCGATGTTTGGCAGGGTTGTGACTCGGGGGATTTCTGGGGATGACTAGTGTTCGCGCCGTGATTTTTCCGTTGAATTTGGGCTAACCAAGCCAAACCCGGGTCTGTGTTACATACGTCTTTCCCCAGCGGTTTCCCTAAAATGGTACGCATCCCATTTCTAGTTCCCACCAGAAAGAACCTTTCAGGTATTGAACCCCCAACAAAAGCCTTTGGTCGTGATTTGGACAAAAAAACACTTTTTGAAGACTTTCACATACAGATTTTTTTTTGGAAAAAAACATTCGAATTCCAATTTTCAGGATAGATGTGCCTACCAGACTACTACCAACACAGCACTCTTATGTAAAATGTTAGTAAAAGATCTTAAAGGGTTTTCACCAAGTGAATCAAGATCAATAGGTCATTAGGTGTCTCTGTAATATTCACGAAGGTCAAGATGAACAACTCACACTAAGGTGCTTGGTTTGTTTTCCCACTTTTTGCCAAGTGCTTGGTTAGCTGGATTCAAGCCTTTTGCGGTGCTTGGTTAGTATTTGCACATAGGTGCTTGGTTAGTAGCTTTCAAAGAACATAAGCTAGATGTTGGCTTGACAAGCCAAGTTTCCCAGGTGCCTGGTTAATTTTTCGCCATTTTCCAGGGAAAAAAGTTGCAGGGAGATTCCCCAGGGAAACTAGGCCTAAACTGGGCCTGGTTCGTGGCGATGATTTTGGAACTGGGTACCTATATGTAATAGTTTTAAGAGAGTAATGTTTCTGGCAAAGAACACGAAAGCATACCCGTGCACTATTCATTGGATCTATAAGACTAAAATATGACATCAAATCAAAATCCTAAGACTGCTCAGATTTTTTTGAGGTTGCTGGGCAGTGGAAGTGACCATCGGATCTCATATTTTGGGTAGCATGGGTTCGTTAGGATGGCTTGCGTCTTAGAAATTCCATCTCAGTAAATCTGAACATGAGCATCCCAAAACCCATTCATTTAAACAAACCATGGAACACAAATGGACACTGCTCGCATGGCATGTGAATCGCTAGAAAAAGTATCTGTGTGGTGCCCTGACGTGTAGTTTTTGCTAAGTTGCGAAAAATGAAGCCTCACAATGGTATGTTCCCGGATTGCTGTGAACCTCTGAGTTGACAACCCAAACATCCTTCAAAAGAAAATTCTGGGTCGACTTGTTGAAAATTCACTTTATCAAAAATGATTCCTTCAGTTTTTTCCCTAACATCTCATCCGAAGAGGGGGCCTTTACCCCCAAATCAGTTTGTTCCGATGCATTCTGACACTTCAGAAAAGAAACAAATGTTTGACGTGGATCTAATTTTCCAAACTGTTCAAGGAAGTTGGTTGCAATGGCTGGCTACTTCTGCTCATGACACATATCGCTTGAGCAAGTGATATTGCTCAATTGCCAAAACAAAGAAAAGAGCTTCCGGATCATTGACCATATATATCACTTACCTGAATACGGTCAATTTTGCAGAACTATATTTCTAAATGAAACTGCTTCTTAGGATTAGCAGCCTTTTTTTGAGGTGATTTGTTTGTTTCCTTGTTTTTAGTTCCCTTAAAGTAGCCTCCGGATTTTTTTAGCATTGATACTACAAGAGGTGGTTTGGAAAAGGTAGCTCCTTTAAAACTCTGGTGATCTTGGGGTATCCGGTATTCATGTTCAATTTCTGGGTGTATTTTTTCTATCACCGGAGTGGATCACCGAGAAGATCCTGGGGAAAACGCCACGTGGAATCCACCGAGAAACGCTGGTTGAATTTCTCCACATCCTCCTTTCAGGTGATTAACCCGCAGCGATGTGAAGGTTATTATTTCTGTTAGATCCCCCAAAACCGAAACATGTCACCGATAGTTTTTCTGGTTGAACCAAGCCATCATGAAAAATATGCTAAAAAGTCAAATTGGATGATTTCCCTTAGAGTCTAGAGATAAACCACCACCACCCAGGTACAATATAATAATCCTGGTGGTGATGAGGAATCATTGATAATCATGAATCAGCATCCTAGAAAGAGCATCACAACTTCAAGTTTCCGAGCACAAAGCCACAGAAAGTGTTGAGAAACTCGGAAACAATCAACATCACAATTCCAACATCAAAAAACATAACCATGTCGAGTATTTAACGGAGGCGAAACCCTGAAACTTGGGGGGCAAAGGTCGGCTACATTGACTGGTAGATTCTCTAGGTTAACATGATTTGTCTCAAGTTCCTCACGCCAGGAAACCACAACAATGCACTTGTAGAGGATGCGGCTACTTAATCCCAATAAGATTACTAAGATTGATGAGACTTAAAGGAACGGAAACTTTCTGTAAAAAACACGCATTGTCGATCTCATGATCCCCGCTACCTTCCCAAGAATTTACTAGGCTAGAGGAGAGTGGGTGTGAAAATCTAATTCTCTCTTTCCGGCTACGGTCAGTTGAATTAGCATGAATAACAGTATATAGTACAATAGTCATGTTCAAGGAACATACCCATCTTAAATTTGCAATCAAATACCATCAAAATGCCTTCTTTTAGAAGCAGGACTTTGACTTATAAACATTAAAATAACCTAAGTCTACTACCTCTTTTCTTTGCTTGCCTACCTGAGATATAGTGACCTCACGACAACTCTTTGTGGCATCCCGAAATGCATGGAAACTTCGAATCATCCACAAGTCGAAAAGAACGAGGCCACTCAGTCATTATCACCAACATAAACTACAGGTATTATATCATTATAAAACTATATAAAACTGTATCTTATAAGGTAAAATAATGCAGCAACTGGAAAAAAAACAGCTAAAAACAATTTTGACTTACATACTTGCTTCACAATCCACCGTATGTTTTTGTAACGCAAATTCTTTCTCCTCAAAATCTTGGTGCCTGAAAAACGAAGAAAAATCGTCAGCTCCCAGGACAGCGATTTTATGCTAAAGATGTTGATACAAATGACTACTCTAACATAGCAATCTGGTTGCAAGTCTGGGTTGCAAGGAAATGAGCCTTCCAACCTGTATGTTTCAGTGGCAAATATATAGTTTCAGGGGGGAATCATGACACCATTCCCTCCCGTCCTTCCCTCCAATCTTTGCTAAAATGGCTGCTTTATCTTCTTCCCGTGAGGCGGAACACTCTTCCACGCGAATGGACTTGAGCTGTCCCGAGTTCCTGGAACGATCAAGGTGATCAAGGTGTCACAAAAAAACAGCTGCTCAGTGGTTTTCGTCTGAGTTCCAAGAATCAACAAATGAAGGACCTGAATCAACATTTGCTAGGATCTTAACACTGAAAGAAAGTTTCACTGAAAATTGTGATGAGGTATTTATGTCGTGAAACCTCCTGTCAGAAATGTCTGCTACCTTCAAAGGAAGATCACAAGTCCTGTCCAAGAGAACCAGGCTACAAGTCTGCGAAACAATGGAGAGTTGCTGCTGTTGATGGCTGAAATGCTAGGTACTTTGTCAGCTTTTGATTGTATGGGCTGTAGGGATGTCTATAAAGTGGTGTGAGATTCTAACGATCAACAGTACTACAAGAAAGGGGCACACCGTCCATGCAGTGCAAAGCACGTGCAATGCAAGTGAATAATAATATTTTTTAAAAACATTCGTGGAGCTGTCCAGCACAGAAGTATATAATTGGTCTTTCGTTTGTGAAACTACTGCGCAGTCCCTTTCGACAAGCTGAGGCCAATGTCAACAAAACACTTATCACACTTTGACAAACTTCAAATAATTATCCTCTATATGAAGAAAATGAACTGAAACGGATGAAGAACTATTTGTGAGTGCAAAAACCCGCACAGTTAGAAGATCCAAAATATCCACAGCCAAACCTTCAAAAGTCAAAAGATAAACTTAGTCAAATGATATCCCGAGCCTCCCCCCGATTACACTTCTGAATTGTACCAATAGATACCAGAAACGATGCTTTGGAACATGTATCTCCGGCTGAAAAATTTTGTATGGCGGTCATTTTGGGTATTTTTTACCCTCCCAGAAACCGAGGGAAATACCCTGAAAAATAGGGAAGGAATTCAAGTAGTTTCCCAAGGCACCGTTTTTCAGGGGTGATGTCTGCAAGATTCCGGGGGTGTATCTATGTTAAATTTCAGGGGGGAAAATGGGGTAGATGACTCCCATCCCAAATATCTGCAGTCAAAGTTTCTTCTCTAAAGCGCCAGGTGAATGTATCATCATGTGCTGTTCTAAATGGCTGGCATCAGCTTGTACCAACTCTGCTACACACCAGGCACGCGAAAAGATCATGAAGTGCGTGTCAATGGCAACCACTTGTAAAAAATGTGGACACTCAAGGTGCAAATAGGCCATCATATCATCAAATTTATTCATTTCCTGAGACCGGAAGGAGGTAGATTCGGCTCCGGGCCATGGGGAGACCCATTCAAAAAATCACACCTCCCAAGAAGGGCTGGGTAGGCAAGTAAAGGAGAAACGCTTAGAATCTGGTTTCAAACTAGCCATTAGCACAACGTACTGCAAGAAGCTTAAGAAGCTCTGACCGTTTTTATCGACAATATGGTATGATTTTAGCTGCTGCAGAACATGAATCTCATACATAACATAGCCCATTATGTGGTCTCCCTACGCCACACCCACAACCACAACAGTTTGCAGCATTCTTGCCCGTTGGATGTGAACGAAGTTGCTGCTTGACAGTGGTGAAATTTTCCAACAATGGAAGGAACCACAAGTTTCAAACATAGTTCTATACTCACCAGAATTTCACAGGAAAACTCCGAACAAAAACATATAAAAAAACAAAAATCTCTCAAAGACTGATGATTCTTCAAATCTAAAATCTCCTTAATCATTTAAAATGGTCTCCCTCCCGTGCCTTGAGCTTTCCCCTTGAAAAAACCAACGTCTGGCATCCTCAAATTCCGAGTTTCACAGCGGATGGGCTGATCATTCAGGTACCTTGGGCGGCAAGGTTGTCAGGGACAACCAAATTAAAATTGCGAAAAAAAAACACGAAAAAAGCTTACACCCCCGAAGATTAACATAGAACCTGAAAATGATGGTTTGAAAAGATGATTTTCCTTATTCTCAGGTTCCATGTGAATCTTCCGGGGTGTACATTTTTTAGGTGAATGGGAATCCCAAGTTGAAAAAAATCTTCATTTCCCATGAAGGCATCTACCGGGTAGATAATGGTAGATATGATCCAAGTTAAAGCCACTTATATACACCTCTAAAATTCAACATTTTTGAACTTGAAAATGATGATTCCTTTTAAAATAATCTCCTCTTCCAGGGCTACATGTTCAGATTTTATTTGCAATTATTGGTGGTGCGTATCTGATTTTCTGGTTGTTTTTGACATTTTTTGACTAAAACATGGACAAATGAATCGTCATAATCACACCATGAAGATGGATACTGGATACTTTCAATTCAAACGTAACAATTTTAACCTTCAAAGGGTGGATTTTTTTTTCGAACTCTTGCAGTAACTATAAGATTGTATTTGGAGGGAAAGGCCTGGGTGGTTTGGAAAATGTTTGTCTTGGCAGTTCTATGTGCAAACAGGTTGGTTACATAGGTTGCCGGGGCTGAAACCAGAACCCAACGAATTTGTAGGATCAACCTATATAACCTCCCTAAAACTAACATAGCACGTGAAAATGGTGGTTTCCAATAGGAATCTCCTTTTCCAAAGGTCTATTATCAGGTGCGAGCTGTTCGTTTTGGGGAGGGTAACATCTGGAATGATGTCCTGTTCAAATGTCCCTCACTTACTTCCCTCAGAACAAGAAAAGTCGGGAAACATGGAGTTTCTCAAATCGACAAGAAAATACCACTGCAAACACACTGGAGGTCACCAAACATACAGGGTCACTGCGGTCAATGCTGGCCCAAATTCACCGACCCTCTTGTCAAAAGCGGGAAGAAGGAAAATCCTTGAAACACCATGGTTGATATAAAGTAGGAGAAAACAAACATATCTCACCTGGCCAAAAGAAAAATCATCTTACTGGTAAGGGATATGGGACAGTTGGAGGGTATCAATAGGAGTGGTATATCCTTAACAACATACCCATGAATGCTGTATAACTGTACCAGTAAAAATTCCTGGCAATTTCCATCTCTCCGAGCGACTTGGGCGTCGCGCAATCGCAGCATGGTAATACTTCTTGCGTCACCGTGTCCAACACACCCATTGAAGAGCCACAAATGCTGGCGTGTTGATTGATGCAAAAGGCACAAATCCAATACCTCAGCTGGCTCTTCACATCAACTTTGAAACATAGAAATCATTGTTTCTGACTTTTTTTGTTTGTTTAAGAGCTCAATATTGGGGTCAATGGTCCCAAAAGGCCTGAAACTTAAAAATTCCAACATATTGGGCAAAAAAAAAACAGCCCATGATTTCTTTAAAGAAATGCATTGCGCAAGATACTGCCAATGCAATGCGCCATGGGCATAGAGTTGTTCTCGTAAATCCTCACCTCAAAACGCAGCCATGTTGGTGCTCCGGGCTGCTGGGGGGCTTCGGCAGTAAATATCAACAGGACAAACATCAATAGCAAGGGACACTGCAGTAAACACACGTGACAATTTAAAAAAAAAACAGTTTCTTCCAATTAAACA
>OMLO01004642.1_pt1 | contig 11499 bp, 4 predicted proteins | sample 1674811 | NCBI WGS metagenome assembly OMLO01 (sample SAMN06265003, study PRJEB25207) | coral metagenome | isolation source: Coral host | place: Mexico:La Bocana,Puerto Morelos, Mexico | collected 2008-11-13 | reverse complement strand
TTCTTCAACAAACTTGGATAGAGCAGGTCACTTTGGACCGTTCCATGGCAGCAACCGGCGGAGAAGCGGCAAGCAGAGGATCACTTTGGATCTGAATCACTTTGGATTCCGCGGGCGGGGCGGCCAGAGAGGGAGAGGAAAAGAGGAGAAGAGGGAAACAAAGGTGAAGTGAAAAGAGGTAGGGAAAGAATGAAGAGGATATCAAGAAGGGAGATGAAAAAGCGAGTCCATAAGAGGGGAATCCCTGATGCTTGGAATAGCTGTAGTTGAACGATGGGGATAAAAAAGGAGAGCATGAAGCCAAATGAAAAAGGGGTCCAGACGGCGAACCGGACAATATGCCCAGGCTGGCCATTGGAAAATTGACAGTAATGGATGAGGTCAAGAGAGGGATTTTATGGTCGGCCAGGACGTCCAGGAGCCGAGAAGTTGGCGGGAGGTGCAAAGACTGCAGGTGGAGCAATACCTTTTCCATGAGACTTGCCTTTTTCAGGGCCCTTGGCGGTACCTTTGAAAGTGACCCCTGGAGAATTTTTGGAAAAACCTTTGGGGGGTCCGGGGGTCAACGGTGGCCAGTTGGAAGGAGATGTATCTTTACCTTTGAAACCTTTGTCAGAACCTTTGCCTTTATGATACGGGCCACGGCCTGAACGATCAGAGGAAGAGGCAGAGGATCCCACGGGTCGAGTGTTGTCGGGAAAAGGGGACATGTGTCCAGGGTGGCTACTTGAGGGGGCGCTGCCTTTGCCTGGGATGCGAGGTCGTTTAGGGTCCGAACATGGGCCTGTAGGAGGAAGGTGTTGTGAACGAGTTGACGCCGACTGTGACGAGGGGGCAGGCAGTGGTGCGACTGTGGATGCTTGAGAAGGTCTTGGAGGGATAATAGAAGGAGAGGGGGCGAGGGCAGTACGTGGTAAGGTCTCAAGTGTAGGACTTGTGGACGGAGGGGCAGGAAGCCGGTTGCCAGACATGACTGTATCGGCGGGTATGACTCTCAAAAAATCAGTGGGAGAGTAATTACGTTTGTATTTGCGTGCTTCAGCGGTAGCTTCTTCGTTATGACACTGGTGGGATGCAATGAGCATGGCGACCTGAGGTAGGTGAATGTGAGAGTTAAAATAGTCAACAAGCCCAAAGGGAACTGGGATATATGTTCGGTGCCGGGAAGGAATGAGACGAGGTGCACGGTTGTTAAGCCATTCTTGTACTGTGGGTTCCGGAGGTGTCGGAGTTTCATAAGATTCGATACGCGGACCGGGGCGGAGTGTGGAGAGATCAGGGAGACGCAGAAAAGGGCAGTTGAAAAGAACATGAGAGGCATCATTGCCATAGGAGAAGGAAGATGCAAGTCGGAGCGCGCCGTCTAATGCCTCGGCGCTATGGGGGCCTTGTTGGAATGTGACTGTGGATGAGAATCGGCGAGCAGAGCCGGAAGAGTCAGGCGGTGGCACGGGAAAGCGTAACGTCCAACTAAGCTTTCCACGGTAGAAACTTTCATCGGTAATAGCAAGAAGGGGAATAGATTCAGGTCGGATAAAACCTGCCGCCGCTGCTTGGCGAGCATTGTCCATGATAAGGTCTTCGTGTTCAGGGTAGATAAGAGGGAGGTCCAGGTGAAAGGGTCGAGATGCGGCGAGGACCGAAGATGAATGTGGCTGGGAAGGAGTGACTGTTCGGAGTTGCGGGGGGTCCCCCTGAGGGGACTTTAAGTTAGCGAGAATGAAGGCGCCGAGAGCCGGTGGGACAAAAATGGTGAGGTGCGTAGATGGGATGGGAGCATGACTACCAACGCTGACCTGGTTCCAGATAGCTAACTGATCCCCGGCCATGTTATCAGTGGTACCTGCACCTGCTAGGGGAGAAACAGCGCGTGTGCAGGCATGATTGAGATGAGCATGCCAGAAGCGAGGAGACGTGAGTAAGCCAGGGAGTGGTGGTGGAGTGTATGCAGCATGATGCAGATCGAAAATGCCGTGAACGATAGCTTCGGATAAAAGTTTAAGCCAAGCATCCAGGATTGTGTGAGCAGGGACATCGACAGGGAGGAGACCACAACGACCGGAGAGGAGGTGGGCGACCAGATGGCGTTCTAAAAACGGGACATAAGGGCGAAGATCTATGGTGATAGAGGGCCAGGGATAGGTGAGAGGAAGCTGGGAGAGAGCGATGTAATGTTCCTCATCGATAATGAAAGGAGGATGATCGATAGCGTAGAGGAGGCGTTCCAGAGCGGTTTCAACTTCAAGGAGTAGGCAATTTCACCTTCAATTGTTGGACCGGTCATTTCAGTGTCATCATCAGCCGGTTGGTTGGGGAGAGGGCGAGAGAAGGTAGATTGCAAACGCACATCAGCAGCGGTGGAGCGAACGGCTTCAGCGATACTATGAGTGGGGGGAACATATTTAGGACGGGAGGAGTGTTGGACGTTCTGAGAGGAGCCCGGGTTAGGCCAATTTTGTTGTACACCAAAGGGGGTGAAAGCAAAAGCAGCGGTGAAGTATTGAGTGGGGATAGGGACCGTGTCGGTGCCATAGCAATTATCCGAAGAGTGGACGACAAAGGAGATGTTATCCGTCAGCATTTTGTGGATGTCAAGGACTATACAAGCATCAGTATGACCACGAAGGGGGTGCCCTCCCACAATAGAGAAAGGGTCCGGGGTGGGGGACGGGAGGACTTTCACAGCAGAAGAGGTGGAACTGGATGATTTACGTCTAGGTCGAATACCATCGCGAAGGATGACCTGCCTGGCCTGTGCAGGACAAAAATAGATAGCGTAGGGAAGTGCGTTGTGGGGAAGAAGGGGTAAAAGTGCTAGGGGTGAGGAGCCGGAGGTCCGGCCTGGACTACCGATGGGGTGAGGGACAGTTGAAGAGGAGAGACGAATAACGAGTTGAGCAGATTGGGATCGACCGGGAGTAAAATGCCCAATGTCAAAACGCATTCTGCGCTTACGGTTATCAAAGGCCACAAGCGCGGCAATAAGATTTTCAGAGAGAGGTTTGTGAACTCCGTGCGAAACTACGGTGAGGACACCATTGCTAACAATTTCTTGGGTGTTGGTGTCGAAATTGCCTGGGACACCTTTACCTGCATAAGTAGGGAGAATAGCAACCTTAATCCATCCTTTGGGGGATTTGGGGAGGTCATCAGCAGTAGCAAGGAGAGAGGCCAGGTTGGCAACGGCTGCATGTATATTGTCAAGGTGGAAAGGTGATTTAGCAACATGAGAAGGGGTAGCTTGGACAATGTGGTCATCGTTGGGTGGCAGGGTGGAGGCAGGAGGTTTGCGGGTTTTAGAGTTCAAAATCCAAGGTTGCTCTGTAGCAGTGGAGGGAGGAGGTGGGAGAAGAGCAATAAAATGGGCGGCAACAACATCAAGTTGTCCTGAGAGAAGGGGTTGACGAATTTTCGCATCGAAAGTATCAAGGACTTGTGGATTTTGAAGGACGGCAAGATGTTCAGCACAGAAATGTGGGAGAGTAAGGGCGGAGTAGGCGACCATCCAATCAAACGGATTAAGAGTAGAGCAGAGGAGAATGTTAGGAGAAAGCATTTCAGTAAGGCCTAGCTGGTAGAGGACGGCGGCGGCACTTGGAAGCTCTTGTGGAGGAGGGTGGGCGTCTGCAAGAGTAGTGGGTGGTAAAGGAGGGGAGTAGATGGCGGGGGTTTGGTTCGGCCAGAGGACAACATTAGGTCTGGGAAATCGGAAGGGATCATCAGTTGCAGGAGTTGAAGGGAAAAGGTGCCCCACGCTAACAGAGGATCGGGCAAAAAAGTAGGCACCAGTAGTGGGAGAAAGGGTCCACCCGTTATTGGTTAAGGGGACAGGAGTACTGTTTCGTTGAGGGAGGACGAAAGAAGCCAAATTATTGTTGCCAGTAGTAAGATGAAGGCAACCCTCGCCAAAGACCAAGAACAACTCAAGAGGGGGTGGTCCTTCGCGATATTCATGCCAATTGAAATGCCCGGCTGACACTTCCCAATGATCTGGCTGCGGGAGGTCAGAGCGTAGACAGAGTGTAAGGATATAAGTTTGCCCTTCATGAGATAGTTGCATGGCGAGCGGCAAGAAATCCCATGTGCCAAAGTAACTAATCTGGTGGGTAAGGAGCCAGGAACCTTGATTAAATATACAGGGTTCAGAATTGAAAGTAGCGTCAGGAAGTGAGAGGAAGGTTGCGAGGCGATCAAGGTCAGGAGGGGTACTGCCAACGTGGTAAAGGCCATGTCTGTAGGCACAGAGAGTACGAAGGGTGTGAAGGAAGGAGAACCGAAATTCTTGGGTGCTAGGGAGCAAAAGTACACAAAGCCCTTTGCTACGGGTGAGGGCAACAATGTTGCGTGCCATAGCTTCACGGGATTGAGTAAGAAAGGGGGTAACTTTTGCAGAAAGGTAAATGGAGGCGGTTCCCCCAATGCCGATAGCCCTTACCGTATTGGAAATGGTGCAATATGCGGAAAATCCTTGGGGGTTGGAGCGAGCGATATGTACAATATTGGAGAGAGTAGCGTGTGGGAGAAGTTGGTTGATGAGGTCAGGGTGAGTGGAGAGGAAATGATGGATGTCGAGAGAAGAGATTGTATGCGGTTGAGGTTCAATGAGCTGGTTCATATGGTCCCTACGGGCAAATGCTGAAATATGAGATGGAAGGAGCATGGCCCGGAAAATACAAGTAAGATAGAAGTCGTAGAGAGTGGGAGGAAAGTGCGGCGAGGGAGTGCCTAATGCGTCCTGTAAATCTTGGATAGTGTCGTTATGAGGAGCAAGGAGAAGGAGTTTGGAGTTCTCATCATTAAGCCGGATGGAGCGGGCTGTAAAAAAGGAGAGGACGCCTGCAACAGTGAGGACAGTGTCAAGAGATGAGCGGTCAATGTGGGCATTTTGAGTAATAACAGGGGACCAGTGGAGGAGGCGGTATCCTGAGATGTGGTGCGTGTGGCCTTGCATATCGACTGGTAGGCGGAGAGAGGCAATTGAGGGAAGGGGATCTTCGAAATGTCCATATCGCAGCTCCCCTGTGTCAGATTCTCTATGTAAGTGTGGATAATGGCTAACAACCTGGGTAAAATATGCATCCGTGGGGCACCGCAGGGAGTGTGGGAGGATAAGGTGCATCAGTATGCCTTTGGTATTGGGAATGGGTTAGGATTGGAGACCTTCGGCATCGTGGACAGTTTTGGGGAAGTAGACGTCAGGTACAGGGTGTGTGGCTAGTGCGGCTGCGAGTTGCATAGGGGATGTTGGGAGATCAGGGCAAAGATCTTTGTAGTTGGGACAAAGGGAAATGGGGGAGGAGTGGATTGGGTTTGCCAAGAAAGCCAATGTTCTTGTGTGATAATCTTTTGAGCAGTTCTTCTTTAAGAAAATCTCCCCCTGTTCCTGTACGAGTTTGCTCACGATCGCCAGTGAAAATCTGTAAGCAAAAGCGAGAGAGAAGTGCAGCGAGAATAGTAAATCCAGATTGTCCGCCTTGCTGTGCTTCGTCGTTGATGGCGAGAAGGCAGAGGACGAGAAAGGAGGTGAAGAGCGGATGAGCAGATGTGGCGTCACGAAGGATAGACCCTTGAGTAACCAAAAGGCAGCGGAGAAGAGAATCGGGTTGAAAGAGTGAGGAGCGGTCGACGGAGAGGACGTCAATATCGGTAGTTTTGGGTATGTTTTGTGCCAAGCAGCGTGCGTATTGTGAGCGAATGGACTGGTGTGAATCACGAAGGAGGTCAGAGATATTTTCAGCAGCGGTGGCCAACGGGAGGTTCGGATCTGCGGAGAGGACAGTGCGAACACCAAGAACGGAAGTAACTAAAATGAGCAAAAGGGAGGACGAATAAGTTTTGCCAGATCCGAATATACCCTGAACGCAGAGAGAGGTGTGTCCAGAGCGAAGACCCCATAGGGTAGCGTTAAGGAGAGCGGGAAAGTGTCCGTTAGGTGCTACGAGGGCATGGATGAGAGAACGATGAAAGTGAGGGCCTAAAGCGCGGAAAAGGTGACAAAGTCCAGGGTGTGAGTGGGAGAGGAGTTCAAGGGCCTCTTTGATGCCAGGGGAGTCAAAGGAGATAGTCCAAGAGAGATCCCAAATATAGGTGTGGCTCATAGAGTCAGAGGAGGTTCCAGGGAGAAACTGGTTGGATTGGAGGTAGTCAAAGCATGCGGGATCGTAGCGGAGCTGATCTTCAAGGAGGTAATGCTGGATAAGTGGCTTGACGCTAGGAGGGAGAAAGTGCGGGAGAAAGTGTAAGAGACCGGAGAGGGGGGAGAAGTCGATCGTTTCCTCGGCTGAACGGGTGAAATTAGGAAGCTGGGAGTCTAGCCCAGCCCATCCAAGGGTGTTAGGCTGTCTGTAAAGAGGAACTTGGACAAGCCGGGAGAAGAGACCGGGGAGAGCGGAGATAGGCATGTAGAAGGAGTGTTCCATGTCCAGGACGGGGAGTGTGATGGCTTCTGCGAGTTGTTCCTCATTGCGAGGAAAGAGTGGGAGACTGAGTTGAGAAAAGACTCGGCCGTCCCGTGCATATGGGTGGTCGGGACGGTAAGTAGAACGGAGGAGGAGAGGGAGTAAAATACCGGTGAGGAGGGTGATTTGGGTAGCTCCTGCATCCTTTTGTTTGGTTTGTGGAGTTTCGGTAGAAATGCGACCTTTACCTCCAGAGGTGCTGAGCAAGTAAATGGCGAAGGCAAAGTGAACGGAGTTTGCATTGTTGTCATTGGTGAAGTCTTTGGTGCAGGGGAAGGCGAGTTGCAGGAAGTTGCCAGGAGAGAACCCAAAATGGTAGCTGCCCTCAAGGTTACCTTTGGCTAGGGAGCATGCCCAGGAGGAAGAGTTACATTTGAGACTGATGACCGCCATGTTGGGAGAGATACGACGAGTAATCCAACAGCGAAAACGAGGAGCCACGGCAGCCTCTTGTAAAACACGAGGTGGAAAGGTAAGGTAGCATGCGAGAGGAGGAGAGGGATGGATAGTGGGAGAGTCCCGAACAGGATTGGCAACGCAAATTCCAGCAAGGAGTTGAGTGTGGAGAAAGTCCAAGGCTTGTGGGAGGGAGCACCGCAGCAAGATATGTCGAACAGCCTCCTCAATGGCCAAGACATCTGGAGGAGGAACACCAAGAGTAGCCAGAGCAGGGAAGCGCAGAGAAAAGATAAAGATACGTTGGTAGTATTGGTGAGGAGTTTCATGAGGCTCAATATGCGAGTGAAACAAGCCGGTAAGCACGCCGGGGGCACGGTGGCACCCTTGTACTAGTACGGCGGTGACTGCTTCAGGAGAGGCGGGAAAGTGAGGAGCAGGGACGGAGTCCATAGTGGAGAGGAAAGCGAAAAGAAGGTCGAGCAAGTCAGAGTGGTAACTAGAACCCAAAGAACCCTCGCGAGCCTCGAGTTCATCCCAGGAAAGAGGTTGGAGAAAGTTGGTGAAGAATGTGGAGGAGGATACAAATTTAAGGGTAGGGACGAGGTACTCATATTTATGTCTGTAGCGACCAAAGTGAGACTCCAATTGCGAGGGGGAGAATGGGCTACGATTGGCTGCCTGTTGGAGTTGCGTTTTCACGCTATCATGCAACGTGAGGACTGGTATACCGTTTGTGTAAAGGTAGGAGAGGAGAAGTTTGGAGAGACGCCACGGGGCAGCACGATCATGAAGATGTTGGACGATGCGAAGTGAGTGGCGGAGCCGTGGGATGGGAGACCTGGGTGTGTATCCAATAGGACGATCTTGCGGACGTGGTCTTTTTTCGTCAACATATGACCCGTGGTCTTTTAGATAAGCAAGGTAACGGCCTGAATGGTAAGCAACAAGAGAGCGGAAGGTGGAGGGGTGGAGAGCGAGACCGCCGAGGGAAATGAGAATAGAAATTGGTTGGATGTGTTGGTGAGTAACAACGCCTGCTAGGGCAGCCCAACCTGAACCATATCCGAAACCTTCAATACAGAAGCTCTCTCGAGCGAAGGTATTTAGGAGGGTACGAATAGTGTTGAGTGAGAGCGAATGAGGAGGAAAGCGCCATGCGGCAATACCCGGAGAGGGGTTGAAAAATAGGTTTGGAATGTAATTGGTTGAAATCGCCGCCAATGATGCGGAAAGGATGGGAGCGGCTAATATCTGTTCGTAGGTGCTTGAGCAAGGTTTTAGCGAGGGTCCCTACATGTTCAGGGTGGAGGTAGACATTTATTAATTCAACTGTAATGCCCCCAATAGGAATAGAAACGGAAAGGATGTAACCAGGAGCGATAATTAAAGAAGCAGAAGGAGTAAGGGTCTTAGGTAGTAAAATAGCAACTCCGCTAGAGGAAGTGTTAATGGCAGGAGCATGGGTAATAGTGCAAAAGGGGGATTGAAGAAGCAGGTGGTTGTATTGCACTGAGCTCCACTGAGTTTCTTGCAGGAAACAGATGTGTTTATGAGAAAGTTTAAGAATATGATTCATTTTACGTGAGGGGGTTTGATGAATAGTTTTAAGAGAAGAAGGATTCCACGTGAGCAAGCGAGGGAGCTTAGAAAGGCTGGGGGATGGGGAAGTAGTTGAGTAAAAGGAGCGTAAAGAACTAAGGAGCGGAGTAGTAAGTGGGGAGGCCAAAGAAGTAATGGAGGAAAGAGAAACCCATGAGTTTACAGTAGCAAGGGGATGAAGCGTAGCAGTAATTTTAGTAATAGGAGTATATCTAGGTAGCGAAAGAGAAAGAGGAATGACATCGAGAGAACGAAGCCTAATGCGTGGGAGATCAAATGTTAATTTATGGGTACGAATGAGATCACGGAGGTCAGCAAGGAGTTGCTGACGGACCGGCTTGGCTTGCCGGTTAAAGGGGAGAGATGAGATTAGCTTCATGGATAAGAAACAGGGTAAGGAGAGAGGGAGTCAACTTGGAAATCCAAATAAAGTTCGGTGGCAATGCCAATGGTGATGCCATAATGTGCAGCATCTAGGTCATTGGCATAGTCGGGTATGAAGATGTGCGGACATGGGGTGGCGTGGAGAAGTGTAGGTGGTGGAGGATGGTCTTTCATATGGAAGTAGCCGGAAGGCAGCGAGGGTATACTACCAGGAGTAATAGTTGATACAAAGATGAAAGGAGGATCGGGCAATTGCATTTCTTCTTGAAATTGATTGTGAATGGCTATCCAGAATTGAACATGCCTAATGAAGGGAGAAGCGCCAGAAAATCTTTCCGGAGGGGAGGGCGTCCACATGGGTTGATCAGGAGAAGAAGAGAAAAGGGTAGGGATATGGCGTAATAAGGAAACAGGTGATAAGGTAAGAGGGACAAAGGAGGAAGAGAAAGGGATATAGAGTTCAGTATCAGGAGAAGAAGAAGAAGAGAGATTATTGAAGATAGTAAGAGAAGGAAACCGCGGTAGAAGGGGGATGTAAAGTTGCAACGGGACAGGGAGTTGCCAAAGATGATGCAAGTTAGTAAGAAGAGGTGGAAGTGTGGCGGGAGGAGAGATGCGTTGAATGAGGAGGGCAAACTCAAAGGTGAGAGACGTGGAAGAGAATGAAAGAAGATAAAGCTGGTTAAAGTCCGAGATGGAACCAAAGGAGTAAAGGACAACGGAGTCACCATCTTCATAGAGGAGGAGAAGAGATTGTCGTGTTTGAAATAATTCCCAACCTCGAAAATAGGCAATGAGAAAGCAGAGTTGTTGAAGGTGAGACGTGGTAAGAAATATGGGGAGTGGAATTTGGTAAAAAGGGGGAAGAGTATTACCCAAGAGTGCAGAGAGAGGATAAGTAGCGAAAACAGAATGAGGGATAAGGACAGAGAGGCAATCATGAGTGTAGAGTAGCGTGGCAGCTTTTAAGGAAAGAGGGAGGGGAATATCAATAGGGGAATCCATTGGAAGAGGGGGTGAAGTGGATAAAGCACAAGTTGAGACAGGAGGAGTTTTCATATTGAGAGATTTGTGCCAAGTATCAGGAGACTCAAGTTTGGTAACCATTGAAGGGAACCAACGGGAAACGATATGTGGATGAAGAGTGGGAAGGTTAGCTGTAGCAGAGAGCACGTGATTTCTTAATTCGGTAAATTTGAGTTCAACCTGCTCAGGAGGTAAGGGAGACCATTGGTTTGGGGTAACATGACCCTGAACGTAATTTTGGATACTAGTAGTTCCACCAAGGGCAGCAAGGACTGCACTGGGTTTAAAAAAGTTGCCGATGATATTGTGTAGGGTACGAATATGAGGATTGGCATCCTTTTTGGTAGTTTCAATAAGTTCTACCAGCTCAGAGTCTTTGGCCTTCTCATCTAAGGATGGAAGGCGGAAGGGAAGATATATGTATGGGCTAGAGTAGAAGTCTTGAAGTTTAGAGACCGTAGAGACAATTTCGGGGGTAAGTTCGGCGTCGAAGTCAGCTTTCCAATCAATTAAAGCATCCCATTCTTTCCAAAGGAATTCAGGGAGATGGGATTTGAAGTCAATATTTGGATAAAGGTGTGGAGAGTTGGCAAGGCGAGCTTCAGAGAAGCGATCCCAACCGTCAGCTTTTTCAGGGGAAGAAGCGAAGAAAGAGATATCATAAAGGAGATTTTTGGGGTGATAAGCTAATGGAGCTTGAACAACAGATCCTCTATCAGAAGTTTTCCTTGGACGAAGCCATGGAGGGAGAGGGTTAGGTTCCAATGTGGGGGGAGACGATGAGATGAGACGGAGAGATGGGGACCATCCAGGTCGAAAAGGCGAGGAAGATTTAGAGGGGAGAACAGCGATGTTGGATGAGGTAAAGAAGTATCTAGCACGTGCGACGGAGCCCCATTTGGAGCAGTTAAGGTAATGGCAACATTCCTGTGGAATACCTAGAAGATCATGAATGTAACGTTTCATGTGAGGTTGCATAGATCCGGCGTTCTCAACAAGGATGACGGTACGAGGCCAAAAAGATGTATGTGAAAGGTAATAGAGAAGCGCCCATACAGAGTGAATGTGTACGCTTCGGTCACCAACTAAACCAAGTACTCCCTTACCGCGTCCAATAGAGGTAAGGTCTTGACATGGAGAGCCGGCGCCAACAAAGATAATGGTGTCGGGAGGAAGGAGAGAGAGAAATTGTCGTAATAGAAGGCAGGAGTCTTGGATGAGAGTCCAGACATTGCGCGCATAGAAAGTATGTGCACCTTGTTTGTCAAAAGACCAGAGTGAACCTTCAACCTGCCAACCTTTGACCTTGGAGACCACAGCACGAGTACTGGCATCCATTTCTGCAGCAAGTATGGCGTGTGGCCATTCCCCAACAGCTTTGGAGATAACATCAGAAAAGCTGCCACTACCATCAAAGAGGGAAATGATAGCAAAAGGAGTGGCAGAGTTAGGGATAGGCTTAGGAATAGAAAATGAAGCGAATTTTCGAAGTAGAAGGGGAGAGACTAAATGAGACTGGGAGTGGCGTTTGAAAAGGACAGCGGAGATGTGATATGGGAAAAGGAGAGAAATAGGGACAATATGGAGACCTTTGATAGGACAATATATGGTTACAGTGGAGGAGCCAGAATGA
>OMLO01004641.1_pt1 | contig 11499 bp, 6 predicted proteins | sample 1674811 | NCBI WGS metagenome assembly OMLO01 (sample SAMN06265003, study PRJEB25207) | coral metagenome | isolation source: Coral host | place: Mexico:La Bocana,Puerto Morelos, Mexico | collected 2008-11-13 | reverse complement strand
GTAAATCATTATCTGTCCGTGGTAGAAGTTTAAAAAAAATCTATCGAGTAGAAAATTTTCGCGCGAACGTCCTTAAACCCCAAAGACTGGTTTTCACTGACTCGCTCATTTACGCATAGGCAAACAAAACAATATCCAGACGGGGTAATATAATTATTTATTTTTTTTCCAAGCGGGCACGGTAACGAATCCTACAATCAGATTGGTTCTTAGCGCGGATCTCGATTTTCCTATCTCTGACCAGGTCACAGTAACGCTTGCGTGAGTTTAGCCTGCGTAGCCAGCGGGAGTGTGTGCCCACGCGAACTTCGGGCCTAAACGTGAGGACCATATATGGTAAAAGTTTACATAAAAGAACGAATCAATGGTCAAGCCACTATATGCGCAGGGGGGGGGGGGGGGGGGGGGGGTCACCAGTAACACGACGTATCTAGGAACGCGAGGGCAAGAAGCCGCGCAGGTCGCGAGAAGAATGTGGAGGAGTCTAGTTTTTTTCCGTGAGTTTTTTTTCCGTGTTTGTTTGTTTTAGAGAGAGGGTAAAAAAGTTATTTACCTGCTTATGGTCTGTCCCTATAGTGAAAAACTATGACCTCGGAATGCTGCCCTTGGCCTGCGGCCTCGGTAACATTCTCAAGACCTAGGTGACAGTTTTTCACTACACGGACCTCCCAGCCGACAAAAAACATATATATAATAGGTGCGTTTTCGTTCAATAATTGCCTTAGTGCGTTTGGGCATATTGCTTATGCGAGTTAAAACCAACTTTGAATAGAGGAACTGAATTTCTCGCACAACGGTAATAGACATGTTGTATTTTTTTTTCGTAGTGGAACTGAATGTTGAGGTAACATCTGTTTTTAGATGACTAGCTCCGTGAGCGGGCAGGATGAACCGAATCTCGCGCTGTGATTGGCTACCCGAGCGGGTAAGAAGGAGCTATCTTGCCCTCTCTGGATACGGGCTTTGCCCCGCAAGGAAAATTTAGCATGTTTTGGTGTTTCATCCCATATACTTCCTTCATTGACCAAGCTTGTTCGGTGTCAAGATGGCTGGATATTGGCCTAGCTCTTTTTTTTTTCGTGTTTTTGGACCTCGACTTTGTCTCGGTCTACAGACACGCAAAAAGGGAACTTGACCAATATCCAGCCATCTTGACTACACGCTTGGTCAATAACCCATACATCACTGATCGGTCACGTTTTCGTTTCTCCTGTCAGATTGAAGTCATGCATTGAAAGCCGCACATCTGCAGCCGACGTGCTAGAGTTTCGGTCTTCTGTTAACCTGAAGACCTTAAATTGCGTATTTAGAAGGAGTAACTCACTTCGTTTCCTGTTTCTTTGTTTGATCTTTCAAATCCCGAATGAATAAATGAATGTTAAATGTTTGTTTTTTATGTAACTATCCAAGATGGCACCATTCTGTCAAAGTTCGGTGACTCGCGAGTCTGCACATTCTTCGAATTCGTAGGTAACGTTTGTCGAAGCTCCCCTCGATCATTTCGCATACTTGAAGCGTTTTCTGGCTAATGAAGTTCCACTTCGCTATGGTCATAATAACGTTTTATCCAGTCTTGCAAAAATAGGTCCTTTGCGAAGTGACCCGTAACACCTGATTTACGTCATGGATTCTCAGACCGATGTCATCTTGTCACGGAACTTCTTTGCTAAACATAAAAAGCGTGAGTTTATAGCATGTGCAGCTTGTTCAAAAAACTTTTCAAGATTTGCTAGTTACTTATGAGGACATCTTGGTGAAAGAACACTACTCTTGCCGACAATACGAAATATCTCGGTTTAGGTCAAGGGTTACTTTTGAAGGTTTGTCAATTGTTTTCAATTTAGCACCACGACAAAAATAAAAAAAAAATTAGCGTTTTATTTCGTTTATTTCTTATCTTACAGGCATCTGTATAAAGCTTCATAATGTGGCGGACTGGTTTCCTTGTTTGGATTTCTTGCCTCACAACACAGATCAGTGGTAAGAGTGTCCTGTGTCCTACGTGTATTTTGAAAATTGTTTTGCATTCACTTCGACACCCTTCTTTACCTTTTTCGAAATTAATTTAGAACCAGAACAAGGCTTTGTGATTTCAGAAGTCCAGCTTTTGCTTTGCCAGAAAAAAAGTTTCAGAAACATCTGTCCTAATTACACGGTGAATTGACAGTTAGAACTCCTTCACAAATTTATCAGCACTACTCGCTCCTTCTATAGCTGTGTCAAACCCTCCCTAGACTTTTTATTAGTATACTACATGTACTCACGCGAGTCTTTAGTTAAATAGAGATTACTGCACATCCATACACAGAAAATATGAAAAACAAACTTAGTTGCATTTGGCTCACGTTTGGGCAGAGGGAGGGGTATTGGAGAGGCATGAGAGAAAGCTTACATTTCGCTTCCTCGCCTCTTTCCGTCAGACTGCTTCACTCGCATGCGATTTGCTCTTCACCGCTCGCGGGTGTGAATCAGAGGTAAGACTACACGTTTTTGTCATGGGTTCGATTCCTGATTGACTGTGTTTCTATCATTTATTATGATAACATATCCCAATTTGTTTTCAGGGCAGGTAGATCCTCCTCCGCAAATCACAGGATTTTTATCGCATGATTTAGTGAAACCGGATGAAGTGAAGTTTGGCAAAATCTCTGGCTTCAGACTCCCATGTGAGGCATCGGGTACAAATTTGCAATGGAGATGGCGACATAATGGAACGAACATCATTTTTGGTGGTCAGTACAAGCTAGGAGCTGATGGTTCTCTAACTGGGGAGTTTCTCGAAGCCGAAAATACTGGAAATTATCAGTGCTTTGTTAAAGATATTGCCACCGATAAAGAAACATTCAGTAGGATGCTTACAGTTGCAGTAACATGTGAGAATTAACATTTTAATATTCCGTTTAATTCAGGTTATGAGAGCATCACTTACTGTCAGAATGCAATCACTTTTTTTTTAATACACTTTTATTTCAATAAGGTACTAAAACGACTTAGAGAAATACGAATTCGAAACTACTTACAATACGATGATTACTAACACAACAATACTTAAAATGCTACTAACAACAATACTAATACTACGGTACAAAACAAATTGATAAATTTTACATTTGCATCGCTAGCCTCCAATAATTAATTGTTCAAAAAGTTGGACCATTTTTTAGTAAAAGAAAGTAGTTTATTTGTCGTGATCGCAATGTATTTTTCTGATTCAATTTTTTCATTAACGAGGGCTACAAAATCTATGAACTGGGATGGGGTCTTTTTTCATCTTGCACTGCGTTAAAATAAAGAAAATATTTTCCAATTATGATCAGGTGATTTTGGGTTAAACCGGACGATGTGTATTTCAAAACACCATATATAATTTCGTTTTGTTCTAAAGCAATGTTTTTATTCCAAATTTAGCAATTGGATATTCCACAAATAAATGGAGTGGTGTTTGATCAATGTCATGGCAATAAGAACAATCGGGTTGCTGCTTCTTTTTCATCTTGTGCAGAATTTTGTTTGTATACAGGATATTATGAACTATTTTATATTGAAAAAGATAATTTTACTTCATTTGTGACACGAAAATGATTACTTAAGACGGTGACCTTTACCTGTATGTATATAAGGCTATCAGATATCTCACTGTTAATTTTAGGATTTTTTCAAACAAACAAACAAACAAACAAAAAGAACAGATCGCCATGTCTCTTTTTTACTGATCTATTTAGCACTCTGAAGAAGTTGGAAGTAAAGAGAGAGCCTCCAAAAAAGCAGCTTTGGGCCTCCGTCCACCCGGAGAAATTTAAAAACACAACAATCTGGGATTTATTTGAGGAAAACTCCGGCAGGGATCGTTCTCAAATGTTTTATGCCCACAGGAAAAATCAATGCCGGCCTATTCAAATTGCTGCGGTTTCTAGAGCGTTTTCGAAATGCTCTATTTTTGTGACAAATTAGCGTACACAGCTGGCCTAATCGTACAAATAAAGTTGCGTTTTCAAACTTCTCCGGCGGAGCGTGGGCAGCGCCTTATAGTTGTGAATTTTTAGGAAATTTACACTACCATTACCAAATTCCTCATTTGACAACTCTCCTCATTTAAAAACTCTTTTCTTCCTCTTAGATATCGGAGATTTTACTAGTAAAGTAAATCAAACACTGATTGTTGATCTCGGACAGTCTCTACGGGTTCCTTGCCCTCAACATAGGCCCAACTACGGCGCCAGATACAGCTGGACAGGCAGCGATCTCTCTCCATTTAAACGAGATCATCGCAGAAGTATTTCGCCAAACGGTGAACTTTTCATCATGTATGTTACCCAGAAGGATATCGACGAGATTGCATCATTACACGGAATACGCTGTACTATAACTGGAGCAGATACTATTTTTCAATCAGGAACTCTGATGTTAACAAAGCGCTTACCAGGTAAAAACAGTTCCTTTGTCATTGTTCTTAGAATGTCTTTAATTCCTAATTAAAGAAGCCTCGACTGTGCTTAGGCTCGATCACCAGCCGCTGTTTGGGAAAGTAGTCCGCGCTCCTTCCCCGAAGGCTTTTCTCGGGGAGAGACGCAGGGAACACACGAGAGAGCGGCGGAAATCAAGGCACCCCACTAGTAGGCTGTGCTCTATTCTGTTGTAGAGCACTTAGGAAGCGGTAGAACACGAAAGAAGTGTAAGGGAAAACATGAGACGTAGTTGACGTAGTTGAGTGCTTTACAACAGAACAGAGCACACTCGTGACTTGTTTATAAGACAAGACACGACAACTTGCGTTAAAAGTTGGAAAGACTGGACTGTTATCACTTTTTTTTCCAAGTAAAGGAGAGAATATCATAGCAAGCTTTTAACTTATCACTCGTCGAGTGATAAGTAATCGATGATAGTAAGTTTTTGAGGTTCACTTCACTCAGGACGCTAGTAATACGCAAACGGGCGTTGCTACACTGCCTGCAAGTGTTATTTTAGTGTTTTTGCAAATGTAAAGCTTTTCATCGTAAAAAGAGACGGCTCAAGTTGTGTTTTCAGTCGTAGCTTTACTTCTTAAGTATAATCTCTACCTTCGTAACAAATATGATGTCTTTTAATTATCGAAGTAATATTCGATCGTTAGGTTGAGAATTCGTTTAATTTGCTCCGTGTAGTCGGTAGCAATACTTGTTATTTTTGTACAATTTGACAGTTTTAGTGTCAGTAAAGATTCCTGCACGCTCATTGGCTAATTTTCATTTTCAACAAAAGTACAGACACACGGATTACGAATTACGTCACCCGATGCCAAGATAAACACCAATATCGACGAGGAACATACCTTTTAAACTTGAGCAATGTGACCTAAAGAATTCTAGAAATTTGTTTCGTAATAATATTATACAGTTAGATGTACCTTTGACTTATTTTCCTTTTATATAGAGATGATTGATCCTGCGACCCAAAAGACGCCTTCCTGGGGAATCACACCAAATAATGCTGAAACGGCTATTCAGGGAAAAAACAAAACTTTATATTGTCTCGCTATTGGAAGGTGAGTGTTCAGATTTCTGTCTATATTCTTATCGTTCACTGGCGCACAAATATGAGATGTCTTAAGGTGATTCCTCAGAAATAGTATTGTCGAACGAGTTTTCCCTGAATGTTCCCTTCCAAGCACTGTTTTGAACAAAACTGATATAACGGACCAATGTTATGCCGTTTATAACTGTACTGGAAGTAACCACGCGCGCTATTTCGTCGATTCACGTAAAATTTTGAGGTAGCTGGAAGGAACGTTTAGTAAATTAATACTTGAAAGAAAAAAAATCGATAGGTAGAAAATCTCGAGAATGTGGAACAATGTAATATCAAGAGACCATGAGGTATAATGCATGAAAAAATCAACAGTTTTACACTATATCGACTCAAACCGTTATTCGAGTTTTTTTTTTTTCTTTAATGTCATATTTTGTATCTCTTTTTATTTCGAGCATTCTTTTTATTGATTTTTTCAATTTAAGAGGATAATTTGTACATCAAAATTATGCAGTAAAATTCTAGGTTACCGTGTTAGTGTAGAGATTTATTTCGCTGTTGAAGTTAGTTTGTAGGAATCTCTTGATATTGTGTCTATGCACGCACTGGTAAGCATGCGAAATAGCGTTTCAGAGGAATAACCTGGAACAGTCCTGATATTGTGGTTCCCTCTGGGGACTTCTTTTATTTGTGTAAAATAATTAAAACACTCACGCGTGCGCACTCACTCACTCACTCACTCACTCATTCCATCCCGTAGTGCCCAGTGGCCCACGCAAGAATGATTAAGAAGCTTTAAGTGTGAAAGGAAAACTCTCAGGATTGAACATCCAATAATATAACACCGCATCAAATCAAATCAAATCCATCCCATCACACATCAGATCGCACCGTAATACATCACCATTTCTCACGTGGCATCGTACACACAACACACATGACACAATGCACACAATCTACTCACAACACTTCACCTCAGTCCATGTCAAATCACACTACATTGCGTTACGTCATGTCAGGTCATGTCATATATCATAACTTGCAGGCCTCCACCAAGAATAACTTGGAAGAAAAATGGCCAAAACATCACCCATGGGTGGAATTTCTTTGAGATCCCTGATGTCTTCTATGGAAGAATTCTTAAAATTATCAATGTGAACAGAGACCTTCATTAGGACGTATACACTTGTGAGGCTGAAAATTCTCAAAATAGTGGATACCCTTTAGTTCACACCATAAACCTGAATGTAGAAGGTAATTTACGTCAACTTCGTTCCTTGAGACCTTGAGAACGAGGTTGAAATTACGTAAAAGTGGTATGTCAGTTTGTTTGGATGAAGCAAATGGATTACAATACATACATACTTTAATTGATAACTATAGGTTCTTACAGAATAATAGAAACGGCAGCAGAAAGCTGATGTGAACCTGTTATCTACTACAATACAATTACCATCTGATAAAACACAAAATTTAAAGTAAAAGCAGAACTAAAAACAATGCATGAAAAAAAAGCTGGACAAGGTTGTTGAAAGAAAACAAATAAACAAACAACAACAAAAACAGCCCAAAGATAAGCAGCTCTTCTTCGATGCAAGATTCTTAGTGACAACTTCACAATTACAATGTACCTTAACGATCAGACAACTGTTTGCCTATCCATTGCCGCAGTACAACGATTTCTTTAGAAACTACTTAGTTCGTTTGTAATAGAGAGAGTTGCCCAGGCAGAGCTGTTAACAAGTTTCAACATTTCTTTGGCCAGTTCCTCCACGGTGGACAGGAAACACCCCTCCCCCGACAAAGAAAGACATTGACATACGTGGGAATGGTACTTTACATTGCAATGCGGTTGCAGACCCTGTGCCGCAATATACCTGGCACCAAAATGGCAGAAGAATACTTTCGTCGACGTAAGTTATATATATATATATAACGTCAAAATCTTTGCGACAAGGAACTTATTTTTACAGAAACAAACATATTTTAGTGAATACGCTTAGGCACTAGCCAGGTTCGCATCTAAAAGACAGAACGCTTTATTAATCAAATGGATGCAATGAGCATAAACCTTAAGTCAGAATCACAACATTTCCGAGTAACAAAATTTTTTAACAAGCTAGTCTGGCTAAACTGAATCAAGACTGACCATCATAATACCCATGGAAATATCTTACAACGGTTTTAACAACCAAACAATCTGCACCGACATCACCTACCAAGCGTTAGTACATCATGGTTGAATAGTGGCCAACTTTTTTTAAGCCTATTTAAGGACCAACATGGCTTTGAGGTCCATAAATACGCATGCGGAAACCAACGAGGCAAATCAGGGATCAAGCCCTCTTAGACGAACAAGATTGGTCCGTAAGGGATGATTAGGCGAAAACATATATGTTATAGGACGCCTCCATAATATATGGAATAGTACACTATGGTGGCATATGTTTTTTTTTTTTTTTTTTTTTTTGCACAGGTCTACAGTACAAGTGGCTAGCGGTACGTTGAAATTCAAAAACCTGGGACTTTTGGCTGTAAAACGTGCTCAGTGCTAAGTATGCAATAAGGTAAAGTCTGGATACGAGCCTAAGTGGCTCACGAGGCCGGAGCTTATCCTGGTTTCTGTAGAAGTAAGCGACTAGAAATATTGCTACTCCCCCATCCATCGCAAGGTTACCCCTAGCATTAAATTTTGCCGGTACCCATTTATTAATACACCTGGGTGGAGAGAGGCGTTAAGTGTCTTGCCCAAGAACACAACACAATGTCCCCGGCTCGAACCCGGAACGCTCGATCCTGAGTCGAGCGCACTAACCATGAGGCCACCGCGCCGCCCTAAATATGGAATGACAGCTTTCAATTCTAATTGAAAATTCGAAAAATAAGACGTCGTTCGCAATCCTCAGACTACACAGAACGTCTTGGTCACTTTTCGTTCTTATTTTGCAGTAGACTGCAAAGATATGTACAAAGCTAAGATTTATAACGTAAGTGCACGTTATTGTTTTGTTCCTTAAGCTTTTGTTTAGTGACGTTCTTGCTGTGCATGGTTTGCTAAGTTTACTATTTACTTCACAAACCCAAGCGTTTGTCTAATTATATTAGCTAGGCGACTGAATGTGATTTTTTTAATCTCTGTAGCAATTGCACCGACCTTTGTGGAATTCGGTCCATTTTACTTGTACAAAGATTGTGAAGCAAGGTTGAAATGCCAACCCAAGGCAATACCTAAGCCAACATTTCGATGGTACAAGGGAGGCTCTGAAATAAAGACTGGAGCTCGATATACAGTGGAATCAGATGGAACCTTGGTTATTGACAAGGTTAATAAACAAGATGCTGGCCAATATCGATGTTTAGCGATAAACTTCTTGAATGAAGCCAGCGCAAATGCGGCTGCCTACGTTCTTGGTAAGCAAACCGTACTTCCGCCGTGTTAACCCCTTATCAGTTTCTCATTCCTAGATGTATAAGTTTTCGAAATTACATTTAATTTTTACTTTTCGATAAATTTAGACTAATGAGAAAATAGAGGAACCATAAAGTGAACAAGAATTTGATTTAGAAAATTTCTTTTGTTTTCAAATTTTGGGCATATCATATCTTAAAACGGAAAATGAAACAACGTAAAATTCTTTTAAGAGCAGAACTTTGCCAGGATTGCATCAAAAATGGTTGATCGATTAAAACCAACTCTTTCTTGATTTTGGACCGGGCCAAAATATATTTCAAAGGAAAAGCTGAAGAAATACTTTCTTTATAAATAGTATAACATGTATAATTCTTAATTTATTTTAAATTTTATTCATTATTTAATATTAACTACAGGATATTTATGTGTGTATTGGCCGATGTTTGCTTACCTTCATGTATCATTATCGTACAAATATAAATATATAAATTAATATATAATTAATAAGTATTTATGTGTAATTGTTTTCCTTTTAGCTTTAAAATTTTTCCTTTCCACGATTTTCTACAGAGGTTCCTTACCCTCCAACTGACCTTCAAATAACAGACACATGCCACAATCGAACCACGACGCTGTCTTGGATTAGCAGGGCTTCAAATGATGCACCCGTCATGCATTTCCTGGTCGAACAAGAATCCAATCACGATCCTAATGTCTTCAGATTAATCTACAATGTCACGAACCCTAATGCCACATCTATTAGATTGAATCTTACTGGTTGGGCTGCTCTTCGTTTCCGAATGATAGCTGTAACCAGCCTTGGCACAAGTCGTCCAAGTTTACCCACAGAAGAAGGGATCTGCACTACTTCTGCTATCGATCAAATCAAATCGACCGCTGGCGATCATCTAAAATTTTGAAGACGAAACGAGCGAGGTAAAAACGTAGCCTGCATTCTAATCTTCCTGCGGTTGTGCGATTGAACTCATGCTGATGACCGTTACATGTGCCGGCACTCTCACAGTGTCCTAGATGTATTGTTAATTGAATACAAAAATTCAAAACTGGGAGGTATGGAACCGTTTGGCCTAGGGCGGGGAGAGAGCACTTTTTCTTCATCAAGGAGACGTCGGTCTACGAAAAACTACGAGGTATCATAAAAGATACGGAAAGCTCAATTAATATCTTGAATCAGGGATGGCGCAGTGATGAGAGCGCTTGCCTCACATCGATGTAGCCTGAGTTCGATTCCTGCGTAGTGTCATATGTGAGTCAAGTTTGTGTCGGTTCTCGCCTTGCACCAAGGATTTATCTTCGGGCTCTCCTCTTTTCCTCCCTCCTCAAATACCAACACTCCAAATTCAAATTCAACCAGGATAGTGGACCCCCATGAAAACCAGCTAAGGCTGACGTAGCTTCCTCTGTAAATATTGTAATTCATTTATATAACAGTCAAGTTGTCTGCTCAGAGATGGAAACTGAACATAGCCTTGTTAAATGCCATAAAATAAGCTGGCTTGAAAATGTATGAACATTGGAAGGCGATACTGAATGTTTGTTTATATCCCTGTTTTCGCTGCCAGCTCCAGAAACATTTCCAGGAAATCTCAGGGGAATATCTAAGAAATCTGAAGAGCTAAATATAACTTGGACTGTAAGTGTTTTACGATCTATAACTTCTGATCTATACACGTAGCAAATGTAACGGTGAATACCAACTGACGCAAATGATTTATTCATATATTCTCATCACAGTCACGGTCTAAATAATTAAATTCACAATCACTATCTGTGTCATAATCTAATTTAAATGTTAAAAATTTTACAATGCCATACTTGTAAACAGTAAGATGCGTCTAATTAACAATTACATTAGGAGCTAGAGATTTCTACTGTGTGATACTAAGTCGATGAAAGCGTTAATTAATAACCGCACAATGTGAGAATTTTTTTTTTAATTTACAACAGAATAGATCACGAGTAGCATAGCCTATAAGACACTGGAATTCGTGATAGAACGCTAGTAGATTTATATACTAATATAGAATATTCTTGATCGCCTTCTGTTACACTTCAGTAGTGTTAAAAAGGAGACATAACAAAGCAAAGTACTTGAGACATAATCTTGTTGTTGTTTTGTTTTTGCTAGCCATTGCCTAAGATTGATTGGAATGCACCAGGGTTTTACTACAGACTGCAATACAGAAAGGTTAAAGACAAGCCTCTTGTTTGGGAAGAACGAAATATCACTGATCCTACCGTTGGTATGTTTACTGTACAAGAACCTAGTCGCTGTGAGCTTTGGGGATTTCGGATCTGTGCGGCGAACGACGAAGGACTAGGTCCATTTAGTGCCATAAAACAATCATATTTTGCTCCACACATTCCCAAGGGAAAGCCAGAAAACGTGATCGTGGGTAATATTACAGCCCAGAGGGTCACTGTTGCGTGGGCACCGGTCGCTGATTTGAAAGATGAAGGTTCTGATGGCTACAGGGTGAGTAGCTGCAAGTTACTTAAGTTTTGTAGTTATCTTGGCATTGACAAAGCCAATTATTTACGATAAAGCCAATTATTTAAGT
>OMLO01004640.1_pt1 | contig 11499 bp, 8 predicted proteins | sample 1674811 | NCBI WGS metagenome assembly OMLO01 (sample SAMN06265003, study PRJEB25207) | coral metagenome | isolation source: Coral host | place: Mexico:La Bocana,Puerto Morelos, Mexico | collected 2008-11-13 | reverse complement strand
ATATTTTTTGGTCGAATGGAACAGTGAAATCAGAAGTCAATCTTTTCATGATGGCCTTTCAAAAACAATTTGGCACAATTGGTCTATTGACAGATGCTTTGATTGGGATTGGCTTTGAATCTGCTGGCAAATCTCCCAAAACAACACATGTAAAGAAATTGCTCAACCACAAGCTATTTGATGGTCCAGTGTACAAAGGATCCGCAAGAGACTGCGGATCTGTAATTTGGTTGATTTGGTTTGCAATTCAAACTTTGCTAGTTGGCAAACATGTCTTACAGAAAGAAATCGCAAGCTTCGCAGCATGTATTGACCTTTGCCGCACGATCCGTCGCCTTGTGTATTCAACCACCGTGACAGAAAACGATGCGCTATTGTTTTCTTCTCAGATTGATCGTCATCAACATGCCTTCAACGTTGCCTATCCTGATGAAACAAGGCCAAAGCATCATCAACGGCATCATTTGGTTGAATCCCTTCGTGCCTTGAAGCACTACATGCATTGCGAAGCACACGCCGCTTTTCTCTAAGATGTATTTTTTTTGTTTCTTGGAGTTATGCTTTCATAAGTTGTTTTTTGGTTTCGCATGTCTGCTCGCAAAATTTTCAGGAAAGCAAACACAAATGCTTCAAAACTTTCCTGGGGCAACGTTTGGTTGGCCAAATCCATGATGACGCAGTGTGGCATTCTTCTTTATTGGTCAGGATGTGGGAAGCACAATGTGAATCTTTGCGTGGCCATTCCTTGGCGCCTTGCAAATTGTTCCAGGGACCCAAAAGGATTCGATGTTCAAAAAATACAATTTTCGTCGGTTCCGTTTGCTATGTGACTCATGCCCAAACATGGCGCTTGGTCACAACACTGTTTGAAGAGGTTGGCAAAGTAGGTTTTCAGGCTGTAGTCTTGCGCTTGAAAGCTACAAACAATTTCAGTAGCATTTTTCAAAATACAAAGATGTTGATCAAGTTTGAACTCAGTTCCAATGTGAACCTGTTGATCCCGCCTTGGTGGTTTCACGCGAATGGTGATATCACAACCCTTCACTGAAAAAATGCAGCAAGAAGCAGCTCATGTTGCGCATTGAACATTGATTGTTGTTTCTTGCCTTGCATGTATTGATTGGATCACAAGTGTTTTTTTGTTGGTGTTTTTTTTGCCTTGCATGTTGATTTGTCTCGCATGTTTTGATCTATATCAGAGATGCCAAATTTGAATCCTGGTTACTTTCCAGTTAGTTTCTAGTTAGTTTCTAGTTAGCTTCTAGTTACACAAATCGTGATTTGACTTTTTTTTAGCCATGTGCACCTCACTTTATATTTTGAATAAACTACAAATTTGCAAAATGAAAGATGAAAAGCTAACTGGAAACTAACTAGGCTAACTAGGTCATAACTAGAACCTCTAGTTATAACCTATTTATAACCAGCGCAATACTAGGTAGGATAAAGCTAATTTACGGTGGATTGACATTGACTGAATGGAACGTGAGTAGTAGGAGAACACACGGTAAAGTCTCAGGGCTGGACATAATTGTCTTGCTCTACCTTCTCCAGTTGCTCCAAAGTCTTCCTTACCTTCACCAATTCTTGGAATTTATTTTCTACTCTGAAAGGAATGAAACATAGACACCGGCAGCCACATTTGCCCTGCACCCGATGTCGCAATGTAGTCGAGTTCAGAGTAGATGGCCTCGCCACAAAAGCATCGGAATTCTTCTTGCCAGGTCTGCGGGCTGGCACCATGTGGCTCGGAGCTGAGGCTTTGGGAACTACAGCCTGTGTTTCCTCATCGCTCAGTGAATCTACCAAAGCTAAATTTGATAGAGACATGTATAGGAATCCTCGCAGGTCAATTTTGAAAGAAATTAGCTATGGTAAGTGCATTGATTCACCAAACAGCTTGTTCACAATTTTTGAAACAGGTTCAAATATATCCCTCCAATCGTCCTGATTCATCTCAGCCTGCTTCGCAGCGAATAGAGCCTAGGCCATTGGAGAGGCCAGCAGTGGGCAGTGTCAATGACAAAGTCTGGGGCCCTGACTACCCAAGATGCCGATCAGATCTCTCCAACAAATTGGATGCAGCAATCACAAGAAGATCTACTGTGGTTGGATGTTTTATGCCTTTAGGTTGATCTCAAATTAACCCCAAACACCGTGCAGGTCCGGAATTTGACAATAATGCTTTATTTCAAGTTTTGATAGTTTTGATTGTGAGACGGAAATCATTTGACATGACCCCTTACCATGACATTTCAGCATGAATCTACACCGATGAGCTATAAAGAGCACGGGAAGGAACACATTTATTGAAATGCGAAAGTATCACAATGAAAGCAACCAATTACCTTGATATCAATTTGAAACATGGCAGAGGTACCCCGACTGAGTTGGCCGGAGACCGAGGTTTGACTCACCCAAACTACTGCTGGATGAACCCAAAGCACCCAAGCTAACATTTCAGTTTTCAAGTTCAATGTGATTGCACAAGTGCATGGGAGCTAAAGCGGGGGCATACATAGCACACACACACATTGCTTTTATTTTCCAACATTCCCCACGGCCGATGGTCTTGTTCAAGCAGCACTTCCGGGGTTTCCACCAATTCCCATGGACGATGATCCCACAGGATTCAATTGGCACTTCCGGATCAAGTTTCACCGGTGCAAATCGCAAATTAATGCAAATAGAGTTTTAGATAAAATGTTAGGTCTCAAAACGACCCAACAAGTTCATTGCAAGATGTGCAACGTTGGGCATCACGATGTTGCCCACTTGGTGCAATCTGTCCTTCCAATGTGGCCCTTGTTCTGAGGCGAGCTTCTTGTGCAGGGCCGGTTTGCTACGCTCGCGCCATGGCATTTCAGGCCAGGTTTTCAGCTCAGCATGTGGCACCAAGGTCATGTCCTGCGCAAGGCTTTTAAGGTGAATGACTCAATCCTGAAATGGAAACCCTGGCAGTACATAGTACAATATATAAATATATTTACAAAACACACATATTTTAAAAACCGATGTACATTATATCCAAAAGAAACAAAAAAACAAATATATATATATAAATATATTCATATTTATTTGAAAATTCAAATGTGAACTCATTGACTTGACTCACGCACATGGCCTTGAAGAAACGAAAGTTCTTGCGACACAGCAGAAAAAAGTGCGCTCCCTTTCAACCTAGGTCAGAGAGGTAGATTTAAGTGAAGAGATTTCTTGCATGTGTAAGTGTCTAAGATCCTCGCTCCAGCTCCCACCATATGGCCGGTGACGGTCACCCAGCGAAGCGTCAATTTGCGCTTTTTCGCATTCTGCAAACAGGTAGTGAACACGATTTGAAGCCAAAAATGCTCCACCATCACTCATTGACCCTGCCTTGGTCAAGTACTCCATGACGTCCTGCATGCTGAGAACACCGCTCACGTTCTCAAGCAGCATGAACATCCTTAGATGGGCGATTGCTAAGATTGACCTAACTAAGTTTAAAAGTAAGTCACCAATCGATCGGTTGAAACATGCTGCAAGGAGAATACCCAACTTTCAAATGCAGGCAAATCACAGCTCTTCTCCAATATATTCCCCCTCGTCCCAAAGTCTATCGAAATGTTCCAAGAGCTTTGACCGATGGTCGGACATGCCGCCCTTTAAACCAGCACGGCTGGTTCCCTGGCCGCTGGCTGGCAATGATATGAATATGAATGACAAAACAAAATACACAACATATGCGATTCCGTTTCTCTAACACACCAAATTAATCCAACCTGACAGGGAAAGCCGCCAGCCAGTCCTGAAACGCCCTGGCCGGCGACAGATTTCATGCTGAAGGTCTCCACGTTGCTGTAGATCGGAAGATCAGCGCTGCCGAAATGGCCTTCCGAAAGCCTGGCCCGAATAACCTCCTTGCATTTCGCATCCTTTTCTACCTGCAGCCAAATAATAGGGCATAAGGCTACATGTTTTTTGAAGACAACCCAGCTGCAGTACATTGCAAAAGACTCTGAGTCTCAGGCGAAACAAAATGGGCTTACGTGCCTCAATTAACGTTTCATAAACCATTAGATCAGGAAGACATCGCTGAAAAAACATTGCTGAAAAGTTGAAAGGACAAAAGTTGCAGCTCTAGGGAACCGGCCCTGCCAAACCCAATTCCAAACCCAGCACGCCGCTGAACAAAGACACTATGCGATGCCTGGGGCCCTGCATGCCAGCAATCAGCAGGAAGTAAAACTTGAAAGGATATGGACAAACAAATCACGAGGTTCGATGTCAATCCGGCCTCGTTCTCGATCCAGGGTAAATACTTGCTAGGTTTTTCAACAACAGCGCCTCCTCTTGGATCTGTCCAATTTGGCGGCAAACCTAGGTGAAAAAAGTTGAGGTCAACGGAAGTTTCTTCAATTGAATGATCAAACATGAAACTACTTAGGGCCGAACCCGCCATGTGTTCACACAATTCTGGCGTGCAAAACTTGCCAGGAGACACCTTCTTGTCTCTGCAAGCTTTTTGGTATGCGCACCACCAAAACACCTGCGTTCCGAAGTCCGGCAAAAATTTCCAAACATAGCGGTGGTAAGACAGATGAAGACCTTGCAACACTTGCTAGATTCAATGAACCCTTGCCCCCACACATGCCCGCCGTCCCTGCTTCCGCGGAGCGAGAGGAAATTGAAATTTGCTCTCTGCGTGGCGCCAAAGCACCCTGCCCGGAGCTCAGGAAAGCTGAAAAAGTTGAGACACCACAAACACTTTCAGGAAAGACCGAAACTCTGACTCACAGTTCCCCAGCTTTTGACGAACATTGGTTTCTTCACGATCTTGCCCTTCTTCGGAAGTTTGGCGTTTTTTTGGGCTTTTTGGGAACCTTAACAGAACACCAGGATCATGTTTTTTTCTTCGGTGGAGAGTCCGAGGAAAAGTTGAAATAGCTCTGACAAGTTGGCACCAAGTAACAAGGCGGATGTTGAGTTACTTAGCCGGATTCAATGGCCAGCACCCAGGTCTGCACGAAATCACCTGAATTCCATTGACAAGGTGCCCGCACTTTGGCAACTTCGCGCCGGCAGCCTGCAGATATCATGCAAATTGCAAGGTTGCAAGGTTGTCACGGAATTATTGATTGCAAGACCTTCCCTGAGCATCGGATATTGATTACAATCAATTTTTTCAAAAAATGCTTTTTTAATTCTTAAAATCAATTTTGTATGATTGATAAGATTGATTTTGAAATCAACTGAAATCATGACAAGATCTCACCCAAAAATCAATTCATTTTTGAGTACAAAAAATCAAACAAATCAATTTATTTTCATATGTAAAAGACTCAACAAAATCAATACAGCTCACCCAGCCCAAAGAGCTGACACGCAAATTTTTTGGCACTTCGAACTCGATGCTTGCTGGACTTTGCCAGCTATATGGCTATATACATCTACCAGGGTACGAGGCACTTTTTCAAGGCTTTCCTTTTTCAAGGTTTTCCTTTTTCAAGGCTTTCCTTTTCTATGTTTTCCTTTTTCAAGGGGATGTCCATGCTGCTTGGAAGACAGCTGCTCCAGAGCTCTTTTTCAAGAACTTTTGATGGCTTTTTTTCAAAAAGTCACCATTGCAGATAAAATCTCAGGCCTTTTCAGGAAGCATCTTTTTCAAGACTGTTCCTGTCCAACCTTTTTCAAGGTGATGTGGGGATGGTTATAGGCAAAGAAAAGATGATCCTTTCTCAAGGGTCAATGTTTTTGGCTGCCAGGTCCATCCCTTCTCTGGTGAGCAGGAAGTGAAGCAACACACGGTACTTAGGTGCTACTTTAGCACTAATCTTGGTGGAGCCGACTCCTGGACTCACAGAAGAGGCCAACATTGAGATTTTACCGACGTAGTCTTCTGATGAAAATGTCCAATGTGTCTTGGGGTTTAGAAATTTAGAGTTCTCCACAAGGTGTTGAAATGTGTGACATTTCATCACAATGTTGAACAGTTTTCTCCCTTTTTCAAGGGCCCAAGACGACAGGTAAGCATACCTGTCTTGGAATTTCTCAGAAAGGCTCATGACCTTCAGCCATTCTGTCTCGGTCAAGAACACATCAGCATCATCATACAACTTGATGATTTTGCTGATGGCATCTAAAGCCTGGAGCATTGCTTTCTCTTCCACCAAGTCCATCGACAAGAGCTCTTTAGCCACTGGGATGAAGGCATGCAAGAAATGCTTTGTTTCTGCTGCCTTCAGGTCCAAAGTGGCCCAGGTCTTGTGTGGTTGCTTGCTGTCTGTCAGCATGGACATCCTGAGGTTGGTGACCCTGGTTGGTGAGTTTTGTCTCACATATTCCTTTTGCACAGCCTGGAACAAGGCTCCCAGTCTGCTTTCAGGAGGAGTGGACTGATGAACCCCAACACCATCATGCCACAGCAGGTAATGGATCACCCCCCCCAACAGGTGCCCCAGCACCCCTTTGCAGAAAAGGATGTGCAAGCAGTCGCCTCTTACCATCTTTGTGGTAAGGCCTGGTATCACACCAGAAAAGAGTTTGTGACCACTTCGAGGATGGAGCCTTGCCTCCTCATTTGTGATCACTTCAAAACATTGCTTCCCTTTTTCAAGGGTCTTGTACCAGAGTTTTTCAGGACCTTTTTCAAGGTTGCAATTGCATTCCCAGCAAGGCTTCTTGGAAGCCCAATGGGGCAATTTCAAATTATTGCTGAAAAACTCGTGGTCACCTTGAATTGCCCACAGCACCCCTTTCCAAGGTGGTGCCAAAGGCTTACCTTTTTCAAGGTAGAAAGGGGATCCCTTTTTCAAGGGTTTCCCTTCTGGATCATGTGTTGGATGCTGCCCTTTTTCAAGGGCAGCAAAGCTCCAACAAATCCAAGACATCATGGTGCCCCATGTCTCTGCATCAGTGCAAGATTTTGGGAAATCAGCAATGAGGAAATGGTTGCACAGCGTGTTTAGCTGTTGCAACAAGCTTCCCCAACTGTACACCATGAGTGTATCTCGATTCTGATACTCGACACCATCTCCATGCAAGAACAATGGAATGGTGTTTTTCTTCCAACCATTGGTTTTCATGGGATGGTGCTGCAGCCTATCATCACCGAGTTTTTCAGCCTGTGTCCAAAATTTTTCAAGAATGTCCACAGGAAAGATGCTATGAAACTTTTCATAGCTGGCTAGCTTGGCAAACATCAGATGGGGTAAGAAGATGAGCGCAGTATCCTTATCCTTTTTCAAGGTTTTAGGATTTTTGCATGCAACTTCAACTGCAAATCCCTCTGGAAGGTCAATGCCTTTGCAGAAGGTTGCCATCAAATCCCGGTGTATATTGCCTGGGTGAACACCATGTGAACCGCATTTGGCTATGGACACCAGGTCATCATGCTGAGCCCCATCTAGAAGTGCGCATTCTGCTAGCCACCGCATGGTCCTGCCAGACACTTTTCCATGTGCCCAGAGGCTTAAAAGGGCTGTGGCCAGATTGCTTGTTGGACCTTTTTCAAGGTCTTCCTCCTCTTCTGGCTTTTTCATTTCTTTTTCAAGCTGCCAACCCCTGAGCCTTTTGACCATGCTGTGCCAAAAGCCTTCTTTTTCAAGAAGGTAGGCTTCTTTTTCAAGAATGCCTTCTTTTTCAAGAAGGTACCCTTCTTTTTCAAGGAGGGAATTTCTTTTTCAAGAAATGACTTGGAGCCTTCAATCCTTGAAGATGTCGACTAGCTAGTGAAACCTACGAAGTCTAACTTCAGAGCCTAAACAGCTGCAGGTGCAAACCTATAAGTCTAACCTCAGAGCCTATAAACCTAAACCACTTTCCATGCAAACCACTTTCCAAGCTTCAGCACTATGCCTAAGACAGCTGCAATGCAACCTTTTTTTCATACACGCCTCAAACTCCATGGTCATCAAAACTAAGCTACTGCAGCAGCTTCTTCATCCTTTTTCAAGGATGTGAGAGGAAAAATCTTTTTCAAGCTTTTCCCTTGCTGGAGGAAGCCTTTGAGAGAGCTTTCATGCCAATCTGAACCAACTCCTTGGCTTCTTCCTTTGCTTCCTTCATGCACGACACAGCTTCAAGAAGGTGGGCTTTCAAATTCTCCACCTTGTTCTTCTCTCCTTTTTCAAGGTACTTTTTTGTTGTTTGCAACATTGTCTCCAAGGACGCCAAGACTTCTTTCTTGTCCTTGAGACTTTGTTTGCTGAGGTAAGGGCTCTTTTCCACCTTTTTCAAGGCTTCTTCAAAATTGCTGATTGTGCTCAGCAACATCTCCTTGGTCTTCTTCACCTTTTTCAAGGTCTCTGGCAAGGACAAGGTTTTGTCATCCTCCACAGGGTCCTTGTCTTTCTCTTGCTCCTTTTCCTTTCCCTTTCCTTTTCCTTTTCTTTTGCCCTTCCCTTTGCCTTTTTCAAGGCCTTCAGTGGTCAAGGAGTACAAATCTTTTTCAAAATTTGTACCCCATTCCTCTTCATCCTCAGCATCCAACTCGTACTCTTGGCCATACTGCCAAGTGGACTTGCTCTTGCCCACAGAACTTTTTTCAAAGTCCTTTGTGTCCATATATTCGAACACGTCCCACGTGTCAGGACACTCACGCCACACAACTCTGCCGGAGGCAATGTGGGCCCGCAGCTCTTTGTCTGTCCACTTCTTATCAACTTCCAGCTGGCTGAGCCACTTTTCACGCTTTTTCAAGCTTTCTTCTTTCGACAGGGTTTTGGAAACACTGCCAAAAACAACCTTGTTTTTCTTCAAAAGGAAGAGGGATGTGGCCAAACCTTTTTCCTTCTTGTCAAGGCTGTCATACTCCTTTTTCAAGGACTTGTTCTCTGACTTTTTCAAGTAGTTCTGGTGCTGGTTCCAAGCATTGCTCTTCTCAACAGCACTCATGCTGGAGTGGAGAACCACGGCTGCTTGCTCTTCATCACTGTTTTCCTCTGCAGCAGCTTGTATTTTCTCCTTCAAGCTGACTTCTCCTAACTTTTTCAAGTTACGGGAGTTCAGCTGGTTCTTGGGATTCTCCTTTTTCAAGGATTCCTTCTTGACTGCTTCCTTTTTCAAGGAGGCAGCAGCGGGTTTTTTCATTGTTCTTCAAACAAATATCGAACCAATGCACAAAACTGATCACTGGTCCAAAACAGCTGCAGATGTGAAAGTGATTTTTTTCCACAGAAAAACAGTCCAGAATTTACAAAATTTTCGACAATTTTAAAAAAAATGAAAAACATTTGGAAAGTGATGAAAAGTGATGAAAAGTGATGAAAAGTGATGAGTTCATCACTTTTCATCACTTTTCTTTTTTCCTTTTTTTTTGATTTAGAATTAAAAAAATAATTAAACTGGAAACAAAAATCCTTTGTTGGAACCTGAACCACATTTGGAATACAAAAATGTAACCTGTTATCCTATCTTCAACCTACCAAAAAAAGAAGGAATTCTTATTATTTGAAGTGATTTTCCTTAAATTCACTTGTTAACAAACAAAGACTCCTAGTCGCAAGGACACTTGACCAAACCCCTCCCAGAAAAATACCCTTTTTTTGGCCCTGACCTGTTCTCAAGGCGTCCTAGCATGCGGTTTTCACATGCCACTTGCAAAAAGTGAAGACCAGACTACCACCCATGAATTTTAGCTAACAGGACTTGACACAACAAATAAAAAACAAACAAATTATCTATTGATAATACTAGTACTTTCAACCAATTCAAAAAAACAAATTATCTACTGATTATACTTTTCAGCCTGGGGTGGTAGCCTGGCCTTGCATGTGCCAAAAGCAGAAACCTTCCCCTTGGAAGGTTCTGCAGCAACAGGTGAAACATGGTGAAACAAGTTGCTTTTTGTCACCTTTTTCAAGGTGACAGTGTGAATACCTTTTTCAAGGTATTTCAAATGACCTTTTTGAAGGTCTTTGCAGAAACCTTTTTCAAGGTGCGGTGGATACCTTTTTCAAGGTTCTCCCATCAATCTGTGAGGAAGCAGCTACATGTCAAACTTTTTCAAGTAAGACTCTGCAGCTTCGGCGAAGCTCCAGAAGCCGCCTCCGCCCTTGTGGGGTTTGTTCCCACATATGGCGAAAGGGAGGATGCCCCACTCCCTCGCTTCCTCAACGATTGCTGGGTGGTCATCGAAGACAGCTTCAGCCTTGTAGTGGCATGCCCAATCCACCTTTCCCCCCTCCCCGCATCTGTACCAAACACATTGGTACCCTTTGACCTTTTTCAAGGTCTCTGCGGGGAGGAGGTCCCTGATCTGCTTCAGGGCGGCCTTTCTGCGAGCCTCAGTGCCGACCCAGGAGATGATCCTGACATCGGCCACCTCCAGGACCTTTTTCAAGGCGTGCAAGTTCTCTTCTGGCACAACATCGTCTTTTTCAAGACAGTTGTGCCAGTCGACAACAACAACTGGCTTGCCTTCCTTTTTCAAGGAAGATTCTTCCTTTTTCTCGGTACCAGCTGCAATGGGATCTTCCTCCTTTTTCAAGGAGTTTGGATCTGCGGAGGAGCTGCTGCTCTTTGTTGCTGGCATTTTTTTCCAGTTCCTTTTTCAAGGATGCCAGCTTCGCTTCCAAGGCTTGCTCCTTTTGGATCTGCTCCAAGCTGACCAGTTTGGGCTTGTTTCCTGGTGCCTTTTTCAAGGTCTCCTTCAAGGTCTCTGCAGCCTTTTCTGTCCTAGGGCCATGCTTGCCAGACCTGCTGGAAGCCCTTTTGGCTTGCTTCTCGGCTTTTTCAAGCTCTTTCAGCTGCTTCTCAGCTGACTCAGTAGCCTTTTTCAAGGCTGCCAGTTGCTTTTCCATTTCAGCTGGGGAAGAGACTGGTTGGTCTGCTTGTTGCAGGGCAGACCATTGGATGGCCTGCCTTCTCTCCCTCCTTGGGCCAGAGGTGGTCCCACTCCCAGCTGCCCTTTTCTTGTTGTTTTCCATCCTTTTTCAAGGAACCAACAAGAAGCAACTTTTTCAAGGCTTTTTCAAGCCTTTTTCAAGGCAGCCTTTTTCAAGGCAGGAAGGCGGCAAACAAAACAGCGAAAGGTGCTTGCTTGTGTGTGTTGCTATGAAACTATGGACATGCTGTATATATATATATATATATATATATCATGTTAGATGTGTTGCCTTTGGTGCCGAATGTGTTTGTGTGTTTGTGTTTGTGTGTTTGTGATTGTGGTTGAAGTGTAGCCAGGCTAGGAGCCAAAACAGCAGCATGCAGCACATCAACATTTCAGTGAGAATGGCTTTTTCTAGTTACACCAAATAAATTGGAGACAGTTTTTTTTGGGGGAAAAAACACAAACCCAGAGGCAGCAGCTGCAAACCTTTTTTAACCAACCTATAGGCAACCTAGCTTTGCCAGACTCAGAAGGTCAACAAAATTCCTTTTACAAAGGTTTTTGACCAAACACATTTCCAAGGTTATAGGACAAACCCTTTTTCAAGGGTATTTGACCAAACCCACTTTCAAGGATATAGGACAAACCCTTTTTCAAGGGTATTTGACCAAACCCACTTTCAAGGATAT
>OMLO01004638.1_pt1 | contig 11502 bp, 5 predicted proteins | sample 1674811 | NCBI WGS metagenome assembly OMLO01 (sample SAMN06265003, study PRJEB25207) | coral metagenome | isolation source: Coral host | place: Mexico:La Bocana,Puerto Morelos, Mexico | collected 2008-11-13 | reverse complement strand
ACGTGGTTGTAATTGTGATGGCGCTTCTTTTAGCAGGTAAAAAAGTGAGCTTAGTAGGCTATATTTGTTTTTCCAGACCCATGCTCTTAGACTGCAGGACTGCTGTGTTATTAGTGTAAAAAACGAGATTAAATTTGAATTTTCCGACAATATCCTGTTACATATATTTACTAAAGCTCTGTAGAAATTTTTTGACGATCTAGTTTCACTTCGGTTCGAAATGTTCTTTTGTTCGAGGATAGTTAGCTTTGACCAACGAGCTGTAGAAAAACTCGTGAGATCGTAAAATTTTTATCGTCAAAATCCAAAAAAAAAAATAGAAAAAAAGGGTCGGGCTGCGTTTCCTCGAAGCAATTCTGTGGATTCTATTCAAATTTTACGCTGAATGTTGTTTCAATTTCAACTTTAGGGTGAGTCACCAGTTACTAATTATAGAAACGATGTGCATTGGGAGGAATGTTTTGAACATAAATCGAGCTGATGCAATCCAAGTTTGGAAAAATTTATTCATGTACAAAGATGCTTTGAACATGTACAAACCATAGCTGGTCTGAAATATTTCCATTGTGTTTCAAAGTCCCAATTCCATTCCCACTTATGAGCCCCCTGGGTAAAGGACCATCAGTATATACTTGTTTGATGAAACTCATTAGTAATTCACAGGAAATCTACAATAATTAATGTTAAGTGAATATGATAATAATGCTTGTATTTCCCAAGCACAAAAGGTGTTATGAATTTTTCTAAAAGAACTGCAAGCCATTTTCACTCATAAGGTCCCCAGCTATGCAAATTTATTACAACATAAGAAAGTCACATTGTGTACGAATGGAGCTGAACTCTACAGGATCAGTTTGGTACAACAACATGGCTACCATTTCATTGTTTTGGTGTGAAAACACTCTATGCAATTCCATGTGTTCAATTTTCATAAATCATCTGGCTCCACGTCTTACAGTTTGCAAGCTTGTCCAATTTTGAAATTACTCTCCTGATTACTCCCTGAATTGGACTGCACTTGGACCAATTACTAAAACTATTTACTACTTATAGATTCTATTCGAGAAACCAGAAGGTACAGCAAAGTTGACACAACACCTCAAGTAGACTTGCACAACAACCCACAAGCTGAATTGATGGTCCAAATGAAGCTTTTCCGTGCCCAGCGAAACCTTTACATATCTGGATTTTCATTGTTTCTTTTAATGTAAGTTAATATCTGGTGTTCAAAAAGCCTTTGAGATAAAATTCATTTCCATTGTCTCCCAAACTCATTAATAATTCACCAAATTTCATCAAAGAAAATCACAACCATGATGGTTTGGATATCTAATTTTAATTAAACATAGATTTTTACAATTTTCTCTGTTTTCTCCATAGTTTTAGTTTCAATTGAGAACATATATCAAACACTCAAGACACTGATTTACACCTTGAAGTTCATCAAAATTTCTGCACTACACAACATATATTCAATTCTCTTCTTGGTGTTTGGAAATATGGTCGAACACCGCCAAAATTATATTTGATGTATTACATCAAATTTTCAGTAAGTTCAAGTTTAAGTGAAATAAAGATTGTCCATTCCTGTTGTTATCCATAAATCAACACCAAAAGTCAATAAACTGGATTCAATCAATTTCCTTGGCAGAGTGTTGCGTCGTGTTGTGGGGCTTCTTTCTCGATATTCCATTCTTGAGGCTTCTAATGAGGCCAGTCTTCGTCAGGCTCAGAATGTCTCTGAAGAATGCAAAAGGCTGATGGATGAAAATGACAAACTTAAAAAGGTAATGTTGAAAGGTATGTAAGATTAGTCTTGGGCAAAACTCATCAAATTTGTTGTATGTGTTGTAGTTAAAAATTAAATTCAGGTAAAAATAATTTTAACCTAGTTTGATTCTCAATTTCCTTTGTCTTCTAACCCTAATTATTCATAATCAATAAATAAGTAGGGTTAAGAGACAAAGGAATTTAATTTTTACCTGAATTTAATTTTTAACTACAACATATGCATATTGCATAATTTGATGAGTGCTTGTACACATAAGGCCCTGCAAAGATAAGTTTTACTACAATTCAAATTCCCAAAAAAGGACATGAAATTCCAAGTGATTTTTTGTATATTTAGGCCTTCCTCCACAAACGTTAAAATAAAGAATCAGCGTTCATATTCCTCTCTAAGAGCAGTGTTCTCACCAGGCCACGGTCTTGCCACATTCCTGCAAGAAAAACTGAGATGGCACATTAAAAGCCAAGAAGATGCGCCCATTTGAGCGCAGAGGCAAACTACTTGTCAAACAGACTTTAGAGTAGGGACTTTGGAGTAGTTTCAATGGTCAACCTAACACCCCAGCATTTTGCTTGTTCAAATGAATAAAAAGCATGTTATCAAAAGATTCAGTCTTTAATATTATTTTATTGGCGTTAATTTTGTTGTTCCCACGTACATGGTGAAGATTGGTGTATGCATTGTTATGGAACCGTAAAGAGCTTGTGCGCTATATTGGATCAGGTAGGTTCTTCATGTAATGGACCATTTGGAGTCACACACTAGTCATGAACCGCAAGTAACTTTGTCTCCCTAATGTTCTTATAGGGCCCCTATTTCTCAGCAGAGGGGGCCCTGGGACTCCCCAAGACAAAATCCTGGTGAGAACACTGTAAGAGTAGAATCTTCTCCAAACATTTTCAGATGTCATGACAATAGTATGCCTCAGCAGTATTAACAAGAACTTTGTTAATTTAAAAAAAGGCCATAGAAGACGCAGGAGGCAAAGCAGAAGAAGTGACACAAGATGAAGATCAACTTAACGAAGAGATGAAAGATTTGAGGGAAGCTTTGGAGGAAAAATCCAAAAAGCTCACAGAACGAACTGAAGGTGCTGCTAAGTATGATATTTTTAACTCGGGGATTATAGTTTTCTCTTTTTAACTTATCATAAAGTAATCATTATAATGTCAGAGTGTCCATGTTCTAGTTTTAACAGTTTGTTTCAAACCAAAAACTAAAACTAAACTGTGAATGGTAATAATTCTGATCTCATCAACTGATGCTTTGAACAATGGCTTTAAGTGAACAAATTAATGAACATGTACCGAGCATTTGCAGGCATGGGATTGCTAACAATATGTTGCACTCATACAAGAAGTACCGGTACTTTAATTTCACAATGGCTTTCTCCACCCAGAAGTAAAATAATGTACAGTGCTGGTGAATTTTTGGGCGACCTTGCTGGGAAAGCGTAGAGGGGTTGGGTAACTTGTCGTGGCCTTAAATCAAGGTGGGATAGCAACACTTCTGACTGGTTGAGCAACTAACTCAGAATTGTTAAAACAATGAAGTAATAAAATTGAAGTACCGGGATATTAAAATGTGTTCTGCTTTTATTTTCTCACTATGTTTGACGTGATTTCATCCACAGAGCTTGAGAAAACAAAGAAGGATTTGGCTGCATTGAAAGAGCAAGCTGCTGGACTGACTCGGGAATATGACAGGCTGTTGGAGGAACACTCCAAAGCACAGGTGGGTATAAGAGAAGAGTTTATTCTTCTTCCAGCCCTGTTCAAGAGGTTCTTATCTAGGGGAACATCATCCTCTTCCCACCCAATAAAGGGGTATGCAGGATAAGGCTGCAAATGAGTTACTGTAATGTCCAACTCTCCTTGTGTTTCTCAAGGTAATACAAGAACATTTGGAGGGAGATTCTAGCATTTATTGGAAGTCGCTTAGGGCTGTTTTCTCCATTCATTGTTCCTTCAAATTCGGCTAAAAGAATGAAACGCCTTCTGAAACAGATGTGTTGTCAGAGACTTTTTAAAACTTGTGACTCATGACAGATTTTGAAAAAGCTTCTAAACTAATGAATTTCAGAGCAGATGAATTAAATTGATTTCCATTCTCCTTAATTGGGTACCCTGGGTGCCAGGGAACTTATTTTCCAAGTTCTAAGAGAATGACGCACTGGCAAGCGCAGCACCAAAGATGTCGTTCTCTGGCATCCTTGGTATCAGCTTGGAAATTTAGGTGTCCAATATTGTCATGTCATATATTTTACCCAGGCAGGGCATACTTATTGCTTGTTGTATCTCTTTGTTTTCTTTCAAACTAAAGGCTCAGTTGGAGAAAGATGAGAACCAAACAGGAGAAGACAAGAAAGAAAACTAAAGGCCACATCAGCATCCAGATTAACAAAATGTAGCTCTACCTATATTAGCCAGATGAATGCCCTTTACTAATCATTATTGGTCGGTCGGTATTTACATAACAGTATGAAATTAATTAAGATTAAGGACATGAGGTTTACATGTGATATGTAATTTGATGGTATGAAGATAGCATTGGGGCTGTAGCCAGTATGAGGCAAACCAAGGCACTGGACTCTCTCATTTTCTTCGGTTTTGTTTTTGTTTGTTCGCTAAATGCTTACAGTAACCATGAGCATTGCGTCAATCATATTTTTTGTTTCTGGCTACAGCCCTGAGTATACATTACAATTTATTTGTGTATTGCATTTAAAATGGTCAACTGGATGATATCATTGAGTGGAAAATCATTTTACTTGTGCTGTTCAGTTTTGCTGCAAAAAAAAACCTCAGCTGGCTTTGTTACTTGTTCAGCTGCATTACAGCAAAGTTACATTACAAGAGCAAGTATGTGATGTTCAAAATGTTATTTTCTTTTGTGCTTTAATTCTGGTTACTTATGACATTTTGTTAACTTCGCATTTGTGATCTAATTAAGTTATAATAAGTACTTTTTCCCTTTAATACACAGAAAAATTGAAAACATCCATTTTATAACAAAGTTAAAATGTAGTTTATGATCCATTGGTGTTAAGAAAAAAAACAGATTCCACTATTGATATTAAGGTTATCATTTTAATAAAAACTTAATTTAGTGGGTGTAGAAATGTTTTGACCCCCCCTTATTTATTTAATTAAATTTTAGAATTGTTTCAGTTGACATCGTTGACATCACTGAAATCAGTTTAAAACTCAAAGAAGTACCTCAATTGCTTACCAGAAACACAAAATTCAGTTGTAACTAAAAATAGTGGCCTTAATAGAAATATACCAATATTAGTTCATTAACATTTGAAAAACTTTTTACAGAGTCATAAGAGTTAGTTTGCATCATGATGGTATTCTTGTTAAATAGAATAAATGTTAGCTCTGAGACATCTTATGTTGAGAATGAAACTATTGCACTTAACTTACATAGAGTACCCCCCCCCCCCCCCTTTGGGGGGGGGGAGGGGGATTTTTCTAGTCAACCCAGGCCAGTTAAGGTTATTCCCCAGTATTGCACTGCACATCCCCTACTGCGCACAATTTCACGTGATTAGCGCGCATGCATTAGAAAAAGGCGGCTTTTTCTCTACAGCTGGATGCCGCCATAGAGGTAAGTCATCATTTCTTCGAAAACGAGCGTGGTGACCTATAACTTTTTTTCTGTTCTTTTGAATTGAATAATAAAGTTCTCTATGTAAAATAAATATGGCCTAATTCTCAGTGTAGAACAAAAAGCAATCATGGAAAAAGTGAATTAAGAAAGTAATTGTGACTATAATCATGGTGCTATTATAAGGATTTATAGGGTACAAACAAGGTGTTGTTGCTCCTAAACGAACATGGGGACCCTTCGTTTTAAGTTCCTAAGTTTGACAAAAATCTCAGTGCAGGTTCTATTTCAGTGGAATGACCTTAAAATGAGTGGAAGTGGGACCACACATGTAAAGTCCAGAGTTGCCCCCTGTTAGTAAATGGTCAGGTAGAAAAGAAATTCTTCATGGCCTGGGATTTTATTTTGAGTCAGGGAAAACTGAAAAAACTTAACGTGGGAGGTTTACTTACGTCAAAGGCTGAAAGAAATATTTGGGGTCACTCTGATCTCAACAATATTATTAATTAATGAAAAAGGGGATTTTGTTGAAAACTTATGAGTCTTAATAACCAAGTGGAAAGGACGGCTGTATGTTTAGGCCAGAAGCTACCACTAGATTGACATTTTATATTGATTTGGTCTGGGAAATTATTTTTGAAAGAAATATATGTTGTTTGCCGGCTGGGAGGTCTGTATACTGAAAAACTGTGACAAAGGTCTTGAAAATGCTGCCCGAGGCCGCAGGCACGTGTAAAACTTGTTTTTGCTGGTCAGTTTACTTTTCGTCAATAAGACGTTTTGGTATGAGGTAGAATTACAGTATACATTATATTAAAGAGACTTTTGATAAACACTTGTTTCTTGTTTCATATCATTATATATTTGAGAGGTTTACAACACAGTATTGTCATATTTTCATTATAACCTTTGCGACGTTAACCTTTCAAATTTAAACTAAAACCAATTTTGAACAAAAAATTCCTACGGGTGATAAGCAAGTAATTTTACAATACATCAGAGTCACTTTCCAAGCGACGGACAGCACAGAGACTGCGCTGTATTGACCAGGAACCAGTCATTCAATTAACTCACTTTACCTCAAGTGGAATAAACTTTATTACACTGTACATGGAAAGACTTGGGAAAAAATATCAGGGTAGCACTTTTGATCATTCATTGATCCACACATTGAGTTTCACACGTGCAAAGTTGGTCCCAGTCTATCGAGACAGAGAACACCTCACGGTCAAGCCATCGTTCGTAATTGTTTTTGAACTCGCTACTCAACTCGACCTTTTCTCCCAAAACGCTCAAGACGTCATTGTCCACAGGCTGGTATTCGTCTTCGTCGCCGTTTTCTCCAATACGATCGCAGTTCTCTATACCGTAACGACGGTTATTAAAACGATCCACGCAAGTGCGCAAGGCATTTTCTTCCCCTTGGAAATCCCATGGACGTGCGTCAAGATCTGTTGATAATAACAACGATTTACTACAATTATCAGTTGAGTGAGTGCGAGGGAAGATTGACGACTAGTTTTAACATTAAAGTCCTGTCGTTGTCACGGGCAACTGGCTCCGTTTCCTGTGGCAACTTGTCGGCCTTTGACGTCATAGCAGCAAAGCGCGGGAAATTGTAGGCGATGGACAGCTGTTGAAATTGGCTGTTGATATTGTTGCCACTGGAAACAAAGAAAATTGCCCGTGGCAAGACAGAAATTGTAAGGTGAAAACATCGTTATCAAAACTCCATCGCGCCTTATCCAACGGAAAATCGTAGTATCAAGAAAATGCCACGATTATACGGGCGTTTCTGTACTAAGCAACATCAGGTGAAAGACGCTCGTTACTTTCAGAATCAGAATCTTTCGCTTTCAGCAGCTATCGTTATTCTAAGAGGTTCGCTATCGTTTAGGGGTCGCCACGTCACGTTTTTGAGTAAACACGCAGACTTTTTCTTCTAAAACTGGAAAGAAACCAACCTTTGTCCTACATGTATTTTTTTAAGTATGCAGAGAAATCAAAAGAGTTTTTGACAAACAACGGGCTAAAGTTACGCATGAAATTCATTTTGAGCAATATGGCGCCAGAAATTTAACTGCTAACAAGTTATGACCAGTTATTGAATACTCACCGTTGCCATAAGCCCAGTCGTCGTTCAGCCGGTGACGAACTTTCTGATAAATCGCCGACATTGTCTTCATGTTGCTTTTTCTCCAGTTCCTTCCTAGATACTTTGTTTGTGCCTTGAGTAACTGAAGGAAAAATATTAACTTCTTCAACTGACACGAACTTGTTAAAACTATGAGACTAGGAACTTTACGTAGGTTTTTCAATGGTTTGTGCACGTTTTGACAGTCGTTGTAGCATTGAAGCAAATGAACAAAACAGTGGCCGTGCGCGTCCGTTATAAATCATTCGTCGTCTGCAAAACAACAGCTTGAAGTAATCAAGTTCTGCGTATTTTGGAGTTCGCAAAAGACGGCGGCTAATATTTCGTGTTTTTAATTGGAATTGAACGCTAGCGGTACATCTTAGCTTGAGCAAAATTAATTCTGAGACCAATATGTGCACTAAACAGACCTACACAACTGAGAAATTTGACGATAAAAATAACTTCATTTTTCACTAAGCGTTGTCCAATGGGTGGGTGGCCGTCGTCATTGCTTAAAGCTCCTTCAGAGCGATAAAAGGAGAATACGAGTAGTATATTCTTGCTTTGAATGAATCAGAACGTGAAATAAACTTACCTTGAGTACATACAGCTGAAGAAGATCGTGTTTCACTTTCAACACACGCTTTAAAATTGGAGCAGATTTGAAGACAACAAGCATCTGAAAGACAATTCTTATTAGCAAAACAGACATATCTCGGACAGTGGACTCTTGCGAATACACTTCCAAGGGGCAAACCCCCCGTGGGGTCTCAATAGGGAACATAAGGACAAAAGAACGAGGAAAACAATAAAAACAATAGGTTTGTGAGGGGGTGTTCTATTTTGACGTCTGCACCAAGATGGAGGCAAAGGTCGAGGGTGCCCGTCGAAATTTTGAAACGAGCTGATAAGAGGTATCAAGAGCCTGTTTTGTAGGCGTGGCTTGAAATTTTTTCACCCCTATGAGGTATTAATTCTAAAACATGTTATCCTGCGCCTCAGTAACTCTAAAATGACCTTTCGAGGCTGAGCACCATAAGAAGTACCAAACCTCTTTTTAACACCTAAAAGGTACGACGACTACCCTGTCCTTTTTGTATGGAACGCCCCCCCCCCCCCAGTGGGGGGAAGCAACCGGCTAGTAAGCTCCCTGTTATCACAAGAAACCAAAATTCCATTCCATTTGAAAGTCTGATACTGGACATGAAAACGAGTTACCATTGTTCTTGAGTGTTTCCATTTGGTGAGTTTTTGAAGAATGCGCACAAGGTTGATGCAGGAAAAAAGATTTCTCCAGCAGCAAGATTCTTGATCGGCATTTTCCTTTTGAAAAAAAAAACACAAACGATTTCAAACTCGGACACGCTTAAAGCACTACTGTAGAAAACGTCAAGTAAAAGTTCTTCTCATTCATTATAGTGAATGAAACACCTTACAGGTCACGTTACAGGCCACTTTTTTGTCCCGCCCTACGTAATGTCCTTACAAAACTCCGTTAATACGGCCAACGGCCACATTCTGAAATCTCAGCCCGTATAATCCTGTATAATTTTACTTCGTTCATACGGCCACCCAAACCAGTTGTATTCATCATTCTATTGTTAATATTTCACCCACTGATTCAAGTTTTACCTTTTCAAATTATTCACTCACTGTATTTTGTCGTTTAGAAGTGCAATTGTGATATATCTGTGAAGACGTCACTCAATTTATTCCAGTCATGAGTTTGACTCTACCATGTTAATACAGCCAAATTTTCAGGGCCCTTGTTGACAGTCGGGTCAGAACACTGTACTTACCAAGCTCTCAGCGGTCAATTCCAGAGGATCGCCCAAGATACACGCTGGAAAGTCCAGCTGAGGTATTCTAGAATTAAGAAAACGCTAACTGTTGAAGTACCAAGCGGAAAAAATTCAGATAGAGAATAATAAGGAATACTTAAAAACTTTAAAGCTAGTCTAAAGACAAGGTATTTGTGATCGACAACTTATTTCTCCTTGTAAAATCAATGCAATGTCAAGCAGTCTGGTAGTAAGAATAACGAAAATGATCGAAGAGGAGATTGTCTTGATAAACCGCCAAATTCTTAGTTGGTAAGGAGAACTGATATTTTAAACTTGGTAAGAGTCGGCCTACTTACGTGTTCTTGGCAGCGACGAAAGCCGAAATGTTTTGATTCAGGTACTTCAGAATGAGAGGAATACAGTTGGCAAACACGAGGTGTTGGCTCATGTACTCAAACTGGAAGGAAAAAAACACCTTTAATGCAACTTCAAGTTCTGACATACTAACGGTTTTTGTGAAGAAAAGACATCCAGTGACGCTGACACAAAAAAGAAACTCTAAACGAAGTTCGATGTTCTGGTGTGAACCGGATTTAAACCGGTAGCTACACTTGTTTCGCTAAGTGCAAACGCGGTTCACGTGAACTATGGCTCATTTAATTAGTACAATCTAGCTTCCAGCTTGTAGTGGTTTACAGTCCCGAGTGAACCCCAATTCAGCCATAAACCAGCAAATTTTTGACCAGGTATCTTAATTTTCAGAGTGATTTGATTTCACTTTATACTAGTTCACACTAAGTCGAGTTCGTTACCTTTTGGAACGAACGCGAACTGTTGTTTTTTTAACTACCTCAGTATAAGGCTACCGAAGTTAACTCGAAATCACCCGAGGACTACCAAACGCAGTCGAAGATTTGCGACCCGAGACCAACGTTTATCGAAAATCCCCAACACTAAGCTGCTAAGCTGCAGAAAATTGAAGACTGCCGAAGACAATCGGAGTATCCGAAGTTTAACGAAAACTTTCGAAGTTAATTTTAAGCCTCACCTGAAAAACATGATTCAGCTTGAAGTGTTTCAGCAAAAGAAATAGAAATGCAGAGATCGCCTTTACAATGATCTCCTGAAATAAATCACAAGAATAAAATTAGAGCTACTTAATCGAATTGGTTAGACACTGCGAGGAATTTAAATCCGCTACGCTTACCTTGTGTCTGTTAACATCAATTCCCAGTCTCATGGAAAGAAGCACCGTTGAACTAAAAAAAGAAAACGACAGTATTTCTTACTTGATTGAATGTCGTCTTCACGCAAAATCCATTTTTTCTTTCGCGAGCTTTATACTTCTCAGTATAGGGGGCATAAGAAATGGCAACGACAAAGCCTAGTAAATAATGAAGTTTGCTATTCTCTAGATCTGTTCGGTGCGCCTACTAGTCTGAGAACTTGCTCAAGCTAAATATGCAGCGTTCCATTCAAAATGAAAATACGAGAAAATAACCGCCGTCGTTCGCGTTCTCCAAAATACTCGATATTTCAGTAGTCATTTGATGTTACTGCAGAGGACGGCAAAGAAATGTACAGAGATATATAACGCACGTGCACAGCCATTGTTAAACCTTTTGTTTGGTGATGGTTTGGTGATGGTTTAGTTCCGTTGGCGTCGTAGTGTGCTCTTGTATAGCTCTTACTGCAAACAAGGCAGTTTTAAACATTGTACAACTTACGGCATATCCTGTGGAAAGACATCTGCTAGTATATTGATGGATTCAGTTTTAGGTTTGGCCGTAGGTGCGGCAGCTAGGAGAATCTTTAATATGGCAATCTGAAAAGGAGACAATACGTTTGTTACTCTCTCAATCTACAGTAGAACTTTGAATCAAGCGTCAGCGATCAGTAAGCGAAAGGGGTCATGGAATGACGAAGGGTAACAATGGAGTGAAGGGGCCACGAGAGACGGGAGCCCGGAAATAAAGGGGGTGGGAAGTTTAAAGGGAAGTGGGGGAAGAAAAGGCGGGAAAGAGACTTCCGCTGTTGTGGGAACTGCAAGAAACTGGAAACGTAACCTAGTGCAATATAAAAGGCACAAAGAGAGGGGAGAAGGGTAAGTCGGAAAAAAAAATTACGGGACTGCAGAAAGTTGGAAGTTCAGCCCCAGCCCCCCCCCCCCCCCCCCCCCC
>OMLO01004637.1_pt1 | contig 11504 bp, 8 predicted proteins | sample 1674811 | NCBI WGS metagenome assembly OMLO01 (sample SAMN06265003, study PRJEB25207) | coral metagenome | isolation source: Coral host | place: Mexico:La Bocana,Puerto Morelos, Mexico | collected 2008-11-13 | reverse complement strand
TTTTGCGGCAAATTACTCCAAAAAATAAGCTTCATTATTTTAGCGAAAAAAAATTTTTGGTGTTAGGTGCACTTTAAGTAAGCATTTGTCCCCTACATTCCCTGCTACATGTAAGTATTGTTTTTGTCTAAGAGTGTTCAGTCGTCTTAAGGAAGGCTTTTTGACAAGGAGGGACTAGAAAGGCGTACATTTTGCCCGGATGGAGTTTCTTTAGCACATTTTGATTGAAGTAGTGTTTTTGACACTTGGCACCACAAATGTGCATCCCAAAAGGAACATTGTCCAATATTTCGGTCAACAAATAAGTTTAGTACAGGTATTTCAGTGCTTATACAATGCTCACACAGTGCTTTGACAGCACTAATTCAATTCTGTCGTTTCGTGCTAAAAACTTCAGCCGTTCCAATGGCTGAGCCATCCGTTCACAAAAAATCTACATCCTTTCGATAGCCGTTCACGTCATGCGGTCGTGAATGGCTTATACGTTAACAAACCGCTTTGCTTATCCCTTCAAACGGCTTATCCGCTGCGCTTGTCAGTTTGTCCGCTCTCAAACGACATAACCAAATAAATCCAACCGTTGGAATAAACTCTTTAAATATCCGTTCAGTGCTTTACAGGTTGAAAAGGAAAATATAAAAGACATGTAATCATAATGATCATTCAGCCGTTGACAAAAACAGGAAAGGTTATCAGTTCAAAAGAAAACTTTCAATCCACTCAACTATATGGCCAAGTTCACTTCATGAATCGAAACAGACGTCGTTTTGATTCAGTAGGCTGTTTACATCAAGTTACACCAGGAGTTAGGGACACTTATCGAAGTCATAGAATAGCGAAATTGTCGTCGACGATAATGATAATATCGGACAAGTTATAACGCAGGACAGTTTCCTTGCAATTATTTTTCATGATTATTCGGGGATTAATTTTTCTCCTACGGCAGAAGTGAACAGACATGTTTGTTATTTTTGTTAAGTTTGATAAGAAGGTTTGATAATATTTTTCCATCTTTGCTCGTTTAGCCTTGAAACATTTTACTCAATTGAAATATTTTCTATTACTTTTACTTTACTTATTTTTATCCAGCAATAAGATTCATGTTGTTGTGACGCCTTGAATTTGCATGAAGTTTCAAAGTTACTGATGGGTGAAAAGTTATGCTCTTGTCATGTTTTCACCGACTGAGAAACTTGCTTGTTTTAAAATTTAGGTTGCATTTGGAATCTCCCAGTTTCTCTGTTTCTTTTTGAATCTTTGCCACAGGGGCTATTCCGTTCAGAAGACCCTAATTCAAATAAGCTCATTTCGCGCTGCTATCACGTCACGGGTTTGGGACTCCGGAAGACAGTAAAATTTCTTCCAGGTAACCAAAAAACAAAACAAAGGAAGAACAATGGTGATCGTGAAGAAGCATCGAATTCAAAACGCACCGATGTTAATTGAAGATTAAGCGAGTTACTAAGCGATGGTTCTCAAATCTGTTTCAAAACTTCCGAAATAACAAGCAGAAACCTCACAATTTGAAATGACCGTATATGCAGATGAGCATGAATTTGCCTAAAGACTGCCAAAAATGGGCTTAAGATTCTTGGACAAAAACAATGCTTAGCAGGGCTGAAAGGAGCCAAATGTTAAATCCAGGTTTAAAGAGTAAATTAATTGGACTGTGCCTTGTGAGTGACTGCCATTCGAATGCCTCTCGCAGCTTATGGAATAACTACGTCATCCATCCATGAGCTGAAAATCAACATTGTTTGGGGAAGAAGGGGGGGGGGGGGGGAGAGAATGTTCCCAAGACGCTGCGAAATGACTCCATACTTTTGTTGCTCTTAAAAGGTTAGTAAGTAGCTTTTTTATAGCACTCCATGGAAGTTGCAATCTTGCCGGGTTTTGAATACAAATAATTCAATACACGGTTTAAACGTAAAAAATAATAATAACTATGGAATTTGATATTTTGAAGCACTTTTTTGATGTCCTATCTCAATACGCTGTTTGCCGCTAGGCCATCGTGTGACCTTCTTTTCATAAACGTATGGGCTATGATTTAAACAATGGCAAGTTTCATGGCCCTGGCATTAAAGAATGAGACTTAATGATGGTTTGAATTTGTGTATGGAAAAATGTTGTTAGAAAGAAAGACCTTGCTCTCCAGCCAAATTTTCCATACAAATCCTCTACATTTTCCGAAAATTCAAACTGCCAGGGGTCTCAAACTTCGCAGTTTCGATATTTTCGATATATGTTTTCCATTTCTGATAGTCTAAGTTATAGCCCATGATATATCTTTTTTTTTGCAAAAACGTTTCTCACATGACTCCAGCTGCAAAGGGCCTATAGCTATCCAACCGTGACAGTCTATGTGCATTGAGGCTTTTTGTTGAAATTATGCTATAACAATATATAAAATGCTTGCTATAACAAACGAAGCAAGGACTTACAGCTTGTATCTTCCTGCTCTTGGGAAATCTTGTGCAGCCAGTCCAAGTGACAAAGGACTAGTTCCAAATTTGCACCTGGCTGAATTTTAGAACCCCTGAAAGGAATAGTGGTGTAAGGAGTACATGAACCAAACCATAAAGATTGATCTTGATCTTACACTTTCAGGAGTCACTACTTTAACTTAAAGACCACACACAAAAACTATTTGAATAAGATTGCATTACACAATAACAATTTAGTGGCCTTACTTCACATCTTTTATGCCTAACTCGGCAATTAATCTGGACTAAGTTAACTATTTTCAACTTAAGAGGCTTCTTAATTCCGGACTAAAGCGAATAATAACTTGTTAGCAGCTGAGCACTGCATTCTTCCATGCAAGATGCCAGGGAAGGTTTGCGAGAGTATTAATATCTCGTGAAGAGATTTTTTTACACCAACTGAATTTAGAAATCTGCATTGTTGCAAGCACCAAACACAAATCACATTAAGACGGTACACATGGCATTACGAAAGTACACATTACTTTCTCTTCTTGCTTGCAGAAGCTTGTTTACAGAGTTGTTGACCAATCAGTTGTGCAAGTTCTCTTGGGTATTCCTGTGCCCAGTACCTGAGCAATGAAACACTAAACTGGTTTCCAGGCCTCCTTTCAGAGCATTCCATAGAAAGGACAGGGGTCAATAGATCTGTGGATGGACTAAAAGAAAATGAAACGAAACATTATCAAGAGCTTTTAGATCCTACTTCGTCTTCAGATTATTACTGAAGTCATTTAAAAGTATTCCTTGCATTGTTTCTATGCGCTGTTGACATATAATGCGATTTGCGTCAAGTTTTAAAAGGTTGAGTGCAATCAAGGGAAATAAATTTCTATTGTTTAGATGATAAAATCCTCAAATGCAGGGAAATAACCAAATACAATATTGACTTTTTCCATTTTTAATCGCATCAGGCCTTTCTTACTGTCCAGTTGTATTTTGTTTTGTGGTTTACAATGCTATGCCTCTTTTACTGCCTTATAAGCACACTTTCTTCAAGAAACAAGAACAACAATACTTGCATTAATGTCGTCTTCAATCCGACAGATCTAAATAAAGCTGTAACAAAAGAGCAATGCGTAGGACTAAGGAGTGGAAATTGTTGCCTGTGGCACCCCTTCGTTCCTGTGAGTATATTGTTACTTGGACGGGCTGGTTTAAGCTTCCCCAGAACATTATGGCAGCAACTATACCCGTCTTGCAATAGAGGCACGAGCCACCCCCTAGGCATGGTGTCACATCATACGGTGAATAAGTAAAATTAAAATGCAGGTTGAAATAGTTGGTTCTTTCTGTGAAATATTCAAGGAGAAATTGTCTTTCAAATACAGCAAAATCTTTGGGTAGCAAAAGTGCTAATGAGCTCATACATTCTTTGTAAAATTACGAGGTTTCAAACCCGTGGCTCATATTCATTGGCAGACTTACTCATGCTATGAGCTTCAATATTCAGAACTGATTTGTAGCTCCATCAGAAACTGAATTGTTTATGCTAATGAGGCAAATATTGTAAACAAAGATTCCCCTATAATTATACGAGTCTGTGTGCGCCTTATCCTTAATAACATGATAGACAACAAAAAGACTTACGCAACACTTTTCATGAGGATAAGTAAGTTTGATAATGCCTCTGCATGCTGATCTTGTTTGAGTGAAGGAAGGATATTAACAAAAGACTCCAATAATACATCTTCAGCTTGGATCAAGTGCCAAACACACTGTTGCTCAAATGATTCCCATTCTAGAGTGCTTTCTGAATACAAATGAAACCAACAAATAATTACGAATAACACATTCATAATCCTCACTAGCAGACTCGAATGAACCTATTTTCAAAAGAATGCCTTTTCCTAGAAATGAGCAAAGTTGCAAAAAATGCATTTTATTACAAGGGTGCAATTATTTTCAACTCTTACAATCAGTTTAGTGGGCTCAAACCTGGTTAACTTACTGTAATTATTAAAGGGTGAAAGTTTCTAAAGAAACTGTGGTGCTGCATGGGTGGGGCTAACAAGGTAATTTGGTTATAGCAACTAAGTTGAAAATGTAAATGTAAACTCGTTACGGTGACCGATTTACATTTTCAACTTAGTTGATATAACAAAAATTACTGTAATTATTGTTCGAAACTGAGCCAGCTGATGCTAAACCAGAATTAAAAGTTAGCCCAAATATAAATTTTTCTTTCATAAAAACGTTTTTCACAGCTTACGTTTTGTTTTAAGTGGTCAACCTCTATTAAGAGGTCACCTGGCTATTTCCTGAGACTTTCCTGGTGAATATTTATCTTGACGAAGTCGAGGTGAATTTTCACCAATGTTCCTTTTGTCTTCGGCGAACAATTGTTAATTAGTATAATTTCCAGAGGTGAATATCATTGACTATAAAAAAGGACTACAACAAAAAAATGCAGACGCAATTGCTTGTTTGTATACACATATGCAGCCGTAGTTTAAAAAAAAACTTGCATTGATTGTGAATCAATTTACTTATTGAGTTTGGCAGTAAACGACACAAGCAAAACACTAAAAAAATAAATCCAGTACCTTTGTTTTATTGTTGTTGACTTCATTAAAAGTTGTTATCATCGTCTAAATACAGTACTGTATGAGTAGCTTTAAGTTGAAGAAAAATAAATTTCCGCTAATCTGACCTGGTAGCAACCAATATAACTACTGCGTTTACGATTCTTAAATGTCTTTACAAGTTCTTGAAAAGATTTTTGGTCCGAGGATGACAGCAGTCATTTTGAAAGTTCTCCATCCTTTCTCTCAAATAACTGTACACCATGTTTACTTGCCGAGATGGCAAGATGGCAAGCTTAGTAACCAAGATCAGAAATGTTCTATTCACCACATATAGCATCATAAGCTTTTCAACCAATTAGAATGTCCAGAATGTCTTATGTTCACATCTGGAAATTAAAAAAAAAAATTAATATTACCTAGATCAAGAGCCTTACAAACAAAACTTATCTTTCTACCGCCTTTAAATCAATTCATCTTGTTTTGCGATATGTTTTTAAATATTTATTGAAATAATTCAGGTATATGTTGCATTCAATTTTGAGATATTTTTTTTTTTGTAAAATATACTTCTTAGTCAATAGGTCTGGGCCATGTTATGAGCATATCAATGAATGAGTGTCTGAGTAAGTAAGATATGTATGTCACACCAATCAGTTGGGACTATTATAAACAACCAATTAAATTACTGCTTGTAAAGCTAAATTATGTTTGTGAAGATTTCATCCCGATTTCAGAACAGCCATCTTTATTTTTCTACAAACAGAAACATGTATTCTAGTAATCGTTTTGCTGACATTGCCGATGCTGCATTTACGGGCATTTATGGGCTTCAAAAGCGTTCAGAGTTCGATAATCAGCCAAGGAATCATAGTCTTTGACATACATTAACATGTTGTCCAGGCTTTGCTTTTTGGAAGGAAATGAGTCTTAGCCGCTAAGCATTTTGGTGTTTTCTAGGACAAGTATGATTGTTTTCAGTGCAAAATGCACTAACGGGATGGCAACTGGGCTTTCCGTTTGGGATGGTATTCGCTGGGTTCCTACTGATATAATTATTTTGCATTATGTGTAGTTCACGAAAAAAGACTTAAGTCCAAACCATTTCTATGTTTGAGCAAAATGTTTCAGTTCTTTCAGTCTCCATTAAGTTTTCTTTGTTGAAACCAAAGAAATTATGGATGGCTACTTATAAATGAGAACCCTGCCGAGTTTTGGAAATTTGTTTTTGTTGCAGGTAAATGTAACAAGATATTTTTGTTAGTTTCAAATGGTAACTTGATACTTTTGTTTTTCGTGTATGATGAAACAGTAACTCTTGTTCGCATGACCAGAATAAAAATAAAATAAGCCAATTTAGCGGTACGTACAGAAACCTAAACTTGATATAAACATCTGTTTTTGCTCATGGATGACGTAGTATTACGTCATTCATGAGCAAAAAGAGATGTCCAAATAATTATATATATCAAGTTAAGGTTTAGGGAGACTGGAAAGGTGTACATTTTGTCCGGTAAATGGTGTTTTCCTTTCGTAAATATGTTGTTTTTGCCTATTACCTTTTGCTCACACGTAGGTGCAAGCTGGTAGAGGTATTTGCCACTTTGGTCATGAATCCCGGGTCATAAGGACACGGTCTGTGAGGTCAACGAATTGATATAAGAAGCGTAAACATCTGTGTAAGCAGATGGGGAAATTAAGCTCGTAGTTGTTTTTTCATGGCTACGGACAGCACAACGAAGCAATCAAAACTCGAGAGAATGCGAGTAGAAGCCATCAAATTCTCTCGTTGTGGAGTCCAAGGTAAGCTTAGGTTCTTGTTAAGTTTTGGTTTTATCGTATCGTTGTTTTAATTTGTATACACACATTGAAATTCTGGCTGTGTTAGTGATACATAATCGGTAGTTTGTTTCGAAATTCGTGAGTAAATTTGTAAGGTTGTTTTAAAATACACGTATTTCAAGTAAGAAATTCAAATTGCCTTATCTTTTAGTTTTGTTCACAGTACTTTTCTCTTGTATTTCACACAGTTCGACCAGAGTGAAAATTTCTTCAAAAATGGTATGCAAGTCAACCTACATGTACGATCAAGGTAAGGTTTTGACCTTGGGCCAGAGCCTCCTTATGTAACAATCCTTATGTAAAACTTAAATTAAATTGTAAATTAAAACATCCCTTTCACTTCGGGTTCAGATTGAAAACAAAACTGTCTGAAATGATTATTATAATATTGAAGGAAACACTTTTCTTTCTATAGATTTCCCATTTACCAGCAAGCTAAAATCAAAATGTTTGATAAAGCTTGAAGTAAACAAGATTTTGCTAATATCCAGGTGCCACTGAAATAAAATTGGGCAATATAATCTTGGCAGTCTGAGCATTCTCAAGTTGATTGTCTAAAATAACTGTTAAAATCATGTATTATAATTTTTGTATACAGCTTTTTCATAATATTAATTAAACAAGGACCATAACCAATTTACCTTGACCGAAAATGCACTGCAGCCGACTCACTAATACTAAAACTATACATACATTATAACCAACACCAGTGACTAGGTGTCAATTTTGGACAGACTGGTGAATATTGTGAACTCCGATTTTTTTGATTTCAATGTGCAACAGACTGTTCTTATTCTTTGACATTACCTCACGTACAAGTGAATAAAATAACTGTCCCAGCTCCAGTAAAAATCAATTATTCATTTTAAAATTGTTAAGCAGTCTGTGTAAACATCCTTTTATTCGGTTTTTGTATTTGTTTTCAATTTTGAGCAGTCTGGGTTCGAGCTATGGCTGGGAACATTTATTGTGACACTTAACTCTCACACAACCTCTCTTCACTCAGGTATATAAATAGCTACTGGCGAATTTAATATTGGGGGTAATCCTGCAATGGACTAACATCCTATCCAGGGGGAAGTAGAAATACTCCTAGTCGCTTCATGCTACAGAAACCGGGATAAGCGCCGGCCTGATGGGCCACTTGACTCATATGCAGACTTGTGTGCCTATTTTTCAGATCGAGTGCTCATGTAAAACGTTTCACATGATTTAAGACTCGAAGGGTTGTTGTCGCGATTTGTGCAGCAACACTTCGGATTTTACTTTGAAAAGCTGTTTTCTCTAGTATTCATGTCTTTTTTACCTTATGAATATAGATTATAGTTTAATTGAGTGCCGGCCATTTCGCTAAGTGTCCCAATCATTTTACGATTTAAGAACTAGAACTGTTTTTATGAACACAACGCACTGTGTTTGCTTGCTCACATAAAATATCCTTGAAATATCTATTTAAAAGAAAGCAACTGAAAGGCCTCGGTATCGACTCTCCTCCTTTTCAGTATGTAAGGCTACTTTACAGCTATGAGACGTCCTAAACATGTTTTTTTTTTTTTTTTTTTTGGGGGGGGGGGGGCTTAGAACGCTAGTCCCTTCTGCCATAGTCCCATGGCTTGAGAGTGACATCACAAGGCTGTTTTGGCAGCGCCAAGATGGCAATGGCTCAGTTTTTAATTTGTCACACATTCCATACATGAAATACACACTGTTCAGTTGTTCCATAATAACGTCATGAAATCTTGGCTACCACTTCAGCACTCCTTGCTATCCAGGGTTAAGACAAATGGCAATGAATTGACTTTGCTTACTTAAGCAAACTATAAACTACACAGTTAACGATGAAAATACGGTATGCGATAACCTAGTTAAGGCAAGTCCGAAACGGGAATAAGTTTGTATGAGTATGAAATACAATATACAGAGTACAAATCTCATTTATGTGCATGAATGTAGCTGGAAAAAGCATCAGCTGCGTTTAATACAGCACGATCTTCAAAGTATAAAATATCATTAATTTCATTGTTCACGTATTGCTGCTCCTCTTCTTGGGCATTGTGTTGGATTTGACATCCAGCAAACATGATGCTTAAGTGTGCTGTCTGTGTCGTCCAATGTAAGAGATTTATTTCTTTTATTTTAACAGATGGAACATTTCTGTTGGTTTGGTTATCTGAATCGATTGGGAAAGTAGTATAGTGTACATTCGATTGCATTTCAAACCCAGTGGAGAGAAAACTCTTTGTGTATGCTCCTTCCTGTTTTAGATCCCCCTACCCCTCGGAATTTCTATGGCCCTATATGGAGTGGGTATGGATATTTTGTGGAACCACACAATAATCCCTGGGTGTAGTGGGCGGGGAGATGGGTAAATTACTTACCTATCAATGTGTCAAGTTTCCCGTCTTCTCCAAATATTGTCAACTCTCCCATCGTTATCTCACTCATGAGCTTGTATAACTGTAAAACCGCAAAATAACAATACCAAATGTTATGCGTTTTTCCTTTGTTAACAAGATACACTGTTTTTGTCTCACTTTTTTTAAATGTAGTCGACCCAAGTAGAGCCATGTGGGTTATTTCTTAACACTGTAAGATTGCACTCTGATTTTAATCAGGGATAGCAGTTACAGTAGCCTTGAAATAGCGACATGAGAGCCAAGAACTGGTGACGAGTGATAGTACAGATTTCTCATTTCGCAAAGTACAGATTTCTCATTTCGCAAAGTACAGATTTTTCATTTCGCAAAGTACAGATTTTTCACTTCGCAAAGTACAGATTTTTCACTTCGCAAAGTACAGATTTTTCACTTCGCAAAGTACAGAGTTTTCACTTCGCAAAGTACAGATTTTTCGTTTCGTTTCATTTCCTTTTCGCAAAGTACAATAAGCCCTGTACACCAACATACCTCAAGAAGAGGGGATCAATACTGTATGCAATGCATATGGGGCATTCTACAAGAAAGAAATCTCAACACCAACCCAAACACTCAAAGAAATGTTAGGCTTGTACTTCAGGATAATCCCTTCCAATTTGTCGAAAGAGACTACCTACAGACTCACGGGACCACGATGGGTACAAAAATGACAGTTGTTTTATCAATATCTTCATGTCCACATTAGAAACCAAGATCATTGAAACAAGCAATACCAAAGTGAAAGGAAGTAAGAGACAGGCCAGGACTACCTACCTATGTGGTATTGTGGTGGCATCACATGACAGGCTCCACATTACATCCAATCCCAGCAGTGCTGAGCCTCACAAAAATTATAATGAGCAAGTGGCACCTCATTGAAGAGCACCCTCAGCTCCAATAGAAAACTATCAACTATACAAGAGGTAGATCTTTAAAAGATATTATCGTAAAGAGCAAAACTGTTAAGGTCAACAGATACATAAACAACTTCACAAAACCACCAAGGGTTGGGCAGTCTTCAACTTAAACATGAATGTATAAGTGGTTGTCAGCACTTTCAAGTTCTGACATTGTTGTGCAAGATGCTCTTGCTGTAAACCCGTGGAACACTTGTGGAATGGCATTTATTACTCCATAATAGGTCAAAAAATTTGTTTACACCTTGTACCGCAGTTTAAATTCTTCATAGATGAGGAAATCTAGATTCGGGTTCAGAAGGTCTTCTTAGGTGTATATCAAACCAAAGTAGTACTGGACGCTTTTATGAGACATAACCAATCAGTAGCCGAGAAAGACAACAGGCTATTGTTTAGAGAACAATGGATTCTTTTGTTTTCCAAATCTAAGATGGCGCAATTTGTTTTTAGCCAGTCAGGAGCCGAATTAAGAATTCAAGATGGCGACCCCCAAGAAAGTCAACCATGTTGGAGAATGGCCTACCAGCCTCGACGGAGGACTTGGATCGGTCTCACGGATCTCCATGGCGACACAAATCACGCCAGGGTCAAGCAAAAAAATGTCTTGCAACTTCAAAATCAATACTTAGTGTCCTGTGTTAAAGAATGACAGAGGTCCGTCCGGCAAGTGGCCATGATGAACACTGATAGACTTGGGTCCTAGCCTAGATAGGGTGATGCAAAGCATCATGGGACAATGACCTCATCAGGAACCAATCCTAGACTTGCCCCACTCTGCTCTCAGTCAAAGGGCTAAAATAGGGGTGAGGGAGTTCCCCTTGTTCATAAAACAACGTGCGCATGTAGTCAAAGAAATCACGCAATTTTAAATTTTTTTCATACCCAATTTTTGGCGCTAACGTTGCACTGATTCCAGTACAAGTTACGTTATCTAACTTGAGGTCATACCTACATTTCTTTTGTTTAAGAACAAATCGTGAACATGATTATTTTTCACTTTGATAAAAAGCTTTTTTGGAATTTCACCAATTGTAAAATCAATGTTCACTGGTTCTTCGTATTTTCACACTGTCAGGACACTGTACTTCCCTTTTCCTTTCCCTTTTCTCACTCACTTCAACGTGATAAAAAAGCCATGCTTCTTTACTATTCATCATCAGACAGGAATGTTCTCTATGACACATCCATGACAGCCATTCAGTTTCTCTTCTTGGATAAGTCTGTCAAGCATCGTAGCATACCATAATGATTCGATTTAGCGCCCGGGGCGCTTATTTACTTTTCGCACCCTTAGGGAGGGCGCTTATTCGAGACAGGGCG
>OMLO01004636.1_pt1 | contig 11504 bp, 10 predicted proteins | sample 1674811 | NCBI WGS metagenome assembly OMLO01 (sample SAMN06265003, study PRJEB25207) | coral metagenome | isolation source: Coral host | place: Mexico:La Bocana,Puerto Morelos, Mexico | collected 2008-11-13 | reverse complement strand
TTTTTTTTAAACTTTGAAAAAAGTTGCATCTTATCAGGCTTATCACAATTTGATAACAAAAAAATTTGGGTCACTGAGCTTATTTTTTTTGAGTTATAAGTGCTTGATAGTGTTTTTAGCAGGTCATGTTGTCCGCAGTGCAACTTGTTTACTAGTGATTGGGAATTTGTACGATACAAATGTGGCATCATTTGTTAAACAGTGGTAGTATTTATCCTTCAAAGTATAGCTGTTAGAAAAGTGCTAGAAACTGTTGCCAGACTCTCGAACACGCCACTGAGCTTGAAACACTGATTTCTGCATAACCAACCTCTTCTAGCTTGAAATATCTGGTCAAAATTCTTTCATAAGAAATAACAGGACTCACACGTTATGACCTGCAGGTTCTTGGAGTACTGTAGTAAAAACAGGGCTACTGTTGACGTAGAAAGGAACGAAAAAGTGGAGGATATTGCAGACACCCTCAGAGGACTTAAACTCCTCTCAGCAGCAGCTTCAGGTAAGAAGCTCAATTCCCTTATCTTGCTTATCTCCTCACAAGGTGAACTAGAACTCACAAGCTGAACTATCCTGTTGCAAATGATTGGGCATTTAATCAAATTTTTAACACCCATTATAATTTCCGTTTCAGAATACAGTGAAGATTCAGAAATCAGTCAGCGGGAACTTCAAGAACACCCAGAGTGGACTAGACATGAGTAAATGGGTTGCTACAGATGCATGTTATGGTCTTGTCCATTTTAAGACAAATCTAAGACTATATCCGCTTGCTAGGTAAAGACAACATACGAAAGAGAAAAGCTACTATAAGTACCAGTAGTTTAATAGTCTTGAACAGTTATTTTGTGCGAGTTTGACGACAATCTGTCTTTGTTCTATACATTTAACTAATCAACAGCTGCCCCTAACCATTCTGTCTTTGTCCCCATCTCGGCAATAGGCACTTGTACATAAAGATGTAGAAAAAATTCTCTACATGGCCAGCACACAAGGAGATTGTCAATTTTACTTCGGAAAAATATGACCAGACCACAGTGCTGGTAACTGCAATAACCTGCCTTCCTTTGGGAATCTATGTGTACAACCTAAAAACCTGTAGATGGTAGTGATTTGATTTCATAAGAAATTAATAACAGCACAATAAAGGAAGTAAAAAAAAACAACATAGTAGTGCATGTAGTTGAGTACCAAGCTTTTAAGGATTGAAATTCTTGTTTATTTACAATTAGTTTCCACCTGTTTGAGTATGGCTTGCAGGTAAACATCTCAAGAAAAGACGCAGCAGAAGTAAACACTATTTGCAACATAGGCTCTGTTCTCTGCTCATTTACAAACTGGCAACAGCTGCAGATTGATTTGTAACATTGATATCACCAGGGAACTGTCTCGTGTCTATGCAACTTTTTGAATAACAATAATTATCCTTAGACCTTTTCCAAAGGTTTGGTGTGCTCATATTGCTGGCCTTTCTCTGCTCTTTGCTAGAGTTTGTCACTTTGAAAGTTGAATAGACTGTGCGTGATAACTGCATTGCCAGACAGTGCAATGCCAGACTACCCTTGTCCCTTCCAACCATATTCTTCCACCACATATATTTATATCATTTGCCATTTCCATCAAGGAGATCTTTTGCCTCATTTATTTTTGCAGCCAGATATGGAGAACCACCTACAAAATGACACACAAACATCAAGTCAAGATTTAGTAATTTCTAACAATACTAAATTACAGGTAGCTATATGTAGGGAACCTTTCAGATTGTGAAATAAGTACTTGACAGCTGTTAAAATCAACACTGAAAACAATTATTCTGCAGTGTAAGCAGTTTTAAAAACAACCAAGTTTTGACAAAGACAATTCCAGTAGCTGTTGTGATAACAAAATAAGTTCTCAACAATCTACATTTCACTCATTTAGTTTTTCAATTGACTATGAAGCTCGAGTGAAAAGAACTTCATTGCACAAAGCCTTCAAATACTTAGGGTTGCTAATTACAATTATCACTCAGGGACCTTTTTGATTTGGCATCACAATGCTTTGCTCACACTGTGGACATGGGACACATCATGGTTTGGCTTTGGCTAGGCATGGAAACTCAAGGATCTAACCAAATAAGTAAAATTCTTTCAAACTACTCCAACATGCTAAATTTTGAACAGAGAAACAATTTTTAGGGTTTAGGTTTACTTCACAATATTCATGAAATTAGCACTTGCATCACTTACTACCTTGTTTGCTTAGGCCTCCCTTGAAAAGCAAAATTTCTTGAACCATATTACATAAAGTTATGACCAGACATTACACAGCTATGATGTTTTCACTGTCCATGCATGCAAGGGCTCTTTGCTCACCTCTGTCAGGATGATTTATTAGCATGATCCTTCTATGTGCCTCTCGAACTTTAGCCTTGCTTGCTGAAGGACTGCATAAGCAAACACAACAACTTAAATTCTAGTAAGCTGCTTACCAGTACTACAGGCTGTAAATATATCAACTTCATGTATATTATTCACTTGTGCTGGCCTGATGGGTTGTTCAAAAGATGGAAAACACCATCCAGCAGATAGCATGGTTTGTTTTTTGAAGACTAACCAGTAACCACTGGATAGCAACGATTCATCTGGTGGATAGTGTTATTCAGCCTTTGAACAACTGGGGCGTAATGCCAGATGCAAATGGAAAGAGAAAACTTAATGCAAATCAAAGTGAAAACAAATGAAACAAAACTTTTGTACCTGATTCCAAGCACTAAGCCAGCTTCCCGTTTTGTCATTTTTGATTCAAATCCTCCCCTGTAATAGTGGCTGAATTCCTGTCAACAAATAAAAATCAGTTTCAAAGACATTCACAGTCTGCAATAAAAGGTTCCTAGTTATCATTCAGTCAGTTGATGAAAGTGTCTACAACCCCAAAAAATGCTTTTGGCTTAATGAAATCGTTTTGTATGAAACTGGGAAAACTTTTTTCATTGAGTTAAAACACGCATTTTTATGAATTTTGAAGATCGTAAAAAGTGCGTGACTGAGCATGACTGAGCAGCAGAATCACTTAAAGAAGTCTGGGTATAGCGCAATTTGAGACGTCATTCCAGGCCATTGACCGCTTTCTTGTTGAGACAGTCTTCAGGTACAAGAAAGAAAATGCCAGATAAATGCATTGTTTTTGGATGCAACAATAGGGCAAACAAGAAAAAGGATGTCCCTTCATCCATTTTTGTTACAGGACTGATGACATGGAGAAGTGCAAAAGAAGAAAGAAAATAGTCATAAAACTAACGCGTGTCCATTGGAAACCCACGTAATACTTGGCAGTGTGCTCAAAACACTACCTAGATCAAGATTACTCTGTTTTATTATCCCACCATTGTGCCATTTTACCATATTAGGGCAAAAGACCGCACAAAATATGCCATGTTATTAAGCTGTAGCACAGGGCAAAAATACGGACTGAAGAGGAGCGACAAAATGGTTGCACAAAATGAATCTAACTTTGCCTTGTTTACGCCCTCTGACCTTGACTTTCTAAAGAAAGAACTTTTTAATATAAACTTCTCTTGAAATAAACGACATTTTAATGGTTTTGCTTGTGTTATGTCTTTTGCACGATACGATGCAAGATGGATTTCGAAAACTAAAACCCAAAATACTAGAAAATGGAGGAATGGTGGAATAATAAATCCCTTATTCAATGGTTTAACATATAATTCGAGCTAACATTTTGCTCATTGCTCGTATTTTTCCTCACCCCTACGGGGCTTGGAAAAATACTACGCAAGTTGCAAAGTATCCACACGTATCATATGTTACCATTGAATAAGGTGTATATCTGGTTTGACAACAGTTGTTTTTTTTTACTTTTTAGACTTTTATATTCGTATGCAATTTTATATTTTACATGAACCTAAAAATGACATTAGAAAGGTCCCAACTTTATTTGCTTTTATCGCTGATTTTTAATACCAAAAACATTTCTTATGGCTGCGAATACCATTCTTGATGATATCCCAGCTTACTCTGTGCTCAATTTTCCACAAGCGAAACCTGCACTTACAATCAAAAGATGTGAGAGACGGAAATCTGCTACTTATTCACCATCTTGGAAATTTCAGGTAAGCTAAATTTATTTGTGAACTTAAATCGGTCTCATTGATAGTTATTATAGGAGGCCAGTAGAGGGTCAGCTGACTGGGTGTTAGTGTTTTGTGAAAACCCATTTTATTGACTTTCATCGCCTGGCCTGATTTTAGCCTAAATAATAGCAAAGAGTTTACATGATGTAATGGTTTTAACTCTGTACAGTTTAATTGGACTGTATACATCATGTGAAACGATTGGATACGAGAGACACTATCTAAGCTCTAATTTTCTAAAGAGAAACCATGTTTTTTCCAAAGCTAAGCACAGAGTGTTTGACAATACTTACCGGTATTTTGGGAATAATTTTAGGTATTTGGTTGAAATTAACCTTCCTTAATGCCACCATGGCATAACGACCTGAAACGGAATAAGACTCAAAAGTGATGTGATTTTAAAGTAAAAGACGCAACTGACAAATACTCAACAACACGTGCACATTTTGATACATGCAGACATCAACGTTTTTTTTCGAGTAAACAAACCTGCTATTGCTGCTCCAGCGACTCCAAGCCCTGCTAGTATGAGGGTAGTCTGAGGAGAAGCGAAAGAAATAAATGGTTACTGAAACTTCCCTGGAAAATAACTAATAAAATCCTCCACTACTATAAACCTACCATTTTGTGACCGTAATGACGCAACAAATTTCCCAGAACGCATCATACTGCGGAAACAATCCCAGGGATCCAAGGGAGCTGGCTGTAACAACATCCGGGGTATCGTACGTTACACGAGTCATTCCGGTTTCAAAATGGCGGATCTTTTGGGCAGTGACGAGTTTCAAGAAGATCCCGCAGCCGAATTTTTAGCGAGAGAACAAGATGATCTTGCTGAACTGGGAGAGGATTTCGGCGAAGGGAAGCCGGAGGCCAACGTAAGCTTTACATGACCGTAATTTTGGTGTAATTTAGTGCCAAATTAAGTGTCTATCATTGATATTGTCGACCAAGTGATCTTTAGTTTGACATGTAGCGCTTTAGAAAATGCTTACTTTTTTATAAGCCCTTCGTTTGTTAGCCTTGAAATCACCGTTGACAGTCGATTAATTTTCATTTGTTTTTTTCCATCAAACGGTATTGTTAATGTAGTCGGGTATGCACATGATGTGAAAGGCTTGGTAGCTGCTCTCAAAGTTCTTTTCAGGCCTAGTCATTTGATCCTTGATTCAGCTGCCACCAATAATCGAAAACAGAAACACATTTTTAAACTAAAATTCCAAAACCGGCGTCAAGAGTAGAAAAAATGTCAGTGTGATTCATTAGAACTGAGAATTTCTGTGATTTATCTTCTGTAAAAATTTGTAGTCACCGGGTGATCTGAGTAGGTATAACATCTTTTGATTTTTCTAAGAGACCTAACTGTAGGATTAGTAGATTACCTAGTTGAATTAGTTGAGTGCATTTTGGGAATTGAAAAGAGAAAAATTGAACCACAGTTCGCATACATTCACAATACCCATGGTAGCACTTTTATAGTATTTTTTGGGAGCAATTTCAGAATACCAGGCCACTTCATTTACATGTGTCAGTGTGCTTTGAAGAACAAGGTATATAACAATTATTCAATGACATGATAATGAAGTGGCTGGGTATTTTGGAATCTAACCTGTCCCAAACAGGGTCAGGATGTTTGTTCAGAACTGTTAGAACCCTTATCCAGCACATACTAAAATGTTTGGAGTTGCAGGTTTTTAGCCAAAATTTGAAAAGTGGACATCAAAAATGTGCGTTAGAGTTGGGTCAATGAACAATTTGTTAACTACATGTGAAAAATCTTGTAAAAGTGGTTGTCCAGAGAATATCTGGAATGCCTTTACAATGCCACATGTTTGCATCAGACTTAAGTTTGGTAAGCTGTGAGAGATGAGAATTCCCAATAGCTTAGTTAATTCACTGTTTACTTGACACTGTTAGTATCTCTATGAGCTACAAAACAAAGACTCAAAGAAGCCAACCAATTTCACTTCCTCAATACCAAAGTAGAGCTCTGTCAATTTAACCAGTAGCAATTTAACCCCAAAAGTTCATCAAATAGCCAAAAATTGTCTGTGCTGTGCACTTTGTTTGCATTTTTTGTTTTGTTTCATTTAAGACATCACAAAATGTAAACAATTTAAAACTATATTTTAAATACTATTTTTCTTTGGCCGTCTAGCCCGATAAGAAATTAAAAATGCAAACTGTGGAGACTAACATGGCAATAATCTGCATGTTGGAAAACAAAATTAATTTACTTGACATTTCATGTTTCGACAAATGGTCACTTCTGTGGATGTATGTCGAAACTTACGAAACATCAAGTTAATGAATTTTGTTTTCCAACATGCATTTTATTGTGATGTTTGTTTCCACAGCTTGCATTTTATTTCTTATTTTGCAACTAGTTATATGAAGTTCAAAACCTCAAAACAACCACCAGACTGACTGTGCAGTACAGACTGGAAAGCATCTTTAAGACTGTGCTTTCCTTCATACATGTATCTGGGAGATTTGGTGTGCTGTGCTTGAGACAAGGAGATTTAGTCTGTATCCAGAAGACTGCCAACTGGCATAAGTATGTTTATCTTCTTGAATATCGTCTAGCTGGTCCACCATTTATGTGCCAGTAGACACTAAAAGATTTACTGAGTAAATTCTGAGATGTGAACATCTCAATAACAGTCAATGCCCGTGGTTTTGTTTCTTTTCAGGAGCTCAACGGCTTTGAGGAAGTGGACAATCAACCAGTAGTAAATGGATTTGGTGATGAGGAGGTGAATGAACATGATCTTCAGTGACTTGGAAATTTCAGAAAATTACACAGTTTAGGGCTTAAAACAAACTTGAATTTTAGCTTGTCCTTTGGACAAGCAGCTCTCAAATTTTGCCTGTCCGAGGCAAGTCTTGGTCTACTTTTTTTATTATTTAGTTGAAACACAACTCACCTGGAAACTTGCATGCCTGGCAGGAAAATCTACTTGTCTGGGACCACTGGAAGGAGATTTTTTTGAGCCCTGAGTTATTAACTTTTTTTCACTTCATTTATTGCATGTTAAAACGGTAAACCCAGTTGTATTGGTGCTGTATCTGCTAGACTAGGGTGCACAATTTTGTTGTATTTAGGGTAACTTTTGTTGTGGTATACCAGTAACCAAAGCACAGCCCATTGGTAACACAAGAGTGGTAGGAAAAAATGGTCCCTCCTCAATTGGCAGGTTATTGACTGGCAAAATTTGCAGTAATTCAGGGAGGATCTGTACATTTATTTAGGAGAAGTCATTAAGAGGATTAAGGGAAAAACCACTCCCCCTGGTAATTTCCCAAACCAATTTAACTGCCTTCTTTGCAGTCTTGACTGTTTTGTTCAGGTTCAGAGCAAACAATTCCAGAAAGAAAGAAAATATGCATTCTTGAATAATATATTTCCAGTGTTCAGTGTTCTAAACAAACTGTTCCTAAAAATTTTAGATTTCAGGTTCCCACCAGCCTGTTGTACCACTCCAAAGAGAATCAGAACCAGAGTCTGTCAGGTGGGATTGTTTTGTTGAAAGTAATTTCTTGTTCTAGTCAATTAAAATATGTGCAAATATCACCAGGTGTGTTAATGGTATGTAGTATCTACATTAAGAAGCACCATACCCAGCTGATTGTCCAAACATTGGCATTTTAAGCTTGGCATGCATTAACTTGGTGCAAAAGTAACACTCAAGTGATAACTGCCATACCCCTCTCATCCCATGGGAGGTGTGGTTTTAATGCTTGCGAACACTTGCATCTTAAAAGGCCCTAGTCAGCTGCACCTTTTTATGTTTTCAGTGTACATGCAGTCTAACTTCAACCCAGGCAAGAATGAAGACAGTATTAGGTACATGTATCTAAACCACCTGTCGCAAAAGCCATTCTGTTGCTTACACCTCGCATGCATTGTTTTTTCTAGAAAATGGAGAGAAGAAAAAGCAGCTCTTCTCGAAAAACTGGACAGTGAGGAAAAATCTGAAATACAAGAATGGCGTGAACAAGCTAAAAAGGAACTCAGTGACTGGTATGAGAGACGAGATGAACAGTTAGGAAAAACACAAACAAGCAATAGGTATGTTAGTGCCTCTGTTGTCTCGGGAATTGGTTTTAAAGGGCTAAGATAAAATATGTTTTGATAATTGGTCACGAAAATTGCAGTGCAACTGCTTAAACCCAGCTTGGAAAAAATTTTGGCCAATCAAATATTTATTGAACAAACTAGGTAGTGAACTTTTTTCCAAAAAGGGCCAATAAACTTATTATGTTGAAGAATCCACACAGTATATCCACAAACTAACTTTGAAATCAAGTATAAAAGCAAATGAAGGCTTGTTTTCTTCCTTGATTTCTTATACTACCATCCTCGACATCTCCTGTCCTTGGTGTCAAACTATGTTTTAGTCTGTGTAACTTGAAAATTTAACTTGGAAACTTGCTATCGTGATGGCCACAATCAAACTGTGACCTTTCTCAGAATTTAGGATCTCAACAAACCAATAAAAATCAACTTTTGCCGAGAGGTCTGTATCTTCGTTTTCATGTGAATTTTTTGTACATTGTAGATGTACATGTATTGTCTAGAACGCTTCAAGATGTGTTTGAGTTTTATAAAACAATGGTTATCATCCTTTGTTATCAATCAACATCATGTGCTTGTGTTCTACAAGTTTCTTCCAAATGGCTCAGTTCAGGGGGTAATACCGTAACAAAGTTCTCACTCACAATACTGTTAAAACTTTTCAGGGCAGACGAGGAAGCTTTTGTAGCCGATCGTGATGACTCTTCCACTCCAGGTCATGACTTTGAACGAGTCTGCCGCATGTGTGACTTTAATCCAAAAGGAACAAAGAATACCAAGGATGTATCACGCATGCGTTCAATTTTCCTGCAACTTAAGCAAACACCGCTTGTGAAGGAATAGTGCTGTGTTTTCTTAGGTCAACTAATAATTAACCTCCAAATTTTTTCCTTCATCTGATCTTCATATCGCATTTACATTGTAGCTAGTAAAAGTTTTTGTTTGTCTTCAAATTATGTTAAATAATGCAAACCAAGTTTCTGTTCCAAGTTTTGTATGATTATTTTCAAATTTAGATGGTTTGTTGTGATTGCTTTGCGTTTGTCAGGTGTTTGTGCAGGTACATTATGTTCCTTCTAAAGTCAAAGAAGGCCTCTTGGGACCAGCTTTGAGGGTCATTCAAAGGGATACATATATCTACCCCAGAGATTTGTAGCTCTGAACAAAGTTAACATTGAAAAGTGAAGTGGACACCTCAGAGAGGTACGAATTCCTTGGAGAGGTGTCTGTTGTACTCTTGGGCTCCACACTAATGTAGATACTTTGTACACTTCTCCATAGTGATATTGCAAAGAAGAATCCCACCATACTTTAATTACATACCTCATCACTCAAATCTCAGTCAAATGCAGGCCCCTCTAAGCAAACACTTCTCTAAAGAGAACACCTCTCTTAAATATGCCTCTTTTTAATTGGATCAGGGTTCGACATCCTGTTCCTCTGATAATAAGATCAGTTGAGTAAAAAGTATCCAAAAACTTTATTTGGAGACGAACGTGTTTCATTTGAAATCCGAAGAACCTGTTATGTTCGTTGAGGCTTGAGATTGTGAAAAGCTCAAAACTGGTCCAAACAATTCAAAATTGTAATTGGAATACAAATTTCCATTTAGAACACCCCTTTTCAGAGGTTTTGTTTTACCCAGAAACTTTCAGTCAACTGAACTTAGAAGTTTTCTTCCATTTGCATTCCAATCAGAATTTTGGCCAAATTTGTTTTCAGTTGGAAACAAGCTGAGATTCTTGTAGTGAAAAGAGGTTGAGTCATAACCACTTGGTAAATTCTAGAACTTGTGACACCTATACTAGTTTTTCCACCCACATCAGCCAATCAAAGATGTAGTCAGCGGAACTTTGATTTCTCAACTCCAAGACTAAATTGTTGCAAAAAAAAAAACAACAACAACAGTCATATACATTTACAGATGGTTTTTTTTTTAATCAAATGTCAATCACAAACTTTGGCAAGTGGCAATGTGCTGCATTTCACACTGACAGTAAGGTTAACAATATTGACATAACATGTAGTTTGTAGAAGAGTAACGTGTAGTTTGTAGAAGAGTTAAAATTATTCCTAGAGCCCCGGAAAAGAGAGCAACTTAAGTGAACCAAAGCAAAACGAAGATTAAAAAATTTAGAACAAAAGTTACCTTAATGCCTAGCTTTGATTTTCTCTGAGTTGTTGATGTACCACCGTGTGATGTAGTCTAGTATCAACTCATTATAATGGCAAATACTAGTTTGTTCTAGGCATGGTTAATAAAGGGAAATGATTAGGAAGCAAACAAACAGGCTAAGATCTATGTTGGAAGGTCCTTGATACTGTACATCCTTTCTTTAATGCTTTTTGACTGTGCACGAATTACATAATCGCACTGCGTCTATTGGTTATTAGCTATATGAGTGCACATTACCACCTTTTTTATTGGTAATGGCCAACAAAAACATTCGACAAAGAACTTTGCCAGGTTTCCTAAACAATTCTCTCTACTATGTTCTAAGGATTTGCTTTTCGTAAGATAAAAACGTAGTCTTAGTCTCTTGTACATGCTCACTGCATGTAATAGATTGTATTAATCTCAAGCTGAAAGTACCGCTAGTTATAAACGAATTTAACTCCATTTGAGTAAGATGTAATGTAGCTCCGCTTCTATCCAATGACAATAAAAACTGGTGGAGATACGTTAGTCTGTTGCCGTTGATTGTACGTATTCCTCTCGCATGTCACGCCCGGGAGATTCTGTTTCACTTGAGCTACTGCGTATTGTACACTCGCGTACCTCGCGTTCAACTCGTTCGAGTGTTCACCGGAGAGCTCAGCCCGTGGAGTTAGGAATTCTTAGCCCGGGAAAATGGTGACGGTGTTAACCGACTGACAAGTTACTTTTCCAACACCTATCATGATTTCACTCCCGAACGAGAGCACTTTTCATTCTTTTTGAAACTTGAACTTGAAAGTGATAGGCCTTTACTCTCTGGCTTTGCTTCACGACGCCCATTGGATACTTTAAATATCACGCGCTCCTCTCTCTCTCAACTAATCAAAAGAACCAGAACCAATCGAGGCTCGCCTGTACATGTTGCCCGCGCTTCCCATCGGCTTGCTTGCTTACTTGCTTCGAGTTTTAATTGGTTCAGTGGATTTTCTGTGCCCTTCTTGATTGGTCCAAGCGGTTATATGACGCGAAACAGTTCCATTTGCGCCAACCAACCTTAGCCAACGACCTTTTGCTGTTGATATCCGCCATCTTCGATTTTAACACCAGAAAGACCCTAGGGATAAAATTTCATGTTTATG
>OMLO01004635.1_pt1 | contig 11507 bp, 7 predicted proteins | sample 1674811 | NCBI WGS metagenome assembly OMLO01 (sample SAMN06265003, study PRJEB25207) | coral metagenome | isolation source: Coral host | place: Mexico:La Bocana,Puerto Morelos, Mexico | collected 2008-11-13 | reverse complement strand
TAAGTTGCAGTGCCAGGCCATCAAAAATAAAAATAGTAGATGTTCAATAAATTAAGCCAAAAGGATATGAAAGATGATTGACATATAAACAACCTCGCAACGAATTAGATCTGTGCCCTTCGGAGAGACACCAACATTGTGGCCGTAAAGTAACAGAAACATGTCACTGAGTTTTTCCAATGAAGAAAAACGGTATTTCTCTAGAGCTCTGGCACATTGAAATTGACAATTGTACTAGAATGTTTAATTAGCCAAAACTTGAGCAATGACTCATCTTTTGACCTATTCAAGAGCCTCCTTGGGCCACCATTTGAATGTCACCCAATGCGCAAACTTGTAAGTTCAAACAATGAGGAACCATGTTAGGCTTAAACCGTCAAGTCATTAGAGGGTCTTGCATCTGATGAAACTAAAACTTTTGAAAGGAGGATAGTTTTTTTTTATTTTGGAAAATGATGATGTCACAATAATACCAAGAATACTCTCTCATCTCAATGTTTTCCCTTCAAGATTCAAAATTTAAAACGCAAGTGTGGTCTTCAATAAGAAGTACTTCCCTGCATACTTTTTCACTAAGGTTTGTTCTTTTGCACTAGAAGAAGGAACTAGCCCACTACACTATTGGTCATTGAAGAACAGCACAAAAAGGATGGATGGATTGAAAAAGTCACCTGCTGTAATCTGTGGGCAAGAGCTTCATCAGACTGAAGGTAACACCTCGTCGGTTGCCTGGATGCATTGAGACGACGACGGAACCGCTCCATGCGATGCTGTCTATCAGACAGAAACCAACTAGGTGCATCATTAGGTGGAACTTGGTGTTGAACAAAAGATGAAATCTGTGGAAATAATGATCAAACTTTGAAATGTACTCTTCTTCATAATGTACTTGTACTGACGGTTCTTCCCTTCTCAGTTCTATACATAAACAATTATAGGGCAATTGCCTCAAGTGTTTCGAGTGTTTGTTTTTTGTGTGTCTTTAACTCATCTGACAGCTTTAGCAAACATAGAATCAGTTTAAAATAGGTTCTACACAGTCTTCAGGCTCTAAGATGAAAAACAGCTGAAGTAAAATCTAGAAGTAAATTAACTATTGCAGGAGGAATTTGACAATGTTATGGTAAAAGAAAGGGTATAAGAAGAAGAATTCAAAGTTTGCTTTGATAAGGAGTGGGAGACCACATATTTTGCTTGGTGCAAAATTGCACAATCCTGCACAATATCGTGCACAATCAACACAGTTTGCCTCCAAAATAATGCACAATTTTAACTTTATCCCGCGCCCTGTCAGGAGCCCTGTATTAGTGGAGTTTGGGTAATATCTTGTATAGGAAACATTTTGTAAGCTTTCAAAAATCAAAACAATGAATACCTCTTCATCAATGACAATAGGAGTGTTGTTATCACCAGAGGGAACTGGCCTTGGAGTAAAGTCACCAAATTCTGCTAAAAAAGCTTCACGTCTGGCTCCAGGTGGACTGTCCCACAGATTTGTATAAGGGGTGTGCCTGCCTCGAAACCGGCGCGAGCGCAAACGGTCATTGACAGGTGCACGGTGACCCCTGGACTCGCGAGCTTGAAGGCGCCAACGGAAATTGGATGCAAATTGTGCAAAGTCCTCACTGAAACACAAATGGTATAATAGTATAAAATATTCAGTAAAGTATAAAATGAAACAAAAGTGAAAAACTTGAGAGCTTAAAAAGAGTAACATTCTTACCAAGGAGGAGCAGCTGCAGCACCTCCTTGTGCTCTTCCTGCACTGTTGTCACCTTCGTCTGGAGATGTAAGGTCAATAACAGGAATCTCAGAGCGTTTAGGCGTCTGGTTAGCCATCATTATAGAACTATCAAGCTCGCTAGTGTCACTAGACGAGGTTGACGCTGAGGGGGATATCGGACCAGGATGATGGAGTAATGAAATATCTCCATTGGGTTCATCTAAGAGAACAGAAAAGTCTCGTGGCGAACCCGGATTTCCTCTCATGGATGATGATGTGCTTTCAGTGTCACTTTGACCCATCTTTAAACCTACCAAAATAAAATCGCAAATTATAAAAAAATTGACTTTTCCCTACATCTCTGCCAGGGCACCACTGAGAAGTAACAGTATGTCTTGCACTCAAGACAGTGCTTAGAAATTCCATTTCCAAACTGCTCAAAGTTTGGAAATCTATTCTGCTACACATCTATTTTCAACTCACATCTCTGCATTAGGAAATGTGCTAAAACATGGCTGGTCGTGTTTGATATGACATACAGATCAGCTACTCAGGTTATATCTATCAGATACCAATCAAATAAGAACTATTTATTTGGTATTACATTGGCGATTCCAAACAAGAGTTCTCATTATTAGTAAGAAAACCAGGTTTTCACAAAGTTTTGAAGCAGCCACTTTATTGTTAAAGAAGGTGGCTGAATTTGGCTGGCATGTATCTTTCCTAAAAGATTGTGAAAGACAACCCTGGGAAACACGGACTTAAAGTAATCTGTGTTATTTAGGCTATTCTGAATCCTATGGAGTGAAAGTCTACACTCTGGTTTGACTAAATAATGCTCTGGTTAACCTGAATACCGCTCCAGATACCCAAATAACATTCATGTAAGCCTATTGATGGCTAGCTCTAGATACTAGCAATGGAAACACAATACATAATACAAAAAATCCACAGTCTGCTGTCTGTAGTCAACAATACCACACTGTGTTTTGCAAAACAAGATTAAATAAAGGAACGAGAAATAAAATAACTCTTAAAAGAATATGTTGGTCACAAATAACAATTACTGCAACTCTTACTTTGCATTTAGTGTTAAAAGGGTAATTGCTTTTGTTATCTGCAAAAGCTCAATCTGTAAATAATTCTAGAGTTCTTGTCATGTTGACAGTAGTCATGGAAAAAGTAAAAAGCTTTGCCAATAAGAACAATTTGTTCAAACATTTTCTTTGGCAGATAACTTAAGTTATGCTCTTATCTCCACTTTCACCAACTTTGACATGAAAAGGAGTCCTCTAAATAATATGTGAATAGCTTGAACATTGCCACTTGATTGCCGTTTTTGAAGGGAAACAAAACAAGCTTCTGAATAGAAATGAGAGACAGATGGAAAATGGAACAGCCAAATTTAAATTTTTGAAATGCATTTTCATTCACAGGAAGGTTTACCTGAGTTTTGTAAAGAAAAGGACCACAACATATATCATCTTATGCCTACAGTCCTGTGGTTTGATTTCATTTGGTTTGATTTGGTTTCATTTACATCGCAAATTCGAAATCATTTAAACGAGAAACGACCAGAACAGAAGGCAGAGAGTTTATATTTTCCATTTTATACATTTTCGAACTGTTTCGCGAGAACGTGAGCTTAAAATCTGTTGGGGTCACCTGGACAGACAGTGGCTTGAATCGAATGGAATCGAGGTACAAGCTAACAGAATTAGAATACACCCAGCTCCATTCGTTGCTAACAACCTCTGGAAATAAAATCCCACTCAGTAAAAAGAATTACCATTCATATGACCATGACAATAAACATTAACAGCTCTTAACATTAAAAGAAACCGAGAACAATAAACATTCCTCCTCGAGATCGCCAAGCAATATGTACTTCTCTGAAAGAATTCGGAGTCGACATCCCTTTGTAGACTGCTATTATACGCTTCAAACAAGCGAAGGTATCGAAAACGAGTTCGAATTAGTCCTTCAACAGAAATTTTTGTGCTGTTAAACCTTCAGGGATAACTATGTTGTTCCTATTTCAAACCTTTCTCTCCCTCTTCAAGTCAAACTATGAACATGCGTGAAGGCAAAGAAATTTACCTTGTGTGCCAATTCTCTTCGCAAAAGACAATAACGAACGAATTCTAAAAGATCGGAAAGGCCAACATGAAATTTCACTTAACCATGCTCCGCTAAATAAAAGAAGTTGAACTTGATAAAGATTTTCGCTGTCCACTCTTGCGTTCAGTGAACAAATTATAAAGCACTTGCGTCATGAAGGGAAGATCGGGGATTACAATTTCCTCTAGTGAAAATATCAAATTCAAAACGAAATGCGTTTTCTCGACTTGAAATAGCTGAGGAAAGGCAATAATTCTTTGAACATAAGCCAAGCAGTCAGAAGTTCAAAGCGAATACGCCCTAAGCGTCACTTCAGAACATGGATTGATAAAAAGCGTATATCGCAACGGTGTACCGTTCATGCAAAGGCCAGCGATAACGGCGAAAAGGAGACAACTTACCTGAAAGTAAGGAACACTTGAAAGCGGTGTGGGCTGAATTTTCAAGGGAATGGATCCTTCTGTGGCAACTAAAATATGCTAAATCTAAAGAAGTCCGTTGAGAGCTCCGCTTCCGAAACTTTCGCAGATGAAAAACCCTTGCAAATTGAGTACAAAGTAAATCGACAACAATCGCGGTAAATTAATACATGCATGTACTGCGCATGAGTGAAATTCCGCTGACTACGTTATGACGATGACAGCCCACGCACAGCGATTACACTGAAGACCTTGAAAGAAACAAAACCAAGGAGCAGGGGCAGTTGGTTGGGGCGGGAGGAATTATGCGTGAACATTTAGCAGCATTTCTTTGGAATCAATCGCTACTTTTAAGTTTTTAAAAGCAAAGAAATTGTTAAGAATTAAGGATGAAGGTACCGATGCTGTGTAAAAAGATGGAGGATGTAAAAAGGATGTAAAAAGTAATCAACTGGGGTTCCAGGTTGGGGTCTGTGTTTCACAGATTTGTTTACAGCATCTGTAACTAAAACGCTCTCCGCTGCAGTGAAAAATTTGCACGGGTACTCTTGAAAAACTGGTGGTAAGACTGAAAAAAAAACCACCTTTTTTCTTCTTTCCTTCTTTTCAAAAATATAACAAAAAAAGTCATTGAAGGGTCAATTGGAAAGCAACGGAAGACAAAGAGCAAACAAACTGATTTAAATTACGGTTACTAAGGAATGAAGAAAACACAAAGAGAATGTTTGTTCATAAGATATCAAACACGACAAGACAATAAACCTGATTATAATCGTGCGCGAGGAACTGAAGTCGTTGCCAGCTTATCGCCGCTACTTTGCTTCCGCACTCGGCCTTCCAGTCAGCTAAAAGCTTTTATTAACACAGGGAAGAGGTTAGTACGGTAAAGAAAAATTTCTTTTAATCCGATTTCTCAAATCATTTCAAGCCATTTCACGTGATTGCAATGAATCCGTGATATATTTTTAGAAACTCAGAATGCATAAAAGATCGACATTGAAAATATATGACTGTAGCACTTTTTGGTCCCGTATTTTAAACAAAGCAAGCACTCATTCTGAAGTCACAATATTTTTCCGCTATTAGCTTTAATAATACTAGTTCCTTCCTTCATGATTAACACGTAAAATATTCAGATCTATTCAAAGATAACTCACGACAAAAAAAGTAAACCACGAGCTAGGTTTTATGCGTTGACAAAAGAGAACTGAACGGAAATGAAACATGGTGTGACACTAGAAAAAAGTGTAAATAAAAAATATAATGTATAACTGATGAAAAACTTACAAAGAGAAAACCTTCGAGGTAGTTAAAAAGGATTCAAAGCTTGAAAGCAGTCAAAATGCTATCTGTTGGTGAAAGTAATGTTTTATGAAGATGTCAACGAGCTGAAAGAAATCCGGTATAATTCTCAATAAGGGTCAGATCAGCGCGAAACGGTGGTGTCAAATTTATTATGTGCGCCGCAAAAAGAGAAGATTAAAGCTTAGAGTTAGGTTAAGATTTTAGGGTTAATTAACATTTCAATATTGTCAGAATTATCCTCATCTTACATGACAGATTGGCCGCGCAGACCTCTAAAAGCGGCAAACGCCATTAAAAAGAATAATATTGATTCCTTCGCCTTGCCGGCTCGCTCGAATTAAGAGATAAAAGCTTTTGTCTTCAAGACAACCGCAGCAAAAGGAAGTTAACAATCAAGGCTAAAATGACAAGAAAATTATGTCTGACTTATATCTTAGTCATGTTTCAAGACTTTTCAGTAGAAAACTAGTTTGTGATGTACTGCGCGCGTCACTAATTCTAACGCGCGAAATAATTTGACGCACGCAGTGTCTTGTCGCCATAGCGATAACAGTCATCTTCTTTAATTTACAGGTAAAAATGAATGAACTTTAGAATCAGTATGAAGATGAAGTGGGATTGCTCATTTTGGCAATGAATTTTCAAGGAAACAGACAACGGAGTCGCTTTTTTACTACGAAAAGTGAAATTGGAAAAAATAAGCGTCACATTGGTATGTCACAAAAAACGACCACAGCAGCAGATGTGGCAAAAACAACGGTTGGTAGCTCGCGCTTAAAACATCTACAATTTGAGCACTTTAAAGAGACTGGCAAACAGTGGGCTTGTCCAGCACAGGGCGATAAAAAAGGGAAAGAAAGTTCTGGCGCTACCCGGCTTCCACTTTCCAAATCCTGCGAAAAATTTACGCTGAGGAAATTTCAAGAAGTAAATGTTTATAAGTCATTTATTAAAGAAGACACGATAAAGGATTTAGACAGAAGTAAAAACGATGCAGAATTCAAAAGGAAAACACAGGGAAAAGTTGCATCGTACAACACAAAACCGATAACTGAAGCATGCGCAGTTAACCAATCACGTGCCAAGCTTCCAAATCTCGCTATCAGACGTTATGCGTTATACAGAGGGATGCAGTGCCAGTAAGTCATCTTTTGCTAGCTTATAACAAAGAAGTGATTTTCTTCAAGGTAAAGAACCTGACCCTTTCAATGAACGCCACAGTTATACTCCCACCACAAAGATAAAAAACAGACGCATCACTATAGTAAATTTTGTATTCTTGTTGACCAGAAAGACCGATAAGGCATTGGGGCGTTACCTTCGAGTAACCAGTTAAGGGGAGACTAACCTTAAACTTCAGAAATTTTAGAAAATTTTATTTTAGGCATCTTCGTCGATATCAATGGGAAAAACATGCAAATTTAAGCATTGCTAGTTGTGTCGTCCTTAAATTGAGTTCTAAATAAATAACTTCAGTTTGCCGCATTTGACGAATAGACATTCCGAATCAGTAATCAGTACTATTTGTCATGATTTAATTGTCGTAAACAGCTCTAGGTTTGAAAAGGATCATAACTTATGGAAAGACAGAAATAAGGGCAACGTTTCGCGTAGCAGAGATAAAAGAGAAGAAACTATTACACGGACTGCCACAATACAAACAGATGAGAAAAACAAACACGAACCAACCCACGCACGTGGCCGTGAAACAAACACGATCGATGATCAAACACCGGAATCCATCAGTTGGAGTCCCAGGAATAATGGCTTAACTGGAACACAGGTAACAGAGAAATAGTGTGTGGAACACTGAGGAATGATTATTGAAATGAAGTTTTATATAGGACGTTTTTAAATGGTTTAAAAAAAACCTACAGTTTAAACCAATATTCACACTTGTTACCTAAATCAGTCATACCTATAAAGAACATGAATAAAGGGTGAAAGTTTCTAAAGAAACTGTGGTGCTGCGTCAGTGGGGGTAAAAGGTAATTTGGTTATATCAACTAAGTTGAAAATGTAAATTGGCCACCGTAACGAGATAACTCGTTACGGTGGCCAATTTACATTTTCAACTTAGTTGATATAACCAAATTATAAAGAACATGATTGATCATCGCAGAGCTATTCACACAACCTGAAAAGTTCTGCCATTTCAGGCCCGAACGGGATTCGAACCTATGATCTCTGTAGTGCCGATGCAATGCTCTATCAACTGAGCTTTCAAGCTATCTGGGAGCTGATCGCACTGTGAGTTTGTAATATACCCGTAGAAGGTGAAGAAGGTGAAGAATACAAACGCATATCTTCATTTTTTCATTTGCATAAATTTGTTAAAATGGCGCTAATCCAAGTTGCAATGCTATAATTTGGCACTTTGCCTACTCGAGAGTGGTTTTGTAGATTCTTGCTTTTTGTTTGATTCTCGTACGTGAGGATGTCGATTATGGCTTCTGTTCCCGGTCATGATCAGGGAAAATCTCACATAAGGGTTGCACTTTCGACTCCAGGCTGAAGCGGTCTGGGTTCGATCACCGGACCCCAGCCCCTACCCCTCTCGGAAAGTTCAAACCATGCAATTAGGGCTGAGACAACATGTTAACTGGTACTATGGTCTTTTCTAGCCTGGGATTTGTTTTACGAGTTCAGACAAATCGGTTTGATCTGACGAAGAACTATCTCTCAAGACGTTCATGAGTTATATATTTTACCGATACCAACACTTTGAAGGAATATTTCAACACTTTTTTTAACGATCTGAATAAAGTGATGTCAGTTCTTTTGTAAGCTAAGGAGTCAGACTGACGGTCAGGATGCCTGATGGTCAGTAAAGTGTTATGTTGTTAATTCAATATTTTTTATATGGTTTTATTTCTTTATATTCAGTTTTCAAAGCGAATCTACATCCGGGAGATGTCAAACGGAGCAATTGTCGATGAAATCGTAGATGTTCAGAACGAGAGAGACTGGGAGGTACTGAACTACATGACTCCGCTACGTCATATAACTTCAAGGCCACACGAATGTTCGGACAAACTTCGCTTCCGAGATCTGCGAGAGTTTGAAGTCTATTATTATCCACATCCATGGAGATAGCTAATTATTGATCTATGAAAATAATTAATAAATAACATGCCTTTATATAATATTTATTTTACGAAAATAGAGCTAAAAGGAACTAGGAGCGGAAACGGCTGGTGAAACAATTAGGGGCAATGGAGCGTCATATGAGTTGCAGGGGTCAAAGCTGGAGAGTAAACCCATTGAAAATATTTACGGCTAATATAGTGTATATTGCCTTGTAGCTCTAAGTGTAGGTGTTTTGGAACTTAGGGCTGAATTTACATATCCGTGTTTAAGTCAATCGTGGAGAATGCAAAACCACACAATTCGTCTCTTCTTGCTAACTTTTTGCTCTCCTCGACTCCACATTTCCTTCAATGCAAAGACTTTGCAATGAGACTGAAAAGATAGTCGCTACCGACTCGCCACGAGACAGCTATATACAGAGCCAAACCTACTTATATTGTAACTTCTTTAGATCCAATTGAACAACGTGGATATCTTTCTCCCGTTGTTAAGCTGTTGCTATAAACAGCAGATAGTTGAAGTATTATCGCTAAAAGTTGGTACTTACCCCAATACGACCACATTCGAGCTGCCATCTCGGCAATCTCCTTAGTGTGAGTATATTGACGATATTAGTATCCCTGATGTGGAGAAAATATAAAATAAACTGAAATAAAAAACAGTTTGTCTCTAACAGTTGAAAAGTTTCACTCTTTGCCGTGTAAAGTACCAAACGTGCAAACCTTATTCCGAAAAGGGTTCACCGACATTAAACTGTATAATTTTCTCTATGAAATATAGTTAAACTGAGCAACTGTTTTGGACAGTTTCGACTAAAATAGCAAGCCATAGAAGACATAGAACTGCAAGGGAGTATGAAAACCCAACGTTCAGTTAACACAGGCAGCAGTTAAAAATTCAGTTGAATTAGATAATGGAAACAAGAAACTCACCACGTCTAAACGTGATCGCAAAGCTCTTCTTCTGAAATTACAGATCCTACCTAAAATTAACGAAGTTCTTTCCGTGAGCTCAGCGAGGACGTTGTGCCGGTTTGATCAGGTTGGTCTTTGTTGCACTGAGTTAAGTTATTCGACGACACTCATGATATTGACGGATTCCGCAAGACTGGATTAATCCCTTTGACGAACCGCAGCAAAAACGGAGTATAATCTTAGCCCCGATAAAGAGCAGCATACCAGAGATTACAAGTAGAATTTAAAAGTAAGATGTGATGTCAAGAGGCTGGGCCGGTATTTCCTCATGAATGTGTACGATACACGTGGAGTGAAAAATATTTTTTCTAAGTAAACACTCACATCAGATACTTTTGACTGGTGAGGCATCTCTGGGGTCTAAAGATGCAGTGATTGGAATGACAGTATTTCTCCTCTATTTAAACATTTACAGCAAGGGGGTAACTAATCGAGTTAAATACCACAAAAAAAAACGAAATTAAGTTCTGGGCTAATTAGCAGAAGACCTTTAGATCATCGGAAGTGTGTGGGCTCGTATTTCAAAGGAATCGTTGCGTCTGCGAACATTTGAGGCGCACAAGGAATATTCGTCGTGCACGGACGGAACAGTGGGAGAAACGGACAAGGCATGCTCCACAGCCGTTTTAGTTTATTTCTAAATAACCATCAAAAGTCTATATGATTATCCACACTCACATCGATATAAAATGCTAAACATGGCTAACCGACAATAAAGAGGAAATTGTACTAAAAGTTAAAATCTAATATAAGTCAAGAGACTGTAGGGGGTTAAGGTTTATAGTACGGCTTTTTTTGCGTCTACGATTTTAGCTGGATTATTCCGTCTCGCGGTTTTTAACAGTTTTCAAATTGTAAATCGCTTTTCGACGGCATTTTTTTCTGATATTCAATTTTGAAAAGCTGCACGGGGCCGCTTGTCTAGTGTACTGTATATGACAATTTACACGCAATACGTTTTCCATTTAAGAAGTGCTTTCTATTTTCAAATTTTGCTCCGCGATGTAAATTTCTGTTGTAGTAGTCAATCACGCTGGCGTGGGAGCAGAAGGGGAGCTGGGTACAATGGATCCTTTGACTCAGCAGTTGTGGTCAGCGTAAAGTTTATTGTTCGCCTTTGTCTTTGTGTAATGTAAGCACAACGTGGAAAAAATTGGTCATTCTAAGGTGAGAGATTCACTTGTGCCGAGTTGTGGACTCTTAAATTATGGTGCAGATTTGTCCTAAATTGTTTTTTGTATCGTATTTAGGGCAACAGAAACCGTTATTTACACTGATTTAGGTTTAGAACACACAGTTAATAAAAACTGTTCAGTGTTCAAACGACCATGAGCTGCAAGCCATTCAGTGCGGGAGCAACTGAATACCCTGCCACTATTGTTCCTGATTCTACTTGCGCACATATTTTTAAAGAACGAGACATGTGCAGGAATAAATTAACTCAAGTGGCAGGGTATTCTCCAGTTAAGCTTCAGTGCGTAAATACGTTTACCTGTTTCTTAGCTCAGTAAGCTCATTTGCTTATGGATGATGCTGTTACATATCATTGTAATTCAATTAATCTGAAATTCGAAAAATCTGTTGGCCTGTAATGAGCCTGTAGGAATCATAAAACTGAGGGAAAACATGTACCAGACTGGGGATGCACATTTATCATTCTTGTAGGCTGTCATCCCTAGTCAGAATCGTGAAATTGAGGTAGAGACTCTTATGAGAACTAATAAGTAATTTGGGACGAATCAGAAATGGGATGGACTCAAAAGTTTGGTCGAGAGAACTCAAAAAGTTTCATTTATAAGAGTATGTCAACAATAAAGTTATTTTGTTTTTATTTCTAGAAAATTATAGAGATGAGACAAAGAAAAGTGGAAAAAA
>OMLO01004634.1_pt1 | contig 11508 bp, 8 predicted proteins | sample 1674811 | NCBI WGS metagenome assembly OMLO01 (sample SAMN06265003, study PRJEB25207) | coral metagenome | isolation source: Coral host | place: Mexico:La Bocana,Puerto Morelos, Mexico | collected 2008-11-13 | reverse complement strand
AACGCTCGAAACGTCAGCTTATAACTCGTTACGGTGGCCAATTTACATTTTCAACTTAGTTGATATAACCAAATTACTTTCGTATTTTAGTTTGCTACTTTTTCAACGCAAAATGAAACCTGTCTAGATGCCGGTCTAGATGGGAAAATATAGACCGCGGTCAATATCGATTTCTGCCGATTAAATCCGTGACTTCGGTAGTTCCTAGTCCTTGTGAGACAGAACCATATAACAAACAGCTATATTAGCTATTGGTTCAGAAATAAATTTCATTATCAGTTTAAAGTGCATTCCCTCACTCACGGACACAAATGAGCAGAGGGACCTCAAAATGAGCACCATCAGTAAATGATATATAGATACATATACCTTCAATAAATGATATATAGATACATATATAGTATCTAAATCCAAACGGGTGTAGTGCAGTGGGCCTCGTATAAGACCATACATACTAAAGCTCCATATATGGAGGGTCTAAAAGAGTTGCTTTGATTTATACCCGACCGTGGGTCATTTCGGGCGGTAAATCAACAAGTATAACTTCAAGCGGGTATCCACGTGGACTATGGGACCTCCAGATTCTCAAATCCAGCGACCTAAGGAACTGAACTTTTGTTGAAAACCCGAGTTAATCAACATCACTGATCAGAAGACGCAAACTGCAGCCGTAAACAGTTATTGCACGTCAGCTACTGAGCCAGCCAGTTCAATGTTGCCCTTAACACTGATTTAAAGTTTTGGATTTAAGTGCCTATTAAGTTAGGGTTAATTCTATCTTTGTCACATGACGAGAATAGAATGGCCCGTTGGTTAGTGAGCCAACCAGTACAATGTTGCTCTATTAACGCTGATTTTATTTTTGGATTTAGTTGCTTTAATTTTTGGATTTTGGAGTTAGGGCTATTTCTATTCTTGTCACATGACTGGTCAGGTATGGCCGTGTTTTGAAACTTTTGGACTCTTCAACAGATCAAACCTGTGGAAAAAGCTTCTCCTTTGGAGGTCTGGTTTTCACCTTAAACCCTCCTTAACAACAAGTTCATGACCAATTAGTAGTTAGGAATGGTCCCCCTAGAGGGAATAGTAAATACTGAGTGTCTGAACCTAGCAATAATGCCATTCACTTACTCATTCTTGATGATGAGATGTAATCAAAGTCATGACTTCCAGAAAAGATTGTTGTCGATTAAAATTTCTAAATATTTTGCGTTCGAGAGTTACCAGTTGCATTATTGTCCAAGACTTTTATGTTAACATTTTAATCCAGCTTGTGCATGCTAAAAATGAGGTTAGAGTTTAGACCTGCTCTTGCAATCTAGCCGGTCACACAATTTCCACAACTCATCATTAACGATAATTCTAAGTTTTCTTAAATCTTTCTCAGCAAACAGATTAAAATCAAATTTTTGGGAGCAATCATGCATGTCATTAACCAAGATTAGGGCAACGGACCAAGCACAGAACCTTGAGGGGCACCGCAAACTAGATTTCATTTTTAGAAACAATAGAGCTAACTTGAGTTGATTGTGTTCGGCTTGACAAATATGACAAAAACCAGTTGTTGTTAATTGTTCCTCTGTTTCTATAATTATGCAATTTGTATATCAGCATCGAATGGTCTATTGCGAGAAATTCCTTTTATCTAGAATTGATTACCTCACGCTCCTAAAGAAACAACGAAAACTCATGTCAAAGAATATGACTTTTGAATTGACGTCAATACAGACAGATAATAATTTGTTTAAGTTAAACTCCATTGTCATTCTTTTCGTTACCACAGAAACTGCTCTCGACATATCAGACTCGGTTTATTATATCGAGTATGGTTTTACTAGTGTTTTGCAATAATTAAACAAATAAAAATGTATTGCATAAGAAACAATGTTATTGAATTTCTATACTTAGTCACTCGATCCTTTTCTCAGTTGTTACTTTAAAAAATGCATTTCGCAATGAGTCCAGAATGGTGTGTCGAATTTGTCTCATCTTCCAGCAGTAAACCAGGGGGTTTAGAGATGAATTTAAAAACACCAACGTCCACGCGCACTGTACAAACCCCTTCAGAATAGTTCTTGGTTCAGAGATTGCATTACTTGCAACAAAAATACAATACTCCGGCAAATGACAAGCCAAAAACACAAGATACACGTAAAATGTTCCGAGAGAAGATTTTCTCTGCCTCGCGACATTTCCTAATTCCGCATTCTGCGCTGCCGCTTGCACCTGTATAATTTCGTTTCGGTGGCGTCTTACGGCGAAATAAATTCTGCAATAAACGACAGTTGAAGAAATAAAACAAAAACCAAAAAAGATAATGACGAAAATTTCAAAGGTGACATTCTGAGCACTTGCCATCCAAAAATCAATTAACGATAGCATTGCACTGAAAACCCAAATGAAGATGACCACAGCACCAACTCGCTTGTGAGTCACAAGTTCCTGATATCTGAGATGAAGTTGAATAGCCAGGAATCTATCTACACTTATGGCCAGAATACCAAGGAACGACGCATTAGCAAAAAACCAAATGATAATGAAAGATGCTGTCGCCATAGCACAATTTTGATCGTTTTCAGCGAGTAGCAATGCGATGTATAAAGGTTGAACCAGTAAACCAATACCAAGATCAGAAACAGCAAGACTCAGGAGCAAAGTTTTTAAAGGCTTTGGTAACGACGAAGTTTTTCTCATGGCGTAGATTGATAAAATGTTCAACGTGATAGCGGTGTATGCTGAGAAAGCGTTGAAAACAGAATTAACGATGTGCAACGTCTCAATTCGATCTTCAACTTCGAAAGTTTTGTTCTGGTAATGAAAAAATTCTTTGTAGAAATGGCATTCCATGACTTGTAATTATTTTAAAAGAGAGACTTCTTCTCCACTTAATTCTTGATCACGGCACCAACACGAGATGTAGGCCACGGCAAAATTAGCAGCTTTTCGCCTGCAAGCTTCGATCGATTGACCGCGAAGTTGTAAACAAGACAGTTCGTTCAGCCAAAACTCCAAGCATCTCCTTTTTGTCGTTGGTTTTCTTCGTTATAGCCTCTTTCCTCTCTTCTTTTTATAGTCCCTGTTTATTCGATCGCGGGCAAAGTTTTTTTCCTGTGACAGAATTTACCGTAGCATTTTGCAGTTAGACTCAGCGCAATTAACAATCATTCGCGCGAGCATTTGATCATCACCACGCACATGAGATCTTCAGCTGCTATCTTGTTTGCATGTTGCATACAAGATATCTATTTCTCGGCTCTTTAGCATAATAATGTAATCTCAAATACCACATGAATGTTTTGAGAAGGCGAAAATATTGTTTATGTTTTGACGGTGGTAGTCTTACAGGTGTCTCCAGCCTGATCCGAATTTAGCTGTTTTGAATAAAGTTCCCCTTAAGGCTACAGATGTGATAACGGCAGAAGAACGGGCGGCAATGGACAAGGGACGGATATGTTAAGTTAATAAGGAAAACCTTTAGGCTTCACAAAAATACAAATTAAAGAATTTGTTGACGATGGCAGGTGGGAAATCGGGAAAACGGCTCACAAGGGCTCAAAAATGATCAATGGATAATTTCTTGTTACTCAGTTGCGTCAAGCAAATGATTAGTATTTTATGAAAATGAATTTACGCTTGGCTAAATGCATATATTAGAATTTCGAGCTTACAAATGCTGGAAATAAAGAAACCTATCACTTCATTGATCCTTCTTGGAGATGATATACCGACAAATTATTGGACTGTCACAAATATAAAAGCTCAGTAGTCGGTTAAGAATCGTCAATACAAGGGTTGCACTTAAAGCTGGTGCTTAAAATAATTGAAGACAGCTCGCCCTTATTAGCCCAAGGGCACAGACAGGTTTGAGCAAGCAGTGCATGAAAGCCGAGCGATAAAATACCGGAAATTTTAATATTTCCACTGCGTCGACAAAATGGCAAGATTATTCTGTTTTGTCCTCAGATGTGGTCATTCAACATCCAAGCTGAAAAAAAAAACACTTGTCAGCTAGGGGTTCTCATTCTTTAAATTCATTTCCTTTCCCTCGAAATTTCGAAGCATGATACTATTCTATTCAATGTTTTCTATATGTAGTTCATGTAGAAGCCGAAGGAGGTTTCCAAATTTTGTCAGAAAGCAAAAACAATTTTGCATTTTTAACCATTAAACTGTCAAATTTTTAAAACGGATAAAATTAATGAGGGCGACAAAATAGCGTACTTTAGGACGCGATGGCGGGACAAAGTAATTTTTTACCCGGTCCATCTGACGCTTTTTACAGATATTTCAATAGAAACGAGGAATATGAGTGACGTTTTTATTCAAATTCTTATGACTCATACCTTGCATCTGGTACTGGCAGCAATTTGTAAAGATGGCTTCAGCGAGACAATCTTCTTCGATCGCAACTGAAGCAAACAACAACACAAGCGCAATCTGAGCAAAATCTGCTCGTCTAATAATGGAACGAAAATCACGAGTTGCTGGAGATCGGAGAGTCAACATGTAGCGTGGAGAAAAATCTGCAAAGAGTTAAACTCTCACATGAAAACTAATAGACCGTTTTAAGCTGACGTCATCAAATAGCAGAATACAAAACTAAAGAGCCACTAAAGACCCAAAGCTTGGAGACTATTTTTGCCTTATCTTCCATAACATTACAATTTCTTGACTTTATCCACTGAATAGTTCTCGATTTATTTTTTCGTTACGTGATAGTAAAAACCATCTATAAAATACCTCATTGAGAAAAATAAAATCGAGTGACGTATTTTTGCAAATTTTTTTCTCCCCAAACATTGGAAATATTTGAATTCCGGCCTTTTAGTAGTTTCACTCCGGGACTAAATGGCATTGTACTTCCGTTTGTCAGGGCAAATGCAAATGCAAATAAAACATACATTTCTGTCCGGAAAATAGCGAATGCAAAATAAACATAGTGGACCATCTTCACGGTACGGATAAAGTGCTACAATTATCTGCTGTTAACCTGATGTCTGCTAAGATTTATGCCCACTGTACTACGTATAGCTTGACCACTTATTATGACAGAAGAAGGTCGCTTACCTGGGAAAGACAGCCATGTTTTTGTTGTTGTGTCTTCTTCCTCTCTAGTGGAAGTGGTTATGAAACCTGGCAAAGTTCTTTGTTGTATGTTTTTGTTGGCTAGATTCCATAAATTGTTTATTTTGTGGCATGATGCTTTTCACTTTTTGCACGACCTCTTCTGCAAACTAGACGCTATTTAAGCATTTACTCAAGCTTTGTTGGGGATTTGGCACGGTAAAGAAGAAAGAGGCGAACTTCTCATGTGACCTCTTGTGCAACAATAAACAGTTATTATACATGGAACTCACCGTCTCTTTTCTGATTGGCCGAAAGCGTACAGTGAATTTTCAAAATCAGCGCCCGTGACGTCATCTAGCTGCAGATTATACAGCTTAAACTGGGGACGAACAACAATTTTTGGCATCCTTGACTACCTCATTTCTACGTAAAAAAAAGCACTGCCGAGTATCTTCGAAAAATTAGCCCAATACCTTATTAATAAGAAATTTTGTAACATATAGCAATGTTTAAAATCGTGACTGTGAAACTGCGGCAGCCCAAAGGTAAAGAGTTGCTAACCCGTGTATATGGTCTTTTCCCGATATTAACACATTGTCGTATTGGAGAGAAGTAGGAGTCCTGGTATACAATGATAACCTTCAGACTTTGCAATAACGCTAGTTTCTGGGAAAATATTTATTTCCATAATTTTATAAAATTTGTATTCCAGATCCATTTTCGCCGCTTTTGACCGTTGCACCTGCCGAACACTGCAGTTTGAACAGTCGAAAGCTTGTAAAGCTCTCAACATTTATAACCAGTGAATCGTTTTAAGGTTTTTTATCTCTCAAAAGAGTCACTGAGGCAAAAAATTTAATGATCCTTAGCTTACACAATGTGAAGAAAAATCCCCGAGACAACGCCTAAAGAAATTAATTATTTAAGTTTTATTTGATGCAGTCGGTGTCGAAATTTGAAAATACTGTTTTCTCAATGACGTTAAGTAACCAAATCAATCAAATTACGGGTTTGGGGGAACATTTCTGTCATTTCCAAAAACACTTTGGAATTTGAATTTGTAGAAATGAAAAATTGTAGATCGTCCAATGTACATATAGTCTTTCTTAAAACAAAGCTGAAACAATCCTTAGTTTTCTTTTCCTATCACTCTTTTTGCATTTTGTAAAATGGTGCCAATTGGTAAGGTCTGGGCTAGAAAAAGACCGTTTTAATAAGTTAACACACTATTGAGAAGAAGTTTTAACTTTCACTCAGAGCTTGAACAGGTGGTATTGTCATGCCTATGCAAAATTTGTGAAAATACTGTCATGCGTTTATCATTTGCTGAAAAAATTATAATCTCGCACAAAGCGTAAAGTTTCATAGTTGTTATCCTTGGTGTTTCCCCAGTTAAGACAAAATTTGCGAAAAATCCTGGTAGAACAGTTTTTTATTCTTTTTTTACATACAGTACAGTGAACTACAAAATAAGTTAAGATCTGTGTTTTTGCCACTGGTTAATCTGAATAAGATTTGGTTTGCGACTTTAAAATTGTGATATATTTGTGGTCTACGAGGAAAGATAATATATAGAAAGCGGAGCTCCTGGCGCGAGTTGTTCAGAGCCCGATCCAGTTAACCCGAAATAAGCGAAAATTTGAATTGAGTTTTGTAACTTTAGGGTGAGTTTTCTGTTTATACTGTTTGGCCTTCTACTTTGAATTTTAATAATCTTTAACTACACCGAGAACCCATGACCCAAAAGCAGTGCAAAAAATTTGTTTACAAAAATCATTTATACTTCGGCTAGCTTTTAATCCTGGGTTCACGTTAAGTGACTTCCGAATAACCCTGTCCTGATTACAACAATTAACCCGATATGAGCCCACAATACTTGGTTAGCGGTTACCTTACAAAAACATATGACCTCGACGTGCTCTAAACTTGAGCTGGCGGTATGGTCATGTGATATTGGTCAGAGCATATCTTGTTTAAATAGGTGTCAATTGACCATAACATGACTGTTTAATATCAAAGATATACGCTGAAAAATACGTTTTGGTCTGCAAATTAAAATATTTATTTTCTTCCCCAGAAAATTGGTTTAATTTTCTTTTAGGGATACTACTTGAGAATAGTTTTCTTATGGTTAGTAACTTCGCTTTAGTAGTTGACAATGGTTATGAAGGGCAGATTTTCTCAAGGTGTGATCTTCAATAACTTCAAATGAATCAAGCACCAGGTTCGAATAAAGAAATTCCTCATGCAGTGTGAAAAGGAGTATTTTCAGAGTAACATTATATAAATATCATTTCTTTTTTCTGATCTCTTTGCACTTCTCGGCAGTGGTAGGGAAAAGTTGATATATGAACCTAAGACAAAGTTGCTCAGTATACAGGCGTCATGTTTGTCAAATTCCAAACTAAAGGACGAAAGTGAACAAGATATTTTAAAGTGAAAAGTAACAAAATTAAGTCAAAATTAGACAAACAGGCCTAGAGCTTCCTTATGGAATGATGATAGAATTTCATTGTAATGCTAGACTATTTATTCGTTATCCGCATAAGTTTGGTTACTTACCTAAGCATCCGTTAACACCGAGGCATAAACATGTTGAAAAGCCATGTTACAAAACGGAAAAATGATCTGTTCACGAGGGTTACTTTTATATTTTAAAGTTCCGTAAGATCAAGGCTTGTGTCTTGGATTGACATTTTAAACCGGCACCTAACTGCCACACGGGTCGATGTGGTTCCGAAGGCAACCATCTGCGGAGGTCCATGAAATTTTAATTTTTTTTTCTCGGTACACGGTGTAAACGGTATATTATAACTTTTAACAGCATCATAACTAGAACTGGAAACTTTGTGTGCAGATATGAAAAAAAGGTTGTCCAGTTTTTTATCCTTCTGTTTTTTAAAATTTTCAGGGTCACTTGTAACTTCGGTCGCATCGACAAATTTGACGCTCTCCTTTTCCACACTCGCTTTGGATCTTATAAGGACTAGATTTAGTAGCAACCACCTGTTAATCAAACTCTGTAATAACAAGCGCAAGCGACCGTAGCCACTTTAAGCAATTACTGGCTGGTCTTTTCCTTTTATTTTAAACTCTCGCAAGTGATCACACGAAGAGTCAGATTCACTAAGAGCGTGCAACTCCCATACTAAGCCTATGTCACGGCATTTGTACAGACCAGTCTATTTTTAGCCTTTTTTCCCGCGAAAATGGTCAGTTCCCGTTTACAAAACGCGCATTTGCAAGGAAAAATGGCTGTTTTTCTATTATTCTTCCGGTGAAATAATGACGTCAGTTTAAAATTAACTCCAAATTTGTGACCGGCTACTGACGTTCCTAGGGTGGTCTGAATTCGTGGCAAATTCAAACTATAAAGATAAAGATCAGTCTGTGAAAACCCTTTGACAGGAATATGAGGTAGTTGCACGTTCCTGTTGTCGGGCTCCTGGTAATCACATGAGCCCAGATCATAAAGAAAGACCCTAGCTCGAGGAAAGGTACAAGAAGCGGTCGTTCCATACAGAGAGTCAAAGGCGGGACAATGAGGCTTCCAAACGGAAACGATAAAGCCGCACGGAAAAATCTAAAATTATCCCGCGCGGTTCATTTTACTGGGCCGTACTATTTCTATTGGTCAAATTTAAAGCCATACATACGCATAACAAGTGTTACTACCTCAATTCCGAGTTTCCTTGTGTCTCTCTTTCAAAATGAATCTTCGAGCAAAACCCTTCATATGAAAATTTGATTTTATACATGAAAATAAACCTATAGTCGGAACACATTTTCATAAAGTAAATTAGGTTTTACTTCATTAATATTTATTAATTATTTTTTAGCATAGATTGTTTATTAGTAACTTATTAGCATTAATTTTTATTATAACCTATAGTATGCAAGTATTATTGACCTGATGATTTTTTACCGTGTATAAACAAATGTAAATAGATAAATAAATAAATAAATATGAAAGGTTACGCACGAGGACTCGTTTTGACACAGAGGCAAAAGGCAATTCATAAGTGTCCTAACATAATCTTGGGACTACTTACTGTTCAAGTTTTCTGTACGCATTACACAATGGAAGCCGGATTTGTTTGTTTGAGCTACATTAGAATATACTTCACTATTCTGTTATTCTCTAACCAATTAAAATAAAGAGGAAAAGGAGAATGATTTGCGTCACTCTAAGAAAACCTGCATATGAAATCAATTTACTGATGCAATACGACAAACCGCCCAGCTAGCGTCGACGACTCCGATCCGAGTCAGCTCGCGCGCTTTTTATATTTCAAAGGACACTGGTCACAGTGCTCATCACGACTCCGTTTCTACCAAATTTGAACCAAAATATCGTTATTTTAACGTAAAACGCTAAAACTATATTTTTACATGATAACTACGTGTCTTTAACAACATGTCCCCTTTCTTATTTAGATAAGAGACAATATCATGACAATACGTCAACATCGATATCATAGCATTATTTGCCATGCCAATAAAACAATAAATAATTCATCCACCAACCACAGTTCAGAAGAACTCTATTATTGATGCAACCATCAATGATCAATATGTGACTTATTTCTGGAGCTGGGGGTTTGAGCAGAGAACAAATTAACAAGTTAAAACTGACTCAGACAGATGTCGAAGTTTAGCTCACCATACTGCGCAAAGTTAAACTGCATGTTTTAGCTTCACACTCGAATGTTGCCGTTTTGCAACATTTTAGCGAAACCGTCTTAAATGATGCTCGCCGTACCGTTTTGCTTTGTTCTCTTGGGCTTGTTGGCTTCCTTGATCCCTGAGGCGCAAGGTGACGTTATCTTCAGTTCATGTTGTAAAATATTTTTACTTAGTTCAGCTTCGTTTCTTTCTTTTTTGTTTTTTACCGTGTAGCACCCCTCACTGACTCATTTCTCCTAAAGCCTCCAAACGAGATTTTTAACAATATATAGCTTGGCCGCGGTTAGAATAATAATTATTTCGTCAACACAGCGCAGATCATGAATGTTCACAACATTCAATTGTCTTTTGAATTTTCTACCTGAAGGAAAAACACCGGAGTATCTTCAAAAAGAAGCGTAAAACATTATATGTAATTTTGCAACGTATTTAGGCGTAACACATGCTTAAAAATAGTGACAGTGAAACTGCAAAGTCCGAATGTTGTAGAACTGCGGGTAATGCAAAGCATTTAAACACGGCACACGGCATTACAGACAGACAGTTTGATCTGCTGCAACTTCTTGTGTCTTTTTGCGACTTATGGTAAGATTCACAATGATAAGTTAATTCGTCTTCTTGCGGTTAAAATTTCACAGTTCTTGCCTTTCGAATATTCTTGTGGTTAAACCTCAAAACACAAAAATTTTACTACTTTCGGCGGCTTGAGTATTTTTGCCCAACTTCTAGGGCGTGTATTATTTTAGGGCTGTGCTGTATATAGCCTGTTTTGCAATTGCTGTATAAGACAGTAGTTGGAATTCTGGTATGCAATGATAGCCTAGAGCGTAATTTGCTAAATTTTTTTCTCACAATTTTATTTCATGCAATTCGTTCATAGCATATCTACTCCTGATCCGTTTTCGCCGCTTTATTGTACCTGTCAAAGTTTCTCATCTTTTAGATGAGCAAAACATTATATAACAAAGAATTTAATGGTCTTCAGCCGTGAAGAAAACTCGAGCGTTAATAAGCCCCAGAGAAAGATAATTTATTTAAGGGTTATTTGAAGGCTGCGGATGCAGTCGGTGGCGAAATCCGTTTTCTCAATGATAACGGTTAAGACACCTCAAGTGAACGTCGCGTTTTGGGGTAGATTTTCATCGTTTGCAAAAACACTTTCAATTTGCGAATTTAAATTTGTCGAAAATTAAAGATTGTCCGCAATATAGTCTCCCTTAAATTTAAGATAAAATAATCATTAATTTTCTTTTTCTATCACTCTTTTTGCTTTTTCGGACAGCGGAGCAAAATTTTTGTAAAATTGTACTAATTGGTAATGACTGGGGTAAAAATAAGCTTGTTTTAATAAGTCGCTGCATTGGAATGTTAACACACTGCTGAGAGAAAGTCTTAACTTACTCTTAGCTTTACAGGTGATTTTGTCATGCCTCTGCAAATTCGTTAAAATACTGTCATGTTAATTACCTTCTTTGGTTAAAATAAGACTGTTTTAATTGGTCACTGCCTTAAAACATTAACACGCCACCTCGAGGAAGTCTTAACTTACGTCACTAAGTTTGAACAGGTGGTTTTGTCATGCCCATGCAAATTTGTTAAAATGCTGTCATGCTTTTATTATTTGTCGAAAAAATTATAATCTGGGACAAAGCGAGCTGGTATAGTCTATCACATAATTTAAGGTAATTTCGTTATATCAACTAAGTTGAAAATGTAAATTGGCCACCGTAATGAGTTATAAAGCTGACGTTTCGA
>OMLO01004633.1_pt1 | contig 11508 bp, 16 predicted proteins | sample 1674811 | NCBI WGS metagenome assembly OMLO01 (sample SAMN06265003, study PRJEB25207) | coral metagenome | isolation source: Coral host | place: Mexico:La Bocana,Puerto Morelos, Mexico | collected 2008-11-13 | reverse complement strand
TTTTTCGCCTCCATGTTCAAACCAAGGTGCGACTAGGAAAAAATGGAAAAACTTTAAGCAATCTGTGAGGAGTGTACTGGCTTTGAGAGTTGCTGGAGATCTAGTTTTCCTTTGGTTCGTCGAGGAGTATAAATGGGTACCTGCTTATGCTAATTGCTAGGGCAGCCAAAAATTGTGCTGCCTGGTGGGGAGTTAACCCTGCGACGTCACTGGAAAATCTGTTTTACAATTGCCTGTTTTCATGTGAGATCATGATATTCCAAAATTAAAAATTACCTATCCTTCTGCGGTTTTAGTTTCACGAGATAGAAGTCCGCGCAAGAACATGACGTTTTACAACGAGTAAGCTTGGCAGCGTTCTCCGTCTTGTAATAGAGCACATTTGAATTTCCAAGCTTTAATTAAATGGTGTCGCGGAATTCAAAAGACGGGTTATCGCGTACGTATTTGCTAAATGAACAGTTCTACAAAGCGCCCTACAAAGCTCTTTAGTCTTGGTGAAACACCCGCCCGAATTACGCGTATGAAAAACCGCACAGATCTAACTTTTGGCGAGGTTGTTCAAACAGCTATCATATACCAGACTCTTGAAACCACTAAAAACATGGCCCTAGCCACTCTCGCCCCCCCCCCCCCCCCCCCCCAAAAAAAATAATAATAAAACAAAAGTTAGAAGGATGCACCTACTTCTGACTAGGGTGCTGTCAGTCACTCTGTAAGGTCTTTTATTTTTCAGTTTCATGTTTAGGAGACAAGCGTATGCACCTCCATCATCGACGCCAACATTTTCCAGAACAACCGGGCCAAGCAGGATTGTGGAATTTAGTGGGTCATCAGAGACATTCACTTTGTGTTTTAATACGCCTTTTTTTGTCAAAGAAATGTCCAACAGGTCTGTGTCTCTTTGACTTCCTCTTTCCGTCAAGTTGCAAAAAATTGGAACGTTGCTTCCGCGCTCCAGGACGCCAACTTGAGAGATGGCCACCTTAGGGATTTCGCTTTCTAAAAGAAAACAATTGAAACTGAATTTTATTTATTATCCCGTTTAAATATCCTTCTGTCTTCTGAAGTGGTATGCCTCGCGAAGTTATCCTATGTTTTATTCCTTACTGGAAATTTCAGGAAATTCAAAACCAAATTTTCCGTCGAATGGAAAGTACCCTTGGAAAATTTCTTACCGGGAATTTCCGTTCTATTCGATCTTCCTTCTGGAATTCCCGGAACTTTTGGTTGAACGGTTCGAATTCCAAAAATTCAACAATTTTCAGGTTGTCTGCAAACTTCCCAAAGAAATTTTGGTGCCATTTGCTCACATTTCGAAAGTTCTTGAAATTTTGATTGACCGGAGAATACCGTTTGTTAAGCGTGGGATTCTTCGAGTTGAATCCTAGGCGTCTTTTGGTTGCGGATTAATTGAGGGCACGAACAGACTCTGGATAAGAAGTAACTTTATTCTACTGTGACATGAAACAAATGGAAAAGGCAAATTGCCTGAGCGGATATCAACCTCGTTCCCAGGGCCTTTCACTTGAAAGTGGGAGGACCTCCTACCTTCAAGGGAAAAGCCCTGGGAACGAGGTTGAGCGGATATTTGATCGCTACCCGCCTACACCGACTCCCTGTTTATTTTCATCTGTTCAGTTACTTCAAAAGCCCATCACTAGTAGCGTCCAGCTACCTTTTATTTCTATTGCAGCGTCTTCACAGATCAATCAGACTAAAGACTCAATTTTCAGCGAACTTCAGACTCCCGCAGGAGCCCTGATAACCAATCACAGGTACCTAATTTTTAACTGGACGTTATCGCGTTGGTGGAAGATTTTTGGAGATGAAATTAGCGTAATTTGTTTTGTCTAAATTAGTGATGCGCGTTCATGCTGACTGAAGGGAAATTAAATTAAATGGGTCTGTAAAAATGCCGTGACAAAGGCTTATTACGATAGCTGGACACTTCGAGTGATGCTCTCTTGGGTACTATTAATTAATTAAAATAAATTAACTAGTGATATTAGCACTATTGACATTGTAACTACCACTTGTTAATTTATTATACGTCCTACAAGAAAGTGGAATAAATCCAATCAAGTATTATTATTAACTTCTATAAAAAAAAATTGAATTTCTAATATGCACGCATTGCGAAGCTATATTTTCTAACTGGTGGCGCTTCAAAACGTCTTACCTTCAACGACGTTGACGCTAAAACCATACTTTTTGACTGTATTATGATTCACTGCATAAGCATGGCACTCATAACTTCCTTTATCGCTATTGCTGTCGTCCTCCATAGTTACATTAATGATGTGCATGGTAACAAAGAGTTTGCGTCCATTTTCTGCAAATGAATCGGGTACATCTATCAAGAACTGTGTCGTTAAGAGATAACGTCCCGGCTGATATTTCATGTATTACTCAGTAGGTATGGCCGGGTACCTTCCTATAAACTTGCTTGTTTACTTTTACATTAGCAAAAATCTACTGTCTTCTACCACGGATGCTGTTCTCTTATTGGCTGCTTTACTCACTATCGATTCTGTTTTAGATTTTGAGCAGTCCAGCAGTGGAAAATAGAGCAAATCAGAATTCAACTAAACCTTCCCATCGTGCGTTGCGTATCTTATTCCCGCCCAAATTTCGAAAAGCAGCATTCGAACAGTTTAAGCCATGTCTGAGCCGACATTTTCCCTTAACTTTAATTTTCAGGTCGAGAACTGAACAGAAAAGGAAGTCTTAACAAAAGAACTTAACAGAAAAAAAGTCTGCGCGTATGTCTCACTGATTGCATTGCCCACTGTTTTTTCAGTGTATAAGGCTCGTATGTATACCGAGAAAATACAAGTGACAAGTGGGACATTACATGATATACCACTGGAAAGCGTTGCATAACTAAGATAAGCGCCCCAAAAAAATAACGGGTACGCTCGCCATATTTGCAGAGAAATACCTGGATGCTAGTTGTCAGGCAAAGATAATCGTCCTCTTTCATAATTTATGGCATTTAATTAATTTCAGCTTGTCGTCCTACCTTCTGTTCTACCCGTAAAGTACAAGTTGCCATCTTCTGTCAGGTTAATATGATTGTCAAAATCGTCGACTCTCTTAAACATGATTTTTTCCGGGATTTTATCTCCAGTATCATCGTACGCAACGCAAGTCACCTTTGCCGAGGAGTACTCAATTGGATAGATGGGTGATGGATATGGCTCCACAAATTTAAATTCACCTGAGAAAGAAAGAAAGACAAAGAAAGATAGTTTGAACGCCATTGCATTCAGTGTATATACGTTACACTGCAAATCCAAGGTACTGATTTTCTTAAAGCAGTTTTCAGTCGAACCTCTTCTTACGGACAACTCCATATCCAGGAGAGAGGTTCTCCGTGAACTGTTTGCCCTTGGGTATGTCCCGCTCTAAGAGCATGGTTTTCAGGCAGTTTAGTCTGGAAAAGGTTATAGAAATCAGACAGTTCTGGTCCAGAACAGGAAGCAGTGGCCGGTGCTTAATAAGTAGAAATTGAGTAATAAGAATTAAAATTCGGAAGTGACGTTGTAACATACTGGTTTAGTTCAGGTATGTTGGACTAAGATAGTGATAAAGTAGGGTAGGGTAGGGGATTTTAGTGCCTAGTTTAGAATAGGGTTGCAATTCAAGCTGATCATGGTCTAGTATATAGGGTAATGGTTTCATTGTCCCAGTGTCACACCACTACTCAAAGATTTACCAAGCACCCCTCCTCTCCCCTTCATACTACGGACATATTGGTATTACGGACAGTTCACTTAGTCTCAAACAAACCAGACTTCAGATAATCTCTACGTTTGACAGATACGTCCATAATGCGGAAACAATCAATCAAAGAGAGACGTACAAGAGGCTTTTTGTTCCTCAACTCTAAAGGCTGATTGTTATGCTATGCCTTATCCAAGCTCCTGTCACTAAAAGTGTTTATCTTCAAAACATGTTTGTTCTGAGTTGTGTTAGGTCCTTTCCCAGGGCCGCATTTTGTGAAAGACAGAAAAGTGGCGAAATCGCGAGTGAGAAGAGCTCTCAGAAAACGGTGCTCCGCTTTCATTAGAGCCCTCTCCAGTTTGCCTCTTAGGTGACTTTGGCGGGGGTATTGTTTACAATTCATCCAAACTAACAGACCTAAAATAACTACGATCATGTAAAACTTATATGTCCTGCCAATTATGTATTGTCAGGTGATACCTTGCTGAAACTTTTATTTCATTAGTAACTTATATTTATCAGCCATAGCGTGAAACTTTGATCTTTATGTTAGATGTTCCAATAGTTTTCTAAATTTAACCTTTTCATGCCCGAGCTCGTGGGACGTGTGGTGGCCTATTGGTTAGAGCGCTGGATACAGGGTTCGAGCCTATGTTGTGTTCTTAGGCAAGACGAATTACCCTCACAGTGCATCTCTCCACTTAGTGAACGAGTACAAACACTCGACTGACAGGGGTGGGAAGGGGAGGGGTGTTGCTTGGTGTTGCTTGTAACTCTTCGATGGGCTTGCACCCCATCCAAGGACGGGTTGACTTTCATTTATATCATTAATTATGGGTATTTCCTCTTCCATCAAGTCTAAGCTGAGTCTTGAAACACCACGCTGATAAGTGATTCACACATCACAATATCGTGACTGGCCCCTTGCGAGGCCATCAGCGACATGAACATTCGTAATCTACTTGACTGGTGTGTTTGGGGGTAAAACACAGTCAAGAATCAAAACATTTCCATGTGAACTTCACGGCAGAGAGGAATACATGAAAAACAACAGGCCTCTGATAAGTGTTTCCCTTTTGCGCTCGGTAACTCGTAATTTGAGAACGTTTCTTCGCAAATAAGGTTTTTTTTTCTAAATTTTTAAAAAGAAACGAAAAACCTGAAGTTCCAGATAGTCGTCTTGTTAGGTCTTGTCCTAGCTGATGAGATTAGTCAAAATAAACACAAAGAAAGAGGGCATGAGAGTCACGCGTTTTGTTATCGTCACGTACGCATACCGAATCGCGTGTAGACACCCAAATCGCTTACTGTAGCTGCAGGTTTATTCTGACAGGTTATCGTCGCGTTGTGATGTCATATTTGGCTCTGATAAAAACGCCTTCGTTCTAATTTAAATCCTTAAATGGCGTCCAGGCAAAAACGTTTGCGTAAAAAAAGACTTTGGAAATTGGGTTTATTATATTTGTTAATGGAAAATGCACACAGCTGCAAATACCTCAAGAATTACATCATGCGTATTTGACAAGCTTCCAATGTTGCATAGCAATATGGCAATAGTCCAGCTTAGTGAAAACAAAGAAACGTCTAAACGCATACATGACAGGTTCGTGCTGCTAAAAAAGTAACAGTAACACCAAGTTATGGTCAAGGTCAGATACTGTCTCCATACATTTCTTTAAATTTCTGTTCTGAGAATCTGCTGGTCTGCCAAGACAATGTCCGTAGATAATGACTTTCTCTATTTCCACTGGCAATGTGTAGAGAGATTTGTGCAAAGTTGTTAAGAACTAGCTAATCCCAATGAAGAGTATTGAGAAAGCGCATGTCTCGAATGTCTCAGTTCTTTCGAAATTAAAACGACTGAATTTTACTGTGCCAATATATCTCGAACACGTTTGAAAAGTCAAGAAACTCCATATTAGCAGAGTGTGACGATTTTAGGAGTAGGAAAGGAACTGGAATCATTCTGGCTAAATCTATAAATAAACTATATGTTATCTAGTGAATGATAAACAATTGGAGGAGGAAGGAGGCAACAAGCCACAGGAATTGTTTTTTTAGGTACGGAAAAAGAATTTCCAAAAAAAATAAATGATGAGTTTGGGACTCTCGCAACAGTTTTCAGTCGATCGGTCTGAGAGAATAAAAGAACTGAACATTTTTTTCATTTTCGTGCCAGGATATATTGTAATCATGTCACGAAATGTTTCCTAGGCCAACCGCGCAAAAGAAGCCTGACATGATCATAAAGCAAAATGAGAGATCAAAACATTCGAGGAATATGACGAAAACAAAATCCAATCTGTCGATGGTAAAACGTTTTTTAAAAAAATAAATCTACAGAATTCCACGTCCACGGTGTTGTTGCCATAATTACAGATGAGAAATTGAAACAGAAGTATACCTCGATCAAAATAACGACTGATTAAAAAAAGCCTTTAGCAGAAAGCGGGAATTTTACTTTGCTATTTCATGAGGAAACATTGCGATAAAAACGCCTTGTTGCGTGTTTTTTGTCTTGATGTTTAATCTGTTTTCTTTTTGGTTTTGACAACACATTAGAAAGTAGGGTTAAACTGAAATTACTCGATGAAATGAGAATATACTCGCTTAGTCGCACGAAAACAGATATCTCGCTTACCTTTAGCAATTCCAATTGTAGAAAGTAGTCCCAACAAAACGATTTCGCAAGCAGGGAAAACCGCCATTTTGTTGTGAAAGAGACGCTGTTTTCGTGTTCTGATCGCGATGGTTTGAGGACGCTCAACTGAAGTGGGGCAAGCTCGTTTATGTTCGTGAACGAATCCTGTGAAGGGCGTAGCATGTCACTGCACATCAATAACAAACAACGCATGTGATTGTCTCGCTAACGACAGGGACTTTGTTCCAAGCCAAGGTACCCCGGTTCTATCATTGGTCAGTTAGTTTCCCTTAGAACAGTACAGTAAGCCTTGTGTTTCATCATCGTTTTATTTAGTAATTGGCCTAAGCTGTCGCTCTCTAGAGGTTTTTTCTTGTCACTTGTCACACAATATGCAGTGTGTAACTTCGCAGAACGAGCGAATCAGTTTGAAACAATTTGGCTGAACCCATTCTGTCAATGAAGCAGTGAATGTTTGTATAATGTTGCAATATTTAGCCTTTCTCAGTTCAAGCTGCGTCTTCACTTGCTCGAGACTGTCACTGCCAAAAGAAGCAGTCATAGATTTTTTCCAGAAATAACCTTTGATATATCACGTCTTGACCAGGATCGTAGCCAGCCTGAGGCAAGACGAGGCATTTGTCTCGTCTACGGTTTTTTATCCCGAAATTTTCCTTTAAAAAAATATCGAATTCTGTCTGTTGGAAGCATAATCCTCAGAAAACATTTGCCATTAAGTCACGAAAGATGTACTCAGCTAATATGAGTGAATTAAGCGAGAAAATACAATTAAGTATGGAAGTAGTTTATTCTATAGAAAATGTAATGCGAATGTCGATAACATTGTATGCTGCAAGTAAGTTTCAACGGTGAGTCACTCATCTGAACTTTAAAAAAAAAGAGATATCTCGTGATGAAAGAGCTTATAGAGTTCTAAATTTTCTGAGAGGACTGAGGGCATGCCCACAGACTCCCCTGCCCACGAGAGGCTTAGCATATTAGATGCCTTTCTTGCCTCTGATGAAAGTCAAGTTGTGAACCCCCTTTACCCTGATCCGCTGTGACAATCACATCATCTGCCGTGACAGAGGAGTGACACACACGAATCACATCATCTGCCGTGATAGATCCGATACTTCTTGTCTCTTTCCCGTTTCTTCAAAGTTTACAACCTTTTTATGAACACGCGTTTCTTACCCCACACGGACCAGTGATCGATCCAGCTGTTCGTTTTGGGAGGAGGATCAACAACCTGACTGCCAAGACGGTTGGAGATTAAGCCTAACCTCGGGACAAAGTGATAAATTTTTGGGAGTTCAGAGAGAATAAGCATATGGGAAGGCGTTTCCCTGCTGTAGTTATAACTGGGAAATTTCGTTCTAGTATAATAGATTTGAGGCAAATGCTACGAACTAAACTATATTTTTTCAGTACATGTGTGGTGACTTGCACAAGGCGTCGAATCTTACGAAACGGCCCATAGATGCGAAAATGCATATACAGGGGGGTGCTAGAGCCGGTTTTTAAAGGGAAGAAGACTATCGTCCCATAGAAATCTGTAGGCAAATTTTATTCGCCATTTTGTGCCATTTAAAAACGCAAAAAGGACGTGTTCCTCTGTTTAAAGTCAATCTTTTGTCATTGCTATAAAGAGACTAAAGAGCGGTCTGTGAGTTTGTGAATGGAATTCTCATTGAAAAGAAAAAAGCGTCACTCCAGAATTTATTCTTCAACTAATTTATTTACTTATCAAAATACGTTGAACACGCTTTTTTAGAAATTATCAAGGAATGCCTTAATCTAAGCGTATTCAAGAACAATATCAAAAAACCATTTTATTACATAATTAATCGACGAGTCAGGTACTGTTCTCTTGGTTTGGAGGAATCTTTTTATGAGCGCCTCCCAGGCGTTTTGGGAAGCGCCTCCTAGGGGTTTTGTGGAAGCACCTCCTAGGGGTTTTGTGAAACAAGGGAACATGATCATTTATTTCAAAGGAAAAAGGATTTTTTTGGGTGTTAATTCGAGGGAACAAGGGTTATCTCAATAAAAGGGAATTTAGATCAAATATTTTTTAATGGAATTTTTCAATGGAATTTATTAAGCGAACAAGAGAAAAAAATTTAATTTTCAAGGGAACATGCCACCTCCCACCCTCCTCCGGGGGGGGCCTCCTTAGTAGCAATATTATAACTTAACATTTGATAATCTACATGTGCTATTCAAATTAAACAAGCTCCTCTAATCTAAGTTACTGTAAAAATGTCTTTATTTTCAAGTTTATCTCCGAATGTGATCTACTGCTTTCACGTTTTAAGGAACATAAGTAGAATGAAAGCGAATTTGTTTTTCCTTTTCAGTGGCCGAGAGAGTCAGATCAATTTTTTCAGGAGCCCATAAGGCTCCTGGTTGATCTGCTCGCCACTGACAAATCACGATATTTTGCTCAACTTCGTCCAATAATTATTGACTATCACCTGCATCGAGAAATGGGGAAATTTACGTTTTGTGAAATAGCGTTACCTTGGTATGAGTATGGTAAAAATTGCTAATAGGTCACTCAAGTTTGTAAGGCATAAAAGTCCTAGAATAAGGGTGATGATGTTTCTGGGGAAATAATTTTAAGCCTGTCCTCTAGTGCTCTGAAATCGACATCAAATAATCAATTTAATAGTTTTACATAATTTCTGCATCTTTCTGTATGTTATGCAGTTCAAAGTCACGGCAAATAATTCTGTTCCTTCGCTGTCCTAATGCACAGTAACAAGAGACAAAGCTATTGAGCGTTTTCACATGACGTCACAGCAGCCATATTAGTGTTCCAAAACAATGTTTGGGTACCAGACCAATTCTGTGGGAGGTGAACTATTTTCTTATGTAAACACCTCCTTTAGTTCTGATAAATTTGCATGGGTGCTGGCCCCGTGAGTGAAAACGCTCTACAAAAGAAAATTCAATTTGTATGAAAATGGCTTGAGGTTAAGAAATACTGCATGTGTTGATGATGCTCTCTCTGGCTTTATTACCATATTGAAGGCCACCAAGTCCACAAGCCCAATGCTGGCAACATGGTTGTCACAAAACGAGACGTCGCTAAGACAAAACAGAAAGACAGTGATTGTTTTGTGGCAGCATTGCGGGAAAAGTTAATCTCCCGAGAAATCAATTTACAGCTCGGATTCACTCTAAAACTTTGCATCAGACAGTTGACTAATGAATCTCTTGAAACTTTAAGAGTGTATCTGTGCTGTCTTGGTTTTGTGTGCGGCAGTTATATCATGCATCATTTTGTTTAACTGCATCGGAGAAATTCGGTTTAATGCTTTGTTAGTAATATGTTATTTTGCTGTTTTGCTTGCATGTTTTAAGTTCATCTTTGTTTCAACTTACCGCCAGCAGTAGTGGTATTCGAGCTCACTGTGACAAGAAAATACTGTTGTCCAGGCCCGTCACGTGCATTGCACGAGTAGTTCCCAGAATCCTCTGTGGTTGCGTTTCGGATTATAAGGATGGAATCACAGAAACTACATTCACCCTGCAATGTGATACGACCATCAGCTAAAAATGAAAATAAAGGACAACAAATTATTCTAGGTGCTGTGTGAAACTAGGAATCAATGCCTACCAAAACATTATTGCACCAAAGTGGTTACCACTGGACGTGATTTGTCCCTTGCTTGAGGTCCTTGAGCACTTCCCGGCCCAAAATTTTCATTTTCCTTCCGACGTAGAAGTGAGAAAAAAAGACTCAGATGTCAAGATTTTGAACTCTAATATACTTAAGAATATCTTACGTTTTATAACAGCAGTAGATCCCGGCTCGTTTTTCCTCCATTCAATGGCCAAAGGATAACCTTCAGCGTTGCAGACCAGGGTGACACTATCTCCTATGGCAGCAACAAGTTTTGATTCCTTGATTGGAAAGCGGACACGAACTGTTGACAAAGAAAGTGACGAGTATTTGGAAAGACATTTTTTCTGAGTGAAACTTTAGGATTAATGTACTGTACAATGTTTGAAATGAAATATTTCATATGAAGTATGAAGCACTGATTGAAGTATTTTAGAGATTCGTGTTTTTATCGTACGGGGTATCTCTGTTTCTCCCGTCCTTGGCTCTTATTCCAAGAGTGTCCCGGCCCAAAAAAATACCCTCAAGCATTCCCCTTCAAATTGATAGCTTTGCATTTCATGGAATTTCTAATGCACATTTGTTCTCAATACGATTTTGAACTTTTTTTCAGGGGTACATGATTGATGGGGATAGGAATTGTTCTTACTTGAGTAAAGACAATCATTCGCTGAACGATCGGCTCAAAAGACTCGCGCCACTTTGTCATACAGCATAGAGTAAAGCTAAAATCATTCTGACTCACACATGTTTTTTGATTGCTTCACTGTGTTGATTTCGTGTTTTTTATAGGGAAGAGCTAGTGTTTAGTTAGGTTTTTGGTTTTCACGACTGCTCTATACGGATGTGCTGCTGAGGTTTATCATCAACCTTAAAACAAATTTTTCAGAACAAGGGTGAGGGGCCAACGGCAAAATGATAAAGATAAAATTGTTCTGGAGCATGAAGACTTTTTACAAAATGGCAGCACAACATTTCTTCTGACGAAGGTCCAAGTCTCGAAACTGTAGCCTCGAAATTTTGGTTAGCAATTAATTTACCATCGTTAAATTTATACATCTCATTAGACGTTTTGTATCGCTGAGTATTTTTATGAGTTGTGTCGTATTTCGACGAGCTCTACAGGCGGGCTCGTCAAAATACAAACAACGAGTAACAATTCTCAGCGATACTACACAACAAAACGTCTTCTAAGATATATAAATTAAGCGATAGTGAGTTTATTGCTAATAGGAATTGCGACATTATCCAGCACGGCAAATTGTTTTTTTTCGTAACTTCGATCCAATTCGTCGCTTGCTTGTTGCGAGAAAACCTTCCTAATCGGTCCTCTGGAGTACAAATACAGTACAAATATTTGTACTCGTTTTGGGCGTTATTTGTACTCTACGAAGTGAAGTTGGATAATAATTAACAATTATTCACCGAAATGGAGGTGAATAGTGGTGGATATTTACCAAGCCGCGAAGCGGCGAGGTAAATATCCACCACTTTCACCGACACTGAG
>OMLO01004632.1_pt1 | contig 11509 bp, 3 predicted proteins | sample 1674811 | NCBI WGS metagenome assembly OMLO01 (sample SAMN06265003, study PRJEB25207) | coral metagenome | isolation source: Coral host | place: Mexico:La Bocana,Puerto Morelos, Mexico | collected 2008-11-13 | reverse complement strand
CGCCCGCTCCCGGAACCAATCAGATTGCAGGATTTAGAGAATTCCGCCCGCTCACAAGCCAAGAAAAAAATAATTACTAATATTCACTGATTAACAAGCATTAAACATACATCGATTGTGAATGAAGTTACTCATCGAGTTCGGTAGTAAAATAAACAAGCGAAACTCTACGAAGAACAAATTCATTATTCATTTATTGTTAATGACTTCATTCAGACAGTTGTCATAATCGTCTAAAAATTGAGTAGCTTTAATTTGAAGAAAGATAAATTTCGGTCAATCGATCTGACCTGATGGCGGACAACGTGACCACTGCGTTTACGATTCTAAAATTCCTTGAATACGAGTATTGAAAGGCTTTTTGATCCAGGAGCAACTTTAGTCCTTTTAAATACCCTGGACTTGGAGCAGTATGTCTTTCCGAAACATTCATTCAGCAACCGTCCGCCATGACCGAGGTCGCAAAAGCATGTAAGTGTCGAGCTTAGTACGGCAGGCCCATACAATGTTTACATTTATTTTTCGTGATATAAGGAATCACTCCACCAATCCGATTGCTGGAAAGTCTTTGTTCACCTCTGAAATTATACTAATAAAAGAGCGTATGCGAATTTATGATTGATCATCGCAGTTACACACATAACTTAAGCAGTTGTGAAACTGATTAAAGCCTGAATAAAATTAAGGCCTGAGCCCCAATCTCACAACCGGTTAAGTTCTGTGTACAACTGCGATGATCAATCATACATTCGCATCTTTCTGCGCAGTTCAATTGTATGATCTTTCACATATTCATTTGAAATCAGTTTACAAAACACGGTCCTTTTTCTCAGCTAGCCTCAGCTAGTGAGATTTGCCTTTTAACGGTACAAACGACGTGATAAAAGCCTAGCCTACGTGTAGCCGTACCCACCCCCCGAGGAAAAGCGGGAGGGAGGGAACGTCGTTCCCTCCCTCCCGCTTTTCCTCGGGGGGTGGGTACGGCTACACGTAGGCTAATAAAAGCCGGGTTTGGGTTAATTAAATTGCAAACCTTTTTCACAACATGGTTTATTTACCACGTTGGATGGGAGTGCTTGACCGTTTATTCGTTTTTCATCACTTACTACCCAAGTTATCGCCTATGGAGTTTAGGTTAACAATGCGATTTTTACCATGAAAGTGATAAGCGATGGGGAACAGCTGTATAATTACGCCATCTGGCGGGAGACGTTTTTCTGTGAGGTGTGCGTCACTTTTGCTTACTTAGCAAACGGCAGTGGGTCGATCCTTGTCAGAACACCTAAACTTTAAAATGTTGTTCTTCAGGTGCTGTCAAGACACAAACTTGAAGCTGAACTAAATAACACTTTTTTTTTTTCATTTTAAAGATAAGCCTCAGTTCTAAGTGCGAATGTATCCGCCGTTTTTGCGGTGCGCAAGATAGCGGCTATGTTGGGGAACCTATAGTGATCATCATAAATACTTAACATAAAATCAAGATCATTAACCTCAAGCTGCTCATCGACGGTTGTTAACAAAGGTTTTATTCATCATAAAGATCAGCATTAATGACAGATGGAAATACATCCTCACCATTGGGCAAAATGATGGCTTTATGTCGAGAAACTGAACGTAACATTAAATGTTGTTGACTTGTTTAAGCAAAGTTGTTTTCATTCAATGACAAATGCATCTCTATCTTTGACAGCGCGTAAAAAGATAGCTATGGCAGGGAACCAAACGTATAACAGAACGTAAAACTGTTCCTCGTCAGTTGATGTCAAGAAATTTAACCCGAAGTTAAATTTACCAAGGTTTTTTTTTTCTATTATAGAGATCAGCCTCTTTGACAAGTGCATCTTTAGCGGTGCGTCAAATGATGCCTTGGAAAACCTACTGCAAAACTGAGCGTAAAACTGTTTCTTGCCAGTTGATATCAAAGCGAAGCTGAATAACAAAAGGCTTTTTTGTTGTTGTTGTAAAGATCAGTATCGATGACAAATCCAACTGTATTCTTATTTTTGGCGGTGTGTGTGGCTATGTTGGAGAACCTTAAGTGAAACGGAATGTAAAACATTTTCAAGACACTTAACCCGAAGCTAGATTAGCAAAGGATTTTTCATTATAAAGACACCATCGATCAATGTGGCCAGCTCCCAGATGGCTTAATAGATCAGTTGATATAGCACTGCACCGATATCGCAGAGGCCATGGGTTCGAATTCCGTTCAGGCTTAATTTCACTACTGCTTAAGTTGTGTACGACTGCATGTCTCCATTGCTTTCTCCACAGTTCAAATATATGATCTTTCATATATTCATTTGCAAAGATCAGTCTCTTTGACAAATGCAAATGCGTCATCATCTTTATCGGTGCGTCAAATGATGGATATGGTGGACTAACCTAACTTTCATGTCCCAAGTTATTCCTTTTATTGACGGGATTTCGAATGCCGGAAATTACGAGTTAAGCCTCTAGTCGATGAATTTCCTCCTTAGGCTAGCATCAACTGAAGATGTTAAACCATTGTGTTACAGATAAAAAACTAAATCTGTTTTCACAATCCAAGCCAGTGTCACCAACAAACATTAACTTTCTGACTCAAACGACCATCATTTTATCAAGCTTCATTTGGAAAACCATTTAAAAAAAACTCGGCATTAGAGACAATGACAATTAAAGAAAAGGTTTTTAGGCTCCTGTTAGGCCATATTAGCTATACTTTGCTTAATAATTGGAAAAACCCCAAATGATTGACGCTAAAACTCACCCGCTGGATTAAAGTGGAAATGAAAAATTACGTAAATAAATGAATTCCAAATATTGCGATAATTTTTTGATTATCTTGGATTATTATAGAGGTTGTTCATGATGTCAAATAATCCCTGACCAGAATTACTATGTTGTCCTTCTCCATTAATTGCACTGACAGTCAAAGCATAATTGTGGAAATTTGTATTTGAAAAGAAAAAAAGACAGGGGGTACTGATTAAAACGCTATTGTTACAATTTGCATTTGAAAACAAGTGAAGATATGAAAGAGGTCTACTGTCATGAAATTGCAGTTTTTGACGCAATAAGTTTGTCAGTTATTATTCGCTATAGACTCCTGCTCTCCAACATACTTTGGATCCACCGACAAATTGTCGAAACAGTGTGATGAACAAATTGTGCATGAAAAATACATAAACTGCATGATAATTCTCGCTTTTTTTCATAAAACTTTGAACAAATCAAGTCTAAACATATTTTAAATTAATACTATAACCTTTGAGCAATGCAGACATTTTCGATTGCTTGAAGATTCTGGAAGATGGATGGCAAAAATTCAACAATGATCGGACTCGCAGCTCATTTATGCTAAGATAAAATGCCACTGATAAGATAATAGGAAAATATTGGCTTATCATTATAATACTAGAGAATAGCTAGTGTTACTGATCACAAAAACCACCAAATTTAACGGCCTTTCGCACAGTTTTTTTCTTGGTTTTAATCGGAAACTTGTTGCATAAATTAGGACGAACAGGAAAAAACACACAAAATTATTAGCCTACCTTAATTTTCCCCCTTTTCTCTCTGAAGTGAAAAAACTCGTTTCCAACTGAATACATCAATGTGTACTTAGTGACCCACTCCTGAGCTTCTGAAACACCAAATCCTTGAGTTGAAACACCCGTTATTACAGTCTCGTTTCGTAACTTGATCATGATCCAAGTCTCGTTGGACTGAGCAGAACCGCCGCTCCGTAGTCTTCGTTCTGCGCGATACCCGTAGTAAGGCGACTCTTTCAGGTAAAGCCTTGCTCTCTGAGGTCCATAAGTGTTGAAATCCCCGTTGAAAGATGATGAAGCACTTAAATCACTGTCTGGTATAGCACCGGATTCCATTCCAAGCGGAGATCTACAATTAACTGGAAGGAGAAAAATTACTCGCACAGGACTCAAGCCTCAAAGTGGCTATGATCGAAACCTACTCTATGAGACACAAAACTTTACGGTTTTTAGAATTCCTTAAGGATTCAAACTAACACCATCTTACCGATTATTTCTCGTATCCCGATTCGCCTATGTGGAACTTTTGCTAGCACGAATGACGCCAACAAATTGCAAAGTAGGACTAGTTTCATCTTACAATGTTCAAGTTTATAGTCTTAACTTGAGGACGCACATAACCCACGAAACCTGGTGAGATGTCTTGCTATTTTTATGAAAGGGAAAAACTTTATTATAATGGAAGATATTTAATTGGTGGAAAATCACTTCCTGTTGTCAATAGCAACTTGCGTAAAGAGGAAACTTAGTCATTTGTCGTCATGTGAGAAAAAAGATGCTGCAAACCTAGTATAAAACAACAGAAGTGGGTTTAATGCTGCCAGAGGCGTTTTTTAAATGCTACGTAGTTTCGAAAGCGTCCAACTATCGTTTACAGCTGTCGCGAAAGTCGGTCATAGCTTTTTGACCACGCTTCTTTTTCGGCCAAAAAATATGTTTGCACGAGTTTCTGTTATTTAATAAGAGGACGCAATTTTAATTTCCAAGTTTCTTTCACTCCTATAGACGATAGGATGGGGCCATTGTCCTTTGCTGGCGTTTGTCGACGGTATGTTATTAAATAACCGCATGAGCTTAGAATGCTCTAAAACAACCACCTCTGAAAAGTCACGAAGGAAAAGTTTAAACAACAAATTTTGGCAAAATATCAGCGTTATTAAGGGTGGAACATTTACAAGCATGTGTTGAAAGATTACAACTTTCATATTTTTTTTTCGTTTTGATTGATTGACGACGTGTTATTCTGACTCGAAACAACATACACCTGTTCAATATTAGGACTCCAACCCCAACTTTGAACCACTTTCAACCTAAAATGTTATTTTTTAAAGTCAAGAAGCAGAGCAAAAGTGCGGATATTGGTGCTACTCTTATAGAACTGTGTTCCAAAAATTAAACCATTTATCAGACCAACTTTGTTAAATATTCTTTAGAGTACTGACTAGTTCTGTTCTGTGTACATAATTATATTTCATAACCAGAAATGCGCCACTGTGTAAATGAATTCAAAGCTTGGCGGTGGTCGTGTGCGTGTCTGGTGTTTCAAAAAAATTGCAGCAATAACCTAAACGCCAAGATAGTAAGCTGCAAGTTAGCTGTGACCAATGTAATAAGCTGAAAGTTTACTACGGTCTAAGTTTTTAGTTAATGAAAAAAGCTTCATGGCTTGGTAACTTAGTTTGGCGGCACTTGTCATTACCTCTGACGTTTGTACATGTATATTATGAATGCAAACATCGCCTGCATTATCTTAGTTTTTTTTTTTATTTTTTTCACTTTCGACATAGAACTCTTTAATAATTAACACGAGTCTTCCTCAAGCTGAGAAATTAATCAGGTTAGGGGTCAAATGGAATAGAAGAGATTCTCAATGACTCCCCTATAGGACTTGTCTTGACTTTTTGTTAATATTAATTTCCCTGAGAAGATTTGTTTTTCTTCATTTTGAAAATAACTAAATGCACAAAAATGAAGAACTAAATGGATAAATAGATAAATTTAAACTATCCTATGAAGGATTGAATTAACCGTATCTCTGGCTACAACGAAGAATGTCCCAATGTCACGCGTGTTTCCAATTACTAGAGGAGGAATATGGTAAAATGGTACATTGAAACGCGCACGATTGTATCATCACAAAAATAGCAACATTTTCAGAACTAAAGGTACAAAAGAAAGAGGATATTGAAATTATTCATGCCAACAGGATATTTGATGAAATTGATACGAGAATGGCTCTTCCAATGCGTCGGCTGTTTTTACATTTGGGAAAAAAGAACATGTGTCTTGCTTCCAAAGGTTGGAAGAGCACACAGACACGGAAACAGAATAGAAATAATGCTCAAAGATCGTTAACAGCAAATATTAGATATACAAATGTATTTCATGTATTCTTTACGTCAGTAAAAGATAACGGTAGTCCTTCATAAAACGTTTTAATAAAAAATTCTTAAGATGACCATTTAAAACCGGTCTTTAAAGCTCACATCAGCTCACAGGTCGGAAATGATTTCCGACCTGTTTCCAAAGCAGTGTAGTTTTTACTTGTGTGCTTATTTTCGTCCAAATGATATGAAATTTTGCTAAAGTGAACTTTTGGCTCGCGTTAAACGTGCCCTATCGCCTAAGTGATCAACTTGAAATCAGTTACATCGCTGTAATGCAGCTAGTATTCTAATTACATCCGTTATTCAAAGACGTTTTTTTTATATATGTTAACAGTTTTCAGTTAAGCTAATCGAAATAAAGTGTATATTACCTACGGAGTCAATGTTCTCTCTTCGCTTGATAAACAAAAATGCCACCCATTCACTGTAACATTGTCTCTTGAATTACGGAGAACAATTATTAGGAATTAAAGAAAAGTGAACTAGGTACTTTTTCTGTTATTGTATCTCCAAGCCACTAACGCTAACTGATTGGAATTGTCTTTTTCATAGGATACAATTTCACACCAGTACAATTGGGCCAGCAAAAATTACGCAACACAAGACTTTTAAGTGCAACTTTTAAGTGAACCCTAGGGTTTAATGAACAGTAAACAAAACAGCTCTTAAATCTGTGGGCGAACAATTTTCCGGAAGAAAAGCCCACGAGGAAGTCTTTTAGATATTGAGGATCGCATACAGCCGATGTCTAGGCAGATAAAATAGTGTCATCATATCAGTAACGATCTTCGATGCCAAACTACACGAAGCAAACTTGAATCGATTTTCCGCTGGTTTTACATACAATTGTCAAACCTTCTATAGGTTATAGGGACTAATATGATTTCAATCAGAAAATGTCACAATTCCGCAAGTTGTATGGCAGGTTTTGACACCGAGCTAGAGAAAAAAATGGAAAACTGATGTCCAATGACATAATTATTTCCTTGAACTGCCTACTTGTGAAGCCTAGCTATCCAGCTTACTCGTGACGTTCTCAAATCAAATCGGCTTTCATACATAGTAGTGCTTTTTTAAACATTTATTTTTACTTGATTTTACAAGTTATGGTGCGTGAAAGCCTGGGCTCAAATCGTTAAACGCATTTTTTTAACAAAAAGGGAGAATAACGTTTGATCATATACGGAGTCCAACCCAGCAATCCAACGAGGGAAAAAAATTGGGTCGTGCTATGCTCTTTTCTGGTTATCCGCTACGTTATATCGAGAAGTCTTTTAATTAAAGAAAAGGGAAACAAAGAAAACATGGAGTTCAGACAGTATGACGAAGCTGAAATTTATTTACAAAAGTGCTGAAAACATACTTCTAGAAAAAGAAATTATTTGATTTAGAAGCACGTGATCACAAACGGCTGACGGTCTCTATTAATGAATTGTTTTCAGTTATACCCAAGGGTAAGTGATTATAATCTGTTAATGGATGTTTGCAAACAAGATTTAAGACAATTAACATGAATTTCCTGAAATTATCTTTTCGTGATCTATGAAAAATCAATAATATTTTAAGCGTATTTGTTCAAAACAACGACTCCAATGAGGCTAAGAAAGCATAGTAAAATTTGTGGTATTATCTTGTAGTTTTTTTCCGTTAATTAGAGAATATTGCATGTTAGACCATGTTATTTAATCTAAGCATGCATTCACTTCTCAGAATTTCAAATAACATTCTAATGCCGAGTTCTATAAATCACTTCTTTAAGATAATTAGCATTTTAATTTCTATTAAGGTAAAGAGATGGCAAAAAAACACATGTAAAGTTACAAACCTAGTATGTCGTAACATTTAACTCCACAGAAAACTGTTAGCAGCAAAATTTGTGAAACCCTAACAGCAACAGCAGCAGATCCCATCTTTCAGGAATTGAGCAGAGAAGTATTTCCCGTTCTCTACCTGTAGGTTGAAAAACAAAACATAACCTTGTGTAGGAGAGAGCAATTAATTATCCGATGACCAATTATATGTGGCAACAAATTTTGAATAGAGGAAAGTGAATCCAACTACCCTTTTAAAGGCAAAGCCATTTCTGAATTCATACTTTGTGTCATGTGTCATCTATATATTTATGATGTATTTTCCTCTATAATAATGACGTAATGTCTTCTTTTGCTGTCTGCACGCCTGATCAACAATAAGATTATTCGATGGTTGACAACAACAAAATTTACTCAATTACTTATTGCGAGCGTACACTTAATTACTTTATTTTTCCTAGGAAAGTAAAAAAAAACGAACTCTATCGACGATGGTTTAAGCCAGGAAGCCTCCCCAATTCTTACTTTCGCCCTTTAATAGACTCGACAGGACGCACATTGACAAGACTCAGCTGTAAGCGAATAACGAAGTAAGGCCATAGAAAAAGTAGTATTTGTGTGAGGTACTAATAAACATAACATAACGAATATCGGGATTTTATTCCAAGCAACAAAGTAGGCACGGACTACAGAGAAATAGGTGATTGTGTTCTTCGAGTAGCAGAGAAAACGTCAATATAGGGTTAACTGTTCCCTGTACAATGACAAACTGCGATCTCATCATCATCATCATTTTATTGCTATTGCTCAATGTTCGCGTTTATAACTTAGTTTGCCATAGCCGAGTTTAACCCGGGTAAGACAAAACTCGGGCACACAGAAGGATATTTTGGGAGGTTATAAATCTCTAGTAGAACATGAAAGCGACTACTATTTTGATACAAGCTGCATAATACCCAGTTCCAGAGAGACCAATTTTCCCGTTTTGCAAATTTTCATTTACAAAAAACTTAATATACATGTAATATTCAAGTACCACACAAGACTGAATCCGCGCGTTCAAGAATTGGATTATGTTTCATGGAGTAGTTGTTGTCATAGTGTGCTACCTTACTCACCAGGCATGCGGTGACCAAGCTGGTATATCAGTGCATAACAGTTGAACAAGTTGTTTTTAAACCGTTCGAGTGAGATACCAGTTAATCAAGCCAATAGTCAGCTTTGGAACATGGAGATTCACATTCCCTGGATACTTCAGACGTACAAATTTGTAGCAGTGTTGTGCCACAAAGCAAAAAGCCAACAGGATGTGTTTTGACAAAAAACAACGCACAATTTAAATGTCCTTCTTGGACATGGTGAGACGGGTGACGCATATAGGTGCAGATGAAGCTATAAATTTAATAGATAACTATTGGCAGGGTCTTAAGACGGCCAATACGTACGCGTGAATATAATGCAATAATTCTAGATTAGAAATATTTACAAAATACTCACCGTGAATTTAATTTTGATTTTGTAACTAATTTTCTTGTTTTCAATCGGTCAGTTTAGCTGCAGAAGTTCCTGTTAGATAGATATTTAGATTTCTAGTCAAATAGCCGGAGGGTCAAAAAATCTAGAAACTACGAGGACCAGATAAAGCCTGAAAAGTTTTTCGTTGAAAGAATTCGTTGATAAACTTGATGATTCCACCTCCACTTACAATTGGAAGTAGTATATATGTCTTCGGGAGAAAATTTAACTCTGTGTAGTGGAGTATGTTGCTTGTGCAAACCACATCAGCTCACTATATTCTACACACTTTTGACCAAAATAATTTTTCCTAATCTAATTATGTTAGCATGAAATATTGTACTGATAAAAAGGACCTGTACCTGCCGGCAATACGTCAAGCACGGTGATAAAACGCATTACTGTAACGTTATTTATACTTTCATTTCTTGATGGTTCGAGAAAGATTTGCAAAATGACACTTAAGTTTGGAAATACTCACTTCTTAACATGACAAACCTCGCTTTTATAGCAATTATTCCAATCCTCGATGGAGGCTAATATTTGGAGTAAAAACGTGGAGAGCCGAAATACATCGGTAAACATTTTTACAACAACAAAAATTTAGCCTTGGCACTTGGCAAATCGTCGAGTGAGGTACGTAAAACTTATAAAAAGCCAACGTGCATAGAATTTTCATTTCCATTTTGTAATTATTAATTACGTTTAGGAAAAAAAACGGCTGTGAAGAAATTACGACTAATTTCAAATAGCTTACTCCATAATAGGGAGGAAATAGGTCTCAGTTGGAAAAAAAGGTAAGAAATAGAATAAACAATCAGGAAAGCCTCGACAACTATAATTTCAAGAGCGAATAATGTGAATTATTTTTTGGAGAATTCTTACTAAAATATCCTTTAAGCTACGACATACTCGCAGTCATTTCTATTGTAGTGTTAAACTTCTAGTATTAGAAAAATCGCGCAGATCAAATTGTTATTTGAAATGTGCAATTGTGTATAACACCATCAGTTTTCTCAGTATATATAGTCTTGTGAGCTTGATTAGAATTTCAGTCAGCCTGATTAACCTCGTTTTTGAGTAATAGTAATTTAAGTAATTTAAACCAGTCTTTTGCAGGCTAATTGAAATGCCAAAGTTCAAAGGAAATGCCGAGCTCATTATCAGAAAGGCAATCTATTTCTCCGCTAATTTGGCCCGGCTAAGACCAAGACCTTACGTTGTCCACGCTACTGCCCAAAGCGCCTTTCCCACACGGTAATCCAGCGTTTTCGGTCAAGGAGATCCGAAAAATAAAAATTATTTCCGCGCTATTTCCCTTCGTGTTGAGTTCTAGACATAATCTTGCTTTTAAACGTTTTTCATGCAGATCGTTAGTGGGCGAAAGAAATACGATTCCCAGTTGATGGCGTCGAAGAAAATTGAAATTGATTCCATGACTCCGTTTTCAAACGAAAATTAATTAGTGTGCCGGGCTCAGGCAAATTCATGTCCAGTGATGAATAAAATTTATCACGGACTAATTTTTGTCCTTCTCTTTTAGGAGGGAATTTCCTTACTCGTTTTTATGTTTTGGCATAAAAACTTTTTTGGTTGTTACGTTATAAAGAAAATGTGACCAACACCCGCCGGGATACGACAGTCATCATGTTGGAATTGTCTCCAATTAAGAATACGTAGAATAAGAAGTTTAAGCTATAATTACCATTTCCATAGCACACGTACGGTGACAATATGTTATCAGCTTGCACTTTCGCCGTTGAGTTGCTCATTTGTCTTCTTCTCCAAAGTATAATATTTTAATATTTTTCAACACTTCGCGTTCATCTCTCATGGGCTACTTTACAAAATCCCGAGAAGGCTGTAACGTGGATAAGCAAAACAAGGGGACTGTATCCTTTTAGTATACCAGTTTTGTAAGTCGCTACTATTTGCAGATTTCTTTCTTTCTTCGTGATGAAGCCAGCGGTTTTGTTAATTTCCACATTCGAACATTTTCATGTTTTAATTAGGGAAAATAAATTCAATTTAAACTTACTTTTTCCTCAGTTGTTGTTTGATGCTTGTCTTATTCCCCTATCGACTTAATGTACTATAAGTAAGCATATATAAGTTAGTATCCACAATACGTTTTCATTTACCTCTGAAGACAGAAGAGCGACGACGAATGAAAACTGTCAGAAAAGTAATTTGGTTATATCAACTAAGTTGAAAATGTAAATTGGCCACCGTAACGAGTTATAAAGCTGACGTTTCGAGC
>OMLO01004631.1_pt1 | contig 11509 bp, 6 predicted proteins | sample 1674811 | NCBI WGS metagenome assembly OMLO01 (sample SAMN06265003, study PRJEB25207) | coral metagenome | isolation source: Coral host | place: Mexico:La Bocana,Puerto Morelos, Mexico | collected 2008-11-13 | reverse complement strand
AGTTTGTTGCGCTGAAAAATTCAGAACTTTGTTCGGCATAAGATACATCGCTTTTATGTTATGTCATTTCTCTGTTTGTCTGAGTGAGAAAGAAACTACAAAATCGCGTTCAAAAAGTTTTCAAGGATTAAAAAGCGTCTTAGACCTCTGGGGTTGCTAAATAGTTGGAGAAAAACTTGGCCGTCAAGTCATGGTAGAAGTTAGAAGTTTACTTCGTTTGATCTTCCAGTCTGATGTCTCCACGAGTTGTTCAAGTCTGACTTTCTCGGCACCAAAGGTAAAGCAACAATAAGTACGACATGGAAGTTAGGCACTAACTTTTGCTGTCGTTTAGAAATCAGTTAAATGATCGAGTTTATTCGTCTAGAAGGCATACTAGGCAGCTTGGAAAGGCAAAACTGAAAACTTCAGTAGGATTAGACAATAAATTAATCATATAATTGTCAAATTTCAAAACCCACATATAAAAAACGTTAAAACCAGCTAATATTTAACGAATATATCATATACAGGTTTATTATGTTTTTCAGTTCAGGAAATCGGGCGGGCAATTAATCTTTGTCCTTTGTACATGATCCAGGCAATTTCAATAAAAGTTCCTTTCCAAATTTATTCTTAGCTGCCTTAAGCTGATCATAAAAGGTTGAAGTTAACTTAAGTTGGCTAATTTTGCTTAAATCGCCTCAGAATGCCGCCAAAGACTTAAGCTCTAGGCTATGAGCCTTGGTTGTTTGATCAATTTGTTTTCATTTTGTTAGTCTTTCAAACGGAGTTTTAAAATGTGCGATTCATACTTGTCGATGAAGACTGCCAAGGTCTCATTTCTTACCTCGTTTGTAAAAAGTGCAGCAAATGTCAAAAGAAAGACTAACCTGTAAAATTATAACTACAGGCCACATGTAAATGTGTTCCTTACTGGTAGTCCTGGTTCGTTAGATAACAATCGGAATAGAGAAGAATCACCCCTTGAAACGGCTGTTCATAGTTTTTCCATCTGAAATTAGACGCATGAAAACAAACTGATATTTTCTTCGTTATGAGAAAGTACATTTGGATACGAGTACGGGCCACAGACGGATCCCACTATCCATCTGAATCTTGTCTAATTTAAAGCGAAAAGAATTTGTCAATGAGGCTTATTGCAACTATTAAATGATACATCTTCCTTAATAGTCTCTTCCGTCACAAATAGTTTGTGGTATCCTTTTTTTTCCTCGGTTTGCAGATATGTAGGGATTATCTTAAGTTGCGTTTCCCATTCGAAAATGTGTTTCCCGTTATCTTGTCTGAGAAGGGTGGTCCCATAACTGAATTAGAATTCATTTCCGTTTAACTAAGTACTATCAGGTCCTTGCCCCTAATTGAACAAGGAAATCCCTAAAGTGCGGTGTCTGCTGCCAGGCCTGAACAGTCAAACCTTGTTTGTATTCATTCGTGCAAATAAAATGTTGTATACTGTATCGGATGAAGAGATCATCTGAGACAGAGAGATTGTCTACCTATCATGCTTCAAAGCAACTCAATGAAAGTAATCCTATTTAATATAAACTAAAGGCTATGCGCAATAAGAATTCATACATGGCAATAATTGAAATGAAACTTTCTAGGACAAGTTCAGTTTGAATTATTCTTAATTTCAGTCCGGTTCTGCCTGCGATATAGTAAAACTGCTTTATAAGCAATGTTACCGGCCTCGAATCCCTTAATATTAATAGTCTCGAATAACATCAGAGGCATTGAAATCGAACAAGAAGAAGAAGTCCTCAGTTTGGGGAAGACTGGAGAAGAGTGCGGTACATTTGCTCTCAAAATCCATATGTTCTTGGTATCTTTATTTGATTTCGTGTCAAATACATACTGTTTGAACAGACAAGTTTTCAAAGTAGAGCTACTGCCGATGAAAGAAAATTAATCCATTATTCGACCTGCTTGTGAAACGTTTATCCTCCATAATGTAACCTTTTGTTTAAGGAGAATCCAGTCTAGAAAACCACGTATCAATTTCCCTTTCCAATTTCCGACACTTTCTCGCCATGACTACAAAACACGTAAGCTTTAATTATTTGACACACAACAAGAACATACAAATACAATGACAAAGCTTTGAAAACAAAGACAATTCAGGGAGTGACTGGAATAATGCAACAGGAGAGAATAATCTCCACATGTGGCAGATGTGGATTAAATATCCAATTTTCGAGAATGAACAAAATTGATAATTCCTTTGTACAATAGTACTCGTGCAGTTTCAAATCAACAATTATCGAGGCGAAACTGAGGAATGCTAGCTGTTTTTATTCACTACCATAAGCAGCTCGTCTTGCTACAGAGAAATGAGAAAAAGAAACTGGCGGAAGACTGGTAATAGAGTTTCAGTTTGCAATGATTTCGTTAAACAAGAAATGCTTGGTTGTCAGGTTTCCTGTAGAATGTTTCAAGTGTAAATTAATAAACAATGACATTTCACGTCTACATGTATTTTGTTAAGAGTAATGCTATACTTTTGAACGCGGGTATATAAATATTTGAAAACGTGTAGGACAATTACCAAGCTGGTGGTAACCTGTTTGAAATTCTACATATGAAAAGTATCAATCTAGAGCGTTCCACTGTTAAACCAGAGAAGTCTCCAAAATATGACTGATGAAGTTATTTAAAAAATTACAGAATTATGTAGAGGAAACGGGTTTCTAGAGTTCTAGAGCAGTCATTAGAGCAAGTTCAATTTGTTAATGTTCGACTCAAATCACAATCGCTATTTTTAATACGAGCAAATTCGGTTATAAAATGTACGGAACCAACACATTGAAGGCTCCTGACTGACAATCGTTGGAAGAGAACCGCCCGGGGAAAACGTGAGAACTCAGAGTTTAAAGGAAGTGAACATCACATGAGCAAACGAAGATTGATTCATTTAACTAATGCTCGATAAAGGCAGTCGTCTAGAGACATAACATTCATTTTCCTGTTTCAGTTTTTGAGGGAATGTCGAATTTATTTTACTACAGTTTAATTTCACTTGTTTTTGGTGTTTCAAAAGAGACAGCATACCGAAAACGCGCCTGGCAAATTGAAGGAGGGGCTTTCACTGTTTTCCATCCTTCCAATAATAACAATATTATAATAATAATGACAATATTTAACGATCGACTCGTTAAGCATTTCACTACCAAAACACCAGGTTATATTTTAAGTTGTGAGCCTTAGGGGATTTTAAGGGACTTAATAGGAAAGATTGGATCCTGCTAGTAGCTATAGAAAATGAACTTCTTCCAATCGATTAGTTTTTTTTTTTGTACAAGGTACTGTACGTTTACTAGAATCTTCAAAGTATGTATGCCAAATTCACATGCAGCAAGCTTGCTGCCAAATCATGATAAATCTCTTAGTTTCCCCGCTTCTCTTTGCATTCCTGTTTCAGAAAACGGCTCTTGAGGTATTTCACGTTAATTTTTCTGTTTGCGAGCGGTCGACCTAAACATTTTATGTATAAACACAATGTTCCGCTGTTTAGTGGAACAATGGCTCAACAAATTGAGAGCAGAACTCTGCTTTTGTAAATCATGTTAATATATGGAAATAATTTCTTTATTGCCCCGTGGTTACCTTTTACAAATCATGCTTCTGTAGGTTAAAAGCAAAATCAAGATTTCTGTTGATACACTGCTAAATTAGTTTTATCGGTTTCTTAAACACCGCGGCCCAATAGCTGTATACTGATGAGCTAAATCATCTAGAATCGTGTACTTGACAAAATTTTGATTTCTGTGAAATTGAGAATAGATTTAAGATTATTGATAGGCAAAAGTTTCAGTGCAGAAAGGAGTATTTTCCTCGTGAAGAAGTTATCCAGTTTAATTTTTCTAAATCGTAGGTCGTTTTCAGATATGACTTGTTGATTTTAGCACTTAATTCGGAGCTAAATATGGCTAGACAAGTTAATTTCTTATTTTTTCCACTCCATGTTTTATAGTAAGAGCTTGGAAACTAAATAAGAAACTATTTTTGCCGAATAGCCAATGTTTTCTTTCTCGCATGATTACAGAAAGGGGTAGATTTGTTCAACAACTTAGACATTTGTTCATGACTGTCAAACAGAAATCTGACTCAACCTCCTTATTACAGCAAAACAAACACAAGTCCACCTGGCATGGTGTTGAATACGTGCTCGACCAAGGGAATGTCGTTTATTTCACATTTAGTTGGCGACTCGTTCTACCGTGGGAAATTTTCATCTTCTTTTGTTATTGAAATGGTGCTTACAAAGCGCGATTTAAGTGCAAAGAAAGATAAACTGATAAAGAACGGGACAAACAATGAAAACAATACCTGTTATGTTTTATACAGCACGTGGATTGTAAGAGAACGGCTTAAACTTTCTAAAACGGTCAATATAAAACGTATTAGAGGCCTTTAAGACTGAAAGCTGCGTTGGCGAAAAACGAACTGGCGCGATAAAAGCCATGAGAGTGTCGAGTCAATTACGGCACGTGCTCAAAGGGCCTCGATGCCTGATTTCAAGAGCTCCGGTTGTCATTTTGCTTTTGTTTTAGAAGTTTGAATGTACAAGTAGCAGAGCCATAATTATATGAAGTGAATCACGCGCGCCTGAGCCAATCACATTCGCCTGGTCTCACGCTCTTCACGCGCCGCTGAAGGCGGGAAACAATGCAAACGACGGTTATCGTGCGACTCTAAGCGCTTAGCCAATCAGAGACGACTGTTCCCACGGTTGTGGCTTTGTGTATGAAGCCAGCATTGTTCGGGCAGCAAGCCGATTGTCAGAAGACAGGTGTTTGTAAATAAGAGTCATCTAATGTCGGCACACGACCCCGATATTTTCCCACGATTGATGAATATAAATGGCTCGCATCATGCATGTCGGACAGTTTGCGACAAACACTCGCCGAGTCAACATCTCCGACAAAGCTCCTTGGAAAATCACATTCTCCAACGTTTAAAAACATGGCCGTTAAATGCGTCGACAGTGCGATTTATGTTAGCAAGATTCTATCCGAGAGAAGAAAGGTAAATTCCCAATTTATCAGTCTTTATTTTGCTGATGTGTCACTTTTCAAGACTTGATCGCGCATATTTTATAATCCATTGCAACATGTAATAACTTTCTCTTTCTTCTTTCAGGCGAAGAAGCCCTTGATGGAAAAAATGCGCCGGGCACGGATCAACGACAGCTTAAACGAAATGAAGAGTTTAGTGCTGGATCTTCTACATAAAGATGTAAGTTTGACGTTTTTATGAGTAGCGTTTAAAAATCAAAACAACTAGATCGCCGCAGAATATTAATATAGAGTTTGATAAAAACATATACCCTTTGACAATTTCCATATTCTGTGGCTTTACACTGAGCTTAAAATCATCCAAACAAAGTTTTCACAAGAGATACTCATGAGAATATAACATTTATTTTTTATTTAGGCCTCTCGTTATTCCAAGATGGAAAAAGCTGACGTTCTTGAGATGACTGTGACCTTCCTTAAAGCAATGCCACAAAACGACAGCCGTACTGAAGGTAAGCTTCGTAAAATGCTTTAATAAAACGTTACCGAGCAAGTCGGCCATAGTAGAATGAAATGTTGATTGTGGCTTTAGTGATGTTTGAAAGGTTATGAAACCCGGAAAAGTGCAAAATGATCAAGTATTATTCGTCTTAAACGTCCACTCGATAGTGGACCACCAAAGCAGAACATTCTGGTTTTCTGTAGGTGCCATATAACAAGCAATGATATTAGTTTCTTTACCTCGACAACTTCTTGCATTTGCGACGTTTATAATTTATCGAGTCAACTGACGGCTTTTGAATTAAACTTTTTTCTGTTGTTTATTACTGAGCGGAGATTTTAACGAACCTTTTCATTTACTTTCAGATCCCAAGTCACTTGCTGATTACAGAGCTGGCTTCAACCAGTGTGCAAACGAAGTCAACAGAAATATCATGACAAGCGACGCAAGCGACCAACTCAGGGAAAAACTCTTGTCACACTTGGCTTCGTGCTGCCATGGTAACGGCACAAACCGTGTCGCCACGAGCCACGCGCCAGGGATTCCCGCCATGACTCCAAGTTTTCCCGCCATCGCGCCGAACACCGTCTGGATCCCCTATCCTTCACCGCCGCCATCACCGACAAGCAAATCTGCGGTCTTCATCCCTTTAACAAGCCCAGTTCAAACTGAAATGCCAAGGATTTCGTCCCCAGTCAGTCCTTCTGCGACTCAAGCACTGAGAATAAGTGTCTCACCAGCGAGTTTTCCAAGCGCGACGGCAAAAACAGCTCTATGGCGTCCTTGGTGAACAAAGAACATTGAAGCTAAATTCAAAATGCTGAGAAATAAGCAATAGATAAGCGACAAAAACGGAATTATACGGCAAGATTTCCGCCACGAATAACGCATTGACCGCGTTCAAAGCGGCTTTTATTTGCTTTGCTTTGCCGCCGTAAACAATTATTGAATATAGCTTTTGTGAATACATCTTATGAATGACAGAGAGATTATTTGTAAATTTATATGCAAATTACTGCCAGGCAGTTTATAAATAAAAAGAAGATTAAAGAGCTTTGCGTGGAATTAATGGACGGTAATCTTATGACTTTTGCTTACAAAAATAGTTCGATCCCTAATTCTTATTATTCTCCTCTGATTGCTTAATTCTTTTTGCCGAGTCGTGCATTAGCCACAAAAGTATTCTACCTCTTTCATCGACAAATGTATTGACGAATACATTCATTGACTAGCCATTTTTGTTGACCAGTTCAACATGCACATTCATTCAGTCTTTTTTTTTGTTTTGTTACCCTCGTCAGAGACGCTAAAATTTTTCCGGCCTTTACGGGATAATTTCCGTCTGCGACGGAGGCTATGGTTTTGTGGCGAAACACCAAAATTTTTGTCTGTTAATAGGCGCGGAAAGTTAGCAAAAAGGGTTGCTGAAAAACCGCCTGCGCACCGCGAACCGCAGTTCTTTCTGAGGACGGAAAAAAGATTATTTTTCCGTGCCACTCATGAAGAATATCATAATAAACCTGAAGTCATCTACTCCCTCGTTGCTACCGAGTTTCTCTACTTTTATTGAGCAGTAGCTGAGAGAGTTTGGACAAAAATCAATTTCCAAGGTAACCATTCATAATTTTTTTTTAATAATGAACTTCGTGATGTGTATAATACAACAGACGGGACTAAAATATATTATTTACAAGTTATAGCAATATAAGTCAATTGAGGCTGTCTTATCACCATGGCCGCCATATTAGTTGTTTGTTGTCATTACCATTAATTTCGCGGAAAGGCGTTCTCTTGAGAGCGCTATTTCTTTGGTTGTACATAGGATTTCGCAATTCGGCGAATCTAGAGGCGGGATAATTCTCTGATTGACTTGGAGATAGCTTATTAGTTGCGTAGTTTTCGTCGTATTTCAATGTCTTTGCATTTTCCGACGGAACTTTTTTCTCAGATATTTCTTCTTCTGTTGTTTGAAGTTGTTCTTTGGTCGAAGAAACTGGTTGTTTGTTCAAATCGTTTTCCCATGTCTTCGTGTCTTGCTTTCTGTTAGACGTATCTGCTGAGTTGGGCTCTTCCACTGCCTTAAGTTCTGAAAGAGAATTTCGTCAAATATAAGTTCATATCAGCTATTGATCTCCAGATACTCGGGACCATAAAAAGTCAAGAAATCAAACAAAGCCGACATGACTGGTTGAATTGCCTCTTAATTGCTGCACATAATCAGAACCGTCATGATAAACAAGTCCTAAAGAATCTAGAGTATGGTATTTTAAGTTATTTGGCCACGTCCAAGATTGCCTTTAAATTGAAGTAAACCTGAAAATAGTAGTTAACTACAATAGGAAAGCGCTTAAGAACTTCTGATGAACAATGAAGGAGTAAGGATGATCAAGATTAACATAGATCATAAAACTTGAAAAATGTAGGCTAAGTTTTGAATATGAGCAAACTGTAGTGTAGCGTTCGCGACACTAACTTAAAAAAAGTTAAATAGCCTAGAAAACTCATGGCTCCATTTGAAGGAAAGAATAAGCCCAGCGGGAAAGGAAACGCTGCTCTGATATAGTCAATCTAAATGGCAGATTTGAAGGTGAAATATGCATGGGCGATTAATTTGAAGTGCGCTTGCTTTAATTCTGTGTATGAGCGTTTAGCCTGTTAGACCCAAGTAAGCAACGTTCACTATTTCAATAATTTTTAGGAAAAAAGCAATTTTATTGGTATTTGAAAGTTCCGCACCGGCAACAAGACAGAATCGTTTACAGATAATGCATCAGTCATTTCCAGCAGTGCCCATCCCACCCCGGGCAACCGCGGGGTATTTGCTCACGTTCTCAGTCCCGGAGGTGGGACATTCGCAATTTTATCACGGACCGGGGGCTGGGCATTTGCGTACCCCGGGGCGAACCCCGGGCATTTGGCACACATGTTTTTGAAAGTGCCATGGGTGAGTTCAGCGAAAAAGACGAGGCGTTTGTCATATGAAGCAATGGCTTGTCCGTCAGGGACTAGAAAAACTTGTCGATGTTTTTAAAGGTATGTTTTCTCAATTTTGGATATTTCTTCATTTACTTGAAATATTTAATGTTAAAAACAAAATATAAAGGAATAAATATATATGGAATATATATTTATTATATATGGAATTGACTGATGCATAAGCTTACATTTATTTGTTGATTAGTTGCCCGTTCACAACCTATCATAGAAACTATATTTACCTTTTTGTCTTCTGATGTATTGTATGGTGAGTTTGAGAATTTCCTCTTTTCCAATCTTCGCCTGAAAGTGAATATAAAAAGTGTGAAAGACGTATTCAGAGTTTTCCTTCAGTAACGGGAGAGCGGCTTAGGCAAGAATGGTGGCTGACGGAAAGTGCGACGGTGTGTTAATGCATAGTATTTCTTCTTGCGTTAAGACAAAAGAGGGAAAAATAAGCGCCTTCTGATGTCGTAATGTTTATACAGTTTCGCCGCTCGCATTTTCCCGTGCGCAACATCCGTAAGGCATAGCAACATAGGCTAAGGGCATGTTTACATCGAGGGATGGTGCCCCCCCCCCCCCCAACTGAGTAAGAACCGGCTTTTAGTACGTTTCTTAAGAAAAAGCATCGAAGCATTTACATGCTGACAGGGTAACCCGCCTTCCCGGGATCCCCTTTCTACTTGCCCGAAGCACCCTTCAAAAATGATTACCTGTTTGCCATGTAAACGGTTCGTTTCACCGGGGTATCCCGACTAGCTGAGGTGAGAAGACCGGGCCATATTCCTAAGAGAATTTTAACTTTTTAACTACGCTCAATTAGAAGAGTGCAACATTACAGCCCTGGTATTCATCCTGTTTGTTGTGCTTAGCGGCTATATAAAAGATAGCCAACTGACCATCCGTTTAGGTGCCGGTTGCCCTTAAAGGTGGGCTATGTTTTAACCGTAGTAACCAGGCTGGCCGGCCTGTTACCCAACCTTTAACGAGGCCTAAGAGTGGAAGTTGATAGTCTAGCTTTCCTGTGGATAAGTAGAATAGGCAGCCTCCTAATATTTAAGGCAGAATGAAAGACATTTGTGACGAAGTGGTTTTAATATTTATCGCTAGAACATGCCCATCAAGAAAGTTTTCCAATGGAAAATTTAGAACTTATCCCGATCCTTGAAGGATATTTTTCACATTTGTACTTAAACTCACATGTTCAATAGACGGCCCGAGTACCAGCTCCCTAAGTGCCTCGACGCTTTTACTGATTCTTTCACGACGAAGTCGATCTTGTAGAGATTTATTTACCTGAAAAAAGAAAGCACAATTACACTTTTTCACCTCACAGATTTGCTAGAGTGGGAATAGGAATATTAAATTTTAATCCTGCGAGAAATTTTTCCTGCATAAATTGAACGCGTAAATTTTGAGCTTTGTAACTGTAATGAACTGATTGATTTCATTCAGAATGCACTGAGTTAGAAGACGCATTTAACGCCATAAAAAGGATCTAGTGAACTCGTTATTTCACACCAACGAGGCGAAGTTTCTAGGTCAGCGATGTGCTCGTAAAAAACCAGTAGGAAAAGCTTGCGGGAAGAAGAAACTAGTTCTTATTTGACGCAGTGTGTAGCGTTCAGAAACCTCGCTAAATTCCCTCATAAACAATTAACTGTCAATATGAGGGAATATTATTGGGGTGAATGTTTTCATATACACGTGAAAAAGCGTACGCCGGACACCTTGGTTATGCCTATAGTTTCAACCAGAAAAGATTTTGAAGAAATTCTGACTTAATTGCTCAGAAACACAACGAAGACACTTATTTTAGCTTACCTTTTTGTCAGCTGCTTTTATTTCCCTAAACTTCATACTAAAAAACGCCTTTCAGCAATTCCCGTGATCGGGCGGCGAATAAGTTACGTTGTTCCACGGGAGTTACTTGCCGGCACGACCGTCCGTTGTCAAACGTATGCAATATGAGCTCTTGAGGCCTTATGAAGGAGGAAATAACTTTCACAATGTGCCCGAGTCAATCGTGTTCAATGCAAAGAACATGTTAACACCTGTTGGTAACAATGACGTGTTTTAACAAGAGTTAATACTTTTAACAATTTGATTTGAACCCTAGAGCAGTTGCTGAAAATGTCGTTAAAATGAAAATTAACGAACGCTTATAAATGCAAGAAAGAGGCTAAGAGAAAGCAGAGCGAAGTCTAAATTCGTAATTCTGATCAAAATAAAGCACAATGTGCAAACAGCTGAATTTTTGGAGGCAAAACGTGTCAGGAATAGGTGGGCGGGGGCCGCATGGAATATTAAATTTCCCGCCAAATTTCCCGCGAAAATTTAAGGAGCAGTCTTGCACAGTCATTCTATTGGAGGAGATTGAAAGCCAATTACATCTGTTTTATTTGCCTTTTCGTTACTACTGACTTCTAAGAGAATTGAGTTCAATTCTCGTGTGCCACGAAGCTAGGAATATGTATCCAAGTGAAAGAAAACTACTTAAGCTTGAGCGCAAGAAATTTTTTCCCCAAAAACTCAAAATACGCGCCAAAACGACTATTGGCTATTCAAACGACACGTGTCTCAGTGGCTCTTTGTAATTGAAATAATTAAAATAATTATCTAATGTCACACACATGTGTGGATTGTAACAGCTTTAGTAAAAAAATGAGAGATGCTTTATTAGAAAAGACCCCGATCTTTCATCTTTTGTGCGTGAGACAAATTGAAAAGCAATTAAAATAAACGCGTTGTGTTGTAATTTACACTAATAGGGTCGAAGGTACGAGCACGAAATGGTATCGGCAGATTTCCAAAGTAATTTACAGTCTTGTGAATTCATACCATGCAGGCAGTGTAAGTGCACGAAATATCCAAACCTTCATCGGGCTATAAATCAGATCTTTTTTAGACAGTATTCTGGCACATTGCAACTCAGAAGCGGTATGTTCAAATAAGATTTGAAACTAAGCTTTGAGCTTGTTAATTTAGCACACAACACTACACCGACAAA
>OMLO01004630.1_pt1 | contig 11509 bp, 13 predicted proteins | sample 1674811 | NCBI WGS metagenome assembly OMLO01 (sample SAMN06265003, study PRJEB25207) | coral metagenome | isolation source: Coral host | place: Mexico:La Bocana,Puerto Morelos, Mexico | collected 2008-11-13 | reverse complement strand
GAGTTTCAAAGGGTCTTTTAGAAGCGTTGTATCGTTGCCATGGCAACCGTTACGGCATTGCAAACACCCTTAAAAAAATGTACGATAATAGCTTTATTCAGATGTCGAAACATTGCTTTTCTCATAGGGATAATAGTGTTGAAATCTTTCTTCATTCGAAACGCATCGTTATTGGCAAAAAACCCTTTCGAGCCTCCTTAACACAACCTATTGTTAACAAGAGGCCTAGAGGCCTTAACGCAGATGTTTTTTTTTTGGAGTTTGTAGTGATCATTGGTATCTGTGCGAAGGGTAAGCCCGGTAACGAAATTAAGTGAAAAAGGAGAATGAATGTTTTTTTCTAAAGGAACGAAAAAACCTTAGTTGTTATGATTGATTTTCGATTGGGTTTAGCTGAATCATGAATAGTTAAGCTGAAAACTTTCATTATGGAGAGCGCTTTAGAAAACGAGAAACATATATTTTGAGGACTTTTATTTATATAGAGATAAAAGTCTGCGAATTTTTTCTGTGCCCAGATTTGGGGAAATTTTCAAGCCCCCCACAACGTCGTTTGTAATTCGTTTACCAAATTGAAACCTCCCATGTTGCGACAAAACCAACCTTGAATCCGGATAGAGAAAAGGGAGCTACCACCAGTAGGCAGTAATAACTTGCGTTACAATTTGCGACTAAAACGAAGAAAAAAAATAACAAATTCTACCTAGTTTCTAACGCGGACTGCTTCACATCCACCTAATTATGCAAGTGTTATCAGAACAAACAAGATCACATTACAGAAATACGCGGCAAGAGTCAATCGGCATTTGATGCACCAAAGCTCGCATGCAAAACCACATTATTCTTTCGTCTTTAGAACACTCAAATAGTCTCTTGCAATGTTCAAATGTGTACTGGCTTGATTTTGGGGTATGATGCGTTGTCGTTTTGGGTTGGTGACATGCACTTCATTCACTCAAATGAATATAATAATATTTTGGTTTAGTGCAAAGCATGAACCCCCCCTACAAATTATTAACTGAGGCTACATACATATTTTAGCCGCGGCCGCACTTGGCGAGTTAACCGGGTTACTTCCAATTAATTAATTAAAATTAACTGGGTTAAAGAAATGTCTAATGCGGCCGCGTATTTGGAGAGTTAACCGACTCTTAACCAGGTTAGCGGTTCCCATGGAAATTCATCAAAGAACAATAGATTTTTTAACCGGGTTAGGCTAATTCTAAACCACCTTTCTGGGTAGTTTTAACTAGGTTAGAGGTTTCTTATCAGATTTTACTTGTCAAATATGTCAGTCATCGTAGTGTAAGACAGACATGGACATAGAGTCGGGTCACAATCCATCTTCGGAGACCCAGGGGCAGTTAGTGGGGGCGTCCACAAATTTACCCAAGGAACCAGCACTGGTTCGAAGAATGCCACGATATCCCTGATTGGCTAAAATAATCGTTTCCTCGGTTCTCGAAAGATGAGGTCGTGGTGAGGGGAATGAGAGAAGACAGAGAATTAAGCCACGAAGAAAAAGGGCTACGGGCGAGAAAAAATTCGGGCGAAGAAAAGTCAAGAACGGGAGAAAGAGCGAGAGAAAGAGCCCTTTCTCTCGTTCTTGACTTTTCTTCACCCGAATTTTTTCTCGCCCGTCTAGACTATTTCCTGCCCCCTGGGTCTACGAGGATGGTCACAATCAGAATTCGTGGCTTAATTCTCTGTCTTCTCTCATTCCCCTCGCCACGACCTCATCTTTCGAGAACCGAGGAAACGATTATTTTAGTCAATCAGGGATATCGTGGTATTCTTCGAACCAGTGCTGGTTCCTTGGGTAAATTTGATCTGAGTGAGATGAATATGACATCTATTTCTACGATACTCTGTACCAGTTTCATCAGTGATCACATACTATTCTGATGTCTCAGGTTTTCCTGTAACTACAGCATGTAACAAATGTTTGTCGCCTGGTTTCTTGAACCTCACACTATCCCCTTCCTTGAGTTGAGGCAATTGTTTGGCTGGTCGTTTTTCTAGTAATTTTGGAATATCATGACAGATCTGTGAGTAAGGGATGAACAGGAACTCTTGTTCGGATTTGCCTACTGAACAACATTTGGTTAGTCGAATAGAGAAAATTGTTTATTGGCGCATTACGGTATTCCATCAGACCTTCATTCAAATTGTATTCCTTTCTCAGTAAATTTTTCACAATGTAAACCGCCTTTTCTGCTAGACCGTTTGCCTGACTATATGTTTGACTGGTGGTTGTAATGTTAATGTAATGTTAATGTTAATATTGCGTAAGCATATTCCCTCATTTCTCTGAAGTTGTAGGGCATGTTATCTGCAATTAGAGTTTGTGGATAACCATGTCTTGAGACAATCTTATTCAGACACCGGATCATAACACTGCTGGTTTTGCCATTGAGCCTAAGGGCCTCAATATGCTTTGAATGATAATCAATGACTACAAGGTAGTTTTGATGTTTGTGTTCTAACACATGATGCAACGATTTGCCAGGGCAATATTGGGATTTCTCGAGTTTGCATGGGTTCTTTGAATGGTTCTCCGTGTGTACCAATGCGGATCACGATCAATGTCCGGTGTTGAGGGTGTGCTCTGAATTGGCGGAGGTCTGGGTACGGGCGAGTCGGATGACTCGGTCATGCCCTTTTATCCTGTCTTCATAGGCCTTCCAGTCTCGCCGATGTAAAGTTTGCCGCATTCATATGGGATTCTCTAAACAACGCCGTCTTGTTTAGTCGGGTCGGCAGGGTCTTTTGGTCGTACTAGGTGTGATCTTAGCGTAGTTTCCGACTTGAAAACAGCGCGTACGCCTTGTTGTAGGCAGCGGCGAAGTTGTTCGGACAAGCCTATGACGTAAGGTAACACCACGGTGGTTTTGAACTCGGTCGTGGGCTCTGTGCTGGTGTTCCGTTTTCTGGTCTTGGTAATTTTCTGCAAGAAAGAAAGAGGATAACCATAAGAAACAAGAACAGATGATAGATGCTTTTTCATCATGGAAATAACAGAGGGTTTAGTTATCGTAAAGACACTTTACCGCGAGTTACTGATTGAGGATGGTGTGAATCATACGCTAAGTATTTGTAATGTTACGCTATTTGAGAGCGCAAACAGGAGGTAATAAAGACGACAAGCACTCTTTATAAGAACAACACTTCTATGTTTTTAATTCACAACACAGCAAACACACGGTCCGAGAGTCATGTGACTACCCATGACGTCACACCTTTCCTTTTTTTGCAAAAGACAAAAATTAGGATTAATACACTTAAACGAGCTTATGACATACAAGCTTTCCATGAAGAACTGAACGAGTAAAGTCGATGTCTCTAAACTTTCTAATAAAGAACTGCTGAGAACTGAACGTCTGTCTGTTAACTTGACTTAAGCTTTGCCCGTTAACAATGAAACAACTTATGCAAACAGTCATGTAAGTACTGTGGGGCCTGCGAAACTCGTCCACTCCTGGTCACAACTGTTGGTTTAACTGTATCTGAAGGTGGCTCCTGGCTTGGGGAAACTGCCATAGGTTCTGTTTGCTTAGGTTGACCAGCAAAGTTGTCTTGGACTGGTTGACCTGTACACTGTAAACTGTAAACTGGCCGGCGTTGTGCTGGGGTGGTTGTCCTGCGGTGGTCGCACTGAACTGGTCTCAGAAGTCTGAACAAATGGTTCCTTAGGCTGTCGGAGGTGTCTACTGTTTCTTCTTTACAGTCTACCGTCCTCTGTTCTGACTTCGTAAGAACGGATATCAACCTGGCCTTCCACTTTTGCCTTAAACCATTTCCGCTCTCTCTCACCTGGTTTAGGGGCTACGCGGACGACTTCTCCTGTCTGTAAAGGTGGGAGCTCCTTGGTGTTTTGATTGTAATACTTGGCTTGTTTGGACTCCTGCTTGAAAAGTTTCTCCTTATCATCTTCTTGGACCTTTGGCTTTAACAGATAATTGGTGGTGGGAAGCAGCGTTCTTGTTCTGCGTCCAAACATCCATCCCTTCATGTGACTATGCATGACGTCACAGTTTTGATCAGTGTGCGTAGGCTTCCTGTATACGCTGGTGGTGGGGCCTCCGTCTGGTTATTTGGAAACTGCGGTGTCAAAGAAGGCGAGCTTGCTGTCACTCTATGTCCCCTTGGTGAAGCGGATTGAAGGTTCTAGGTTGTTGAGATGCTGTAAGAAGCTGTCGACGCTTCTGCGATCTAGGACGGTCCACGTAGCGTTCCAGATCCTAGGGTTGTATAGTGAGGTAGCTATTGCCTGTTCTTCGAAACTCTTCATGTAGAGGTTGGCAATAACAGCAGAAACCGGGCTTCCCATGGCTGCGCCTTCCTGTCGTTCGTAAATTGATCCGTTATACTGAAAGTATGTGGATCTCAATACGAAGTTCAGAAGGTCCGCGATCTGAGCAGGTGTTAGCGTCGAGTGATCCGCAAGGCTGTGGTCGTTCTCTAGTTTCTGTAGAGCTGCCTCTACAGCGGCGTCGATGGGAACGTTGGTAAACAGCGACTCTACGCCGAAGGACACCATGATCTCGTTGTCTAGGATTCTTTCACTGCTGATGGTGGATACGAAGTAGGCTGAATTGTTCACCGTGAAATCTGTGCTATAAGGAGACAGGATGTTAGCTAAGTAGGCGGATAAATGTGTTAAGGTGTTAACGCATGACACGATAGTTCTTATGAGGACGTCGGCCTTATGGATCTTCGGGAAACCGTAGATTCTAGGCGGTTGTTTGTGCCGAGGTCTGATCTTGTTGTAAACGGCGTCTGTCAGATGTCCGCTTCGCTTGAGTGAGTGAGGGCATGACCGAGACATCCGACTCGCACGTACCCAGACCTCCGCCGTTTCAGAGCAAGTCTACAGCTCCGGACACTATCCGCTTTGGGTTGAGGTAAAGTTTATGGATCGTGATCCGCATTGGTACACACGCAGGGTCAAAGAGGCGATTCACATAAGACTTCACCCTCGCAACATCAACAGAGATAGTGGAATTGAAATTCCAGAGGCATGGATGCCCACGATCAAGAAACACAACAACGGGAAAGCTACAAAAAAGGGGACCACTGAGAGAACAACCCACCGGTACAGCGAGGATCGAAATGCACCAATCACAGCTGTTGAAAACCAACCAATCACAGCAGAGCATAGTGGTTTAAAAGGTTTCGCTTAACTAGTCTTCATCGCCTGATGAAGACTAGCAGTAAGCAGTTGAAACGTCGCGACATGCATCCTAAGTGGTTATATCGTGAGACAAACGATAATATTTTATTATTAACTTCATCCATGTACTTGACTTTGTTTACTCGAAATCGGATTTTGTGTTGGTTGAATCGAATGTTGCGCTCTCGTGCCCTTGTCAACACCTTACGCAAGATCAAATGATGTTCTTGTTCCTGAAATATCGCCAAAATGTTTTTCAAGCATTTTCTGGGCCACTTCACTTGCACATGAAATATCAAAAGGCATTCTCTTAAATCGATATCGGCCAAAAGGCGAATTGTACACACAGAGAAATGATTATTCTTCTGTAAGTTTTTGGTGCCAATACAAATTTGACAAGTCAACAATCGAGAAAACTTTGCAACCGTTCAGAGTACTCGAAATTGTTTCAAAACTTGGCGGTTTGAAATCTTCCTTTTCAACGGCTTCATTTAGGTCTCAGCGTTTTGTTTGCTTTTCCGACAATTACTAAATTGCTAACCCAGATAACTAGTTCTGCTACTTTGGCAGTAATATCTTTTCTTTTAAGATCGTTAAGAGTTCCCTTGAGTTTATCTATCAGTCTTAGTGGGGCATTCCTTTGTGGTTAAATAGTAGGGTAACTATTAGCCTTCAACTTGGTGGTGTATTCTCCCTCGACACATCCTAAACTTTGAAAACATCCGGAAATTCATCCACAAGGGTGAATGTTTCTTGAACTTCATCAACACTGAGACCAATTTGTTCTACCTTGTTATTCAGGGTGATTTGCTGTAGGTCTAAACATGATTCTAAACCAAAGAGGGGTCTTACATTATCCCGGAGTACATAAACCTCCAAGGGTGTTGAACCCTTAGCCTGCTTCGTATCAAGAAGGCCTTTACACACAGTATCTAGCTGGTGCCCCCGCTAATGACTTGAGTAGCATGCTTGTTGGCTGTACCTGAGCATTCACCTCATTAGCCGAACCCAAGGAAATAGTTCGTCGAGGGACTCTGTGAGGAGAATCCTTGGCATGAGATTCCTTTGGCGTGGGTTTGTTCCAGTAGCATACTTTTCGATATCAGCCCGGTTCCACACTGAGGATGACGCCCCTTGTTTATCCCCGCGACAACCGATGCGGCATGAAAATCTATTATTTCTACTTGTCATATCTTGACACTTTGTCGTTATCCTGACGGGGGTTGCTTCGGGGTTACGAAGGCTTGCCATAGGTGTCACCCCAGACTCTGGTAGGCCGGGTCGTCCGTGTCCAACCTGTCCTACACCAGTGTATTATTATTATTATTATTATTATAATTATTATTATTATTATTATTAGTAGTAGTAGTAGTAGTAGTAGTATAATTATGGCCAACTCATTTCCAACGCGCGCTTGTGGAATAATTGTCCAATGTACGTTATGTCGTTTGCATAATACGTTAGCACGTTGTCTCAGCAGCGGAGTACTTAATGAGGGAGGAGACGGTACATAGTGTTAAAAATGTCTGTAATACTCAGGAAAATAATACCTAACTAATGACAAATGTTTTGTTTTGTTTAGAACTATTGCTAATTATCTGATGTGGAGAGTCGTCAAGTCAAAGTTCCTACAGCTCAGCAGTGATTTTATTGAAATATTTAAATCTTATTATCTACAAGCATTTAACTACTGGCGTGACTCGGACCAGCACCAGCTCTGTTTAATGACAACTTCGCTTAAGTTTGGAATACCGCTTTCAAAAGTTTTTCTTGATCAAAAGTTTTATGGAGACAGCAAGAAATTGGTAAGAAAAAAATTAAAAAGTGTAAGTTCCTTAAGGTGTCTCAAAAGAGTTTTCTCTCGATAATACCTGACACATTCAATCAGATTTTTTCCAGCCTTCCCTTCAACAGATCAATACGAAAATTACGTTTGTTATTGCTGCGCGTTTGTCCGATTTTGAATGTACTCGTCCGCCGATTACGCCCTCAAATGTTCTTCACTCGGTCCAGTTACTATTCGGGAGAAATTTATTGGGTATATGTAACTCTTAGCTTTAATAATTTAATATTTTTTTTGTATTTATAGAATAAGTATTTTTAAGTATCTTAGTATTTTAATAAACATTTTTCAAGTATTCGAGTGGTCGTTAATTAGCATTTCAAATTAGTTACACGGCTTCATAAGGCCTCGCAAGTTTAATTTGTTATCGTGTACTAAAGGTATTGTATTGTTATTTGTCATGTAATTTTTATTATTAGCATATTCATCATACTGTTATTAAGTGAAAGTATGATTTGAAACGTTCTATGCGATGTACAGCTGTCCTCGTGAGCAATTCTGTCTGGCGCGCAATTCAAGTTTCGCCGATTTTTAGTTTTTTGGTTATCGTTGCCATAGAAATATCGATTTCCTGCAGTCTCCTACCTACGTCCAAGAACTGATAACTAGAACACTCCGCTCATCATCCACACTTCGTCTTAACCCTGTTAACTTTAACCTTAAGACCTATGGATCCAGAGCATTTTCTGCCTCAGCTCCAGAACTTTGGGACAAATTACCCAATGATATACATTTATGCGCTAAGTCTTTTTAAACGTAAACTAAAGATTATCTTCTTCAAAATCATTATTTTGGCTAGAAATGATTTTTAATTTATTTATTTTATCATTGTCTTCTATATTTATATATTGTAGAACTTTCTTTTTAGCTCTTTTGCTTTTGCAAAGTGCTTAGAACAGATCTGGATAGGTGCTACTGGTAATTCGCTCTTCCACTTCAAAGTGACAAGATACTTTCATCTTAGTGCCCTAGGACCATTTTCTTGTCATATTGTAATGTGCTTGATCACAATTTTAACAAAAATTCTGAAAACGCATCTTCATAGTGCCCCTTTCGGTTAAATAAATCATAAGTTAATTTTTTGCATTTTTACATTGATCCTTATAGGCAATGGACATCATTGAAGATATTCGAGCAGCCTTTACCTCTAACATTGAAGAGGTGAAATGGATGGACGAGGAGACTCGAGAAGCAGCTAGAAGAAAGGTTTAAACGTGTCCAAACATTGTTTCCTAAAGTTCTGTCTAAGCCAATTTTGTTCTTCCTTATTCCCAGTTGTTCAATAATTACGGCTGCATTGTCCCAAGTGGAATTAAGAACTGTCAGGAGAAATTCCCTGAAATATTTGCTGATTGGTTTAATAAGTTTCAAAATATATATCACTTTACTAGGGATAATAAATCTCCGTCCTATCTGATCCCAGACTGAGAATTCTTAGTGTAATGGTTATTTCGTACTTTTGCCACTTCTCTTTATACCTTACATATTCAATGTCTTACATCTCGTTCATAACTAATTTGAAAATAATCACCGTCATACTGTTAGTTTTGTTACCTGGTCTTATTTTAAATAATGAATTAATATACGGTTTGTGTGCAGGCGGAAGCTCTTATTGAAAACGTAGGATATCCTGATTATATCGTGGACATTGAATACCTGGCAAGAAAATATAAAGAGGTATGTTTAGATTCTAAAATCTACTTGCAAGCCTATTTTTTACATTTCGTTTTTGTTTCGTCTGGCTTTTGTTGTTCACTCAGCTTTTGACCGCTCTTTTGCGCTATGGCAGAATGTCTGTTGATATAACAGAGTACACTCACAGCTATACATTTTCTGTTTCTTCTTCTCGTTTTCAAATTAAAATGGCTGGTTTACGAAAAGCGCGTGAAGTTCCGAACACTTGGCTTCAAAGCAGTACTAAGATAAGATCCTTTTGAGTGTTTTCTGCAGCAACTTTCGATGACAACATGCTTTCAGAACGATAAATATCTATATTACTTTCTCCTCTACTTTCAGAACGAAAGTACTTTTTCCTTCTACTCGGGTGATACGCCTTTAGAACGAGGGAAAATATATTTCATTCTGTTTCAATGACGGAAGAGGGTTTCACAACGAGGGAAATACTGCTAGCTTTGATACATTTATGATATTGTCGTGGTTAGTGGGCTCGATTCTGGATCGAGCCATCCGGGACATTGTGTCGTGTTCTTGGGTAAGACACTTACGGCAGAAGAGATGCGTTTGAGTCAGTTTGGTTCGCAGGTTAGATTTGGAGCGGCCAACAACGTTAAATTCGGCAGGGTCCGTCGCACTATGGGACGGTGGAGCGACAGCTGATTCATACGGAGGTACTGTAATGATTGATATAACGGCGTTCGTGATTGGCTCAACCTTAATGGCGTGACCAGTCATGCATGAAGCTAACTAAGATTTTATCACGTGGAGCAATAGCGTTTATGATCCGCGGACGCTGAGAAACTCGACTGAGATAGTTGAGGAAAAAAATACTAATATGAGCAAGTGGTCTGTGATAAGTTTATCAAATAAAAGAAACAAACGAGCTGCTCTGATAACTGACCGGTTATAAAAACAAAAACTTCTAAGCTATATCTTGCGCTAATTAGTTATCGAAATAAACAACAGAATTTACCTTTTCTTGTCTGGACACAGACTAGGACTGTCCATCGCCGACATCAAGAAAACAGAAAACACAAAAATAACCTAATAAAAACTTATTTACGGTTTTGCAACGGTGAAAACAGAAGAAATTGTTGCATTCGTTATTATCCCCCCCCCCTTTAATTTGCAACTATTCGCCACTATTTGCAACTATCCGCTTCTATTCTCCACACTTCGCCACTATTCGCTATTCGCTATTTTCGACTATTCGATACTCGCTATTCGGGTTTTCCAGACACACCTTTGACTGTTAAGGACACACAGAACCTCATCGCATATGCGCATTTGAACATTTTATTAAATTTGCGCCTTATAAATGTTATTATTATTATTATTATTATTATTATTATTATTATTATTATTATTATTATTATCAGAAGCATTAAAAGACGTGGATTCTTACAAGGCCATTGTCGTCACAAAAGTAGATGATTGCTAATTCAAGATGCTCTCTTTGAGGTGTGGCATTTGGAAAAACCTCAATGCGGGAATCGAAAGTATTGAGGTTACAGAAGTGCCTTGACATATTGCATTGTTGTTTCGCATAAGGACCATCCACTACGTTTGTAAGCTTAACACTACCCGGCAGGTTGTGCTTCATTGAAAGCCCGTTGCAAGTTGTTATTCTAAACAGGAAGAAGGATGAAAATTTTCGGCTGAAACTTCTTTTCAAATTGCAATAAACGTATTTCATTTTGGCGCAATCTGCGTCAGACGCATCTAACCGTTTCATGAAACCTAGTCCACATTTTGACCTGATCCTCATTTTCCTCATGTTGTGTTGATTTCAGTGATGAATAGTTACGTTCAGTACTGATCTTGAATTCGTTTTTTCCATTTTTCACGATCGTTTTAAGGTAAAGATAGATGCAAAAACATATTTTGACAATGATATCTCGGTATCAAAGAGCATGAATCTCGACAAGCTTGCAAAAGCTGGGACCGTTGTGGACAGGAATGAGTAAGCAATTCTGTTTTAACTTAAATAAATCTATAAATTTTTATGCAGATGTTTATTATGGTTATAATTTATCATTAAATATAGTCGTGACGAATGATAATTTGAGGTTCATACGATTGCCCTTCTATCGTATGACTGAGGTTACGAACACGACTAATTTATTTGCTTGTTCTCAGCCAATCACAATTAAGTAAATATGACAGTAATATCATAACAAATTCCCTTTACTTTCTGGTCAGCATACTGAAGAGACCAAGTACCTGGGACTAATCCCTGCGACAAAGTCTCTTGTGGAGTTTACATGATTCGATTAATTTTAGGAACTAGTTCCTTGTAGTTTTGTTACACAGGAACATACTGGGTCGTAATTCGGGACTTGTCCAATCAATCCAAACCAGTTTGATTTGGTGAGACAAGTTGCGGGGACCAAAATTTGGTCCTTGCAATTAGTGTTTTTTTTTTCACAAAAATGGCTAGCCGAGCATTAGTCTCGCTTAAATGAAACTCTTGAAATTTACCCACAGACACATCCTGTATCTGTAGTAAGTGTTTAGCACTGAGAAACGTACTTCACTGTGAAGGACTGAGGGCAAATTTAGTATCAATTGTTAATTTCCAATATACTACAAATTAGTACGGTCATGTAAGTAATTTTCTCAATCATATCATAAACGAGTAATCGTACGAAGGCTCCAGCAATTAAGTGGCAGTCTCTCTAAAAGCGGTCCACTGCATTTCGGGTCGGAAAAAAGTTTTCCCTCAAACTTTTCTCAGTTAACTATCTTGGGTCATAAGTAAATGCAAAGACTTAAGTTTTTGCAAATACGTCAAAATAATTTTTTTAGAGCTCAAA
>OMLO01004629.1_pt1 | contig 11510 bp, 7 predicted proteins | sample 1674811 | NCBI WGS metagenome assembly OMLO01 (sample SAMN06265003, study PRJEB25207) | coral metagenome | isolation source: Coral host | place: Mexico:La Bocana,Puerto Morelos, Mexico | collected 2008-11-13 | reverse complement strand
AAACTTTGGAAATGCGTATTTGGCAAGGTAAATTTTAATACTAAACAAAAACAAATTTCACTTCATAGGCACTTTAAGACTGTCAACTTTATGTAAAAGCTAACAATACAGCTTGGTCCTTACTTACTCAATTCCTCCATGTTTTACCTAGTATACAGTATACTTCATTAATTCATTATCTAACTGGTTGTGGATATACACTGTACTAACTTAATTTTACCATACAAATGTACCTCTCTTAGATATGCTGTGGTGTCTCTTTCCTGATTGTTAGTTATTAAATATTGTTTTTGAAGACCATATTTTTTTCTGTGTCAGGAAATTCATTTATCAAGTTTATCAAAATGTTGGCTCAAATTCTTCGAGACATGTATGTAGATCCAGACCTTCTGGCTGAGCTACCAGAAGAACAGAAGCAGATTCTTTTTGTGAAGATGCGAGAGGAGCAAGTGCGCCGATGGCGTGTGAGGGAAGATGAACTAGAAAAGAAAGAAGCAGAGAATCCAACAAAACCACGTCCAAAAAAACGTCAGTATACACGTACTTAACAACTGCATTTATTAAATGCAGTAACAACTTTACAGTATGATGAAAGGTGTCACTAGAAAATAGCCCAAACACTATTAATTTTTGTAATAAAAAATATAAGTAATGTAATTAATTTCAGACACTTAAACCTAGATTGTAACTTCATGGTGTCCTATAATTATAGAATTCTGTATTCCACATAAACCTATTATCACTATCAGATCCTATGCAAGATTTCACTCATGGATAACTCTCATTCCAATGAGTCCAGTGACCATTACACTAACAGACATCTTATTCAGGGTTGTAGCTGGTGTCCCAGGTAAAGGTTTTTATGGAACCAGTCAACATTTTTCTTGTGAGAGACCTCTGGAATAAAAGTTTTGTCCCCAATCTTTTGCAATGCCCTGAGTACTAGACTACCAAGCTTCATGTTTACAACATGAATACAGAAACAGAACACGCTAAACAAGTGCTCCAAACAATATTCTATTTCAATTACTTTACTCATTATAGTGGCACTGATACTCAAGGTAGTCAGGAATGTATTTCAAACTTTTCATTTAGACAGTTTGATGTGGTTTCGATATCAAATGATTGTATGTGCATAACCAAAAAACTGTTCATTGTCCTTTATTGAATGATCACCCAACAAGATCCTGCCAGTGATCATCTCTTTTTTATGCAGTGAATTTCCCTGGCAAAACATTTTATTAATTATCAATTTTATTTTTTACAGCAACTGTAAAAACTGTAAGTTATCTAATTGCTGCTGATGGAAATCCATGGGTTTGGGTTTTGGGAGAAGATGAAGAAGACAAACTAGACTTTTATGAAGTGTTGAAGAGTAAGTCTGTGTCTAAAATTAACTTTTTTTCTAAGGGAGACAACTGGTGACTAACCTACGACCTATTTGGTCGCCTAAGACAAGTGTTAGTCACACCACGGTCACGACTTAACCGCTCAATTTGCTGCAAACAAAAGAAAACAATCCCTCTGAAAACCAGGGTACAAATTACCTTAATTTATAATAAAACACAAAATCTAACCTTTCAACAAAACGTTTTCATTTAATGCAATTCACATACATGTACAGCTGGTACCCTGGAATTTCAAATGCTGAGGGGATAAAATGTTAGTCGCTTGTTGGTGACCAGTGTCAAAATTCTGGTCAGTAACACTACATTTTTGGTCATTTTTGGTTAGAGGTGTCAGTCAGATTACTTAGTGCAAAACATTATTTCCTTTCTTAAAACAAAGAGAGATTCCGCTGCTTGCCATCTGTATTTTCTAAACAGCTCTCTGCTCACAAATCAAATTTAATCACAGCTTGTGCTAGGCTCGATTTCCACCACTCACAAGCATGGGCTCCTTTCCCGAACAGGGGCTGGTGATTGAGCCTATGCTTGTGCTTGCAAAAATAAACATGCTGCTCATCTGCTTGCAAAGACTATGCAATACCCCTTTTCTGTTATGTGTGTGAATTTCATTGTATTGCTCATAGCTGCATTACTAGGCAGTAAAATTTGTTTTGTAGACTGTTTGTTTTGTTTGTTTTTTTTTTGGTGTTTTTGTTTCATCTTTTAACTGAAGGAGGTCAGATTCCTGTTTAAATTGTCTTGGAGTATGGTGTGGTGAATTTTGTAGAGAACTGTGTCAGAGAAGAATCCATCTCCATACCATGCTATGTCAACTTAAACAAGTATTTCATTGTAAATGGTGTATATTGATAATGCTTTTGTAGAGAAGAAAGAATTAGAGGCTGAGGCAGAAGATGAAAGGAAAGCAAAAGAACTTGCTCATAAAGAGATTGAAGAGATGAAGAGAAAGGAACTTGAAAGATTGGAAGAAGAAAGGCAGTGGAAGGAAGAGCAGGAAAGGCTAGCAAGGGAGGCAGCAGCCAGAGAAGCTGAAAAGAAAAGACTTGAAGAGGTAAATATTGAATAACCCTGTTTGAAACATAAAAGGCTTTCAGCTTGATATTATGTTAAGCCAGATGTAAAAGATGGTTAAGGACCGTTAAGCAAAGAATATAATAAGTGCCATTTTATATTTTTGGAAAAATACAAGTAGAGCAACGCCAACCTATACCTCTATCTGCTCATAGCATATTAAGGCTTTGCACTTAGATTTGACCAGACTTGCTGCTAGAGCTGTGACAGTAATAACCTGTGTTACAGCTGCCCTATCTTTCCGGTGAGGGTGGCTAGCACACTCGCCCATGACTTCCACCCAGCTGTGTGCCTTTCATCCTCAATCATTCTCTCCCATATTGTTTTGGGCAAGATCGTCTTATTCTCCCCTCTACTCCACTCCTCCAATACTGTAACACAGTGCTTATATCTGTCTTTCCTCATTACATGAATGTGTCCAGTGCCATTTTGGACCTGTGATCCCATCACTTGGAGTAGAGAATTACAGCATATGGAAAAAGAATATATTTTTTGGTACTTGAGAATTAGCTCAAGAAGAATGAACAGTGTTTGTTCTTCTTTTTCCTTTTTCTCCTTATCATTTTGAAAATTATCAATTGTAGCCATACAGTGTATCTTCAGTAGTACTCTGTTTTGTACAGCTGTTCGCACGAAACATCAACATACAGCTATACTTTCCAACTAGAGCGAAGGTAATGTTACATTTAAATTACAGGAGGCAAGGATTGCTGCACAAAAAGCAGAAGAGTTGAGGAAAGAGGAAGAAAGAAAACGACAAGAGGAGGAGAGAAAGAAACGAGAAGAAGAGCAACGTAGAAAGCAAGAGGAAAGACGGAAAGAACAGGAAGAGAGACAACGACGGGAGGAACAAGAAAGAAGAAAGGAGGCAGAGCTGAGAGAGAAACGAAAGGCAATTGAGGAGAAACGAAAAGCTGACGAAGAAAAGCGAAGGTTAGAATTAGAGAAAAGAAGGGAAGAGGAAGAACGTGCTAGAAAGAAAGCTGAAGAGGCTCAGAGAAAAGCCGAGGAGGAGAGAAAAGCAAGAGAGAAGGCCTTAGAGGAGACACGAAGAAAAAAACTTGAACAGGTGACCACATGTTCTGTTTGTTTGTTTTCTTTTTTTATAAGGGAGTTTTACATAACAGTCCTATTTCTTGCAACTTCTATGACTTGGGTAAATTGGGTATCGATTTTAGCCATTTTGCCGCCATTTTGGTCATAAATAGGGTATCGATTTTTGCACTCTATTCTTCAATTCTTTTTTTTTTTAGAAGAAGCTACTTTTTCATTACGCCCTCCTTCTCTCATCCGCGCTTTGCCTTCCTCTACACCGTTTAAAGCCTGCTACTCAGGCCCTTCCCCTAATGATCTAAGAGTCAGGTCACAAATAGGAGATCAAATATTTGGTCAGGTCATAGATAGGGTAGGGAAAATCGCAGATTTTGGTCATAAATAGTGTAAGGGTTTTGGGAAGCGGGCCGCACACCCCTACCCAGTTTTTCTGGGAGTACCCCCCCCCCCTCGAGAAACAGACTTTTATATTTTATCTACAACAACAGAAAGTTGTCTTTTACTTAATAGTAAAATATCGAGGTCTAACCTGCCGTTTTCTGTAATCACAGTCGTGGCTATAAGAGGTTTCCTTTGTGTTACGATTTTTCAACTACCAGTGGTCTAAGAAGGGAATTGGCTTTTACAGTTCAACCCCTATTAAACGGCCACCCTTGGGAAAATGCCTGGTGGTTACTTAAAGCTCTCATCGGGACTTTGATTACTGGCCGCCTAATACGGGTGGCCGTTAAATAGGTGGCCGCTTAATATAGATTTGACTGCGGTTAAAACGTGTATTTATAGGAAGCCCTTGAAAAAGCTCGCCAACTGGAAGAAGAGAAGCGAAGAGTGGAAGAACAGCAAAAAGAAGCAGAGAGGAAGCAAAGAGAAGTGATAGCTCGTATTCAGCAGATAAAAGCAGAAAAAGAGCGTAGAGAAAAAGAATTACTGGAAAGTGAAACTAAACGAGCACAGGAGATTTACGTTAGCTTGAGAAAGGTACGGGAAGCACTTAAACGGAAAGAAGAAGACGAAATGAAAAAAGAGGATGCAGCCTGGAGAGAACAGGAACTGAAAGCTCACGAGGAGGAAAAACGAAGGAGGAGCTCTGTCAGTGTAGCGCGGAGAGAGGTCATGAGAGAACGAGAAGAAGCTAAGAGGTTAAGCATGGTAGAGGGTCCAAGGAGATCATTCAGTGTTAAACCACAGAGGCCGCCTCCACCTGTGCCTGGCAGGTTAGTAGAAACTAGTAAAGGAAGCGAGGTGTTCTTGCATGTCGCTAAGCTATCATACTTTCTCTATTGTTATTGCTTTCTTCAGGATTCAAAACCTGTACACCATCTTACAGACAAAATATTCTGAAAAAGACTCTTTTCCCCTTCCTTTGTGTATTCCAAAGCGGTGTCAGCGAGTTTATGCTTCAATGTTTTCCTCTCTGTACATCATTTAATATGCGCTCATTCAGTGAGTTTATGTGTTACTGTACCGTATTAAACCAGCAGACCAGGAGATAACAAACCGGGGCCTCCTCCCAGACCCCCACCTCCCACCAACAGAATCTCAATTCCCCCGGCAGTCCCAGCAGCCACAGCGGCCCCACTAAGACCGAAGAGGAGTTTGAAACCAAAGAACAGAAGAAACGTGATCGAGTGGTTTCAACAGGAAGAGCTTGTTAAGAGAATCTGCTACGATGGTGATAAGATACTACCTTATTTTCATGGTGAGCACAGAAAACTAAAACAAGGGCACTTAATATATACATGAAGTACTTTGCAGCGCTTTCCAGTAACTGATAATCTGGTCCTAAAACATTAATCAGGAAGCCTGAAAAAAAAATTCGGGCTTGAACGGGATTCGGGTCATATTGTTAGTTCGTGATATATCCGTAGAAGGTGAAGAATGCAAATGAATATATGAAAGATTATATATTTGAAATATGTAAAAGAACCTTCGATATATTCGTTTGCATTCTTCACAATCAACGGGTATATTACAAACTCACAATGCACCGGCATCGCAGAGGTCATGAGTTCAAACACCGTGAAGGTCTGAATTTTTTTCAGGCTTTAATTTCAATGTTGCTTAAGATGATCATCTATACCTTTATAGCTGAGTTTGTTGTTGGTTCTTGTTATTATACCGATGGTTTTTCTCTGCCGGGGTAGTGCGGTTTTCTACCCTGTACAAAAACCAGTATTTCCGAATACTAGATCGTCCTGGATGGTGGACCCGCTTCAAAACCAGCTAGTACTGATGTGACTTCGCCTTACCGTAATTAATTAATAATTTGTTTTAATTCATTTTTCATTTGGTATCTACACGAAATTCTGTTTCAGGAATTGTCTCTCGGCAAGATGCTGAGAACTTACTCGTCAACAAGCCTCCAGGTTCGTTTTTGGTCCGTGTCAGTGAAAGAGTCTGGGGATACACTATCACTTACCGCGCCCCTGAGCGCTGCAAGCATTATCTTGTAGATACCAGCGAGAACACTTACCAGTTTTTTGGCCACAATCAGATCGCACACGAAACTCTGAAAGACTTAGTGGAATTTCATAAAATTAGGCCTATCACTGGAGTCGGTCAAGAACTATTAAAACTTCCTTGTGGTCAAGATAGAGAGCCACCGGATTACCAAGAGCTTTTAACGTCTCTAGAAAATCCCGAGTCTTTGACGACAAAACTTTAATGATCACTAGTTCCGAAGATATATGTGAAACATGACTGTAGGGAGACCTCTTACAACAGTATAATGTCTGTGTTAAAGATAAAACAGCGCTGAACGACCGACCAGTGGTGGTTTTGTTCAATTCTGTCTGCACTGGGTTGCCCTCCGGCATGTCTTGGATTTCGTCCCTCTGGACACAGCTCAGCTCATTACTGCGTGAAGTTTATTCCGTTCAGTTTACAGTACATGAACGTATTGCTTCTGCGTAGCGAGGCTATATCGTTTTCTTGTGTTCCGTTGTAGTTAAAACTTAGAGAAGTAAAGAAAACAAGAAAATACTTGCGTTTTGGTAGCAGTAGTTTCTTTCTTTCCTCTCACAACGCACTTTCCTAAGTTTGTTGTGAGCTTGGAATTCAATCTCGAACGATATTTCGACCTTACTTCCATTTGGTCGGTCATTCATATTTGAATTGTGACTTGGTAAGCTACTGTTAAGAAACTAGTGTTTTTGTATCTTCCGCGATAGAGTTGTATCCAACAAACACTTCAAGTGCACTGTAATCCTTATTACAATTGTCGGCCGGAGTTTTGGAAAGGAAAAAAATTACTATATAATATAGCCAGATTATCCTATTGATAAATTGAAATGAAGACAAAAAATAATAAATTTCTCATATTTTTGCTCGCATGAAGCACAAATTATCTTTAAGAATTTTAGGATGATAATTCCAGCATGAACCGGAATAAAACAAAATTGCCAGTAACGTAGTTTTAGAAGAATATGATGTGCGTGGCAAATCAATACCGGACACTGGCCTTGTTGAATACTGATTGAGAGTTAAATTACATGAATTTCTCGATTCTCCTTACCTTATGCTTCACAATGTATCGATATCATAAGAGAAATTAGCTTTTGATTAGTGTTTGGGATTTAAAAATAAATGAAACATTTTGTCAGTGGTAAGTTGTTCATTTCTTCCGCAGCGGTGAAGGGGGTGGTGCTGTTTGGACTAAGGGTGGAAGTAAACTGCTTGTCAGGTCTCCCTCCCGATCGTAGGGTCAGACGATCACTTGTTTGGGCATTTTTCTAGTTAACCACAAAAAATAAAAGCTTTGTTTGCTTATTGTTCACTTTCTGTAATCGGCTGCGGTATCACCAATAATCGAGCAACGATTGGCCAAAACAGGCAACTAACAAATCAAACTTGGAAAATCAACACGACGGTCAATTCCATGTTAGGATTCGTTTGTGTCGCACCTTTTCCTCCTTGCAGCTTCTTACGATAGCGTTCAAAAGAATGGGCGCCAACGGCAGCGAGAACGTCGCCAAACAAAAGTTTTAATGAACAGAACAATGGCCGTGCACGTGCGTCATGCATCTTTTTACATTTCGTAGCCTTCCTCTGCAAAACAACACCGGGAAAAAACACGACCGGCTAATTTTTCGAAATGTTCGCTGGCGTTGCATTTTTAGTTTTAATAGGGTTTTAAACCGCTCACGTTGCTGAACAGTTCTTAGTAGATAATTGCCAAATTTAAACATAAGTCCATTTTTTTCCAGCCGTCGCTCTTGACGTCGCCCTCGCCATTGCTTACTGCTACCTCATGGTGACGCCAACTGGTGGTTTTCCACTTTATTAATCATTTGTACTTTTTATTTGGAACTTACGCACAGTTTTAAATTAACTCTGAAGGATCACTTATAGAACTTAAGACACTAGACACAGTTTTTAATGTCATTGCTTCTAAATCCACCCGCCATGCACGTGCAACGCTGAGACAATAAACATAACTTTTAAACGATTTCTCGGAATCAACAAAACATTTCAAAACGCTTCTTTAACGACGTTTGCTGATTGGTAAATATCAGTTCTGACATTAGAAATGTAAACAAACATAACCTTGGTGTCTATCTCCGTAACATCAACAAAAAATGTTTACATGATGAGCTTGTTCAGCTCCTGCAATACGTTTCTGAAAGAATGGACACGAAGCACGAATATTATATATTCAGTCCAGTTTCGTGTACCATTGTATCCATTCACTACAAGGTTTAAAAATCTGTACCCTGAGTGAAAGTGAAGTATAGCTCACGTCCAGTGGAGATTATCCCGCAAGCTGCCATTAACACTCCAAAACATACGATGAAAACATTTAGAATAATCTCCTGCCATTTTAACTCCCAGAAGAAGATTTTGAGATAGAAAACGCAGGGGAAAATTAGCGCGATAGCAGTACCTGTACCGCTCCCGATGAATGCAGCAAAAAGAGTAAAGTGAGGAACAAGGACTGCCATCAGAATGGTCAGGGATGTGAGCATCAAACGCAATAGCACCACACATGGAACACTAGGACGGCCTCCATCCTGACTGAGAAACCTGGCAGTTAAATACCGCGGGACTGACTTCTCTATCATATCGAACACGGCGAACATGGGAAGCGAATAGCCCATGAAGGACAGGACGGTTACTACGATGTTAACGGTGATCCGGTAAGGTCCCAGTGGAAGGTTGTTGGACACCATGTCACTGACGCTGTCTGTAAAAGTCAAGTAACCGAAAGCTCCCACCCCAATCTTTAGCACGGTCATGGCGATGTAAGCAAAGTTTATGACGGTTTTAAACTTCTCAGGATGCCGCATGTTGCCCTCAAGTACCGTTAGGTAGATTTGGGAGGAGTTGCTAGCCAGCACGACTCCGAGTGCCAAGGGAAACCGGAGGGGATCAAATACCAGCAAATCTTCTGCCTTCCAGGAAGCGCTTTGGCCCAAGCAATAGGAAACTATTATGGCAAAGTTTGCCAGCGCGAAAAAGATCGTAAGCATACTGATTTTGGAGAGTAATTTCACCGAGTTCAGAAAAACGTTTGGTATCATGGCCAGGCCGAAAATTAGGATCCAAACTTGTTTTCCGACAGGAAGATAAGGAAGAGTGTAGTAAATAGCCTCACCACAGGCGATTGGATTGACGGTAGCAACAAATATCAACTCGAAAAACTTTGTTGCATCCACCATGTGTCGACCGTACTTGGGCCAGAATGCGTCTCCGATATCTGCATATGTGTGGCGAACACGTGAACGGCCTTTTCCAGGAATTTCTTCATAAAGGCAGTCTATTAAGATCTTGGAGGTATAGTTAGAGAGCACAGCTATGGCTATGATGCCGAGAACGAGCCAGTAACCTCCAAACAGCGTCACCAGAGGCATGGACAAGATTGCGAGTCCTTGCACGGAATTACACGCGTTCCAAAACGTGTCCATGGTTGAGATTGTTTTCATCTTCTTTATCGTCTCGTCAAGACTGTTTTCGTGACGTTCGCTGTCTGGGTCCAAACTGTCATCGAGTATTTTGTATCCTTCTCTTAACGGCATACTTCACGACAGAATCTAACGAATGCTCAGCTAAGCTGGTGTGAAAACGTGCTCCTGTTTGGAAGGTGAGAAGATAATGACGTACAAGTGTGCGGGCAACAAAACTAAATATGTTAAAATATTTCAACTGACGCACGCAGGAATGCATTGACCTTCGTTAGGTGCTATTGTAGTTTTACTTTATCTTTAAATTCAGACCCCGCCCTCACCATGCCGAAGAAATTTGAAAACGCAGCTTCATGTCTGCGTATAGGCGTACCTCTAGGCTCTTCAAACCAGAGGAATTTCCAAACGCCGGGCTTGCGTTTTGGTATGGATGAAAAAAATTTTCGAAAACGGAGCTTGTCAAAAACGATGGCGTCATGTGATTTCTCAGCCCGAGGTTTCCTCGAACACAAATGCAAAATGGCCGGTTTGTTGACAGAAAACATTTAATGCGTTTTCAGAAAGAAAACGCTGTTTCAAATTTCTTCAGCGTGGTGTGAGCAGGGCCTCGGTCAGTAAAAACGTGTTGATGATTAATGTTATTTTCTACAAATTTTTGGGCCAAAGAACACTCCAATGATAATAGAGATGACTTTAAGATGGTACGGCTAGGCTGTAGTACGGAGGCAGATAGTGAAGATCCAGTGACGTCATGAAGCCCGTAATCAGTACTGCTTTCCCTCCGTAGCCTTGCTTTCTACTACTTTCTAAGGGCCTGGTTTCACGTACTCTTCATTACCTGAGTATAAGTCTGATGTTTTCTTCCCATTTCAACGCTTTTTATTTCACTGGTTGAGCAGGCGAGTGTGAAAATTTCAATTCAATTGTAAGATGATTGTTTCTTTGTTATTTGTACAGAAAATTTGAATTTCTACGCTGAGATGATCACTTCAGTCATATTAGTATCGGGCCGAAAAGCCGTAGATTAGAAAGCTTCGTATGTACTATGCTCTTGTATCAAAAACCTGTCTCACCCGTGCCGAGATCGAGCTTTTCATCAGTGTTTATATTTTGTTTTGTGGTTGAAATTACAGCGGCGGTTCTATCAAGTTCCAAAGGCAAATCTGAGTATGACGGATATACACAGGGGAAGTAAATGATCGTCATTAATCAAGCCTATTTCGTATGAAAGTAGAATAAAGTCTCTTGAATCCTTTAACGAAGTCATTTTTATAAAGACACGTAGAGGTTGTACATGCCGTTGCCGTGCAACAAAATCTTAATCATTTTAGTTTGGCGGGTAAAACACCGTTGTCAGCTTAGTCCCTCGCGACCAAAGTAACCGTAGCAGTACGTCGCCGTAGTGTTTCGTAAAGTCCATATAAAGCAAACCACGACGGCAAAGGCAACAGAAACGTCACCAAGCAAAAGGTTTACTGACGAGCATTTCTTTTCCGTCGTTTACACAACGCACAACAACGTGAAATGACTAAGTTCTGGGTATTTTTCGTATTTATCTATTCTAAATTGAACGCTGGCGTTACGCATTTAGGTCGTTCTGAGACCAATAGGCAAATTGAACAGATCTAGACAATTGCGAAGTTTGTAGATAACGGTATAAAATAATTCAGGTTTTACTAAGCGTTGTTATCGGGGTCGCCGTCGTAATTGCTTAGACTCTCTTATCTTTCTGCCTTCTTTGCAACAAAAAACGGCACGCTCTCGTCCTTGACCTGGAGAGAAATACACTGAATTTTTGAAAGAATTACTCATAGGGAAGTTATAACCAAAAAGTCACTCCCTTATTTGTTATCTACTCGGAAACCGAGTTTACTATTTCCCGCCCTTCGCCACAAGTCCTTCTCGACCTGTATCGCGATGAGTCACTGTCAGGCTAGTATTAACATATTACAATTAACAATTATTCGCCTCAGGCTCAGTGAATCTCGGTGAATATTCCTCGAGACGTAGTCGAGGGGAATATTCGCCGAGATTCACTGAGCCTGAGGCGAATAATTGTTTTAGTCTAATTTTCAGA
>OMLO01004627.1_pt1 | contig 11511 bp, 5 predicted proteins | sample 1674811 | NCBI WGS metagenome assembly OMLO01 (sample SAMN06265003, study PRJEB25207) | coral metagenome | isolation source: Coral host | place: Mexico:La Bocana,Puerto Morelos, Mexico | collected 2008-11-13 | reverse complement strand
TGACCAGTCAAAAAAAAGAAAATACTTCAAGGACTGATCACACAATTTGTAAAAGGTTTATTAAAGGAAAACTTCTGAAATGTCTCTTAAGACAATGACCGCAAAACTTGAAACTGTTGATTGAGCAGAGTTTGTGTTACTGAAAGGTGCAGCAAATAATCTTAACAAGAAGGACCTTTGGCATTCAATTTGTCATAGAGTCGTTTTCAATTGAGTGTTGTAAAATCAAATCCAAAACCAGTTACCAGCCAATAATAATATTAGACTTCTCAGCCAAGCTCAAAGCTAAGCTTAACTAAAACCAAAGTAATTGCATAATTACTTTTGACACTCAATTGAATGAGTTCAAGATTTTAATTACCTCTCTGGTTTCGATGGTCACAAAAAACGTTGGGCATGTTTCACCAAGTTGTACATTTTGCCACTCAACTTCATAACATTCTATCTTCTGCTGGATTCGAGCTTTCACTATTCTAAAATAATGAAACCACAAATGGGTGAAAAAATACTCAAGTTTCATGCATGCTGTCTCATTTCCCCAAATACTAAAACAGTCACATCCTGAGAGAAGTAGTTTCAGGAAGGAACACAAATTAGGCTGTCCCACAAGACTCACAGTGAAGTGGCAATTTTGTGCTGGCTTTTTTCCTTTCACAATGTCCAGGTAAAATTTTCTATCAATACCAGTACCTTTCTGGCTGAACAAGTGTCAATGTGGAATGCAGAAGTGATGATGTCATTTGCCAGTACGTGATCAGCAGCAGAACCTAGGAAAGAGATTCAGCGACAACTCATTAAAGGAAATTTTTTTACAAAAGAGTCCATAAACATTTTGCCAAGAGCTAATAAAATGAATCGATCGAGACTATCCATTGACACTCAACTGTAGGTGCCTCTGGTACACACGATCCAAGTTTTAAGAGTAATTTTCAGAAGTGTAGCTGCATATTAGGTGAAAGAGAACATTAAACCATTAAACATGTTGCATTGATTTGTATTATTAATATGTTAGCAATGTAGAAGGCTATATTTTATTGTTACTAACAGTAGTGTATTGGGCTTTGCAAAAGAATTTGCTTAGTTTGGGGGGATGGCTATTTGAAAAGCAGCCTTTACTGAATATTCAACAGTGGTTAATATACGATTTCATTGCATTACCTTATCTCTGGTGTATTCCTCTGGCCATTCCAAATGCTTAAGACAGAATTCCTTAAAGAATAACAGAATAAATCACTTTTAGCATGTTGTGTATAAGTCTAGTTGTGGCTCCACTCTCCAAGACACAATGCTAACTAATGCTCTTCCAAGAGCGTAGCCTTGCATGACAGAGAGAGGTTCAGAGCTAGACTACTTAAAAAGACTTCTCTAAAAGCTCTTACTAATAGTAACATGGTTGGCAGTGGTTTGATCACAGGAGTAGTAAGAAGAAAAAAAAACCAGTGTTGATGTTCAAGGGCGCTTTTGGTGACTGAAATTAGAGTCAAAATGAGAGACAAGTTGTTTTTTGGTAGTCTAGTTTAAATAGTATCAGTTTGTTGAACATTACTTGTACGCATGCTAGCTCCTTCACAGAGTTACTTCCTTCCTTATTCTAAGCACACCCAAAATATGTTGCTAATTAACAAAAAAATGCTTGACAAGACTTGATTTTCACTGCATTTATCAGTCACCTGCAGTCCCGGTAGATCTGGATTGGAAATCTTGAGAGAAACACGCTGAGGAACTACTTTTGGAGTCAGATATTCCTGAATAACCTGGTGATCAACAATGTGTTACAAAAAAAAAATAAGTCAGTTTCCAAGCATGTCACTCAAACAGAAGAAACAGATATCAACAAACCAACAGTAGTAGTTCCTTGTGATAAGGGCACTTAATCTAGATAATGATAATATTTATTATTATCAAAATAATATAAGACACATTAAAAAAGATTTCAACTCTTGATGAATGAGTACAAGCCTGTTTTTGTTACGAAACAACAAATACAGTTTTTAATCCCCTTGCCCATGATAGGCAAAGGCACAAATGTCAAATCAAGATTGAAATTACATAAAGGGGAAATTTTGACTGGCTTTCAAATCATGCAATTCCAGGCAACAGCAAAGGCATTCACTAGCAGCCATGTCTTTCAAACAAAAAAGTGATTAGTAAATGTTATAACAGCATTTTTACTTAATTAAAGCCAAATTACAGATTTTTTGCTATTAATAATTATAATTACTATTTTACCTCAGGATGTGGAAAATTCTTGTCTTTTAGAGCTTTGCTGTTGAGCAAGAACAAAACCATTAAATACAAAGAAAACAATTATTTATTAGATTAGCAGGCTTTTTAGTTAATAAGATTTGAAAACTACAGTAGGTCCTATTGTAAACAGCCCAATTTGTCGTGTACTGTACAGCATAGTATACCGGGCAGGATTCCAGGCGTGGCTCTCACAATCACCCACATGTAACTGCCGTAATTTTGGTCTTTGCTTGTTACACTCTATGAAAACCAGTTTAAAATCTAATTATCGACCTTTTTGTGAGAACTGGACACAAGGCTGCGCAGAGGGTATTGTCTTTGCCAAATGCATATCATTTTTTACATAAACAGAGTACATGTACACTGTAGGCACACAAGACATGCTAATAAAGACATGTATTTAGCTGTCACCCTTTGTACACATTCTTAATCTATAATGTTTAATTACCATTTCACAGATTTCTCCACACTTGAAACATTCTCATCTAGTTCTGTTCCCTTTTTCCATTCATAAAACCTTGAATGTACAATAGAAAACATGATACTAAAATTTTAAAATGTGTCTAAATTTCATTCATTTCCATTCTGGGAGATTTACTCCCCCTGGATACTAGTGTCAGCAAAGGGTTACCTCCCTCTCCTCAGGCCCCCCCAGTAACCTTCAAAATCTTCAGCTCAACTTTAAATTGGGGATCGTATAAACTGTTAAGAGCTAACCACTAACTTTGAAAGTAATTGCCAGGTTTAAATTCTAACCTCACCTGTCTATTAAGTTGCCCTGATGAACATTTTTCATTAGTCTCATGGAAATTTCTTTCCCGATTCCTGGCACTCCTTGTGGAAGATAATCACAGCCAAGAAGAATTCCAAGTGCAACCAGCTTCTGCCTGTTGAGATCTGAAAAAAGGATGCGTGTGTGGTACCTTACTTAAAGTTGAAAAAACAAATAGGTAATTAAATATGCAAAAAAGCATAATTCTGCCAGGTGGAATTTCTTGTAAAGTTTGCATACAAACCAAGTGGCCTTTCAGGTTGGAGCATATCTGTAGCATGAAGCCACAAGGAATATTTCGACTCCACACCTGGATCCAACATTGCTGGTACTCATTTGTACACTTGGGTGGAGAGAGGCACTGTGAGAGTACATGTAAAGTGCCTCGTCCAATAACACAACAGGGCTGGAGTCTGGAGTCAAGCACTCTGTCAGTGTCTAGCCATGAGGCCACCACACAGAAGGAGGAGTTTAAGAGAGTTTGAGAGAAGTTGGAGAAAGTTTTAAACATTTCCTGAAGCCAGTGTTCTCAAGGAGGGGACTCGCATGTAACTTTAATAGAGCTGATCTTCCTATCATACTTCTGTCTTTTGGGGACATTGCTTCCCGTGTCCTATACCTTTGAATCCTCGATTCCACTTCTTTGTTAGCCGTTTCTGCTTGTTAGTGTTGTTTTATTGCAAACTGCTGTGCAGTTCTTGGCACTTTGGTAATCCCACTTTCTACTCTCTCTTCTCATACCTAGCATGTTTTTTTATGTTTTTGCCCTTTTGCCCTGCCTCCTTCCCCCACCCTCCACCTCTTATGCAGGTTCAAATGTGCTAGGTTCCACTCAGGAAGTTTAAATTTAAAATGTAGTCACATCAGAGGTATGTCCTGCTACCATTAAGAATTAACCCAGAAATAATAACATTTACCAGTATTATTAGATATGTACATGTATGCTATAATAGTTTTTGGTAACCCTCAAGGATGCTCTGCGGCTCATTTTTGGGGCTCCTTTCCAAATTTCTGATTCTAAACCTTGACACATTTAAAGGAGCACCCTATTGATAGGTGCACTTCTAAATGACAGTCAACCGTTTGCTCCCAACCACCTGAATCCTATCCCAGACAGAAAGCTCCATCTATATGCTGCCAGCAATTTGAGTCTATGACGTGAAAACTATGATGCCAGTTGGCTGCAATACATACTTAGCTCGGTCTCAATCTTCTCCATTTTGTAACACTCAACTGAAGCATCCTGTCACACAAGAAACAACCAAAATAAAGTTATTTTTTATCTGGAACATGTGATATTATGCTGGAGGTTACATGCAACAACAATGCCCCAGATTAAAAAAGGAACAACGAAAAAAAACTAGGTAGTAGCTATCATTTAAAGTTAACCCATTGCCACCTGGCACGTAATTTATCACTGGTAAAATAATGACATGATATCTATAATGTAGCACTGACAATGAAATTATTTGAAGGTATCTTACCTTTCCACTGATACAAAGATCTTTGTAGACAGTTCTAGCTCCATACAGGAACGCATCTCCATCATTAGTTATACAGCCATCCACAATCTGTAATTAATTTTCTAATTTAATGTAATTTAGGCGAGGTTGACTTGAGCCAATACTGGTAAGAAGCCATCTAGGACAGCCATGCTATGTGGAGTCTCATACAGGGCTCATGTGTTTTGCTTGCCAGCTGTGCAATAATGTTAAACATGTTCTGCAAAGACCCTTCTCTTACTCTTGCCACATCAGGAAACGTTTGATATCATCCTAAATCCCCTTCCTATATGGGAAGGCTCCACCCAAAAGTGGTACCTTTTACAGGCTTCCTGGTATATGAAAGCATAGGAATTACACAACTTGAAGTACATGAAAAAGAGGGAAATCTGTCATTTCAGTATAAAAAGGGCCCTTGACTAAAGTATTTCGTACAGATACATGTACCTTATGGCTGAAATGGCAATGACAAAAAAGGTAAGATGTTGGACCTCAGAGCAGAGCCTCCCCATATAAAACTTTATAGAGTATTTCCCTCCACCACCCATGCATCTACATCAAGACAATACATACTGCACAGTAAACTGGTATATTTCCACCATTCAACTTTGTCACCTGTCTGCTATTATGACTGATCATTATACACCAAAATTGATCACTCTACCTGGTGGAGATCAAGCCAGGCACAGAGTGCTTCCGCTTCTCCTGCACTCTCAATGCAAGGCACACCCAAGAGATTTAACAGAGTACAGCACTGAAAATGGCATAGAAGGTTGCATCAGTCAGACTAGTTTGGGTACCAGAGCATTATCATGCACAGTCTTCAGTTTTGGTCATTGACCTGTTTTAAAAGTTGCAATTCTGCCTTGATAAATATTAATACCTCTTACTAACTGAGTTCAAGGTCCATACTGTAAGTTACGGACCAAGTTTTTTCCTCTCTCCGCAAGGGTTATCAGCCTCAGCCTTTGGCTTCGGCTGATAACCCCTACCTCGACCTTGATTATTCTGGATATCACAAAAACCTCATCCAATAATTGTTTATAACTCTGGTATTTTGCTTGGTGACTAAAACAAACTTTTGAATTTAGCGGGCCAGAGTAGAGTATGGCCCGCTAAATTGACCAATCACAGCACGCATACTAACTGAGAGATATAATAATACTTCTTACCATTACATTAGTTTATTGTCCTGGTTTGGACTAGAGAGCTGACACTGGGGGAATTTTGAATGGACCGTCCTCGCCCGTGCCTTGCATATCCCACGGCGCGCGCTGACCCAGCCGCTTACCTTTTCCATACTATGGTGGCACTCAGCTGTTCGCATCGATTTTTCACAAGAAATAAACCTCAACATAAAGTTTCGATGTAAATCAAATATAAAGCAGAATGACATTACCTCCCTGACCCAGACCGCGAAGTGAGATCGACCAACTCGAGCTCCTGAACCAGCCTTTGCAGGATTCTTCCCCCTCCAGGTTGACTGCCCGCCATTTCTGGCCTGAACCCTCTTGGCGATTGCGTTCCATTTCAGTTCGGGTGGCTTACCATCCACGACAAATACCAGCTTCACTCCTAGCCGCGTCAAGTGAAGCAAACGAAAAAACAGGTTTCTAAGATGAGGTTTACTCACGTTCTGTTTGAGTCCTTTTGCGCATTGTGCCTCGCAAACCCATCCGCTTAAATCAACACAAAGTGTTTTGCTGCTAAGCGCAGAAAGGTTCTCCTTTCTCTTAACTGGCTCTAGAATACTCCATAGATGATTTACGCCCATCTGAGATCTTAACTATACTGCTGCAATAATTGAAGAGTGCGTTTAGTTTTTCGTTTTTTCACATTCAACCTCCCGCCATTTAACCGTTAATATACTAGAGTCCAGGCTTTTCACGTTTGATCACATGTCGACCGCTACCGCAAGACTTTTGAGCGTTGCGTGACAAATGGCCACAACAAGAAATTCCGTGAATTGAATTTTCTTGCGTGACGCAAAACAATTTCCCATGGCAAGTCAAAAAAAAATTAAAGTTTAGAGATATTAAGCAAACAGGCACAGGTAAAATTTTATCATCAGTTTCATTTCACAAATACTTTCAAGAGTTTCATATGAACTGGGCCGAGGGGGGGGGGGGGGTACTCCCTTATTTGGGCTATATAGGTATGTCCGGTCCCAAAGGTTATGGTTTTTCAGCCATTTTGGTCAAAAATAGGGTATCGATTTTTGCACTGTAGTCTTCAATATTGTAATATTATAATCTTGTCAGACCAAAAATGGAATATGCATCAGTAGTGTGGGATCCTTATCATCAATGTAATACTCAGAGAGGAGCTGCTTGGTTCTGTAATAATGACTACATGTATAGGCATACCTACAGTGTAACGGCAATGATTAAAGATTTGGAGTGGGATTCAATTGGCTTCTTGCCGCAAAAAAGCTCAGTTGTGCACCATGAACAAGGTACACGCAACATTATCCACGTGAACATGGATGTGTACCTAAAAGACCAACTAGGGAAACCCAGACATGTGGAACTTATGATTTTAAATACTTTATTGAATTTTCAAGGAATGACATTTATAAGTTTTCTTATTTCCCAAGAGCAATCATACGGAATAGTCTCCCCTCTTAGATAGTATCTGCTGAATCTTTAAACAGTTTCAAGAACCACCTGGGGAACAATTTGCAAGATTAGTTGCTTCATAGCATAATTTTTTTAACTTCATTTTAGTATTACCAAAATTTTGTATTAATATTTTCACTGTTGTTAGAGTTATCATAATTTTGTATTAATATTTTCACTGTTGTTAGAGTTATCATAATTTATTTAAATCAATTTAAATTAATTTTTATTACTGGGATATTTTTGTATATTTTATTATTTATAGTTGGCGTGATAACTTAGATGTAGATGTAGAACTGTTGCGAGGATGCTGTTTATTATATTTTGTTTAGCTTCTTTATGTTAGAAACAATGCAACTGAATTTTAGAAAAGACATAGGTGAATATGTTTCTATAACCTTGTCTCTTCTTGACTTGAAGTCTACTCTCTGGGTTTTTAAATATATATGATTTTGAGAAAACCAACACTAAATTATATCCAAGGAAAGTGATTTTACTATGACAATGACTTTGCTATGACTTGATGATTTTACTATGACAAGGTACAGAGGTTAACCTGCAACTGATATTGTTATGATAAGCTGGTTGACCTGTGTAATGTGTGGTTGACCTGTGTAATGTGTGAAAGTAGTACATTAAACTCTTGAAGTTGATAGCGTAGATGTGTATTTTCTAACACTCAGATATAGACTAGAAAATGCGACACCCTTTCAAGAGCTTCAATTTTACAATCTAAGAACTTTCTTGGTTAGAACATTTGCGGTGCCTTGTTTCAGTTTGGGATGCAAAAGTCCTTACAGAGAGTTGATAGTTAGCCAATGCGACAGTTTGTGACAGATGAATGATGAAAAAGGAAAGGGGAACCCAAAAAAAGTCAGAAACTGACTAAAATGCCATTCAGTGAGAAAGCTACTGGTGAATGTTCAATTTACTTTGAATTTTTTGAAATATTCTAATATTTTTGAAAAGAGGTGAAATAACACTTGAAACAGTGATTGAACAGTAGATGGGAGTTGGGTTTGTTTACAACAGAGGTTACCCAGGAAAGATATAATTATTTCAACTACTCTATTTTCCGTATTAATCTATATTAATCTACAACCATTCCACTCAAAAACTTGTTTAAGAACTAATATTCAGTTCTCAATTATTACTTATAATCCTTCACCGAGTATAAATGCATAATCCTGTTTACTTAGAAAAGAGTGTTTCTGAACATTGTTATCAACACTGAAAATTGCTCTACATCTTAATGATATTGAAAGGGTGCCTCAGTGGTAAAAAGCCTACTTGACACCTTTAAATACAACTCAATTGTCCTTCCAAATTACCTAGTATTACTTTATGAGACACAAGAAGAGTTTGACATTACATTAATAATGAAAGAGCCTTATTCTGTGCACCAGCATTTTTCATACAATTTTGGTCATGGCAGCTTGGATACGAAAAATATCATCAGCAAAAGCAATACAAAGAAAAGATCTATTTCAGTCTAGTCCAAGGCCATGTTCTCTTTGGCTCGCGTAAATGAGAAATGAGAAAGACCCTGAGTTTGGCCAATCATTTAAGTGACACACTATGTCACACAGTCATAACATCAGCAGATCGCAGTCTGCTTAAGACATGCTGGGAAAGACTAGATATCCCAAACATTTGTACTTGTTGATCAGTAACTAATCATCTATTCTCTACTAACAGAGTCAATACAGCGTGTCTCAGTTTTGGGTTGGCTGCAAGAAAAACTTACAAAGTTCTCTTGGTATACTGTTTGATGAAATCCCTAATGTAAAACCTTGCTCTAATCTCTTCAGCATCTGAATGACCTTGGCTTTGAACAACAAATAATGGCAACCCGCCCAGTAGAAACAGTGCCAGGCTTTGGACGATGGTGCTCACAGCTTGATATTCCATCAGGGACATGACAAATAAGAATATAACCACGAGGTAGCACCCCAGAGCAACAACCTTTAAGAACTTTGCCAACATGATGCGCTTGAAAGGCATAAGTTGATGTGAGGAGGAAAGGAAGATATTCAATGGAATGCTGGGGACACCGTAATCATCTACTGTCACAAGGAGGTTCACTGACTTGCTCCTTTGAAGGGAGGACACAGAGGCTGACCTCCTTTCCCCACTAATCGCCCCACTAAATGATTCTCTGATGCTTGCTTCTGTTTTAGCCTCTTCGTCCAATTTTTCACACTCTTTAAAGACAAGGGACTTCAAGTATGTGAACTGAGCGTAATATTTCTTTGTAGCTCTCAGCATGTACACGATTACCCATAGCCCGAGAACAATGTATGGTAGGTAAATATCAATGTAGAACAACAGGCCCATGGTTGTAAAACCAGCAACACTTCCAAGAAACATGACATTCACAGTCAAGGTGACCACTAGCATAATGTAAGAGGCCTCGACACACATGCAAAATACAATGAACAAGATGTACAGAATGGGAAAAGATGTTATCCTTACAAACGAAGGAATGGCCTGACAGCACTCTGATTCAAATTCAATTTTGAACAGCATCTTCCAGATACGAAAGGCCACATAAGTAACTGGGATGATATAGAGAAGAAAAGCGGTAGTTATGGTGACAGCCCATAATGGGAAAACCAAGAGCAACAAAACTGTCTCGCAAATCTTGGAGCAGACTTCCCATCTTTTTTCTGTCTCTTCCGACTCGGCATTGAAGCTTGAATCCATAGGTTCATCAAAGACGTTTATGCCGCAAAGCTTCTGTAATGGGTAGGTAACAACCAAGAACACAAACTTCCAAAACTGCCACATGAGTAGACAATTAAGATGAAAAACAATGTTCTCATAAATCAGTTGGAAGCCACGTTTGTCTGATGAACTGATGATCTCATCTGGTTTTTTAAAGCCAAGAAATGAACGCTCATCTCTCCTCCCTGACAGCCGTCTTGCCAAGTCTGACAAGGTTCTTGGGATTGCAATTGCAATGCAGATTAGTAGAATGCAAAAGCAATAGCCTGAACTCAATGCAAACTGACTGTTCTTCTCTAGCAAAGTGACAAAAGCATCTCCAACGCCAAGCAATTTTCCCGTTGAAATTCCTACTTCTGCTTGTTTCAAATAGGCATAAATAAAGCCTTGAAGAAGAGGGAGACAGCTCAGTAAGATAACAAAAAGACAGCGGCTTAATCTTGAAATCAACACTGACTCAGTTCGTGTTCGCAGCACATCTAACATTCCACCATCCAAGGCAAATAGCAATGGGCGTGAAGATAGTGTCATCAGGTCCAACACGTCGGATGACGTCTCCGACTCTGGAATTTCAAATTCTCTTCGAGCAAATCTTACTCTAGGTCCTTTTTTTAATTCTTTTGGAAGGTACTTGAATAAAAGAGGTGCAAAGAGGCCAAATCCAAATGAAGAAGCCCAGAGAAATCTGATCGCAATTTGAATCCATTGGTTGTTATCAATGGACTTATCACAAGTGAAAGAGCTGTTCCTTTGTTCACAACAGCGATACCCCCCGTCTCTGGAATGACCGTCCTCCTCGATCTCTACAGCTCTGACACAGATATCCCCATCAGACCCTGTCACCCTGTCTATAAGGGTGGAAGCAATGATACTATACAAGCAGTCTTGCGACAAGTTTGCAAAGCAGTTCCGAGGATTCGCAGTTATGGTCATGTCTATGCTAAAAGCGTCCCTTTGTAACGTAGTCAGAGAAAGGATGTCAAAATCGTACGGAAGAGTAGCAAGAAATCGACCTCGCTTGTTTCGCAGCCAGGCCCACTTCTGTTTGATTTGAAGGCTTGGGGAAGACACATTCTTTCCACCATTGTGCTCAGGAGCTGTGGCATTTCCCACGTCCATGAAAATAAACACAGCCAACGCCCTCTCTTGGAATATAAATTCTTTCAGTTTATCTGCCTCGCTTTTGTTCAGGGCCAAAGAGCACTTCAAAACATTGCACTTCGTTTCGTTTTTGCCAACGCCATGTGATGTCGAATTTTGAGTCGAAGAAGTCCTTGGGGTTTCTTTTATGAGACCACTTCTCACTAAAGAACCGTTTAAAATACACAAGGAAAAGGTAACTACAAGGAAAACGCTGAAATAATCCCCTTTCCCAGACATAACTTGGGAGTACAGTCGTCGCGAACAAGCTCCGCATGTAGTCACGCGACCTCCCACCAAAAGAGGATACCATCGTCATAGGTACGCAAGGCGTACGAAGAAGTATCGGATGAGAGGGATCAGGTTAGCCCGAATATCACTCATATTAGCCTGAATAGTGCACAATTTAACCTGTCTTATTTTTTTTTAGGTAATTTGGTTATATCAACTAAGTTTAAAATGTAAATTGGCCACCGTAACGAGTTATAAAGCTGACGTTTCGAGC
>OMLO01004626.1_pt1 | contig 11512 bp, 5 predicted proteins | sample 1674811 | NCBI WGS metagenome assembly OMLO01 (sample SAMN06265003, study PRJEB25207) | coral metagenome | isolation source: Coral host | place: Mexico:La Bocana,Puerto Morelos, Mexico | collected 2008-11-13 | reverse complement strand
ACAAAACACTTTTACATATACTATGTGTATATGCTGTATACCATTTTATAAAATAAGCAACATTAGGCCTATTGTGTAGTTCCAGAATATATCCATCTTCCCCTCTACGCCAAATAGAAGGGGTGTGCCCTGCACACAAAACACTTTTACATATACTATGTGTATATGCTGTATACCATTTTATAAAATAAGCAACATTAGGCCTATTGTGTAGTTCCAGAATATATCCATCTTCCCCTCTACGCCAAATAGAAGGGGTGTGCCCTGCAGCCCTTCCCTTTCCAATTACCTACTCCCCTGCGACATGGGAATACTTAATCTTTCACTAAAGTGAAAACAAAAGTTACTATGTTGTCACAGATGTCAAAGTTACTATTAAGTATTTTCAGATCAGTTATGTTATACAGGTGCCAATGGTCATGGTCAGTCCTAGGACACTTCAGAAATTTTGGTTTGGGGTTAAATGGTAGATGCCTTTTCAAAAAAAAAATCAGTTTTTCTTGGAACTAATAAACTTCCGTTTTTATCACAAATCATCCAGTGGCGCAAACCAAAAGAGACATTTAACTTTACACTCGGACTGAGATATGTGAAGTTTTTGTCTAAATGGAAAGTGCATCTGTATTCACAAACTGCACTATGAGCACCAAACGCTGTTGTTATCGGCAGTCCCTTATTTCAGTTCCTGTTAAAATAGCCTCAAGGTCTGACTTCATGTAGTGCTAGTCTAAAAACCAACTAGATGGTGTTCACTAACCTAGAGGAATGTTGAGACCTAGCAGAGCAGACTTGGCAGCATCGTGTCGTGCTTGCTTCTTGTTTATGCAATAGTTCATGGCAGTAAAAGTTTGTCCCTTCACAAAAACCTGCATTCCAAAGCTTCCCTTGACAGCAGGAGCTTGGTCATATTTAGGTAGGCTTAATCGGTTTTTCTGGCAATATTGATTTAGGATGCTTACAAAGTCAACAAAATGGTCTGGAGAGGAAATGGAAACAATAAATTACAATCAAAGCAATACTTTTTCCCAGTCTGATTTTAATTGAAAAGTTTCAGCGCTAACTATCTCATCCAACATCTCCGGGAAAAAAAAACAAGCAGCCAAAGAACTGAAACCTGAATGAACCTTAGTGTCTACAGTCTATGTTAACTTAGTTTTGTTTCAGAGATCAAAGATTTAAAGGAGTGTCACTTTATTCTGAATTTCATAATAAATAATGTGAACAAGAGGTTATTAGTAGATCATCTGGGAAGTTCAGGTTCTCAACAACCTCACAACCACATGAAAAGTGTTTAAAGGTGTTAGAACTCTGGTTCGTTACAACTAATCAGTCAGTTTAGCCAAATGGTCAACAGTGATTGGTCAGTTGTATGTAGGAAGGTTAAATCAATCTATTGGTGGTCAATTAAGACAGTAATTATGGTACACGTAAACACATCTTTCAGAGATCCCTACCTGTGTTTGTTTAGTGTGTTAATAAGTACTTTGTAAAGTGGTGCTGGTTGCTTATATCTGTTGACAGGTGTCCCAGCTTTTCGGGGTCAGTGAAAGACGAGAGTAGAAGAGTAGGTTGAGCATTAAGCAGTCTCAGTCAATTCTGTACTTTCTTTAGTATAAAGATGTTTATGAAAGTTACTTGTACGTGTTAAGCTGAAACATGTTCAGTAAATTATCTGCGATTTTGTGTTCAGCTTCATTAGAACCTTAGCATCACACTTATGGCACCAAAATCCTGAAAGTACTTTGTTACAAAGATGATTTGAGCATGTAAGAGGAAAAGGAAAGCAAGCATGATGTTAAATAAAAGATCCTCACCTCTAGTATTTTTCTGGGCTATTGCATCCCACCCTGTTCCCCTTAGCCTACTTCTCTGGTATTTTCAAGTCCTTCCATGGGGGTATGGATATGGTCTGGAACTGCACATTATTTATTCAATTGCTTAATTGTCTAACAAATTACTCTCGACCATCTACCATACTGCTGCAATCAAGCTATTGATATACTGATATACAAGCACCTTCGTCTTTCTCTTGGCGATCTGATGAAAATCCAAAAAATGGCTTGCCAAGCTCAAAGCCAGTTTTGTACTTTAGACTTGACTTTTGTGCAAGCTCTGTCAATGGAAGGTCTCTCCGAGCATCACTGCCCAACCTTGAGTTCCCTAGATTGGATGGCTCTCCATAGGGGTCCAACGAGAGTCCCATATCTGTATCGTTTATACTGTTGCACTTGTCCATCCTATATTTAGAATCCCTGTTGTCCACATTACTTAGCTCCCTAACAAAATCAAAATCATAATCAACAAGAAAGTAGCTACATGTATGTTGTGTGACATGATGGGGCAATGTAGGAAAACAGCATTCCAAGACAGATTAATTACTATGGTATAGTGACACACTATATTTCTTGTTAAAAAGAGAATGTTACTTCATGCTGTTCAATGGGTACTTCTACATCTAACATGCACTTGATTTTAAGATGCAACCCCACAAAAGATCTAAAGTCAGTCCGATCTTGGTAGATTTGTGGAGTAAATGCATACCAATCTTTTCCCTAATATTTCTGATGTACTCCATACCTTTGCATATCATCTAAGCTTCCTCTCCTATCCTGCTTACTAGACCTGTACCTGGTTCTTGAGTAATCTCTGGACTTGCTGTTTCTGTCCTTTGAACTGTCACTGTAAGTCCCTCTCCTTCCTTTCTGATGGTCCTCATCTCTGTTATCTCCACCAAAGCCTGAATCAAAATAGTCCCGGCTCTCTCTCAACGGTTCCAAAGGGAGAGAAACAAGAGTTCCCTGACTTGACATAGTAAACAGGTCACTAGACACTGGCTTTGCAAGACTATCACTGTTTCTTTTACGATCTTGGTAATAGCCTTTGCTGTCATATCTTGTCCGCTCTGGCACACTTGAATCATTATCATCCCACTTAGTCTTTGGGAACTGTTGTAACACATTTCTAAGATCATCATCATCATTCCTACTATGAGATTTAGAGCTCATACTGCGAGTGCGTTTACTCTGTGAGTCTTCCCGACCTTTCTTGTATGAAGATGACTTCTCATCAACAGGGCTATAACTTCTTTTCCTCCCTGAATAGTCATCTGTTTTTTTGTTTTTTCGTGGCTGGTCTTTACTGTCTCTAAAATCCATCCCTTTAGAATATGAACCGCTCTGTGAGTTGAATGCATCTTCTGAAAACTCATCTATAATTGGACCTCTGACCCTGTCTCTTGAATAACTGTCATCACGTCCTCTTGCAAACAGTGTTAAGTCATCTTTAGCATCTTGAGACAGAACATCTCTTGATATTTCTTCCTGCCGACTCAAGTCACGTGTCCCTCCTAGTATGGTCTCCTTTCCTTTGTTAAACATCTGAAAAGTATCGAAGTTAAGTTCATTTCCCTGGAAAAATATTTCAAAAGAATTACTGTTGTTTCATTACTCCATGTATGTTACACAAAAAGGTTCAAGGTCTTGGGAACCCAATGAATGAGACTTTGTACTCATTGCTCACGCTTGTTTTCTATGAGGTCTTGGAATTAGGCATAAAAATGAGCCTTGAGAACTATCTGACCTATTTCCACTCCTACTTTCTTGGAAAAGGGGAGCTTGATGGCATGCTATCAATTTCATCAACCTTGAAGTAGACTCTAAACTGCAACACTATTGGATGATTTGGCACAGTTATAAGAGGAACATCAGAAAGGAAATCAAAATACACTTGACAATAGATTTTTGTCACTGCCATGCAATTAAAAAAAATAAATTGAAAACTATCCAGTGGATAAAGCCAAGAAATTGTGACAGTAAGTCCAACTTTTAGGTCTGTGGGTTTTCCCAAACTGCAGATATTCGTTTAAGGGTTTTGGAGAAATTTACAGAGCACAGTATGGAGGAGCCATAATGTGGAACCTCTGTAGTGCATCAATATGGCGGCCAGAAAACAGTGTAACCATCTGGAACTTACTTTGGCTAATTAGGCAACTGATAGTTTGTCCTGAACACTCAAGAATTTACAAAAGCACTTTTCCAAACGCTCTAACTTCTGAAAAAAGCTAAAAGTCGTGAGCTATAATTATATGCTTTGCCAAATGCAACCATAGCTTTGTGTCATGCACCGCCATGACTCTAAAATTCAAAAGACCTTGGTCCCCAATCAAAGCGCACTATTGAGTTTTAAAATTGTACACAGATATAACTTTAACCTCTGCTATGCCCGAAAGGGATAGAAACATTAAGGGTCCCTTAGTTTTTGATTTTAGAAAATGATGATGTCAAGTGAAAATGATCTATACGAGCTGTGATATTACACACTAAATCATCACAAAGGAGACTAATAGCCCAACTTAAAATGTAAACTTGACATGTAGCTTTGGACAATCTGATTAACATTTGTTATACACAGTCAGGGATGACTAACACAGATAGTACTAATGGGGTTGGTAGTTTTTTTTAACCTTCCACTTAAGGTGCATGACATACATGTACATACTGTACCCAAATTCAACGTCTATTGTAAACCCTAACATCCTGTGATATCAAGTCACTGACCTGATATGGCTACAATTTCATGCTCGCTTGGCTAAATTTGGGTACTGTAAATACATAATAATGATACCTTTGGTAAGCTCCAGCACCATTTCAGACTCTCTGCTCTCACCATTGGAATACAAATTAAATAAATTCACCTGATATGCTGCTGAAGCATACCAAAAAAGTACATGATGTATGACTGGGTATAAACAGTATGCTCGTAAGTATGGTACCTTTTCACCATTCAGAATGCTGCTCTAAACTGGTAAAATACCAACTTTAGGACTACACTTGGAATCTCAATTTTTGATCACTTTTATCTGGAATGTGTCTTGCATGTTCACATCAGATGTGTAAACAAATTTTTCGTGTCCAGTTACATTGTATGTGTATGAATGCTTGCCTGTTAAATATATACAGTACTAAACTCTCTATCTCCAGAGTGCAGAAAGTACCTTGAGCCACAAGATGTTTAAGTTATAAAACCTATATTTGCCATTCCAGAGCACAACTTCAGAGAACTGTAAAGCCTTTGGGAAAGTTTGAATTGAACAAAAGAACTCAAAGGCTGTTCAAATAATGATCAAATTCTCAATGGCTCATTAACATGAGTTTTGATGAATATCCTGATATCCTCCCAAAGTAATCTTAATAGTATTAACCTGCAACAAGAAAAATGTAATTTGAGTTAGGACTGTATAAAACTTGGTATAGGTTAATACAAGACAAAAAAAAAATAATACAATTTAAAAAAAAAGGTTGTAAAGCAGTGTTCTATACAGTGAAACTTCTATTTAACAAACCTCTATATAACAAACAATTTTCCTTGCCCCAGTAATAGTTAACAGTTATTCACCAGAGTGGGGGTAAATATCAGCCACTTTCACCCAACCTGAGGTGAATAATTGTTTTAGTATATACCACACAAGCTGAATAATCAGTCAATCCAAAATTTTTTTCTAACTATACTGCCGCAAATGCACACAATTAAAAGTGGAAATCTTGCCGCGTGATGCTCTTTCACACGCATAAAGTCACATGATAAGTCAGGTGATAAAAAAAGTCAAACTTTGTTGCCATTTTTGTATTTTTTGGAACAGCTGCCTTGTTTATTGATAAAATTTGCTCCTCGGGTAACCAAAGCATTTTTCCATTTGCATGGAGGCGAATAGTACTTGTTATTGACCTCCACGCTGGCCAATCAGAATGCACAGAAAGCACTACTCACTTGTTTGGTATATACTATTAAAATATACGGAAAAGAAGTGAACATATTTTGCTAGTCCCTTGGCCCTTTGCTACACTGAGGTTCAAAGCAGTTCAAACAATGGCCAACAATTGGCTTTTAAATTATTTTCCCATCAATTGCAGCTACATTGTAAAACTTTAACTGAATAAAACAAGTTGCACTGTCAGAGTTACTTGCTTCACACTTTGTTGATAGTGTTAGAAGGGAACAGTAATATCAATAACACTTGTATAAACTAATCTGTGAAACAGTTATACCTCAATACCTAAATAACATATTTTGCACCATGCTGAGCTACAGGACTGTTAATTAGGTTAATTACAACACACCCAAATAATGCTCAGGAGACTCAGATACTCTCATTCCTAGCTCACAAACTACTACAATATTCACCTTTAGCAGAAATATATCTTGAGAGAAATAGCTTCAGAGATGCTGATCCCTGACCTGTGTGGCCTTGTTTCTAGTAGTGCCATAATAACTGTTCCTTGTTCCAGGTGTTAAGCTGACAAAATGGCTGTAAAAAAAAACCTGCATCCCTTTGTAGCAAAAAATGTTTACCATAGTGATCTGCATTGTCTCTCATCAGTATATTGCACTTGTGTATGTTGTCTCTATCGTCTCAGGGCAATTTACATGTACTGGTAAGCCTGGATGGAATCTTCACTTCACACCTTTGGAATGTCCTTCCTTTATCAATATGCCTTCAAACAGTCATTATTGATTTTATCCATCACAAATAAATTTTGCACGCCATTAGCACACATGTACATTCACAATATTATGAAATTTCACTCACGCAAAGCTCAAGAGGGAGATAAATACATTGTAGCTGTTGTTTATGGTTGTTGACATACAATAGTTCTTTTAAATGTGTAGTAGAAATGAAAACAAAGCCACAGGATTGTCAAAGTTTTGACATAGATTATTGTTGGACTTGGTGGCTGATAATACCACATTTTTGTAACGAATCAGTTGAATAGCAAGAAGAGTGGCCAACAGAGATCACTAAGTGTTTTTGTAAGTACAGTTTGAAAATTGTTTCATTTGAGAGCCTCTCAAAATTTCAACCAAATTACCAATTTCCTGAAAATTAGGTACAATTAGTACAAATTCCCACTTGGTTTATTTTCTTTAAAAAATTAACCAAAATTAAAGATGATTTCCAATCTGTGCTGCGCACTTTCAAGAGTTGTTTGTTCTTGGTTTTGTTTCATGTAACACAAAATGTAACATTCTGCATCTACTTACATGAAGTAAATTGACAGTTTCAGGTCAACTACCATGCGAAGCTTTATGCTTCATTCTTTCTCATATCACTTGATAAAACAACTTTGCAGCTGCTGAAGTTGTGTTAATTAAGATGTTGGGCACTTTTGCATTTTTGGTATATACATAAAAATGCCACTTGTTATCGCCTAAAACACAATCAGGTAGGCAAAGTACAGTAGGGGTTACTTACATGTAGGTAAAAAATCAACCTTACAATATCTCTGTTTCTCATGTGTGGCTTGCAAGTACAACATTTCTTCATTACTTCTCTAAAGTATCTTGGGGCATTCATGTCTGGTTTCAGGGATATGCCTAGTCAATTTCTGGGGGTATGGACACTAAAAATCTAGAAAATGAATGAGCATACCATAATATATTTTTTTTAACCAATTTTTTGTCTTTGCCATGCTGACTCCATCTCTTGTGTAAAACTTGCATGTAAGAAGCTAAGAGCTTGGGAATTGAACAAAAAAAATGGATGCTGATGTACATAGGCATGTATCGCTAGTTTATATTAAGATACCAGTAAGGTATCTAGTGATAAATTACAGAATCATAATGGCAATGTCATGGTAAGATATCTTCTTAAAACTTATTTTTAAGATAAAAAATGCCTGTTTGTGCAATACATGTAAATTGTACTTGAAGGCACAGGGGGTATGGACAGTACAAAGGGGTACAGACACTACATTTGGGTAATAGTGGCCATTTTTTGCAATGATTAAAAATTAAACTCCCCATAAATAACATATTGTTAGGAAGGAACTTGAAAATTAAGCCTACCCAAGCAAATTCATGACAGTGACCATGATTTTTGGATCACATAAGGTTGACTGGATGTTTGGTTCTTTGGAGGTCACCACAACTTTTCTTCTCTTTTGCTGATTAGTGCCTTTCCCTTTGCTGTTTTTCCAGAAGCTTTTCTCATCGTTTTCCTGCGAATTCAATGGGCTATTTTTGTTGCAGGCGCTCGGGGGGTCAGAAGCTCGCGTTTTATTGGTTGGCGGCCTGTCCTGGTTGACAGCTGCTTTGATTAGGTGTAATAAGCTTTCAAAACTTTAGGAGTCTAAAACTCGGGCTTTATTTTTGCGTGGATTTCCTTGTTTCAAGTGAATTAATAGGGTATATAGATTTGATGGATTATTATGAAATTTGGCCAAAATGTTCCTTGGTTATCAATGCGAAAAAGGCTGTGAGATATTACAAATACTTTTCCTTTTGAGCGCTCTCATGTGCCGAAGATCGGCAAATTTTCAATTCGCCAACTTCAAAATAGATTTTCTCGTCAACCAATCGGAATATCAAAAAAGCCTCACACACTTTTATAATCTATCAGCTACTGATTGACACTGTTCAGTTTGTTTGGTCGTACTTGCAATCAGGAAGGCAGGTAATTCATTTTAAGAAATAATGTCAGTTTTGCGTTTGAAGGCTTGCGCTCGCTTACCATTAAATCAAATCTTAAAAAAAATATTTCTTCTGATTCTACATTTTATTAGCTTTATGATGATATGTACTTTTCTATGGTTATAAGACAAGCGGTGCACATATGAATGATTCTTCGGAAGACACCCCTGAAGGTCTACAGTAACCTGAAGCAAATGACCGGGTTAAAAGGTTCAAGTTTTCATGGATGTTTATTATATTTCTTTTTTGTTTGTTGGGTGTTATTTGGCTTTGTTAATTTATTAACCTTGGGATTATCAATTGATCATTTGTACATCCATTGCAAAGGGAAAGGGGGAAATGTTTATATGAATACAGTATGTGCATGTATTTTACTTTTGGTAGACTGGACATTGCATTAAGTTCATATTGGTTAGATACAGTAGTGCAAAACGACCAAGAAGAAAAAGGAAAAGAAAAAATGCCAAAGATAACAGCAGTAACGTTATCTATGGTAAACAAAAATAAAATATTCTGTTTTGATGTGATTTTTAAGGGTGGTTAAAAGATTCGCATGGCGAGTATTTTCAAGTTTCCTTTAGGCATCGTTGCAGTAGGAAGGGGCCTTCAATGATTTTCCATTTCTGATGATAAAGGTTTCACGTTTTGAGTTAACTCACCAAATTCTTGTTGTCCTTAGACCAAAACGGAGTGTTGTCTCGGGCGCCATCATCACGACCACTGCTGTCTGGTCGAGACTTGGCTGAGCTTGCATTGTATGAATTACGGTCCCTTGGTCTTCTAGTGACTGTGTAGTCGATAGTTTTCTTGCGGTTCATTATATTGCTTCAAATGAAAAGGTAACTCAAGCTTGGATCAACATCATACGATAAAAGGAGAAAGCGAAAAACAATATGGTGAAAACGTATATCTGTGTCGAGTGTCGAGACTTACCTTGGATCAGCAAAAAGGCACTTTTGAGGGTCGATTTTCTTATTTCTTGTCTTAAAACAAAGTAGATACTACCGATGTGCTGTGTACACTTTAAAAGTAAGCCAACTGGCTACATTATAAACCTCCGAAAGCGAAAAAAGGCAACTTAACGACAAACATCGCCATTCAAGACAAACATGGTGCTCCCTGCACGACTGACTACCCACAATGCATTGGAAGAAAGATAGCGGAGGAACAATATCTCCCAAGTAGGACTAGGGGGAGGGAAGGAAACTGCTGCTAGCCGGTGGTTCTTCGGGCTGGCCTTACCGTCCATACTAAACTGCGCCACAAAAACGGAGCTTTTTGACAACGCTCTTCAAATTGGGAGATTTTGAAACCAGACGAAGTCTACCGATTATAAGCCGATGATCGATATCAATCGATAAAGAATTTGATTGTTATCGCAAATTATTTTTGTCATTTTACAAGGAAAGTTACACTGTTAAAATGTTTGACAAAATTTGTCTGTAATATAATGGTTTTATTGAGTCACTTTATCATAGCCTGCGTATATATCATCTACAATCATGAACAAAATAACAAGAACAGAAACAAGCAGAAGCATTTTGGAATTTACTTGGTCGGTCTGTATGCCCGGAGAGGGTAAGGAGGGGGTACTCCTTGGAATTTTTGGTGGGGGTTTGCCGCCCGCATCTCCAACTTAACGGAAGTCGACGTAACAAAGATGAATAGGTAAAATTTAGCACAGATGATATATTTTATCTATTTCTCCTTCTCTCTCAGCAGTTACTCGCCCCGGTTGCTGAAAAGAAAAGTAAGTTTATAAGCTTTCGTGAACGTTCCCCCGGTAACTACCAAAATGTTCAAAGTCTATACCCGTTTTCAGAGTGAAACGCCTCGAAAACCATACCCTTTGGGGCGGCACATACCTATATACCTGATATAGGGGAGTACCCCTCCCCCGGGTCTATATGGCGGAATCTTGACTCAAACGCTACCTATGTGGACCCACTAAGTACTGAGTGTCACCGTAGACGTTGCAACGCCTGCGCAGCTCTTATTCCAAAATTAAACTCTAGCGCTAGCATGTCGACATCTAATTTTGCATGTTGAATGTTATGGAGTTTGCCAAACTGCGCCTGATTTATGAAGCTTGAAGTTAATTGGACACTTATACGTTGTTTTGAACTTTACGAACTCTGAACTTTTTGTCCGCGCGCGTAACTTCAGGTGATTTTAATTAGCCAATCCTGGCTCAGAATATGCTCGCGCGTACATTTGAACTTTGCTGTCGTAAGTTAGCAGATTTTTCATTCTTGTTGTATTTTGATTTGTCTTGTGCTGTTTTTTTTTTTTGGGAGTTTCGAGTCTAGTTTCTTCACTGTTTTTAGCCATTGTGATTCGTTGTTTTTTTGTGTTCCGTATTACGTAGCTGGTTATTAAATAAAGGGTGAAAGTTTCTGAAGAAACTGTGGTGCTGCGTCGGTGGGGGTAACAAAGTAACAGAAGCAGGGTAACCACTCGGTTACCCTGCTTCTGTCGTTCAAGCGGGTCACCACCGCGCCGACAGTCATCACTACAAACGTCACAAAAAGAACATTCCAACCGCATTCCATTCACTCTCACGTTTCACCCTCACAACCATTCAGTTAAATCCATTATTCTTAAAAGTTCTAAATTACTCCAAAGCGATCCAGAGACTGGTCCACTCATTTCATTCAAACGCGACAAAAACATAATCAATTTTTTAGTCAGAAGTTCATTCCAAACTAATGACCAACCCGGCACTTTGAAATGCGCTCGCGCACGATGCAAAACTTGTCCTTTCATTCACAACGCCAACAAAATATCTGACCCAAGCGATCAATTAAGATCACTGACCACTTCACGTGCACCTCCGCCAATAGCCTGCGTAGCCGGCGGGAGTGGGTACCCGCGCGAACTTCGGTCCCGAACGCGAGTGCAAAAAGCCGCTCGAGTCGCGAGAAGAATGGGGAGGAGTCTAGTTGAATACCCGCCTGCTCTAAAACTAAGCTTTTTTGAATAGTAAGTTCGCCAGCGAACTACTATTTCCATTGGCTAAGAGCGGTGACCCATCAATCAAATGTTA
>OMLO01004625.1_pt1 | contig 11512 bp, 9 predicted proteins | sample 1674811 | NCBI WGS metagenome assembly OMLO01 (sample SAMN06265003, study PRJEB25207) | coral metagenome | isolation source: Coral host | place: Mexico:La Bocana,Puerto Morelos, Mexico | collected 2008-11-13 | reverse complement strand
TTCTATTTACGCGCGGACTACAATGATGCCTCCTCGGGTTTTGGCCTCTGGGCCAAAACCCTGCGGGGGCAATAAGTGTTAGGATATGCAGGATTTCAGAAAGAGTGTGACACCGGAGTCGTGATATCTTACCTATTTCATGTGAAGCGTGACGCCTATTCTTGGCGGGAAACTTTTAGCACACGTGAAAACCTAGTCCACAGAAATGTAATGCCATTTTTGAGAATTTCATTGTTTGCTCTCAGTATCCATGGTAAAAAAATTGTGTATGTCGTTGCTCCCATTGCAGATATTTGCCGTGAATTAAAGGCTATTCGCAACGCAACGACATATGCACCTTACTTAAGATGAAGTCGCCACGGAGAGAAATCACATTGCCCAGTTCAGTTAACTGCGCCTTTAGACTGAGAGTTCTAGAACATGATCCAGTGGATTTTATCCTCGCATTTTTTTTCTTGTTGTAGAAATACTAAACCAAAGATGGCCAATTAAATAACCATAAATTAGTGTAAAATGGCCATTTTTGCAGGGGGTCTACCTTACTGGAAGGAAATTAACTACTTTGACCTACTTTTGTTTCCCACAATCATTCATTCACCAACCTCAGTATTTGTGCCAGGTTGGAACGAAACTGCGTGACTTGAGCTGTATCACCTCCTGCCTGATTTTGGCAGGTCCTCATGGACAAACTCTTTGAAATGAAATTTCTTATTTTCTTTTTGTTCTCAGTTTTATCCCAGAACTACTAGACTGAACTCCATCCCTCAAGCCACTTGTGGCTTATCCATTACTACGATAACCATTACGCCGACAATACCGGCACGTCAAAACGGTGATAAGGATTGGCCAAAGATAAGTTTCTGGCTACCATTTGAGATTCAGCTAGTAGACAAAAGTCAATGTGACACTGAGCTTAGGGGAACACAAAGCATTACACTACGAATAAAGGCCACTTGCCCAGCAGCTGGAGCTTCAGAAGGTCTCAAAGCTATAATCCCAAAAATAACTAACATCCGGCATAGCAGTCTTTGGAATCCTAGCGTGGGCCTACCAACAATATGGGTATGTACACAAATAACTATCGTGATGTACAATACCTGTTTTTGTTTTTGTTTTTTTTGTTCCTTTTAAAATCCTACGGTATAGCTTTTGAACTGTACAATTAAACTTGACCACAAATAAACTATGGAATTATCACAGACAATTTACAATAAAGAAACAGCTTTAGGACGGTACCGCTGCTCTCAGGAACAGAATATCCGAATATTTCTATATATAGCAACCGAAATATTTAAACAAATTCAAGCAGTTATTATAACAGACTAGCCTTCTGATTGGTTTTAATGATTCTCGGGTTCATTTGAAAAATTAGTGCGGGTCTCGCTAGCGGAAATAAACAAAAGTTCCATCGGGGGATAAAAACAGCTAAGGCAAGAGATTTGGTGAGTGTTCATCGTAGAAAACAATAGAGAGTGGGAAATGTTATCCAGAAAACTATAAAATTAAAAGCGACACGACATCACCTTGAAGAAGGAAAGGGAGCAAAATACACGGGAAGTCCAAAACCAAAACAATTTCTTTCAGAAAGCAACAGACTTTGAACTTTATACTTTATACTTGCGTGAACTTGATCATTGATTATTAGGAGCAACAGAACTGTCCCATGATGACGGCTACGTAAGCAAGGAGACTCTTGATTCTGCCATTTGACTTGTATAAAGGGTACACGTTTAATTTTTAGTAATATCATGAATAACTGCGAGTGAATATAGGAAAGACCATAACTGGGATGATCAATCATGTCTTCCTTGTAATAATTACTAATTGATCTGGGATGTAGCTATACCAGACTTCAGAAGAGAGTCTGCTTATAATATTTGGTATAATATTTCGGCTTACTGATAAGCTTTATTCAGCTACTCAAAAGTAAATAACGAATGACAAATGTCCTTGCCATTTCATGCCCTTATTTCGTTCAAATTATCCGGTTAATTAGTGAATTAAAAATAGAAAGTACATTTTATTCCCATCTTTTGAATACGATATCTCTCCGCAACGACCTTACTCTCGGATAGTAACGAGTATGAGAAGTCTAGCTCGCTTGCCTTGCTCATGATGTATTACCTACGATTAGTAGCAACGGTAGATGTAAAACTCTGGAGAATGTAACACTTCCCTATTTGTTCAAATGCACTTAGAGACAGTGCCGAGAGTCGCTAGGACCCATTTCATTGTTCACAGCTGCATTTGTGAGTCCAGTTGATGGCGGGAATCGATTATTGTATAAACTCAGTGTTAAGTGTAACTCAAAATAACTACGCGCTCATCATTAAACTTTCCTCAGGTTACCGTCATCAAGCCTACGGATACTCTACAAACATGTAGATCCTTTGGGGATCCTCATTTTACTACATTGGATTGGAACTCAGGGTTTGTATCAAAGAGCAAAGGTTATTAGCAATAGTAGCAGACAGAGATTACAAAGTAATCGTATTGCTTATAGCATCAAATTTAAAATTTCAACTCCTATATCAGTGGCCAGTATCTCCAAATATATTCACCTAATCTTTCTTAATCAGACTAAAATGTCTGTAGAGTGTGCAAAGCATCTGCAATTGTGATAATCACGTGACAATTGTTGACGTCAAAAAAACTCTAAAATTGTGTCGCGCATTACAAGGTGTCCGCCACTTTATATCCAATATCTGGAATTTCAAAACAAATGTGCAACCTCCACCAGCCAGGCAAAACAGGACTTAAATTTATAATAAGTTGCATAGTTTTCGTTTCGTTTCTGAGGCATCAAAACAGAAATAGAGCAGCCGAACGCAGATTACATTAGTCTACCGAATGCCCATGGTAATGACTCGAGGTTAAAGTTATTAGTCTAAATACCTACGACATGAAATAGCTGATTAGTTGAAAGAAATGAAAACGGAATTTTAATAACAAATGATCTCTGGGTTTGGAATAGATGTTTGTCAATGAAGCTAAATAACGAAAATTATCGCCTCTTCACTTTGATTTAGTTCGGAGTGTTAATTCAATGTAATCAACCTAGACTACACGAGGAGAAACCCAAGTTATAAATATTAGTAATCTATAAATGAGTGAAAAACTGTTTTCTTTATTTATATGTATTGTATATCATTTAGTTATGGCTGGTTTGAAGTGACACGCCATCAAAAAAAAAAATCGTAACCATTCAATAAATTAGGCCAAGAAACTGGGATATGAAAGATGATTGATATAGAAACAACCTCGCCAAGATTTAGATCTGTGCAGTAATTCATTCGCGCGTTATTCGGAAAAGTGTTCCATTCAAATTTATAGAGCTTTGTATGCATGGGCACATGGCGGCCGTAAAGTAACAGAAACATCTGTCATTGAGTTCTGCCATAGGAACGAAATAATATTACTCTAGAACTCCGAAATATCGAAACCAATACTTCTTCTAGGGCTAGAACTGTTTAGTTAGCCAAAACGTGAACAATAACTCATCTTTTGCCCTGCTCGAGAGCGTTTTCAGTCACCAGTTTTAATATCACGCAACGCACAAACTTGGAAATTCATGGGTACTCTATTACATAATGAGGAGCCCTATCGGGCTCAAACGTTGCAAAACGTCAAGTTTTTATAGGGTCTTACATATGATAAAACTAGAATTTCACAAAGATTGATATTTTTTTGTTTTGGAAAATGATGACGTCACATGAAAACCAAGAATTGAGTTTCTTAGTGAATTCAGGGGGGTATATCCTTGTATTTTAGTGCTAAACCCATTTAGATGTCTTCATCGATCTTCATTGTTTCTTTTTTTTTTAATAATCATACCCATACATTTTCCCTTCCCCTGAAAATAGGAAAAAAAAGCTGAAGAAAAATAAAACAAAACAAATCCCTTATTATTTTTTTTTTAGATACTACAATTTCATGGGGCTTGGCGATTATATCATGTACAGAAATAAAGAGAGGAACTTTGAGGTAGGAAATATACTTTTTTTCATGATGGTCAAGCTGCTGGCTTGACTCGGCTAATGCCATAAATTTTAATATAGATTACTTGACAGAAAGTGCGACGTACGTAACTGCAAAACTTTGAAAAGCGAACAAGTGAGCACAGCGAACGAGTGAATCTTCTAGAGTTTTGCTACGAGTAAATAAAAATCCTTACAAAGCACTTTTTATGCTTTATGTTTATCACATATAAGATATAACGCGAGTTAAAGAAGTCACTTTTATTTGTCCCGATACCATAGGCTTACATACCGTCAGAACAGCAAAAAAATGACCAGTCCAGTAACAAGCTGACACAGAGCCTACACAAGCTTAAAAATCATTTCCGATTGAGACTCAACCATGCAAGCAATGCCGGTAATTTACGCTGGGCTAAGACAAATTCGAACTCTGTTCACAGCAGCGACATAACCGTGATAAAACAAATAATTGCCTATGTCGGTAATCTGAACATCGACATAACGACGTAAGGCTAGGCTAGGAGAACTTTGTGATACAATATTGGAGAGGATCGAACCGCTTCGGCAATTGCTTCTACATTTCATCCTTGATCCAAATCGCAGGGGTCATTCTTGCTCAGTTGACGCCATTTTGAAAATAGTGCTGGTGGCGGACTGGGTGGAAAAATTCTTGCGCCCGCTCTACTTGGTTCTTTGTAACGGTGCTGTGTAGATGATATTCACAATTGTTTTTAAGTGCCTATGAAGTGAAATTTGTTTTTGTTTAGTATTGAAACTTACCTTCTCAAATAGGCCTTTCCAAAGTTTGAGACGTCTGGCATTAAAAAGAACGATTTTACAAGCCTTCATGGTCAGGGGAATGGGTCGAGTTAATCCAAAAATACCGCGCCACGTGCCGTCACTTTGGTGCCAAACTTTTGCTTGCATAACCAAAGTTTCTTGTCGTGAGGAGTGTTTACGCGAGAAAAGTGTCGAGCGACTCAGAAATGAGCGATTTATCAGAAAGATCCAGCAACACCGAGGAAGGAAAAACTGAAGAGGAAGAAGATGTAGATGTCGAGATAATATACAGCCAACTTACGCCTTACCAAGACGAACCTTTGGCCGAAGTTGACGCTAGCGACAATACACGAGATGCAGATGATATCGAGGAAGGGGAATCTGACGAAGACGGGCTCATAGCAGCAACTCTAAAAGCGAGATACGAAAGGGTCGATAAACAGTAGTTTTATTTTAGACTTTTATGCTGTGATACCCGGCTTTATACATTTGAGATCGCAAAGGCAAACCTGTCTCACCAGATCACACATCATACAATACTTTATTGATATCACAAGCTTTTATACAAGTCCCGCTTACTTCTAGACGTTCGGAAATAAAGATTTTGGGACATTGCTTCCGATTCTTTTTAGTTGTACACTTACATTTTCATTTTTTGATGTCGTTGAACTTTTAGGTGTCAATGTGAACAATGCTCGGACGAGAATTTAGTTGGTTCGCGCGAGTTTCGTTGCTGCAGAGAGGTCACCAATGCATCCGCGAAAATGATGGTTCGATCGAACAGTGTCCCTCGTTGGTATCGCATCCTTTTTATCCCCTGACCCTCCAGGCTATTCAAAATGGACAAGTTTCACTCTTAGGACGACTCTTCAAAATTTGCCGAACATAGCGAAGCGTATTTTGATGTCCAGTCGAATCCTTGAAGTCGTGTCGGTGTCTTCGGACAAACTGACCCATTTCGCTCGAACAGCCGAATCTGAGGGGAACTGATACATTCGTATACCCGGCGTGAATGTTGTGTTTTGGCAACTTTGCTGATTTGGGGAACCAGCAACACAATATCGCTCTCGTGGTTTCCTCTTGTCCTTTCTATCCACCATTGTGAGAGCGATTTTGGCACCAAAGTGACGTCAGAGGTTGCCGTCACGTGGTATTTTGACCGCGCGATTTACTGAAATACCATTTTTGAGGGAAAAATAGCTCAACTTTGAAGGCTTGAAAAATCGTTACTTTTAACGCCAGACGTCGCAAACTTTGGAATCGCATATTTGACACGCTAAATTTTAAAACTAAACAAAAACAAATTTCACTTCATCGTCATAACAACATACCGACATAAGGAAAAGATGAGCTTTTTCCTTATGTCGTTATGCTGCTATTATGTCATTATGTCAGCATATTCACAGTGCCTAAAAAAGCTATATAATGAAGAAACGCCATTCTTATGACGTTATCTATGCTTATTTCGTTATACCGTTATGTCGCTGTGTGAACTAGGCCTTGCACTGTTAATGGAAATGCTAAATCTTCTTCCTTGAGTGCTATCCATAAGGCAACGAGAACTTCACCAAACGAAAGTTATAACGGGCAAAACAATTGCTGTGTACGTGCTTCATAAATCTCTGTACATATATTTGCCGTCCCCTGCATCATAAGAACGTGATCGAAATGATCCAGTTCTGCGTGGTCTGATGAAAGCGAAGGACGACGGCTATTTTCTTTTCCATTTGGAATTTAGTCTGCTGTCATTGCAAATTTGGTAAGAGACATTGGCCGGCGTACTGAACAGATCTAGACAATTGGGAATTCATGTTTGAACAGGCGTCCACGGTGACAACAATCTTAGCGGACGATTCTGTGCTTCTCGGTAGCCATATGAGCGATTTATATTGCTCTGATTGGCTACAAAAGGGAATAAGAGACTAATGAATTGAAAGAGAAAAACAAATATGACTTAAGGGATAGATATTAAATTGATTTAAAAATTCTTCGAAAAATACTTCCAAGTATTTTTAACGTGGCATACATACATATACTAACGAAGCCCGAACGGGCGAAACGTTTATATTTTATTGTTTTACAAGTGAAAACGTTCGCTGTTCAAGAGGCTCCTTTCTTTGTCTACAATGTGACGCGACCAAGTTCGCATTAAACTAGATAGTAGTACATTCAGCACTTTCAGAGATATTTCACTGACACTTGATCAGACGGACTTAGTTTATTGTCGACAAGACTGAGTTGTACAATGATAATGTAGTAATTAGTTACTTAGCAATCTGTGACGTAACAACATAAGTGATTGATAGATTTCTGTTCTACTTGTAATATTTGTTTGCTTATTTACAGTGTCCACAATTAGCACAACAGTGCTAAATACTCTGACACTTAAATAAAGTAAAAAAAAAAATAGATTTTCATGACAACCACCTTGGTAATACCAGAAATGCTGGGCTATATTTCTTTCCTAAAACTTAAATTCTTCCTTTATTACTTTCTTTTGTTTCGCAAATAAACGGCAATCTCAAATAATGTAATGGCTCTTTTAGCCTCCAGTCTTAAATAGCCAAGTTCTATTATCATTAAACTAGCTCCACAAATTGACTTAATATCGTTTTTATTGTATCTTGATACGGTATTATATAGCTGCGCTGTTGCACTGACATTGTATTGCATTACATTACATTTACCCAAGCGTACAATAAACCATATTCGAATTCTCGGCACTGGGTTCGTTTCTCGAAGGTCCCGGGATGTTTTCGCATCCGCAACGACATCTCAAACCTTGTGATACATAGATGTGTTATCCATATATTCGTGATATGAACAGAATTCCCCATTATACAAGAAGTTTCAGGCGTATACCCTTCTCTGTGTTTAGATACAGATTAAGTAAAAATGGCTTTACGGGCTCGAAAAGTTTCCGGGGCTTTCGAGAACCAGCCCCCCGAACTGAAAGTAGCTCGCGAATGAGGCTCATGCCGAGAGTCTTTTCAAATTCAAATTACATCGATCGCTTTTCAATGATAATTCCCCTCACGAGTCTCCATTTTAATGATTCGTAAATACAGTCGTTGCTTTCGGATCTTTAACGCGACGGAGAAGACATCCCAATCCATCAGTGAAGTGAAAATCGATTGACACGATATATATTTTTTTCTCCTAAAGGTCCATGTAAGACATTGGGCATGCAATTGGGATAAATACGTTGTTAGTTGCAATTGCGGTGTAGTTCTTAGAGATCACAACGACGTTATTGAACTTAGCTGCTGCAATGCAATTTTGGATCGTGATACGACGACACCTGTAACACTCAAAATAAGAAGCAAAAAATGCTTAGCATCAGGAATATCCATTAAGAATAAATATCCAGGAACAGTTAATGGTCAATATGAGGTAGGTACATTCTTGTTTAATACAGGGTATTTTCAAGGCATCTTAAAACATTACCACTTGAATGACTGATCAACTGATCATTTTAGACCTTTTTTCTTTTTATAACTTGCAAATGCGTGATTTCAGGCTCTGATGCCTGTAGTCTGGCCCACGAATTACTTTAATATTATACAGACACCAAATACATTAGAAAACAGAAATATGATGCGCTCTTATCTAAGAATACTAAACCCAAAAAAAAATCGACAGAAAAAAAAAATTTAGTTTCGGAAAAAAAAAAAATAATGTTCTTAGTAAAAGGAAAAGCGCAATACTCGTGTTTTCACTCGTGTTTCAGTCTATAACTCTATGGAAACACAGTACATGTTTTCTATTTCTTAAATATATATTCACTTCTCTTATGAAAATAAGCGGTTAATATGAACGATTGGTTAGGTGCTGGAATTTGACTTGTTAATTGACTGATTGATTGATTGATTGATTACTCAGTGTTGGATGGGTGATTTTTTTCTAGGTGCTTTTTCCATCGGGATCGAAGGTTGTAATAACTAGAGGCCGATGGGGACTTGATGTTACGCTTGAAACACCAAGAGCAAAGAGCACAAGCAATGAAGACGGTCTGTGTTTGTACAAAGGACCTCGTTCTGCTACCGTAACAACAGAAGGATACAAGTCAAGGTAAAGCGAACGAATATATTATCAAATGACAGTAGAAATTGAATCACTGTCACAAGGTCCATGTAAACCTGCTTCAAAATATGTACGCAGAGTGCATATCAATATATACATGTATATCATTGTGGTAAGTGCAGTGAAGTGTTGTTATGTAACTTGATGAAGAATGCCTTGATAATACTCGAAACCATAGCAACGAGCTCCCACATTATACCAGTTTAAAACATAACGAACAGTTAGTGAAATCATATGCAGTCTAACTATAAAAAGAGTCTTTTGCCACTTTAACAGCTCGTAGCGTGATCTTTCAGTGGATGGTGAATGATTTGTATTTTTATGGTAGACACTCAAGAGATCACTCTTAATGAAAGCGATATAATAAATAAATATCATTGTATGACAGATCATCGCGGTCTATTTATGCATGCTACTTGCAGCAATTAAGCTTGAATAGAATTCCAACACATGACCACTGTGATCCTACCAAGTGCTCTAAAAACTAAACTTTGGACTTAAGTCAGTTGTCTTGCTCAAAAACAAAAGTAGGTTTAAGCCAAAACACCCTGATAATTCTCTTGACACTTATAAAATGTAAGTGACTTTCGTGGCATGGTCATATTGTCGTGATGAAAAAAAAAGTAGCTTTTTCATTTCTGGTGCTACCGTTAGCTGAAGTTCCATGGGGTGGAAATTGTGGGTAAGGCCAGAAAAGAGTAATCTTTTGCCCTCAAGGCATTTACTTTTCCAATATTTCATTGAAGTTTCTTCAGTTTTGAATAGCCAATGACCCAATTATATTGTTAAGTTACAAACATAGGATAAAACCCCTTATTGAATCTTTCGGGAAAGAAAAACTGCGCATACATTAGCAACTTAGTAAATTATAGCATAACGCCATCGATCATGCATCGTATGTAGCTTTAAAAACATAAATAGAGTCATAGATTCTCTTGGATCGATTAGAGCAAAAAACTACGGCACTAAAAGAAACTCTGTAATGCCGAGAAACACTTCACACAATTTAAGATTGCACACTGAAAAAGCCGAGAACAATATACGCAAATCAACGAGGAAAGAAAAACACTGCGAAAAAACACTTGTCACGTTCAGGATTAGATACTGGAAAGCTACCAAAGCAAAAACCTAGAAATGTTTCTCTCTAAAATAACAGAATAGATAAACGTAACTGGCGCAGCAATCAGTTCGAACGATGCAGACAAAAGATTCAAAACGAAAAATTCAAGTAAAACATTTCCCGTGCCAAGACTTCACACAGTCCAGAATAATACATTGGAGAAACTGAGAAAAAATATAAGCGGGCCCCTAAAAATATGACCTGTAGAGAAGGCAAAGGAGATTTCATTTTAATTAGTCCAAGATTAATGCTCCCAACCCATGAAATGAAATCAACACACAAGTTCAATGGGAGAAAAGGGGTAGAGGATGAAGTGCTCGAGTTTCCATTAAGGATCATGCAGAGTAACATTGGCAACGAGAGGTTTCTCACCAGGGTCCTAAAGCCCAGGCCCCCCCTGGAAACAACCGCAACATAATTGACCTGGTTCCCAGGCAAAACTGGGGTCCTAATCCCCAGGGCCTTTGGGAACAAACAACAACATCAACAATAACACCGGGGGGCCCAGGAAAGCTGACCATGTGAGTCTAAGGGGCAAAAGGGCGACCTATACGGAGCACTTCATCCCCTCCCATGGTTTATTGACCTTAAGAAAATCAAACTTAGAAAAATAATAACAAAATTACTTGAGTTATATGCCAACTCAACACAGATGGATAAAATTGTTAAAATGTCTAAATAAGCAGACAGGCTGCTTAAGTCCAACAGTCCTATGCTGTGCAACTATATGTAAAACAGTTGGAACAGAGAAAAAATTCTCTACATAGCAGTGCATTTATGTTAAGAATTACAACCTAAATGTTGTCAATGCTCTCCTTAAATATGTACAAGTAGTATGCTTGGGAGTTGGGAGGGTGGGAATTTTTGTGACAACCACTTGGGAGTTAACAGAAATGTGATGTTAAACTACTGATGGGTAGATAAGACCGCATGGTCTTGATTGACATGAGGGGAAAACAGAAATGTAATTGGGCAGCCCGGAGTAGCACGTCATACTGGTATAAGTTAAATTTGACCTTTCGATGTAACGCGAGTGTTAGTCACGCTAGTACTTGCGTGACAGATCTGTTTATTTGGGTAGAAGCTCGTACAATTTCTGATCTCCTCTTTCATGGTTGTCACATTAACTTTAATTTATATTACATATAAATTTGGCTTTAAAATCTATAAATTAGCCATGTTACCTTGTCATGACGGATCACTCGACTTGCGAAGGAGCCCGACCACCGATAAATCTGTTGCCCAAGAAACATTTATCCACTCCTCATAAGAAACTAAGGGCACTGAACAAGCTAATAGAAAAAAAAAAAAAACAAAAAAAAAACAACTTGCCAATCTGTTTCTCTGCTAATTGCTAAACTAGCTACAAAGCAACACCACAAAGCGCGAAACTAACAAAGCCTACCCCCTCGAGCTCCCCGCAAAAAAAAGACTCATTACTATTGTGTAGAATTCAAGGAATGTCAACTAAGAGCGTCTCAATGGGGTTAACCGTTAGCCGTAAAACGGCCAAAAATTTAGCCGTTAGGCGTAAAAATGAAAGAATTTTAAC
>OMLO01004624.1_pt1 | contig 11512 bp, 9 predicted proteins | sample 1674811 | NCBI WGS metagenome assembly OMLO01 (sample SAMN06265003, study PRJEB25207) | coral metagenome | isolation source: Coral host | place: Mexico:La Bocana,Puerto Morelos, Mexico | collected 2008-11-13 | reverse complement strand
TGAAACGAAGCCGGTGACCCCCTATTTTTATTTCATTTCTGAAACAAGTAAGTCATTATCTCTCCGCAGTAGAAGTTCAAAAAAAATCTATCGAGTAGAAAATTTTCGCGCAAACGTCCTTAAGCATCTTCTTCAATCTATTACAAAACAGATGTACAGCAATATGGAATCTAAGCTTTTGGTATAATTTAGAAACCAAAAAAATGATAATAACATCATCTGCATGTTGGTCTGCCGATAGGTAATAAGTAAGGACCAATCAAAATGCAGAATAATTTAGCTTATTATATTTTCCTGTATAGAATAGTATGTTTTTGAGATCACAATGTTTATAGCTGCTTGTTCATTGTACAGATATTTTGGAATGCAGGCTGTCAGCTTGTTGCTTTAAACTATCAAACATCAGGTAAGTGATGCAGCCCTCTCAGAAAGCAAAAAGCAAAGAATGGAGACTATGTGTGTGTGTTGCCGTTGATATTCGTGATCAAGGCCAAATGATTTTTCCCAGAATTTGTTGAAAATGACCAAATTGATTGATTGTTTGGGTTTTAATGTTTTTAAATTGTTGAACAAGATGCTTTCCATTTTATCAGTTACATTGACAGTTATCTTGAGAGTTGGCCTTTCTGAACACAATAGAGACTTGTTACATTTCATCAGTAAGATTTTGATGGTCAAAGTCAAGGTCACTAAGGCTTATCTACTCCCATCAAAAGTTATTGCAGTAATTCGTATCTTAATAGCTAGATTTTGATTGTATAAATCAGAAATACCTACATTTTTTATCACTATTTTTGTTTTCTAGACTTACCAATGATGTTGAATTTAGGAATATTTGAATACAATGGACGTTGTGGGTAAGTTGATAAGGAGAAATAAGAAACTACAAAGGAACAAGCAATTTATATCATTTCTTCATCATTTTTCTTCAAAATTCTGGTGACTAGTTAGTTTGCAACTTATCAAGATATTGGAACATTCAGAGAAATTTGTATGACTTTCAGACAACTTTTGGAGATTCTTCAGAAATCTTCGAAAAGTTGTTCGAAATCTTGGAAAAATTGTCTAAAACATTCTTATTAGTTTGTTTTCTTATTACTTTGTTTATGTCATAAAGAAAATGATGTAGATATGGAATTTCTCTACTTACAGTATGTTCAACTTTATATCTCACAAATGACCCCACCAAACGAGTGTGATACAAAGCTGAACACTTTTTAATAAAGAGAAATTCCATATCTTCCAGCAATCATGTATAATTCTCTATTTACCTGATTGTAGACCGAAACGAATGGCCAGACACTGTGGCTTAAGTTGAACTGAAGTTTTCCCATTTTTTTAGCATCGTACTTGACTATTAATTTGTGTGAACAAAGTTAATTAACTTCCAGTGTACGTGCTCATACTGGACTACACATTTTAGCATGCCAAAAATGTTGCAATTTAAGGAGAGTTTTTCTAACTGTACTGTGGCACCCCTTTAGGTACATATTGAAGCCTAGTTTTATGTGCCGTGCTGATAAATCATTTGATCCATTTGCGGAGTCAACAGTTGATGGAATCATAGCCGGTGCAGTCACTGTTAAGGTAGGTCAAATAGAAGTTTGGAAGGAAGTACAAAGCTTTCATCAAGACAAAGTCCTCTCTCAACACTTACCTCTGACAATGTCTTGTTCCAGACAGCAATAGAACAAAATTAAAATTCACTGTTTTGCGCACCATACTTCATGTCTACATTAAATCCGATGGCAGTGTTTGCAAACCTAACAAAACATCGATACTAACCACTAAATCTGGGGAAAGTAGCGCTTATTAGCATGTCCCTTCTCTTTGAGCATTCTTGTGCAATATCTCTTTTTATTTCACTTCCCAGGAGTACAATTTATTAGAGGCACTACCACACTAATTTCTTGTTAGGTTTTCCTTTAGCTTTTTTCTTGTTAGCCTTTAAAACCTCTTTTAAACAATCATCCTTGTGAGATGGAATTGTAGAAGTTGATAAAGAGGGTAAAAGTTTCTCATCAATGATTTTAGAAGTGGCTGTAATATCAATGTAGGTTCAATTGCACTCATGATTGTAATCAATTATGATTACACAAAAGATTGGGCTTGGCACATGCTCTCACGTATACATTTTCATTTTCTACTTTATACCCACTTGTTAGGTTATCTCTGGCCAGTGGCTGTCAGACAAGAAGGTTGGCACATATGTAGAGGTGGATATGTACGGTTTGCCTGCCGACACAGTCAGAAGGAAATACAAAACTAAAATAGTACCAAATAATGCCATTAATCCGGTGTATGATGAAGAACCTTTTGTGTTTAAAAAGGTAGGTCATTCACAATAGCCAAGGGACTGACAAAAGGGGGCTTGGCACATGTGTAGCAATGATTGGCACATATACAGCAATGATTGTTGATGTTTTGGCCTCAAGACATGCAGTATGTAACTACCATGTGGGTCCATACAGCTTCTGTGAAGAATTTTAACCTGATTTTGCAAAATAAAATGGGATTAAAATAATTTATATCAGGATTAAGCCAACTTGATACTCCCCCTGTTGGAAACAGTCATGCAATTTGTAATAATTTATCTTTTAGGTTGTTCTACCCAGTTTAGCAGTTCTAAGAATAGCCGTTTATGAAGAAAGTGGGAAGCTCATTGGCCAGAGAATACTTCCAGTGGTTGGTCTTAGTCCTGGTGAGTTTTGACCTTGAAATATCCACTGTAGTTTAAGTTAACATGGGGTATCACTACTTTCCCTTCTTAGAGGGAATCTCTTTCCCAGGAACACAGACAAAATCATGAAGTGAATTCTGTTTTGCAATGATAGGAAGAGCCAACCTACATAATAATTATTGAAGAAGCGTCTTCAGCTCCTGCACAAGTTCCCATGTGGTAACAGTGCATGTAGTTTGTCTCATGGTTTAAACCAGTTTTTTTCACTCTTTTTTTGGGGGTTCTTACCCCCTGCTTCCCCCAAGTTTCTAACCCTACCCCATGCCAGGATCCCATTTTAACCCCCTCCAAACTTTTGCCATACTAGTCCCATACTGCAACAAGATTTTTCATTTTGTACTCATAGATTGGATGTGTATTAGGTTATTGTACCTTGCGACTCATGGTTTAAATAACTCCTTGGTCTCTATTTAATATTTATTATATTTTTATTTATCTATGTAATTTATTGAATTAATTACTATCTATTGACCAATAAAGCTGAAAGAAGATGTGCTTCTGTCCGTTGGCAGGTTATCGTCATATCAAGCTCCGCAATGACTCAAATCAACCCCTTTGCCTACCAACATTATTTGTACATATCGTTACAAAGGACTATGTGCCATCTGGCTTTGAAGGTGGGTCTTGTTCCTCTTTTACTTTCTCAGTTTGGGTTTGGGTAAAAACCAGTTGATGATGACATCCTAACACTAAGAACTGACATGAACTTACAGTTTCCCATAATGATGGTTGTGGGAACAATTTTGCCTGCCTAGTTTGACCTTCGAAAGGAAAGAATTTCTTATAAAGAATTTCATGTCCTCCTGTTAAACTAGTTGCTCACCTGCCAAAATGGTTGATGAAATGCCCAATAATATGAACTATCTTCAAAGTGGTTTGTTGGCAAGCTCGTTGGCACAAGCGTTTGCAAACATCTTCTTGGACATAGTAGTAATCTTTAACTTCTAAAGACTTACATTAAAAGATTTGCCATGTTTACCCAGCTGATCCAATTATTGTCTAAAAGTGTTGTTTGTGTCTGTAGTTCATAGTAGGAATTGGTAACGTTTAAAATAAAATAGTAATAATTTTACCAGTCTCAGTGTGTTTAAAAGTGCTAATATATTGTTGTCCAATTTATCCACAGATTTTGCAGCTGCATTGTGTGATCCCATTGCGTATCATCAAGAATCTGAGAAAAGGCAAGAACAGTTGAAGTCTTTACAGTTAGATGACGAAGAAGCAGAAGAGGTAGGGTTCTCTTTTGTAGCTAGGACTCAGTAAAAGCGAATTTCATCCCAAGAGCATCCCAAGCCATCAGGGGGAAGTCCAGTGGCCTCATAATTAGTGCACTTACCTCCGGATCATGACGTCCAGGTTCGAGGACATTGTGTTGTTCATAGGAAACTTAAGACACTTTACTTTCACAGTGCCTCTGTCCACCCAAGTTCAGAAATGGGTTCCAGTAAAATTAATGCTGGAGGTACCCCTGGGATGGACTAGCATCCCATCCAGGGGTGAGTAGAAATACTCCTAGTGGTGCCAACAGAAACCAGAGATAGGTGCCACCCTGATGGGCCTCTTGACCCACTAATACAGTATGATCTTGTTTGAAGAGTAGGTTGTCCATGGTTCACTTTAAACAGTCTTCCAGATAAGACAAAGGGTTAGATTTGAAAACTCTTGCCACAAAAATCGTGATGGTAAACTGATGCACTGTTCATTGTCAAGGGATTATCTGTAATAGACACCAGATAACCTGTAATTCCATCTCAACAAATGAACATTTCTTACTTTACCTTCCCGCCAGCAGCAGAAACTGGAGTTAGGTAGTGCTGTTGTGGCAAGCTACCTGGTCTTAAAGGCCAGGCTGAACTATGTGAATTATATGACGATTTTGCTGTCATTTTCAGGACTCAGCTGGATCTGAAGCTGTGCAAGAAGATGGTTCAAAACCAACAGACACAGCAAAACAGAAGACTCCATTTGGAAAAGAGAAACAAAGGTCAATAAAAAATGAGAGAAAGTCAATAAAGAGAAACGGCACAACTGGTTAGTGTATGAAGTAATACATCAAGCATGAGTGAGTAAAAGAGATTAAAAAATTATCCTTACATGTTTTCTGTCCATTGCCATGTGACAAGTTGTTTATTAACACTTGCAACAGCTTGTATGGCTAAGAGTCTACCTCCCTGTCTTCGTTCCTTCCTTCTCTGTCTCTCTGTTTCATTCTGTTCAGCAAGTGACTATTTTTACTGGGGGGAGCACTCTGTGCCTCCATGCTGTGTGCTCTTTTGGCTATGGGTGACAATTGATCTTGATGGAGCTTGCACTAATAGCTACCTAATAATTATGTTTTGTGACTTATTTATACGTTGTGCAGATTCACTCACAGCTGAAATCATGCCTAACCTTCATCAAAGACGAGGCTCAGAATTGATCCTACGAGAAGCATTGAGGCGAGAGAGTTCCCGAGACAGTATTTCAGGGTCTAGGCCACTTCAGCCACAGAAAACTGCCAACCAGCATCCAGCTGTCGCCAGCCGTTCCCTCTCACTCCAGGCAGCTCCCTCTCCAGGTGCCATGGAAAAAGGAGGACCTTTTGCCAAGAGATCCAGAAGCACTAAGAAGCGAGAAGGCAAGACGCAGTCTCTTATCTGTTTTAATAGCCCAGAAGGTAAGTACCTGAAGGATCTCATGTGGGATAGGCCTATTTTGGAGGCCTTTATGGACAAGTCTGTTTCCACTACACCAAAAAAATACCTTTTGTATCCTACTGTTTTCTGCTTGCTTGTGAAACTTTTTTTATCAATTTGCCTTTCTCAACCTTTGAATTTTGATAACTTTTTCAACATCTCTGTAAGTTTGTATTTTGAATTTCTGTGCAAATTTAGTAGGTTTTCCAAAATCCCAAAATTATTGTAATTTTCACTATCATTTTGGTATCATCCCCAAATTTGGTATTAGCAAATTAAATTAGTGACCTTGTGGCTTTGAAGACACATCAGTCAAACCGTTTTCAGTGTTACCATGGTCAGGGAAAAGCCATTTTATTCTAGGTTGGGAAAAAGTTGAAGAATTTTGTGTCAGGTCAGGGAATTTCTAAATTCCTGAACAAATTCAGTGAGAAGTCAGGGAATTTTTTCTTAAGGTCGCCACAAATTATTTCATTAGATGTTTTCACATTAGTCAAGGTGATTTTGTTTTAAAAATTATCTGAGCCATCCTTATTTTTGTCGATTTATGGCCAGATTAATCATCCTGCACAGTCTGCGGAAATTGCTTTACAGTCAGTGAAAAGTCAGGGAGGTTTTTTTTTGTTCCAGTGGGTGGCAACAGTATATATCACTAAGTGAAACTTGATGTTTTGCTAAATAAGTTCTAAGTACTACAGTGTATTATTGGTCCAGAGCATACTGCCCAATTAAAAGAGATTCCGGTAAAAGCAGTCAATTTTCGAACTACATGTACATGCTCATTTGTGAGGTTTAGATATGCATATCTGAAAAGAAGAGAAAATATTGTGTGTCTTTCTCAACTGTGAACTGCTGTATTTTTGTGTTTGGATTGTCAACGTAACATCAACAAAACCAGGTGAGGCAGCCATTAGTTGAACTGTAAACAGATCAAATTAGAAAGACGGTGGTGCAAGATGTACATGGCAGATTAAAAGTGCTTGAGGGATTCTTTGAAACCTCTACAAATTGAATTTTAATTATGAGAATCCTTTGGTTTTCTTTCCAAAATGTTGGACTAGAATTTCAATTTTTGTTTGATGGGGTACATTCCCCCCCTGGACTCACAGTCATACACCTGTATACACGAGCACCATATCTATAAATACTAGATCTTCCCCAGAATAGTATTGATATGTGATACAGTTTGTGGAAAACATTGTTAGTAAGAGTATTCACTTGTATCGGTACATTGTGCTGAATTTGGGGATGATACATGTTTATGTCCAAATGAAACCACTGCAAACTAAGCTAAGGTGGGGACAACGAAAAAAAATATCAGATTTGCAACAACTTCAAAGTTGTATTTGTAGTTCAAATTACATTAAGTGCCAAGACATGTTTATTTGGAATTTGAATACGAATTAAATATTTGAAAGTTAACATTACAATAAACCCATAAAGGCCTAAACCGTTAAACCAAAGATAAAAATTTTGAGTTAACGTGGTGTTGTCTTGAAGTCAGAAGAACCAGTTATCCTGTTTTTCAATAAACACAATAAATACAGGGCCTCTGACCCACATGGGAACCATCGGGTAGGTACAAAGTTCTCTTTTTATAAACAGTTCTATTACAACTACTTGACTGTTACTTTTAACCCAATCTGAAACTACTAAAAGTTAATATTCATTAACCAATTAACAGTTATTGTAACCATTAATACTTGACTCGACAACAAGTAAAACAGTTGATGTTTGTAAAAATGTTCTACACATTGTAACATGATTTATGTTTGGTTTGGAATGGGTTTGGAGTTTCTGAAGAACTTCTTTTCAGTTTTGCAAGAAAGTGAGTGCAGCCTGGCAAGAATTGAACCACTTGCCCTTCTGTCACCAGAAACGTCCAGTAACAACATTCCTTGTATTAACTGTTCTTGTAGGTTTTTATATCACACTGTGTCTTTATTAAGCACAACATAACGTAACCTCTTATATCAGTTTAAACATTTCTGTCATAACCTGCATTCTTCTGTGATTATATAACAGCATTTAACTTTAATTTGCTAATCACCTTCACACACTGATCAAAAAAATTTAAATGGTTATAAAATATATCAAAAATGTCATCTAAATGTTAGGATATTTCTGTTTTCAGGAGGTAGTATTAGAGAAGAACACATGGCATTCCGACATTTTTGTAGGTTTACTTATATTTTTAAATAAAACAACATGTAAATCATTGACACTTGTATGGACCATCTACTCATTATTTTTGGATTGTCACAAGATTCTCTATTCTTTGTGCGTCTAGTATTATAGATCACCAGAACAATTTAATAAACCCTTTACACCAGGTTTTGACAGGTTTGTTGTATGGTGTTGGAAGGTCTTTATATTAGGAAGTTTTTTTGGCATATTTCCATACACGCACTTTCAGTGAATAGTTTCACGTAAGATAGTGCATGATTCTTCCCCAAATAAGCCAAGTTGCTCTGTCAATCACCTGACTATAGCTGCTGAGTGTATTTTAGGTTTCTGGTCTCATTGCTTGTGTCAATGGTTTACAGCTATTGTAATAGCACCAGCAAATAATAAATGTTCTAAGTTGAGAGTAAATCCTTTTGCTAGCTATCATGTTTATATATAGTAATAAGTAAGGTCCAGTGACTCTATCTCCATGATGTGCATTTGTGAATGAAAAAAAAAAACAATCAAATCCTAGTTATCATTGAATCAGTAGAAAGGCGTGTTAAACTCTTAAATTAAATAAGGCTATAATTTTGATAAAAATCACATTATAGTACACTTCAGAATGAAAGTAGATGCTAAGTAGCAATGTCTTTATGTAATCATTATCAAAATACTGTCTTTGTAAGCAACGAAATACCATGTTTAACAACATTGGAACATACGATGCCAAACAACAAAATTCAAGGTGTTTGGAAGTGTGGTCAAAAGCTGTTTTGAGTGTTTGATATATCTTGTCAATCGAAACTAAAACTCAGGAGAAAAAGGAGATGAAAGTTGAATAACACTGGTATCACCCAGTTGTCATTTTGAAAAGTTACAAAACTATTTTCACCTTACCTGGGCAAATATAAATAGAACACCAGCCATATTTTTTTTGACTTGATAATGATGCCAGGATGATGTTAAACATTTTTTCCTAAATTATTTTCATTTTGAAATTTTTCACTTTTAAGTTTTGCATATTAGCATATTATAAATAACGTTAGAATTCGTTAACAGTTTTCATGATCAATGAAAGGTTAATTCACGATTTTTAGCTAATTACAAAAATGTTACGACGTATTTCATTTTTTTGGGAAAATTTCCAGTACAGCTGAGAACAGAAATTGTGTTTGCAATTTTCTTTATTAAGTTTCTCACATGGGAATCAGAATCAGATAATCATAGAGGTTTTAAGTCTGATAATCAATTTGCTGGGTGGTTTGCAGGCTTAGGAAGGTTCATAAGTTGTCACTGTGGACCTTTGAAACCTTTTAAACTGCTTCATTACGGTCTGTAGGCATTTTTGTAGTGTCGTATATTATATCTGAATGATTTTATCAAAAGTCACCACTAGTCAGAATTATGTTCAGAACAAAGTCACCACTAGTCATAATTATGTTCAGAACAAAAACGCTCCAGAGAAATTTAATTCAAAGGATTATAATAATTTCATAGTTATTTCGTGTGGATGCCTGAACAACAAATATTCACACTCTTCATTAATTGGATGTTAGGTATCTAAATGCTTTTGTTGGAATGAAAATATTGAACAAGCTTGTTTCATCTTAAAACTTCATATCTTAGCTTTCCTTGTAATCTGTATGGTCATGTTTTTGAATTTCATAGTTCGATATTTTTTCACACAGCTGAAACAGATTACTTGTTATTTTCAGATACAAAGGTAGAACCCGCATCTGTCAGGGAACTTAAGGAGCGCAAGGTATGTGAGAAAAAACTATGTATTTTATTAATCTCAGTACTCAACGTGACATACTAAAGACCATAATGGTTTTTAAAGTCTCTTAATAATCTTGTCCCAGAAAACCTCTGCTCCAAATTTATAAATCGATCTATGACTACTCCTTACACTTTCCGAGATTCTGAAAATAAACTAGCCATTCCACTCCCTCGCACAAACTACCTGCGAAATAGTTTTAGCTATAGTGGTGCTGTCCTTTGGAATAGTCTTCCTCAAAATTTAAGGCAAGCAGAATCTCTGAATAATCTCAAAACACTTTTAAAGAAACATTATAGAAACAAGTAAGGCACGGCATTCATGGAAAACAGGTTTTTATTAGGATTTGTTAACTTTAACATTGTAATTAGCATAATATTTATATAGTGTATTTTAGACTTAGATATTACCTTTTTTCTTATGTAATTTAGACCTGATGAATTTTTTTTTTATTGTGGATAAATAAAGATTGACTTGATGAAGACCATTATCTATGTCTTATTTGTTTGTATTAGTTTTTAATTCTATTTATTTAATTTTCTCAGGCGTTCCTAAAATATACTCAGAAACACCAGAAAGAGATGGACATCCTTGTGAGAAAACATGAAAAGGTAAAGTTACTTGTTTTTGCCTGTAAAAGGTCCATTCACCATTTTGTATTCAGAGCATAGCTGCCTAGCCCTCTGCATATGGTGCTATGGTGTTGGAATTAAAGCCCGCGTGCAGGAACCTGGCAAAACTGGTTCTTGTTTTTTAGGGTTAGTAGTTATTGGCAATCTAGGCTAAGTTAATTTCTATGAAGGAGGTATAGTTGCTGATTACCAGAGAAACAAATAAACTTCAGTTTGGTCTTCAAATATACAGTGTATATTCACAACTGTATTTTCTTGCAATATAAATTTGCAATCTCAAGTCACACTGCCGGGTTAAATTGTTTATGCAATGTAACTGTAACCGACATTTATGAACCTGCTGATCTTGCTTGGCTAAACAGGATTCGTATCTTTTTTGGGGGTATTTGCGTAAGTGGCAAATTTTTGCCAGGAGGTTCTTAAACCACTAGGTTCTTACACGCGGGTTTTTACTGTAACTGATGTTATGTAACTTCAGGATAAAGACAAACTTCAAAAGAATCACTTGTTGGAACAAGAGAAATTGCTCCGGGACCTGGAAAAGGAAAAAAATTCTGCAAAGAAAAAAGGCGACAAAGAGCTAAAGAAGGCAGAGAAGAAGGGGTATGTTTTTACGATAGTTTTAAAGTGAATATGGCAGATATTTTTTATTTGCACGATGGAATCTGCACAATATCATAACATGGAATCGAAAAAATGGATATCGTTTTTTCCCCACGTTTTAGCCATCTGAAAATGGGAAATTTCACTTCTCGTTGAATCAAAAACCGCGAGGGACTAGGACCTAGAACTAGTCAGGCTATGACGTCAAAACAAGAACGTTTGTTGACATATTTTTCGAACGAAACAAATGGAAACGAAAAAAAGAAGTAAAGTATCCTAGTATACTGGGAATTAGACAATTAAGGATACTTGCAGTTTTGGTTCCAAAATTTTAAACATTTACCAAGGATATGTAGACCTATGTCATGATGTCGTTCTTACAAGCAAATAAAAAAAATTTCTGTCATATGTAATTAAAATACTGAATTTGAACATTTTAAGCAATTCTTTTGAGTGGATGGGTTTTTACTTCGTTTTTCTTTGTTCTCTGCAGAAATTATGACGAGACTTACCGTAAAGGAGTAGACGACATGAATAGCCTTACTCAAAGTCACGAATTGAAGGTACAATTTGTACGAATCTGATGACAGGAGTCGACATTCTAAGTTTTGCCTTTAAAACATTCACGTTTCGTTGTAAGGCCTGATTTTCATGCCAGTAAAATCCCAGATGATGGGCAATGGCATATTTTTTTATGGTCTCAGATTTGCAGATATCCCACGGAGGTATTGACCCTGTGATCAACTTACACTTGCCCCGTGTAGCATGCTATAATTTGTGATTCTGGTTTTAATTAGAAACTCAAAAGAGCTACGTCCAAAAAGGTGTCTCTTTATTCTATGTTAGTATATACCACACAAGTGAATAGTGCTTTTCGCGCGTGCTGATTGGCTAGCTCGGAGGTGATTAGCCAAGT
>OMLO01004623.1_pt1 | contig 11514 bp, 4 predicted proteins | sample 1674811 | NCBI WGS metagenome assembly OMLO01 (sample SAMN06265003, study PRJEB25207) | coral metagenome | isolation source: Coral host | place: Mexico:La Bocana,Puerto Morelos, Mexico | collected 2008-11-13 | reverse complement strand
TTTAAGAAACATTAATTCTAGAGTTTTATTTAGGAAAGCCTTAGACGATTATTACTTGTAATTTTCTATTATATTTTTAACGGTTTTTAATATGTATCTTATTTTATATATCTTAATAATTCTTGTTTATTAGTTCCTAATTTTTAGCAGGATCCCGTTGATAACAGTACTCTGTACTGAAGGGTTATCCTGAGGAAATATTCGATTCGAGATACTTTGCTTACTTGAGATACTTTGCTTACTTGACATAATTTGCTTACTTGATATACTTTGCTTACTTTAGATAATTGACAGAAGTTCGAACGAGGCCTAAAAATTCTAAATCCTTTAAAATCCAAGCTTTCGCCGATCTACGGCATCATCAGGAATAAGAAAGAAATTCCGCGTAGATACTTTGCTTACTTGATATACGTTGCTTACTTGAGATACTTTGCTTACTTGATGTACTTAGTAATGTAAGCAGAGAATCTCAAGTAAAACGAGTAACGGAAGTAATCAAAGTAACAAAGCTGGGGAAGTGTTCTAGAGTTACAGTATTAGGGTACGAATTTATAACTGATAATCGCAGCTACACACACAACCGTAAGAAGTTGTGAAATGAGCGGGATTCGAACCCATGACCTCTGCGATACCAGTGCAGTGCTCTACCAACTGAGCTATCATGCCATCTGGGATCTGGTCACTTTGTGAGTTCGAAATATACCCGTAAACGGTAAAGGTGCAAATAAATATATGAAAGATCATATATTTCAACTGTGGAGAAAGATATGAATTTGATTGATCATCGCAGTTACAAACAGAACTTAAGCAGTTGTGAAAATTAAAGCCTGAAAAAACTTCAGGTCTGAACGGGATTCGACCCTCTGCGATACCGGTGCAGTGCTATCAAGCCATCTGGGAGCTAGTCACTTTGTGAGTTCGTAATATACCCTTAGAAACAGATGCGGAGAAAGATATGAGATCAAATCGAAATTAGAATGTGATTATATCAGTCACGCTACAAATGAGTTGTTATCAGCCCGCAGTGAATTAGCAGTCTCCTTTCATGCATGTTTCATACCACATCATTGCAGAAAACATTTTTATTTATAAAATTTTACAAAAGACGTGACGTGGAAAACAACTAAGCAATCTTTAGACAAAAGGTACTTTCCTGTTTATTAATCAGCCAGTATCACTCACTGCCATGTTCAACAGTTCAATTACATCTACTTTTATCTTGCAGCATATACCGAAGTTTCTTCTTTTATTCACATGGCAACAACTATTGACAAGAGTTATTACTCTATTATTAAAAAATATGGTCACATAAAAACCCCAGTTATGGCAGGTTCGGTCATCACCAAATTTTAGGAGACTAGTTGTCATTAAGTACATGAATATAAGGGCCTGTCCGCTCTTCTACATACACAGGAAAGTTTTCAAATTTTTCAGCGAGGAAAACCCTTTTCCATCAATTTTGTTAGATCTGTGAAAGTACGAGTATCAGTATACAATAAGTTTTGTTGTTCAGGGACGGCGGAGCGTATTTCTAAGTGAGGGGGCTGAAAACGAGCGCCGGAGGCGCGATTTTGTGGGGGGGTCTGGGGGCATGTGATAGAGAGTTGTTTCTTTTTTATTGGTTACAAAACCTTCCAGTAAATCTTTCTGCGTCACTCAAAGTCGCACATGTGCATTAATGTGACAGACCCTTTAATTCACTATGTGACACTATTATACATAGAGCTTACACCTTGCATAGCTGGTATAATTAGACAAAGTATGGCACAGCACTTTGAAAGTGGGGAAGAGAGGGAAAGGCATGGTTCTATTGAGAGCATATGTTATGTAACATAGTGTATAAGATAATTACTGATTTTTTTTTAATCAATCAAGAATTCTCACTTCTGGTTGGTTCTCGCACGCTAACAGTGATTTCCACTGCTGAATAAGTAATGAGCACACTCAACTTGATTTCTGGATACTGCTTTGTACCTGTGTTTTCAGGAAAACTTCCTCATCTTTACTTTGCTAGTAACAAGATTGATTGGTGATAACCAGTACTTTGTGTTAGACAAACTGGGGCATATCATGCTTTCTTTCAAATCGGTCATTCATTTCATTTCGTTTTAGAATTGCTCAACCATTACTCCATGAACTGTTCTCTACTTTATTCTATTAGCATTACCATTAGCAATCAGCCATTCTCGTTGTATAAAAATTCTAACATGCTGTTGAAGCTCGGAGGAGTAAAAACATTGTTTATTCATATCCAAACCTTAATGTGATTTTTTTGTTTAGTCCTGTGAGCCTCATAGCCGAGTTAGAATTTTAATATTGCAAAATTGGCCTCTTAGAATGCTTACTGAGAAATTTGTCATATACAAATTGAAAGCCATCATATTACATGCACATTTTTAACGGCACAAGTGTCTGTAAATTAAACTACAACCACTGCATTCTAAACACAAAAGAACTGCACCGTATTCCATTATATATTTCCTCGACATTACTCTTGTGCAAAGCCTTCTGTTTCTTCAATTGCGAAAGTTAATTTTTCAACTAACTGTTCATAGCTTTTATATGGTGGAAGATCAAGACGATTAAAACTGAAAGAAAAAGCGAACAATGCATCAACTGTCTGTTGGAAGCATGCCAATGCTGCCCAAAAATCAAAAATCTGTTCCCGTAGTGAATAAAGACACTACGGGTTTAGGTGAATGAAAAGGTCATCCCATTATGTAAAGAGGGTTTTATTAAGCCTTGTAAATTGCTGTAATGATCAAAACTAGAAATAATTTATTTTCCTGACAACTACAAAACTATAATTGGTGGAATGTAAAAAGTTGGCAAGGAAAATTAAATTTTCCCAAAATAGCAGCTTTGTTGTCTGTTGTTTTATAAAGCTTGTCAGGACTTGTTTCCAACCTTGGGAGTAGGACAGCTGTCAAATTTTCTACATACCAAGTATGACTTCGTGGAAGCCATGTTTCCTTGCCAACCTTCTCAATACAAAACTTTTGAGGTCCATTGCTCCCTAAAATAACAATCAAACATAAGATCATTTTATACACGAAAACTATAACAGGTTAGGTTGCAACTAGCTAGCTATAGTACTTACCATACACAAGTTGTTATCACTGAAATACATGTTGTTAATAGGGACTCACTGCACCCAGATCTCTGAGGGCGAACACACAAAATACCGTTCTTTCTGCGAGATTCCCCTGAATCAGTCCCCAGCATTTCCATTTTTGGGGATGTTTTCATCCTCAGATCAAGACTCAAAGCAGTAATAGTCCCCTTCATTTTAATTGTCCTATGATAACGAGTATCTATCCAGTCCCTGACTCGAGCACACTAAAAGACACCCAAATTCCCAAAATGGAAATGTTACGGACTGTGAACTCTGGATAGGATTTAGTAAATTATGTCTTAATTAGACTTGACTAGCAGTTAAGTGTTTCATGGCATTTTGTACCGCGTATGCCAAGCATTGTGTGCTTGGCTGGGTGCAACCGTGTATACTTCCAGTTTGGATTCGATTGAAATGTTCTGAATCATTCAGCATTAATTATATTTTTGCTCAAGTATGGTCTGCTGCATACAGGGAAAACTGAAAATGAATTCACTACAAACCTTGTCCATTTGCACATCAGCATAATGCTGTTCATCAGTGCTCTCTTTCTTTTATTGAACAACAATAGAATGAAGCCAAATGTGCAAAGCTAAAACTATCTATTGAATTTCCTTGAAAACATATAATCTTAGTTGATTCAAGTTGTTTTGAGCTGTGAGATATCTGAAAGTGTTCAAAAATTAAAATTCTTTTACAAAACTTTAAAGATACAAACCCATGAGTTCAGCAAATCCTCCTACTGGAAGGCGACACGTTCCTGTTACGAACTGTAACAATCGAGTTCTCTTCTCATTGTCAAACGAACGTACAGCCTAAAAGAAACAACATCTTTAATTTGCCAAACTCAAGTAACTCATTTATCTTAACAAACTGTGAATAAGAGCCCTTGACACTCATAAGCAGGATACATCTCAATCCTCACTCAATGCCACTGATGCACAGTAGCATTGTAATCTCTGATTGTACCCTATTGTAATTTGTTGTTCTGCTCTCCATGGATGCAATACTAGTCCAAGGCCACTCCCAACGGCATTTTGCAAAGCCGCTCTTCCAGTTTACGTTCCGTACGGCGTCCATTTATTCTCCTTGGTGGAGAGAGACACAGAAAGAGCAAAAAACGGATATTCATACTGAAATGCCAGATCCACCTTCAACTAGACATGAAACTACCTTACTTCTCATCTACAATCATGGACAAAAGGCCTTGGGACACTCATATAATGTAACAAATTATCTGTGTTTTACAACTGAATTAAGTGTGAAAAAGTGCTGCCATCCTTTTAATGTGTCGCTTAATACAATGTTGAAAATCATGCGAAATTGCAGGTATTAGTTTACAACATTGTATGTGGGTGGGGGCTTGGTTAAGCAGGTGAAATTGTATTTGCGTCTGGCATGTGGGCAAACGTGGCAAAAGTGCAAATTTGTCCCAAGACTTTCGTGCATGATTGCGCCAGTACAAAGTACAAAGCTAGTTCACTTCCAACGACAACTTGGGAAATCTTCATCACATTTCTAAACATAAAACTGTGGGCCCCAAATAGTTATGTCACACTCAAAATATGTCACACCTTAATAATATTTTTACGCCTGTTTCCTAGACGCATTACCGAGGGGTTTGTCTACGAACAATCGTAGGTGTTGTTTTTTGCGGAATGTAGAATTGTATCTAGGTATATATACAGGTATACTTGATTGTATTGTTAAACTCCCTGAAGAAGTGTGCGCTAGTCACACGAAACGCGTAGGAGTTAATAAAAAAGTTTTACAACTCAAGTAGTTCGCAGACGCGCTGCTCACTGGTTTTACTTTAAAAGATTTTAAACAATTTTAAATAATTTTACAAAATTAAAAAAAAAAAAATTTCTTCAAAAGCCTAAAAAATACCCAACTTATGATTATATGGATGCCACGTCATTACACAAACCTGCCAGAACCATGTGACTTGTTTGCTGTTCCTAGTGTAGTGACGATATACTGAGTTATTCTGCCAGTCATCAACATCAATTTCTTGCATTCCACAAAGCATCAGCTAAACAAAAACAAACCGACAGATCATTTTTTACTTTAATTTTTACTCGACCAGATAGATGCCTCCCCTCCCAACACAAAAACTCTGCAATGAGTCACAAACCATACGTTTTTTCAGTATTTCATGATCACGGAAGCCCAGCTTAAGCTATCTTGCTCTGGTTAAGATTAAATAAACAATAGATAGATAGGAATAATTTCCCCAAAAAATAGAAATTGCACTCACCAAATGGGTGAGTGATCACACTGCTCACACTAGTGAGCAGATGAGTGCTAATTTCCAACAGATATCTTCTGAATTCTTCAGTTATCTATCCTGGGACTTCTGTCATCTTTGGTGTACTGGCATTACCATTTGCCCATGAATAACATTTTTGTGCACTCCATTTTTGCCAGTCATTAAAACTCAGGTGTATTATCACATTTAAAACAGATACACTGCAAAACCCATCCACTTGACAAGACAACATTGTCAGAGTAATAATGTAACTAATACCTCCATTTCTTTCTCATCAAAGTACTGCAACCAGTAAAGTGGAACAACTTCATTGAATCCATCCAAGAAAGCTTTGGTTTGCTCCTCAATGCCACGATTAAACCGCCATTGTGTCATAAGCCTAAACAAATTGCAACTCTAAATGATTCTTTTATTCATGAATGACATGTGTGTTTCAGGAACAACAACAACCTGCAGTCACACAAGTCTTTCTGTGCTCTGCATTTGCTTATCTCTTCCAAAACTGTGTATGATTAAATCTTTCCACCAAATCCCTGCAAGTAAATCTTTATGACTGCTTACATTGATCGAGGTTGCCATTAAATAGCCAATCAAAATTATTTCCAAAACATGGCAGAAGTCAGATGTACATGAAGTACAAAGCATGTATCATCACTGTTTAAAAAATACATGTATGGCACTTTGTCTATTTATGGCACATGACATTTTTAAGTTGTCAGTTATATCCACTTGTGTTGACCATACCTGACAAACTGCAGTGTAATCAGTAATTGTCTAGTTGAGGAAACAAGTGACAAATGCCTCTACCAAGTTCTAGCAAAATGTGAGAATCTAAAAACATGCATGCTTATACATGCTTATACTTGATGAAGGTTTTGTTTACTAGTTAACCTATCAGCTTTATTCCGTTTGGCCACATTTTGGCTAAAGACTGCAGGGACTTTGCAAAAGATATTATTAGGCCCTGCTATTTTTTTTGTGCAGCTATGCAGAGGACATATAGGCTGATAAATGAATTAGCCAGACATCCATTCAATTGCTTAATCAGAACACTTACGACAGGTACTCCTCTTTGTTTTCCTCTGTGACCTTGATATTTGCACCATTAGGTTTTAGATCATGAGAAGTAATTTTTCCCAGAAGCTCCATGTCTACTGCAAATTCCATGTCCAGACCACACTCCTCTATATTGTTATCCCTATGACAAACATTGAGAAACATAAACAAAAGTTGAGATAAAGTACACTTTGTAAAAGAATCCAAAGAGATAAGAGTAATACACTTAATGTTTCAATAAAATACACTTATATGTTTAGGTTGAACAAACATTTACTTTAATCACACAGTGAGGCATTTGTTTTCTATAATTACATTATGCCCATTCTGCATAAGACAGCAAATAAAATAAAACTTGTTATCAATACGCACTTGATCCACACTAGAGAGTTATAAAACTCAGGATCGATAGATTCCAAGTCTTTCATAGTTTGCTTTTTGTTTAACATTCTCTTGTAAAAAGGAAGGGTGAACCCTCTGTCAATAAACTTTCCATGATACAGAGCCTGCAATGAGAAGAAGAATATTACTAGCTAGAGTGAATAAGCTATACTCTAGCTTAAGGACATTCGTGCTAATTGTTTCTGCACATCCTTATTGTGCATGAAATTCACATGCCATGTCATGTATCGAGTGCACACACTAAGTAGTAAAGTGAACAATTATAGGGCAAATGGCCATTGCTATAACTTTGCTATAACATTGCTATAACTTTGTGTGGATTTAACAATCTTCTTTCTAAGTTTTAAAGAAATAAAGGAAAAAAAAATAAAGAAAATCTATCGAGTACAAGTTTAAATTTTTTGTAATACGCTCCATCAAATTCTGTTCATTTGACCTCTTTGTTTGGCTGTGAAGCAGTTTTAAATGCCTCTTTAAAGGTTAAGGTTTGTGAAAATGATGGCAATATTTGAAATTATTAACACCACAGATTCACTTATACAAAATATTATTAGGATATTTTGCCTCTGTTGACTTATCTTTGATATTTCAACCTAAAAACCCTGTTTGCCTCCCACACTCCAAGAGCTTGTCATGTGTTCCTACCCCACAAATGTCTGCTCAATGGAGTGGTCACTGCTGTTCGCTGGGAGTTAGCCTTTGTTTTGAAAGAACCAATCAGTGTCCATCTATTGTAAAGCAGATAGCCAATAACAAGCAGTGTAAGAATGGAAATCGTCACCGGTGAAGTATTTTCTGTGAAATGATTCACAATTATAGTTACAGTATTCATCTTATTCATGATATATTCCACATTGTATTTCTATGGAACAAACTAACAAAGAAATTGTTCAGAGTGATTTAGTCTGTTTTCTTTGTGCATGTAATCTGAACAAAGACAAAGCTCCCTTGACTTTTCATCACTTTCTTGACTTTTCATCACTTTCATTGTGTTTGTGAATGTTATGCTGTAAGGATGAATTTTAATTACGGTGGAGCCATTGGACATGGCTGTAGCAAATTTTTGGTGGTCATAGGTCCTGCTGTTCTAACTTTTTTTGTTGTTGTTAGAAGATCTTTTTGCCATTATTTAATTCCATAAAATTTGTTTTAGTTATGTTCAAAGAGAGTCTGTTTGCTCTAAACCAATTTGACACTTGAATGAATTCACAGCTTAGCATATTGATTAGGAAGTCTGGATCAATATCTCAGTGCCGTCTTCAAATAAGACTGATTGGAGGTATGAAGCATTGTTAAAATCATTTATTTATAGAATAAAAAATAGCGGGCCTAGAATTGACCCTTGCAGAACACCACTGACAGTAGATATTATGGGGCTTGATCTCTGTCCATCATATTCAACAAAATAATGGAGAAGACTTCTAATATTGTGGTGAAAAATTGAGGAAGAACTGATTTGTCTTTGTAGCATTTCATTAAATTTACATCTTCAAGAGCGACTATCAATATCATCCAAGCATCAGGATATATACATTGTATCTTTTGAGAGTATGAGAGAGCGGTCAAGGTTGAAAGTTAAAGGATTAAGAAGCAAGTAGAATAAGAGACCATGCTCATAAAGAACAGAGACCTTTTGGAATTCATACAACATCAAAGCAAATTCCTCATCATTTTGTTTTAAAGCCATTATAGAAGAAAATAAAATTTATCTGGACTTAGGGCTGCAAATAACTAATGGGGAGCTGCCTGTCACGTTGTCCGGTCAAACATGTTTTTGCTCGGACACGACCTGTTTTTGGCCAGTCAAATCAAAAAAATCGTAACTCTTGTGATAGTAAACCCAGATTGCACAGTAAACCTTTTTTTTTAACTAAAAACTAATTGGTGGGTTTGGCAGTAAAAATTACAAGCTAATAGTTTTACTACTCTTTACTACAGAAGCAGCCTCGCATACTACGTGGAACGGTTACGCAAATTAAATCACTTGTAATTAAATATTACATTTTGGCAATCGACATATCGTTTCTACAACTAAAGTTAAGGTAAAATATGCAGAATAAATGAAAGTCGAAACAAACGATCTCATAATTAATTTGAAAAAAGATGCTAACTAAAATGTAAACATAAACATGGACCGTCTCAAGGTTTCGAAATTCGGTAGCACAGTATCTATTAAATGCATGGCTTCTTATTCCAAATACAATTGTTGCACTCGCTATCTTTCTTCTATTTAGAATCCCTTAACGACAACCTTATTTATCCACTTTTGGTTTTATACGCTCCATTTTGAGTTGCATCGAGTGATGAAATCACTAGAAAGCTTAGTAACCAAGCATGTTTTGCAGGGTGTGTCGAGAGTAACGTATGGTTTGCTTTTCGCACTTTGCAACAAAATGGCGGCTATGTGGAGTATTCTTGTTGCAGCGATATTATTCTTCGTCAGGTCAGGATGTTTCCGACCAATCAATCAATCAATCACTTCATTTAAGAGACAATGGTATTTAACCAAAGGTAAAAGCCTCTACTAATTGGGAAGACTTAAAGTAAATAAAATAAAGGAAGACAGGATGATTTGCGGTCGCGACAGGACTTGATGACATGGTGGAAATTGCGACAACCAGGAATTTCTCGACCACTAGTTTGTCTAGTTATATATTCGTTTTTCTTTCTTTCGGAAACATGAATGCTGCCCCTCATAATTATCATTAGTTAAAAACTAAAATTTCTCTTAACAAGTCGGTAAGTGACCGGACAACATGTCCGGCCATCCAAAGATTTGTCCGGTCAATACCCAATTCTGACCGGACATTGTCCGTTGACCGGCCGTTATTTGCAGCCCTGGGACTTGAAAGGAGGTCTGTCCTTTGTGATTAGACTGTCTAAGACAAAATATGCAATCTTTCCTGCTCTCTTGGCTTCCTTTAGTTTGTAATGTTGACTACTTGGCTTATCCAAGGTTTCCACTACAAGGTCTTTCATTACAAACAGACCTGTTGGTTTGGTTTGTCTGTCTGCACAAAGGATCTCTCCTTTCTGTTTCCAATCATTTTGACAGCAGACTATTGTTCTTGGTTTTGTTCTCAAGCCATCAGCTACATGATTAATATGTACTGGTAGTCATTTGAGTCTGTGGACTGTTTTGTGTGTTGTATATGCCATTATCAGCTTAGTTCAGGCAATACCATGGTTTCAATCCTCCAAGTAGATCTCATCAGTTGGTGTTTCTAAAATACTATGTATGTCTGTAGTTGCTGGCACAACTTGTACATATGAGAAAGCTAGACAATTTGCGGTTTGGTGCAAACTTATCGTGGTGATGTGGGGTTCAAAGTCCAGCTTTCCACAGATAGGATGGGAAGCTATGATTGGCTAACTTCCAGTGAACAGAGGTGACTTCTCTGTTGAGCAGACATTTGTGGCTTAAGAAAATCGGTGCCAGGTGGGCAGTCCTACATTACGGATCTTGGTAATGCATCTACAGACTTACCATTGCTATTAGACGTCCTATGAACCTGAAGTACTGCAGATGGTCAGGATTGACATATGATGCTACAAACACAAACAGTGATCACGATTAACATACTGTATGATATTACAAACAAAATAGAACTAACTGTCTCATACATCACTAAGGAAGACATTTTATTTTTCCCAAAATAAAACCCAAATGATGGTTGATCAATTGAAATTTGAAATAAATTAGTGCTAACTTAATGATTTTTTTAATAATCCAGTATTGACATTTGACAAAATTATATTGTTGTATTTTTTTGCCATTTATAAGTACCGTAAACACTAGTGTATAAGCCACACCCCCAACTTTCAGGCATGGTTTTGGAAAAAAAGAAAGCACTCTAGCTTGTAAAAAAAGCTGGTCATATTTGCAGTGACATTAATAAGTCAATCAACTCTCAAAACTATTTTTGCTCTAAATCACATCTTTTTCTCAGCTAATGAGAATGAGACAGTAAAACAAAAAAACCAATCAGATCTCAAGGATTTTTTAAACCAACCAATCACATTGCAGGAAAATGAAAGACAAAAGGCCATTGTTTTGCAAATTAGGCAAATTTTGTTGTTCTAGTAGTTCTTGTATATACTAGGTTATTAAATTGTGCGATTTCAAAATGGATGTAATAAAGTGGCAATTGAACTTCGGGTCGTGCAATTTTGGTCTGAAATCAAACTTGTGATTTCAAATCGAACTCGTGCTGTGTGCTTGTTCGATTTTAAAATCACGCGTATGATTTCTGACCAAATTGCACTCCACTCAGTTCAATTACCATTATGAATCTCATCCTGTCTCTAGCATACAAGCAACATAATTATTCTGTACTACTCAAAGTCTGTCCTTACAATGTCACCTGAACCAAAAATCCTTTAGATTAAGAAACTTTTGCTCAACTATTATTGGAAAACATTTTAACATTATTATATTTACTTACTATGTTTTTACTCTTTCTTTATATAATACCGGTAGTGTTCTTTTATCCTTAAATAAATGTATTAAATTAAATGGCCTACAATTAGTTTACTATATTTTGCCCTTTCCATTCCTTTTTCACTGCATGTATTTCTTAAAGTGGTACTATGACGAAAATCGCATCTTTCCGATCTAAGCCATTTTTAAACACAAAAAAGTAGTCTGCATATGAAGCAAAATGCTTTT
>OMLO01004621.1_pt1 | contig 11518 bp, 6 predicted proteins | sample 1674811 | NCBI WGS metagenome assembly OMLO01 (sample SAMN06265003, study PRJEB25207) | coral metagenome | isolation source: Coral host | place: Mexico:La Bocana,Puerto Morelos, Mexico | collected 2008-11-13 | reverse complement strand
AGTCTTTCAGGTCAAGTCTCTCAGGTGAAGTCTTTCAGGTCAAGTCTCTCAGGTGAAGTCTTTCAGGTCAAGTCTCTCAGGTGAAGTCTTTCAGGTCAAGTCTCTTTGGTGAAGACACTCTGAAGCTTTTTTGGCATTGCTGTCCAGGGAACTGCTGCCTGCAAAAGTTTGGGCACATTGTGTCTTGTTGGCCCAATAGGCTTTTTGTGAATTTGTTCTTGGACATTACTACAACTTCACAAGGTGCCCAAAAGGTCGAAATTGCAAACCTGATGCAACTTGACAGTGCTGCTGACATGCCAGGTCGCAATAGGATCAAAAGGTGGAAACATCTTCCCTCATCGCCAGAACTTCACTCATGCATTGCAAGTAGTGCCACCACATGAATTTTGCTGCAAACAAAACATTTCTTTGTTTTTCGAATGAAATCTCACAAAAGCATTTCTCAAACTCAGACCTACAATGGCACCACTTCGAAAAGATCTAGCATTGACCAGCCACTCACAAGTTACGCGCTTTAAGCGCAGCCTTCAACTGCTCACAGCCCTCATCCAAGGCCTCTGTCTTTGTAGCTGTCTCAAAGGATCCACTTGTTGACACCTTCTGGTGTCCATTCCACATTGCTGTCTGGAGGAGCTTCATTCCAAACCAGGGTGTGACTGATTTGCTTTTGTGTGTCAGTGCACTGGACGACCAAATCTTTCAGGTTTTGCAACAACTTGCTGTCCTCAGCTTTTTGCACTCTACTCTTCAGCTTAAACAGATCCTTTTCCAGGCGGTCGAGTGCCAGCTTTGCTTCCTCCAAGATCTTCTGAACTGCAGTGAAGTCTACCTTTGCGGTTTTGCTCGAGGTGCCTTTGCTTTCCACAGGGCCATCTTCTATAGCTAGGTGTTCACGACCACCACTGCTACTAGCAAGTTCTGGTGTAGGTTTCTTCCTTGCAAGTTTGCTGAAACATTCGGACAGGGCATTGAACTCAGGTGCACTGAGCTTTGTACTGCCTTTGACCTGTTCTTTGGAGCTCACACCTTTCTCAGCAACAACTGACCAGGTTGGGTAGTAGCAGTAGACAACTCCTTTCCTCACAGCTTCCATGACATGGCCCTGTTGAATCGCATGTTCCAAAGCTTCGCTATTCCCATGGTAGACTCTGTAGAGAAAAACCGCTTTTCGCTCTCCAGACACCTGGTCAGTCTCAGTGTTCTTCTTGAAGGACTCTTTGAAAGTCTCAAACTCTGTGCTGTTGCTCTTCATCTCGAAAGATCCATCAGCAGTCTTTTTGAACAAAGCATTGATCAAAGCGGTTTTCTTGGCTCTGGGCTGGTCTTGTTTCTCAATTTCAGCCAGCATATCCTTGACCATGCTTGGCACAGCTCCTTTCTTCACCATTCTGCTGAAAGCACGAGCCTTGCCACTGTCTCTGGTGCCTTTTTTTCTTCTGTCTCATCTTCTCCTTCTGCCTCTTCCTCTACGTCTTCTTCTTCTTCTTCTTCTTTTGGCTTTTCTTCTGCCAAGGCGGCCTGCTTCCATTTCTGTGTCTGCTCCCTCAAGGTAGACTTTGCTGCTGCTGGTCTCTTCTTGGTAGGTGAAGTCTTCTCTTCTTCTTTATCTCCTTTCTCCTCCTTCTTCTTTGGTGTGCCCTTTGCTTTATTCTTAGCACTTGCTTTGGCCTTTGCTTTGGCCTTGCTCTTTGGTGAGCCCTTTGCTTTAGGCTTAGGACTTGCTTTGGCATTCGCTTTGCTCTTGGGGCTTGCACCCTTCGGCTGGCTCTTGGCCTTTGCTTTGGCCTTTGCTTTGGCAAAGGTACTTCCCTTCATGACTCCTGGTGGTTTCTTCCTGTCCTTGGCTGGCTTTTTCTCCTCTTCCTTTTCAGGTGTCTTGTCTACAGGTGTCTCCTCTACTGGGGTTGCCATAGGTGGCTCTGACTCCTCTGGAGTAGCTGGGTTCGGTTGACCTGGTGGTGGTGACTTTGGTAAGTACCTGGCTGTAGTGATCCTTGGGGATGTGAAAGGATCAGGGATGTCCGCTGAAGCAGGGCGCTTGCTGCTCATAGCATTCCTAGTACGAATAAAAAACGAAGGTTGTTGTACATGAATACTTGAGTTTTTTTTGGCCTGAGAGTTGACTTGAGAGTTTTCACATAAGATATTTGGAATGTGTTTACCTGAGAGTTGACCTGAGAGTTTTCACTTGAGAGTTTACCTGAGAGTTGACCTTAGTATTGTTTTCCATTGTTAGTATAGCAGTGTTGCTGTTTGTGAATGCTGCCTTTGCCTGTGCGCCCAAAAAATTCACATCAGTGCATGTATGATTTTTTGTTGTTTTTTTTATGATTTTTTGTTTTTTCCTTGAAGATTTGAAAAAAAAGACATGTATTTTGAAAGAATTTGATTTTTTTTACAAAACTAGGCCTGAAACAGTGCAAGTTTAGTGCAAGTTTACCTCAAACTTGCACTACTGGGGTGCAAGTTTGATGCAAGTTTGATGCAACTTTCTTGAAAACTTGCACTACGGCAGTGCAATTTTTTTGCAAACTTGCACTCATGAGGTGAAGTTTACATCAAACTTGCACTGGTATATAAAGTTTGTATCAAACTTGCACAACTTGCAACAAACTTGCACTAGGCTGGTGCAAGTTTGATGTAAACTTGCACTAAACTTGCACTTCAAAACCTGGACGACATGAAAAATTGATTGGTTTTTTGTTTTTTTTTGCAAAAAATCTGTCAAAAATCATTCCAAACAGACAGGTAATTGCAAAATGATCCCCTTGAGCCACAGAGAATTCATGGCAAAACAAAAGGAAAAACTCTCATGAATGTACATCAGGACAATGGCAAAACACAGCAAGAAGTGCAGCGCAATCATGACCTGCCTCGAAAAATTGACATGACAATTCCCTGCGCAGAAAATAAAGATCACTGAGGTGAAGCCCTCAAGTAAAACTATAACATTCTCTCAGGTGAAGATCACTCAGGTGAAGCCCTCAAGTAAAACTATATATAAAATTCTCTCAGGTGAAGATCTCTCAGGTGAAACCCTCAAGTAAAACTATGGTGTAGTTCGCCGTAGGTGATCAAGCTGTCTTTTGGAGTGCTGTGGATAGAATAATTGGGGAACAATTTTCTTTCCCAAAAACCAAAAAAAAGAGAGAGTTGAAACTTCCGCAAACCAAACAACTGCAGTCAAGTGGCATGATGTGTTGCCGTGTGGTTTTGGTTGCATGTTTCTGCACTCTCCATGTTTCATTTTACATACCCCGTTTTTTACAACTCAAGTGGTGGGTGTGGTGGGTTTCTCTGAAAAAATTTTCTTTCAGAGATCTTTTTCGTTGTGTATCGGGGGTATCGCGTCTATGCCATTGCAGCTTCCACTGGACATTGACAGAATTGAATCAGCTTTGAGGTGGAGCCTCTTACTCAGTGGTCCTAGCTACTACATTCGGATCTCTGCAGTGTTTTTATCTTTTCTGGACGCCAGGGACTGCTGAAAATTTTATCTGACGTGTTCCGTGTTACTGCCTCTATCACGACAAACCTGAGCTGAATTTGTTTAGGACGGAAGTCATCTTGGGTGTGTCTGTTGAAAGTTGGGAGGTACCAACCCCCACCTGTTCAGCCTTACCCAGTAGGCGATGGAGCTGTCTGAGTTGGAAGGCAGCAACGCTGATGAGGAGGAATTCGAGGACGAAGATGCTAGGGAAGATCCCCCTATTGCTCCAGGGGCCAAGCTAGCAAAAGGGAAGTCTAGGGCTGCGCCCAAAACAAGTCCATTCCATGGTGATGACCTGCCTTCCACGAGTCCGTCTTCAAGTGCATCCAGGCCTGGGATCAGTCATGCTGCTTTCGACATGTGGACTGTTTTGCACCGGAGTACAAAGCCCAAGATGCCTTGGGAAACTGCTGTCTTCTCAAAGCCTTTTGAGCCGAAGTTCAAGAAGCCCAAGCTGGAAGTGCCACAGATTGGTTTTCGAGAGGCTCTTAGTGCACCTTCTAGGACACCTGCCGCTGGATCCCTGGAGCAGTCTTCAAGTTTGTCCTTTGCACGGCAACGGCTACGGTTTGCAGCCATGATCAAGACCGAGGACCAACTTCGGTGGGAAGCACTTCGCAAGATCAAAGTTGTCGTGCTTTTGAATCCACTGGCAAGTTCAATAGGAGAGACGTTAGCAACTCAGGCCATGACATTGTGCGATGCCAGTGAATTCTCAACATCCTTCACCAATTGTTTTGCGGCCAAATCCACGGGCACTCTGGTGAAGCGTTCCTATGCGTTATGGAGATTTTCGCAGTGGTGTGCAGACAGGGGAGTGCTTGATCCTCTGAGTGCATCCGAGAGTGTGGTCTATGCCTATGTTTGCTTCCTCCAGGGACATGCTGCTCCAACCTCAGGAGTGGACTTTTTGCAGATGTGGCGTTTCATGCACCATGTCCTCGGCCTCAAGAAGTACCCTCTGGATGTCGTTCTGTCGAGTAGGACAAAAGGCTTGGCAGACTCCATGCATGCTACAAAACGCAAACTCAGACAATCTGAGCCCTTGCAAGCTCGGATGATCCTAGCTCTTGAAAAAATCGTACTAGGTGCTCCCTATGTGCACTGGCAAGTGATTGCTGGGCAATTCCTACTGTGCATCGGGTCTTGCTCCAGGTTCTCGGACTCCATCTACTTGGACTCTCTGGTGCATTCCTGTGAAGGCGAACTTCATCTGTTGGAGGCCGACGAGAGCAAATATAAAACTTCTACCAACCGTGAGAGAAAGGCCAGACTACTCCCAATTTGCAGTCTGGGACAGTTCCTCGCCAACTCACCGTGGGCACCGAAGTGGATCGAGATTCGCCTGCAGCAGGGGTTAGCGACATCCCCTTCTTTGCCTGCGTGGTCCGAAATATCGGCTAGCTGGTTGAGCCGCAGGATGACGACATCAGAAGCCCACACTTATCTCCATGAATTTTTGCGAGGAAGTGGATTCGGTCATGCAGATCTCGTGGGAATCGGGACGCATTCGATGAAGACCACTCTTCTAAGCTGGAGTTCCAAGGGACAATACTTGGACTTGCCAGACCGCAGGTTGATGGGCCATCATCTTGACCCGGGGTCCAATAGTGCAGTCACATACTCACGCGATGAGTTGACACGCTTGCAGGTAAGTGTTCACAAGATGTTTCAAGATGTCAAATCAGGTGCATTTCGACCAGACGACACTCGGGTTCAGAGGCTTTCTGCAAGCATTGGGCTGACAAAGCCCGACGACGAGCCTGGACCTTTCGAATCTGACTCAGGTGAATCTGGAAGCGGCCCTGAGAGTGATTGTGGCGAAGGTGAAGCAGACAGGACAGCGATGAGTCTTGAACCCAGCCGGGTCCCTTTCGATGATTTGGCTCTGGAATCAGTTGTGGATAGCAAAGTTCACATTTCATCCGGAGTACTGCATTTGACAGGTAAGAATGGCTTCTTTTTATGCGGTAGAAAGATCACTGTGAACTATGATGACATTGGCAACACCTCACTTGCAACAGATGTCCCAGTGTGCATGCAGTGTGCTAAAGCATCCGGGCACTCTTGATGCAAATTATGAGCAGGCACAACAAAGTGGCTGTAAGCGTGTTACCACAGTGGATTGTGAAAAGAAGGCATCAGCTCTTTCGAGCAGCAGCTTTCAAACTGATCAGCAGCAAACAGATGCTGTAATCTAAAGTCGAGCTATCAGACATGTCAGTGTCAACATGCTCATGATTAGAGGAAGTAAGTAGTGTGAAAAAAGGAGGGGGTACGAAAAGGTCTTGAAGACCTTCAAAAGGGAGCTTTCGTACCCCCTATGTTTTGTGCATGTTTTTTTTTGAAACTTCCTCTTTGTAAATCTTCCGGTGGAGTCTGATTCTTTTTCCATGTGTGAATATAAGGTTCCGTGGGGTTCCAAATTTTTTGCTGTTTTGAGGTGTGTAAAAGCGGGGCCCGAAAACACACCAAAATTGGGCCCCTCAACCCCCCCATTTTGGGCGAAAAAAAGGGGGGTTGAGGGGGCCATTTTCCAGGAGAGACCCTGACGGAACCTCATATGTGTGAAACTTGGCTCAGCACAACAGTCGGCAGCGAAACTGACAAGCAGTGCTAGGAACAGGGTGGCTCCAGTGATCCTGTTTTCATGTGGCACATGTTGTTTTTCATCTCCGGTCCAATCGTCCACTGTTTAAAACTCTCATATCTTCAAACTTGTCACGACCTCAGGTGATGGTTTTTGTTTTAAAAAGTTTTCCAATTACAGCCTAGTGCTGTGTGGGGCGCATCACCATGGCGGCAGTGGGCCTAGATTCAGAAGCGGCCTTCAAGCACCGTGCTTTGGAGGTAGGCATGGATGAGACATATTACCAAGCTTTGAAGACAGCAGGAGTATCAACATATGGCAAGCTTGCTTTCGTTTGTGGTTACACCCCTGGACAGGGGGATGAAAAAGTGTTGTTTGATGCAATCCAGACACTAGTTGGTGCTGCACCCACTGCAGCAGAGCAGATGGTTCTCCGTAGGCTTTTCTTCGAAGCAAACACCATGGCTTTAGCTGATTTGCGTACTCGTTTTGAAAAAGACGATAGCAGTGAACCCAAAGAGATTCCATTAGCAGAACGTATGGCCCGCCTTCAGCAGCAGAAGGCTCGTTTGACAGGTGTGCATTTCTCGTCCGAAACTGAGCCAGCTCACAAGTTGGTAGATACCGTGTTTCAGATGTGCCAAGATCAGCAGATTCATTGGATTCCTTGGGAGAAGTTGTTGAGTAGGGCTAGCGAAGTCTTATCTGTTAAGAAAGATTTGCAGATCAATTTTGACGCCAGTGGTGTTTTGAAGCTTGCCCACAAGACCGAAGCATCACCAGGGGAATTGTCAGGTGAGATCAAGGTACGCCAAGCACTCAGCAGACGATCTAGAGCCTTTGACCTTGCAAGCCTGTGTGATTACCAAGTTATGGAAGCATGGCATGAGAAGATGTTTGAAATCATGCAGCGTGTCCCACCAAACAATTGTGCACCCGTTACCATGATGCAGACCAAAGAGGCCGACAAAATGTTGTGGAAGAAAATGGCAGAATCAATCCGTGGTTCCATTTTGTTGCGACCAGATGGTAGGAAGCCAATGGAAGTTGAAATTGCCCTTCTTGTCAATGATCCTGAGGTGCAGTTCCTGATGATGCCAATGCCAAGAGGAAATTCCCGTGCTGGTCCCTATGATGACACCAGGGATGTTAAGGGGAAGGGCAAAGATGAGAAAGGAAAAGGAAAAAAGGGTGCAGGCAAGGGTTTCGAACTCCCCCAAGGTTGCAGTCAAAAAACCAAGGAGGGCAAACCCATTTGCAACGCATTCAATCGTGGACAGTGTGCATACGCAAAAGAAGGCAAACGTTGTAAACGTGGCTTCCACGTCTGCTGGAAGTGTTTCAAACCGAAGCCGTATACAACCTGTACCCATGAGTGACTACCCATGGGTGATAGGCCATCTAAGCGTAAGAGTGATGTAGTGGAATCTTGCAACAGCATGAGCGATAACAATTTTTTGTTAGCCACTAGCTCTACTGATGCAGGTTCCTCAGCACAGGCAGATGTACAGAACGGCTTGCAACAGTGTGTTGATACTGTTCCAACCACTTCGCACAACGAATGTGTGACACCGTCATTGTCAAACAATCCGTCACCCTTTTTGCCACCAGCCCAGGAGCTTTCGACATCCGACTCAAAGCCACGAGCTGTATTTTTTGAGATTTTTGCAGGGTGTGGCCAACTCAGTCTAAGCATGAAATCCAAAGGTTTTCTTGTCGTTCCAGTTGACTATCAATTCAACAAACATGATATTCGAGTGGAGCAAATGTCGTTGGACCTCACCACTGACGAGGGCCAGTCTTGCCTGATGGGGTTACTAAGGGAACTCAAGCCAGCAGCCATCCATGTGGCATTACCTTGTGGAACAGGGTCGCGTGCAAGGGAGCGACCAATTGCTCCTCATTTGATTGCCAAGGGGGCTCCGCAACCACGACCGCTCAGGGATGCTGACAACATTCTTGGTTTTCCAGATCTGAGTTCCAGAGACCACCAACGAGTAACCTTGTCAAACAGACTGGCCAGTTTCACTGTTCAGTTACTGATTTTTGCAATGGAAACATTTTGTTTCATAAGCATAGAGAACCCAGTCAGAAGTTGGATGTTTGCAGTTATTGCACATTATGTTCGTGAACTAAACCAACGTGCACTATCAAAATTTTGGAATGACATGGTTGCCGTGGACTTCGCAAATTGTGCACACGGCGGTGAAAGAGATAAGAAAACCCGTTTCTTGTGTTCGTCCGACATAATCTTGGAATTGGCCATGCCATGTCCAGGTAATCATGTACACAAACCATTCGGGCTTCATTTTGGACCTCAAGGATGGATCTTCGACACCGCGATCGAAGGTGAGTACCCCAAGCTTCTGTGCGATCGATATGCAGATGCTTGCGTTGCTGCTTTAACACCCAGGTTTTCTTTCATTAGGCCACATTCCAACACAACCTGGCAACAAAATAAACGCAGTGCACCCCTGGTTCCTGAGTATCAGAGAATAGTATGGCAAGTAAAAACCCCTTCCATACCTCACAAACTTTTGGAGCCTCCTCAAGGGGGAAGTAACAGCGGGGCCAAAGCAAAGTTTGGGATTTACCATACACCAAAACAGTTCGTCGAAGCTGCAAAAAGGGCCTGTCATCCTTTTGATCAAGAGAATGCAATCCCCGATATCCTCAAGGAGAACATTTTCAATTTGTTTACCAAGGGGTCCTCGTTTGTCACAGAGAAAAGATTGCAGAGTGCACGAAAGATTGCCCAGCTTCAAAAAGAGTTGGCATCAGAAGAAACCCGTTTCCATCAGACACTGCCAGAACATGCACAGACAGTCTTGAAAGGTAAGAATATTTTGCTCTTGAGGCATCTTCTTCGTGAAGAGGGGTTTGAAGATCTCCACGTCCCTGAGTTGATGACGGGGGTCGACCTGGTTGGAGTGCCATCTAAATCACCCCTTTTCGAGGTGAAGTTCGTTCCGGCATGTACTAATGAACAGTTTCTGATGTGGGGAGCCAAGTGTAATAGGTCACTTCTTTTGTCACGCAATATTCATGAGAACGATCCTGAGTTGGCAAAAATTCTTTGGGATGTGACTTTGGAAGAACAATCAAAGGGGTTCTTGCAGGGCCCTTTTGACAGTGAGCAGGACGTCCAGAGCTTTTTAGGTGTGGACGACTTCGTGTGCAGTCGCAGATTCGCTATCATGCAGGGGGGTAAGCCTAGGATTATAGATGATCTTAAGGAAAGTCTTGTCAACTCAGCATTTACCTCGCTTGACAAGCTGTGTTTGCATGACATCGATTTCTTGACCTCGCTGTGCATGTTTATTGCAAACATATCCTCAGGTGGAAGTGAAGTCTCGGTTTCGTTTTGTGATGGAAGCAGGAAGCAGGGCACAAAGTGTGCGCAGTTTCTTGAAGCAGTTTCGTGGCAAGCCAAGTGTTTTGATCTTGCAAAAGCCTACAAGCAAGTTCCAGTGAGCACATCATCGAGGAAGCTGGGGGTGCTCATGGTTCATCGTCCTGAGTCAGGTGTCCCAGCCTACTTTGTCACGAGGAGTTTACCTTTCGGTGCTTGTGCCAGTGTTTTTGCATTCAACCGCATTAGTCGTAGTCTCTGGTACTTGGGAGCAAAAATGTTTCTCCTGAACGGTGGCTGCTTCTATGATGACTTCCCGATGATTGAGCCGACATGCAGCAGTCGTTTGGCGGCCCAGTCTTTCGAGTTGCTCTTATCATCGCTGGGGTGGCTTTTTTCAACTGATCCTTCAAAGACATTTGATTTTGCTGCACGGTGCGATGTGCTTGGAGTGACTTTGGACGTGTCATCATTGGGGGCAGGTGAACTTCGGCTCGAAACCAAGCCATCACGATTCGAGAGGTTGAAGACAATGTTTGAAAACTTTTGCAGGTTGGGAACAATTACCCGGCGTGATGCTCAGGCAGTGCATGGCCTCTTGAACTTCATGTTGGGCGCTGTTATGGGAAGAAGCTTGAAAGTGGTGTGTCGTGCTTTCTCAAATCTGGCTGCAATGGATAGAAAACTCAAGCGGGAAGATGTCGAGCATCTGTGTGAATGGGCTGCTAATATTATTTCACAACTGCAACCACGGGTTTTGACTCGTGGTGGGATCACTTCCTCAGTCCTGGTCTTCACGGACGCGGCCTACGAAGCAGGGGTGGCTACTTGGGGAATTGTCCTGATAGACGAGCTTTCAGGGACAACTTCTGTGATTTCTGGTGTGTTTCCTGGAAGGTTGGTTGCGCACTGGACGAAACTTGCAGGGGACCAGGTTATCACCCAGGCTGAAGCCTGTGCAGCTCTACTAGCCCGACGAAACTTTGTTGAGGTGCTATCTCAACGCCGAGTTGTTTTCTACATTGATAACGAAGCTGCCCGTTTCTCACTGATCAAGTCTGCGAGCCCTTCGCTTACCTTGATGCGGCTAACTCAGCTCTTCCACCAATGCGGGGACATCGATTGTGCTTTGTGCTGGATAGAGCGTGTGCCATCAGCTGCAAACATCGCTGATCTCCCTAGCCGAAATTGTGCAAAGCAAGCTGCCGACATTTTGGGTGGCGAGGTTGTCCCGTTGAGTGTATGCATCGATGAGCTTGCAGACGAAGTAGTAGTGTTAGATGATCTTCCTTCGAGTGTTTTTCAGGTTGGCACCTTTTCATCATTCGACCCTGTCGCAACGGTCCCGACATGAAACAACGAAACTCGGGGGTATGTGCGGGTTGTTCATGTCCAACATCTTACTTGGAACATATTCATTTTGAAGTAAAGGCATCTTACCCTTCACTCAAAACAACCCTTTGCCAGTGGTAACGCAACCACTTCGTGATATGCCCCCGACAACAATTAAAGAAAAACAAGAGGTCGAAAAAAGAGTGCGCCTGTGATTAATGAATTTTTAAACTTGAAGGATAATTTTATATATATATAATTTTTGTGTATAGATCGCGGTTTTGGCGTGTTTGTTTTCGCAATAGACCGTGTAGATCCGTTTTTGTAAAGTTTGGTTTTTGAGTACTCTAAAGACGGTGTAGTTCGCCGTAGGTGATCAAGCTGTCTTTTGGAGTGCTGTGGATAGAATAATTGGGGAACAATTTTCTTTCCCAAAAACCAAAAAAAAGAGAGAGTTGAAACTTCCGCAAACCAAACAACTGCAGTCAAGTGGCATGATGTGTTGCCGTGTGGTTTTGGTTGCATGTTTCTGCACTCTCCATGTTTCATTTTACATACCCCGTTTTTTACAACTCAAGTGGTGGGTGTGGTGGGTTTCTCTGAAAAAATTTTCTTTCAGAGATCTTTTTCGTTGTCCCGCCCTTGTCTCACTTTTGTTCGTCCCACCCATTAGAGGGGGTATGTGCGGGTTGTTCATGTCCAACATCTTACTTGGAACATATTCATTTTGAAGTAAAGGCATCTTACCCTT
>OMLO01004619.1_pt1 | contig 11521 bp, 4 predicted proteins | sample 1674811 | NCBI WGS metagenome assembly OMLO01 (sample SAMN06265003, study PRJEB25207) | coral metagenome | isolation source: Coral host | place: Mexico:La Bocana,Puerto Morelos, Mexico | collected 2008-11-13 | reverse complement strand
AATTCAAATCCTGTACCCAAAGATGATCTGCTACGCATCGAGACGGGATAGAAACCTGAGCAAAAAACCAGCGATTCTCGTCTGGTTAAGCCGATAAACCATGGAACCCAGGCAGAAAGCGTACGGGAAGAAGAGTTATCGACGGCTGCTATGAGCAATTTTGGCGAGGTTAGACGAGTGCGGGCCGTTAGGCCAGCCAACACATGGGTCGCCAGCCGTTTGTTTCTCTAAGGAAACCGCCACAAAGTATAACACGTCGGAATGGCTCTAAACTGCCTCCAGAAACATAGAGACCAAAAAATAACGCAAAGCAAACATAAGGTAAGCTACTTTTCAATTATTTTCTACACGTAGCATTTAGAGCGATTTTCGTAGCAATCTAATAAAACAGTGTATGTCACACTGATTTTTTAACGTCTGCGCCGCATGTGATCACTGCTAGAAGATTGCTGCTTGTATTAGCATTTTTTATCGCCAAAATGTTGTGAGCCTTCGACGTGAAACCATGATTCTGTTTGTAAGATTACTATACAAACGCGCCATAGAGAGCCTGGTGAAGGTGAGAGCAAGCATTACAATATCGATGACGTACGCTTTGATTGTTCTTTTGGCCGCTTTCATGTTGTGTTCACCATGTGCTGAGCGGCTTCTTTGATATACTCAAGAAAGATCCAAAGCGGAAGAATTGAGTGCGAAAGGTACTGAGCCTAAATCAAACTAAAAATAATAATTTAAAGAAAAAATCACCGAGTGTGAATTCCTAGAAATAATACGCAGTCGTTCACTGTTCTCTTTCAAATCATCCTAAGTATTTATAAGTTAGGTAGGACTATATTGATTCATATTCGATTTGATTTCATTAATTTTTATCGTAATTTATATTCATGCAATATATCAAACACGAGAAATAGTGTGGCAAGATTTCCGTATAACCCCATACATTCATTATGCATACAGCTCTTTGTTTAACAGAAGAATAGCCGAAACCGGAAGTATGGAGTAAATGGCAAAGTAAAATCGGCAAATCTATAACAATAATAATAACCTTCGTAGTAGAGAAGAGAACTAACAACAAACTAAACCCACATATGAAACCGGGTCCGGTGAAGGTGTAGATACTGGCCATGTTTCACACTCGGACGTACACACACACTCATACCCCACCGTTGTACAATGGGGTGTGGTGGATGGCCCCAACCCCCCCCCCCCCCCCCCCCCCCCCCCCCGCCCCCCCTCTATTGGTTTTTGGTCTGGGCAGAGCGAAATAAATATACATTGATTAGATAGCCCTGAGCTTGCTCTACAAGAGATGCTACCAGTTTTGTTGGTAATGACGTCAAATGAGGTCATTTGATCAGCTATCTTGGATCCGCCATCTTGGATTTCACTATTTATGAAACAGAAATAGAAATAGAAATAACGGAAATCAATACAAAATCAAGCCTGAATGCCTATTAAATTTATGAATTTTGCAATTGATAAGAATAAAGCAACAGCTTTTGAAATTTTCAACCCCTTAGAGTAAATCGTCCTTTCAAAACTGTGAAGAAACCTTATGGGGCACCAACCCCTCCCTTTATACGTCCGAGGGTTAAAAGCGTGCGTAAAAAGTGTCCGCCGGCTGATAAGTTTTTAGAAGGAAATTTTCTGGGACGTTTTGCTGAGAATTTGAAGAATTAAGAACAGATATATCGAAGCGAATTAAAGTGCCTCTGGAAATAGACTCCACGTGTAAAGATTTCAAGGCTTCTCATGTTCCGATCTTGATCGGCGTGGTCGTGGTTTCGAGTGACTGTTGGTCGTCAACCCTTAACGAACACCTTAAGAAAAAAAGCTATTATGATAAACGATTATAACTAAGTGGGTTAAAAAATTATAATATTAATTAATAAAAAATAGTAATCAACGACAGTGAGAGTAGGTGTACGGTGTAGGTAGTGTTCACTCAGGATTCCAAAGAAGATACGAACTAGAAGAAGGAGCATTAAGTTATTGTCAGCTGTTAACTCAAATACAAATCCGTTGCATTTTTTAACAGGGAGAAAAATATAAAGAAGAAGAAAAAGGCGCATGATTGGGAAACGTTACTCTTCGATATCTTGAAGGTTAGCCGGTGTATACTGTTGAATATAATACGCTAGAAGCTTTACCCTCAGAGCGTATGATGGGGCTCAACAATAGAAGGGGCCGTGGGCAGTGTATTTTAGTTTTAAAGGAACAAGTTGTAACATAGATAGCTACCTAAAGGTGATCTATCATTTTTCATTCTCTTCGCTTTTGAAACGGGGCGGTAGGGAGTCCTATGTAGACTATCGAGGTTATACAGATGTGCAAGAATTGTTGGGGAGGCTGTACGTAAAGATGGTGACTCCCTTTGTTAGAGTTTTTGCATTTCTGGATCATGTAAAAAGACCCATTTGGCTTAGATTCATAAAATCTAGATTGCTAAATGAGTGCTGCCGATGGTAAAAGACCCTAAGGTATGGGATGGGAAAAAAACAATGGTAAACGTTTGCCCACTAGCAAAAGGGGGCGACACCCTTAAGTTCGTTCCACAGTATTGCACTGCGCATCCTCACTGCGCATAATTTCACACGCGATTAGCGCGCGCGTATTAGAAAATGACGGCTTTTTTTATGGCTGGACCTCGCTACAGAAGTAAATCGTTATTTCTTCGAAAACGAGTACGGTTACCTATATTTTTTTCTGTTGTGTTGAATTGAGTACTAAATTTCTCTATGTAAAATAAATATGGTCCTATTCTCTGTGCAGAACAAGACACGATCGTGGGAAACGTGAATTAAGCAAGCAATCGTGACTAAAATCATGGTGCTATTATAAGGACTTATTGGGTAAAAACAAGGTGCTGTTGCTCCTAAACGAACATGGAGACCCTTCATTTTTATTTCAAAATTTAAGTTACTATAAGATAAACGACCAATAGGCAAAGTTTGACAAAGATCTCAGTGAGAGGTTCTATTTCAGTGGAATGACCTTAACAGAGCTGCTATCACATAACCGTTCTTTTTTTGCAATTGTGACGAGAATGGAATTGGAACGGGCTAAATGCAATTGTGAAATAGTTTTCTACTTTTTTTCATATACTAAATGAGTAATCGTATAAAAAGCTGGAGCAATTGAGGATTTACGCTACTGGTGATATTTATTGCAATTTCGAGCGAATTTTCAAATATCACCGCGAGTAGTGTAAATCCTTACTGAACTGCACTTTAATTTGTACGATTTACCTCACCTACATTTAAAAAGTGCATTTAGAACAATAATATTCTTGGACAGATTCCATTAGTACGCATTATTTTGTCGGCCATGATGATGGACACGAAATGGGGAGAAACTCGACCTTCGTCAAATGGAAACTGGAACGGAAATGCTCGAAAAAAGCGCAGATTATTTGAGACCGGCATTATCTTGCGTTCTGTCCGCTGAAAATCATCGTAAACATTGTCACCATAGAATTTATACAAAAGTCGGTTGCCCGGCGCTGTAAAGTATGATTGTCTCTGAAGCAAGCGGCTTGCTGTGAAGAGAATCTTATTTCTTGCAGAGATACTTCACAAGCTGTGGTAAGTTTCCGTGCCAGGTTTTGCTCATTTTCAGACATTTCTATGTTCAGTCTGAGCAGGTTTTTATTTATTGAATTTCACTTTCAGATGTTACAGATGAAACGCTTGGTCTTCGAGAAGTGATGAAACTCATTTGTTATTGACCCTGAAAGGTCCTTGTTTTCTGGATTTGTTGGAAGGAATTACAGGCTTTTTTTATCAAAATGATTCACTTGCAGAAATATGTCTAGCAAAATCGAGATTCTTCTTTGATAGAGGTGGAGACTTCCAACTTTGTTTAAAGGGTACGTTACGTTTTGCTGTTGCAGTTCTTTATCTTCTCGTTTGCTATACTGTTCGTGAAATACTTTTTCCCAGCGTGTAAGGTTAAACCAGGTTGGTGCAGGATGTCTCACTTTTCAACTGTTTCCCCCAGCCAAGCTGCATGCCTCTGATTTCATAAGAGGACACTTGGACGTAGTATTAGTCATTTGTTTTTCGTGGTTTGTACTACCGTTCTCTTTTGTTATTTTAGTAGTTTCCTTTTCTTCTTTACTATTCAGGTTATTCAGGTTGGACATTTCAGTCAAGAGATGGTTTTCGCTGCCAGCTTGGGTAACTGGATATCAAGGTAAAATTATGTCAAGTATGTGGACTGAATAGGCTGGTTGGCTGCAGAAATGTTTACGGGAGAAGTCCTCTGCATAATCAAGAGTGTACAAAAAGATGAAAGTGATGGGAAAAAAGAAAGCAAAGCAAAGTAAAGGATAGGAAGCAAAGGAAAATTGTAATCAGCCGTTGGCAGGTTAAGTCTGCATACGCCAAAACGAACCAATTGGGCCATCAGACCGGAGACCATGTCGGTTTCAGTAGCATGAAGCGACTAGAAATATTTCTACTCCCCCTTGGATGGGATGCTAGTCCAGTGCAAGGCTACGTCCTGCATTCAATTCGCTGGTACCCATTTATACACCTGGGTGGAGAGAGGCACTGTGAGAGTAATGTATCTTGCACACACAACACAATACAATGACCACGGCCAGCGTTCGAACCCAGACCGCTTCTTCCAGAGGGAAGCACATTCACCATGAGGCCACCTCGTCTTTAAATCTGCTCTTGGGCATGTCTCTTACTTTTAGGGTATATCAAGGAAGAGTACAAGTATAAACAGGTAAGATGTTTTTCATGACTATAATTATATGAACGTAAATCATAGTATTTATTTATTTTTTTTATTTTGAGAAACACAACACATTTTATCTATGAAGTGCAAGGCGTCCATGCAGAGGGTGGACCGAACTCCTATAACAAACAGCAACATAAAGAGCATGCGCATGCTTTGTTGTTATTGAAACCCACTGTTTACAAATACATGTAGAGGCAAATTATTGTTATAATTGTCAGTAACTATGGACAGCAAGAAGCTAATCCACCAGGAATAGAACTTGAGGTCTGACGTGTAAGACCTACCGCTAGAAAGGACTGGGTCGAATAGGTAAGTTTTTAAAATTTGAGGCCAATTTTCTTTTTTAAAAAGTGCCGGGAGGACGACAGGAGTTTTGGATTACCTCCAGTCTAAAACCCATTGATCCAAATCCAGGGAGACTTTACGACCCTTCCCCTAGCCCACTTTCTTACTATAAATTTAACAAATTTTACGAGAACTGCAGAGATTCTCGCGCGCTCAATGGCCAATTTTTATTGTCAGTAAGAAAACAGACACACGAATTTATAATTTATGCGACGTGCCAGCGAACGAGAGCGGACAATTTGACAAATAGTTATCGTAAAAAAAAAACAAATTGACGGCAGTTTCTCATGCGTCTGTCCCCTTATAGGCTCGATTAACAGCCGCTGTTTGGGCACGGAGCCCGCGCTCCTACCCGAACCGGACTCAAAAGAACGGCGGAAATCAACCCTAGTCCTGTTATTAACAATGAATTTCGTCAAAACGTTGTTGAAGTCACTATGTGTCGTTGAAGTTGTTACCACATATTGATGTCTTCCCTTATCCGTTACTGAACAGCCGCTTGGCCAAATGGAAACTATCTGTATTATATTATACAGTAACAAAAATGCTAATAACGTTATCTGTACGAAAGAAGAATCAATCAAATGCGAGAGTTTAATTATTAATCAGCTTGACATAGACACTTCTTATAAATGTATCCAATATTTTCAATCAATCCTTGACAAGTTAACCAGGGATTTGAGACTTCTTTAAAAGAAAGAATGACAGTTGATCAAGTTGTGGGTGGTAACCGTCTGCACCCGGCGGTAACCAGCGGCTGAGCTCAATAGCTAGGTGTAAAACTTCCGGCTATGAAGTATTCCGACACTCAGGTGTATAAACCGGTCAGTCCTCAAGGTGATTTTTATCAGTCTAAGCTGTTTACTTCGTGGACTTCCACTTTGTTGCGTCATGCACTTTGAGTAATACCACTTTGCTGCGTCATACTTGCACAAAGCAAGGTCAAAAAAGATACAAGTAGTCTTTTAAATAGTTTTTGGACACCTGGATATCCGTGCTGTAAATTTGTCTTAATAACTGCTTTACCTTACCTTACGTTACCAGTTTCTTACTTAAGCGCCAAATAACCGTAAACCTTGTTAGTTACACAATGATCCAATGTGTTATTGTAGCTATAGTTTAAGTTCTTAGACAGGATCAGTTGGTCTGCCATCTGAAGACTTAACACCATGCTATGCAATTTCAGTGATAACCCGTTAAATGCAGACGAAGCATAAACTTGTCTTTAATCCCCGGCCATCCCAACTTAGTGTGTAGGTGACCACCGAGATGAGTATTGCAGGAGATTAAACTAAAATGGCGCCTTCAGCTGGTGGAAGCATGTGATGAACTTTTCTCGGGTGCAAAGTCCTCACAGCATCGACTTTATCCAAATCAGGCACAGTTGCACTCGTTTACCACTTCTTTTCGAGATCCTGTTGTCATTTTCATTCAAAAAACGTCGAATTTTGAAGCCAGCAGTCAATAGAAAATTTTCATGCACTTTTACAATGAATGTGAAAGAATATTATCTATAAATCCAATTAAATTAGAATGTTTAGAATAATGGGAGACTAAGGTAGACTAAAAGCTGAAAAATGACCTCAGATTAACAAAACAGACGGTGATAACCCAAAGACCAAAGAAGAAAGATTAGAAATGGATTGCAAAACGCGACATTTCTTTTCGATTAGGCCAGAAAAAACTGAAACCAAACATAGGCCCTCCATAAATGCAACAAACTAGCTGTTATCGAGGCGCGTAATCGAGAAAATAAATTTGTGCTACAGCGAAACTCGTTCTGACAAAGAATTGTAATACTCATTTATTAAGTGGTCTAATTGAAAGCCACTTTTTGCGCATTTAAATTTAATTTGGCACTAAAAAGAAATGTCAAGAGTCAAAAAGGGGATTTAAAGAAAAGATTTAACGAATATTTTGGGGGATTTTTGCGTCGGAAAGACATCTTTTTTAAGTTAATTTGCTTGAAAACGTGATTTCTTGGGATGAGGTTTATTGCTTAGATTTAGAAAAGATGCCCAAAAATTATGTAGCTAACTGTGATTTATCAGTAAATTAACTTTTCATTCTCACAGTAAGGTTGCTGCAGTTCATAAGAAAGCGGTGGGAAAAGCATGATAACCCAAACTTTCTTAAGCTCACCTCGAGACGTCTACGGATAAAGTCTTGGATTTTGAATATTCTGTTGAACAAAACCGGGATGCACGATCAATTAACGCTCTTTATTATGCTGCATGAATTGGCTCTATCACACCATGGTACTTTTTCACGTTTTCTTCTTGTAGAGACAGTCAGCATTTTTAACCGGGAAATGTTAAAAATTGATGAAGATAATATGCAAGATGCTAACTAAACAGTCATCTTGAAATCCAATTAAAAAATATATGGCTATGGACGTCGATGCTGTTAAAAAAGGGAAAGATTAAAACGGATTACAAAACGCAAAGGTTTTTCTGGGCTAACAGAACTATACATTGTTCAACCCTTAAATGCCAAGAAACTGTGTTGGTATACTGTTTTCAACCATTTCATTCCAATGGTGAGCCACACCTTTTGTGTTCTGACGTTCAAAACAAATGTTGAAGCCTAACTGGTCAATGCTGTTTAAGATTTCAAATAAGGATTGCACTGTGTTAATATTTATAATTTCCCTGAACAGAAAATGAAAGAATGGTCTGTAACATTGGTTTCGAAAGCTCTGAGCCAATCTTTGTTCACCAAGAACCAAAAAATTAGTCTCTAAAATGCTTTTTTTTTACATGCTTAGTTTAAAGTTGCAGTTCATTTCTGGACCGAAGATGGCTAAGAAGCCTTTGATTCTTAGATTTAAGGAGTTAAGATAAACAGAATCTGGATGTATCTTTTTAGCATGCAAATTAATGTTTATATTAGATCAACTAAAGCTGCAAGTTCACTGTGTACCGACGGGAGAACTTTGAACCCTTTCACATACTTGGAATTTCATACACTTTTTATTTTCATAATTCAAAGCTACAGTTTTTCGCTTTTACATTCCAAAATGTTGAATATTGAAGCACACATTTTAATAAGGGTATGTTATGCGATTTTGCGATCTAAACAGTTATCTTAAATCCAATTTAATAGAATAATACAATAATAGGTGGCTTGTAAGGTAATCTGAGGTTGAGTTCTACTTAAGGATACCAAAATGACTATGAACCACTAAGAAAGATTATGATTAGAAAAGAATAAAACGGATTGTAACCATTTAAAATTGGTTCATGTCGCCTATGAGTTAATGAACCAGCGATTGATGTGATAACTGAATTTCATTATCACTTAAAGCTTGCAACCCTTGCTCCTTTAAGTCTGCATGAAGCAGCTGGATGCAAGCTTATTGGCTCTCAAATGAAAGCGTCTTGTAATTATTTTTACTAATATGCTACTGTTTATAAGGTCTTTGAATGACAAGAATATGACCCATCAAATAAAAGCTGTCCTGGGTCCTGTTTGTTTTTCTTAAGTCGCTTCATACTTGTCCTTTTGAGCTTTGAAGTTTTACACTCGCTGAATTGAAAAGGTTAAAGGTAATATATAATCATTTGATCGTTTTATGTTGAAAAGGAAATACCTGGCGACCTTCAAATTTTCAAACAACCAGCATTGTCTCTTAACGGGAAGTACACCGTCATTCCTTCACTTATTTTACAACCATACTATTGAAAATGAACTTCGCATTTAGTATTTTTGTACTTTAGCAACTCAAGTGCCATTGTGCGGTTTTATGTCGTGTGGTGCACATGCTGGCTGCAGATAATGAAAAGATGCTCTTACAAAATTCTCCACGCTATTTAACAAGTTTGTTGTCTCAATTAGATCCTCTTAACACCATCTCTTACCAAGGTCTGTAGCGTGATATTTCCTCTTAATCTGTCCGTATGTCTGCTAAGACTTAAAATATACCTGAAGGAATCTATACTGGTACTGTTGTATATTAAAATGTTAAATGGATCAGATAATTTGGCGCCATACATTTTTCTAAAAGACGAAAGCTTGGGGTTTTTTTTAAGAAAAATGCAGACGCGCTATCTTAAAGAGATTAATGGTGTTTATGGGAGTCGTGTGGCATTCTCGTGGGTGTTAATACCTCGGTTTAAGTTCTTATTTCATTCATGTCAACAATTGTTGCTATCATTAAAATAATACGTCTATAAATCTCGTGGCCGAGGTCAATGTCTTCCACGAGGAAACTAGGATACTGTCATGCAGTTTTAGTTTGATTTCTAAAAGCTCAAACTAGATGAGGACACGAAACAGACCATTACAGAAGAGTCAAAGAGTGCGTGCATAATTAATTTGCTAATCTCATCAAAAATATCTTGGTAGTCTCAAACTATTCCCCGACCCCTCCCTCAAGAAACTCACTAGAAAAACATCACTCTCTGTGTATATGTGCCAGACGGGGGACGCACACAAAAAGGATGAGAAAAGTTGTGACAAAACCATTGTGTCTTGTGGCTAATTTTGCTGATTGAAGATCAGTTACCATAGCGAGATTAGCATTTGAAAAAAGTCGAAAAAACATCGGTGTAGATCCCATTGTCAATTTTCATTCTAACTTATTCCTACAGCATACGAATACGTTTAATTTGTCAGTCTAATGAAAACTCAAAACGTTACATAACAAATGAACGCTTCCTAAACTCAGAACAGTTTTAGCGCGACACTTGTTGACAGTACTCCTTTAAGACTGCATAAATAAAACCAATTTAAGTCTTTGTCAACTAAGATAGATTGTTAACTAGACGAAAGTCGTCAAAGAAGGATTAGTGAGAAAGTAAACAACAGGTGTAAGCCATACTATTGAACACAGACGTAAGGGTGGCTGCACATGCGTGGTTAAAGAATTCAGCTAAACGGATTTTGTGTTAGAAAATAGGCTGGATGCACGAAAGCGTGTTAAGTAACGGTTTGCACCAACATGACGAAGGCCAAAAACACCTTGTTTACGTTATTGTGTTTAATGATCTTGTTGCACTCATGGGAAGATCGGCGTGCAAAAAATACTTTTTGCTAAAGGGAGCGGCTCGAGAATCTAGCGTCACCTCTACTCCTTTGGTCAAGCTTTTCAGGCTCTTTTTTTTAAATCTTTTTAAGCCGGAGTAGAGTTTCCACTTAGCCAAATGGTTTCATCTATTACTAAAATAGCACACGGCTTGCTAATGGTTAACCGGTTATCGGTTTTGGAGAAAATGCTTAAATTAAACTATTATTGTAGAATTCGGGGAGGTATGAAACATTTTTGTTTGCAAATTGGCCTAATTGTTATTTTCAGAGACAATTGAAAATTCCATTCGTGGGCGAAACTTCAAAAGAAAATTGCGGATAAATCCAAGAGATTTATTTACTTTGATAAGTGCTCGGTTTCTCTTTATGAATTCTGAAGATATCTATCGTTATAATAATAGTAATTAAAACGCCATGTGTAAAAGAGCCATTAAGGACAGAACTGATAAAAAAATAATTAAATAAATGTTTACAAAGGAGGTGCACTGACTACAATGTCTGGTGTGTACAGCGAGGCATTTTGAGCATGTGTTATTTCATACCTGGTTGGGTTTTTTGATTGCCGTATTATCTTTCACTTAATGCAATTATAATAAACAACACAGTTAAAATCCGGATGTTCAGGATAATAGATCTCTCACGTCTCAAAGTGGCTTTTTCGCTTCCTTTTAACAATAATTGTTTTTCCCAATGCTGCTTGTCTAGTCTGCATTGATTTGATCACTTCGCCGGCTGACGTTCGTTTCAGATTTAAAGACCTCTCTGCCTCATATTTCTTGGCAAGTTCGTGGGCGGGCTACGATTTAAATGTCACTGAGGGGACATTGGGAGACGAAAATACGATCTACTGCTCCTTAAAGCATTTAACTAAACAAGCATATTTCATCAGAGTCACAACAGCGATACTTCCGATCGGGCGAGAACAAAACAGCCGATCGGGCGAGAACAAAACAGCTCTTAAACTGTCTCCTGTCGAGGGATTTTTGCCAAAACAAATTAGGGTCATTTGTTTCTCGCCGAAGTCTAAGTAGGGATAAAAACTTTGAGAAGGAAGTCCTTTATTGGAATTTTGCCCCGAAGGAAAAATTTCTAGAGAATTTGTTTTGATAGTTTTATGGACTCAAATAAAAGTCTCTTTTGTAGAAACAGTGTTAATTGGGTATTGACAATCTATTTTAGACGTAAATAGATTTCGGTGCATTAAAGATATCAATGGTAGGATTTTCTCACTTTCTAGGCAATAATCACGCAAAGCTATATATTTGTTCTCAAGGGCTCAAGGTTATTTGGCACCCGTTCAATCAAAATAGCCGGGATAAAGCGGATTTTCACCGGCCGGATTTCATAAATAGTTATCCATATCCGGGACTGCCTTCTGTATTGCGCTGTTCTTTGCCAA
>OMLO01004618.1_pt1 | contig 11522 bp, 12 predicted proteins | sample 1674811 | NCBI WGS metagenome assembly OMLO01 (sample SAMN06265003, study PRJEB25207) | coral metagenome | isolation source: Coral host | place: Mexico:La Bocana,Puerto Morelos, Mexico | collected 2008-11-13 | reverse complement strand
TTGCATACTGAAAACTCGATGACAAAAAGCATCTTCCTGAAGATTCCTTTGTATCATCCCTAGTCGTCACACCGAATCGTCACCCTCGCTCAATATCGCAAACCAAAGCCATTACAACAATTCACGGTTGGAAGACGTGCAAGATAGCATCTCAATGTCAACGTTCCACGCAGCAAACTGCCAAGCGCAAAGATAAAACAGTCACAAAGGCGGAGATGGCGTTGTGCTTGCAGTTGGTGTCACACACCATCGAAGCCATAGCCACAACTCAATCCGTTGAAGACATGAGGCGCTAGTGAGCAAATCACCATCAGAGGTGAAGATTTCTCAGCGCAGACTCCACCGATGCAAGAAGGAGGCTGACGGCCACCACACAACGAAGAAAAAATGCAGTAAGGTTTCATATCTTCTTGGAAGTCTTTCTTCTCAATCACGAAGTTTTTCAACTTACCCTTCACGGAGGCATGCTTTCCGCACGCGTGCCCAGAGCGGCGTTGAAGCTTTCCATTTCTTGGCGGAAAAACTCTTAGTGGGAAAAACACCACGTTTTTCAAAGTAGCGTTGCATTCCTTGCTCCTTCCTGCGCACATCCTTGGCAGTCGATGTGCCACCTGCTTTTGTCAAACCTCCTTTTTGCGCAACACTTCGCCTCATCTGCTTCAAGTTCTGCATGCGAATGGGTTTGTGTCCACGTCGATCTCGGCCAAGGGCATTTTTGAGTTCTGATGGCATGTTGGCGCGTGCTTTCCTTGCAACACATCCACGGGGCTGCAATTTTTTAATTTTGCGGCTTACCTCATAACCTTTTTGGCCTCCTTTTTCGGAAACGTATTGTAAGGAGGATACTGTTGTTGCATCTTGCAAAACCAAGTTTGGCTCCGAGTAAAAAAAAAGCCCTGGGTGAGCCTTCATCAACGCGGCCCAAGCGTTGTCGGCCATCAGGCCACCAACTCCAACCTTATCCACAAAGGACCTGAGGATATCACGGCTTTTTGAGGTTCTGCGCAGCACATACGCGTGCGCCTGCATGACCCAGTGCGCGAAGCGCACGTTTTGTATCTGCGTAGGTCCGTTCGTGGCACCAATGCTAAAGACACCGGTTCCACCCAGCCAAAACCCTGTCCAGTCAGGATAGCTGTCAGAGAGTTGTTTCCAGACACGTTTCAAACTTTGCTGAAACTCGTCCGCCGACAACAGCGGAGGTAAACATAGATCGTCTTCAACCACCAAGACTGCTTCGACATTTCTTTGGAAGAGGCGTTGTGTCTTTTCAACACATAACCGATGGGATTGAGCGCAAGCGTGTTGGCCCCACAAATCACAACCTCCAGCGTTTCCCAAGCCAGATGTCTTCAAAAGAAATGTTTTACGTGTCCCTTCCACATCGTATGTAAGACGAAATTGCGTTTTTGTTATTTTTCGAGCTCTCCCAGAACATTCGCGAAGCAAGGCCAATCCATCAATTGCATTCACCACCTGGATATTTGAGAAGCCCAGTTCTCGCAAAACTTTGAGTGATTGTTTTCTGCGCTCGGGCTGTCTTTTCAAATTTATCAACAGCACTGGCATTTCAAAATTCATTCGGGCAGAGTTTGCCATCGCAACAATGGCACTATTGCGGAACTGTAGTGTATTGTACTTATGTGGAAGCATCCAAAAACATCGGAACTGTTTTCAACTTGACAACAGCAGTTTTACACCGAACACTTCAAAAGGTTCTCGTCCAAAGCTCACTCATGTCTTTCAGTCTGTTAATTACTCACCTAGCGGTCTACTTTAGCTATTGATGAAGATCTTGCATCCAGCTGCACTGATGCGAATTTTCAACTATCAAGCATTAGCTGAATCTTGAATCCAGGATCGGGATCTTCTGAAGTCGTTTCTGTGCACTTGGTCGTTTCCAACAAAATTTAGCTTTCCGTCAAATTGGTATGTTTCTGTCTGCTTATGGATTCATCTTTGCGCTCTTTGAACGAAACAAACTTTACCACCCACCTGCAAAAAAAAAGCTGACAGTGTCACACACAGATTGCCATGCGCTCATAAGAAAGGTTGTTTTTGGAGGGAGCAGTATATATCTATTCAATGAATACAGATACATATGAAATAAAACATATATATATACATATACAAATAAATATGATATTTATATTTGCTATTTCTGAGACTTACCATTGTTTTCTGCTGCCAAACGAATGCTTTCCCTCCAAATCCATCTCATACAGAATATCAAATTCTTCAGGGCCCCCCGCAGCCAGGCAGTTTCAATTCTTGGCAGTTTCAAATGAAATGCAGGTGGCTTTGCTTTTTGTCCCGGTGAGTGCTGGTCTTTCTATTGGCCTTCAAGCAACAACCTCCAAATAGCTAAAGAATCTCAATAATCTCCCATGTAAATCGGACAACATGTTTTTGTTAAACATGAATATTATCACATACAAATCATTTCATGTCACAATCCAATTTTCAACCAATGGGATCCACACATAGCCCTCCATCGACAGTAACAGTTGCTCACTGGGACAAAGGCAAAACCACCAAAGTAGTATCTAATCAATTTGTTTTTAATTGTTTTTATCTGACTATCCAATTTTCAACCAAATGTCATGCGAGTACTGTTGATGACTGAAAACTTGCACCACCTAGGTCCTAGGATATATGAAACCCTAAGAATGATGGGATAAACTATCTATAAACGGGCGCAGGATGTCAGCCATCAACAGTATCACAATTTGCATCCTTGCGATAAATAGCAAGTTCAATGAAATATTTTACACAGTGCCGATGGTTGGAACTCATCTTTGAAGCTGGAGGACCCACAGTACCATGTTGCCTTCATGATTTTTTCATTGCAAACTTTGAATCCTGAAATAAGGAAACTCGGAATACCTGGAAACTCCGTAACAATTATCACATACAAATCATTTCATGTCAGTCAAACATGGTTAAAGGATTCTTGGCAACACATCCCCAAATTTGATCCACCTGCAGCGAGCAATAGGACCATAGGAAGCCATCAGGAAACCTGGCTGAGCCACCCGGTAACAGTTGCTCACTGGGACGGAAAAAAAAAACCACCAAAATAATATCTAATCAGTTTGTTTTTAATTGTTTTTATCTGACTATCCAAATTTCAACCAAATCTCATGCGAAATACTGTTGATGACTGAAATCTTGCACTACCTCGGATGATCCACCGGCAGAACTCCTTCCCCTCATTCGCTCCCTATATCAAGAGATCAGTGTTTTCATTGAGACATGATTCAATGCCACCGGATGAAGACGTGTAGAACATAGTTGGGCTTCATAGGCTTGGATTCTGCTGTTTGAGGGAAACTAAAACAATCAACCTAACATTTTCAACAATGGTTTAGTGAGGCATTCCAGCTCTTTGGTTGCCCATACAGACCTTACAATATGCTATCAACGTATGCACCATATCCAAAACAAGAAGTGAACAACATTCCCAACTCCAGTCCACCATGAACCAATTCTTAGTGGGTCGCATGTGACATCCTGCAATGTGCAACATCACTTGTCAAAATCAAATTTCAAACATCATATTTGTTTTCACAGTGTCATGAGGATATTGGAAAAAATTCGGAAAACAGTGTCGGGTGGCTTTGCTTTTCGTCCCAGTGAACAACTGTTACCGTGGGACAAAAACCAAAGCCACCCGGTAACAGTTGCTCACTGGGACGAAAAGCAAAGCCATCAAAGTAGTATATGATAAGTTTGTTTTGATCTGACTATCCAAATTTCTTGAAATGACCAATGCGTTTTCAATGTTTGACAAATACTATTTTTTTCACAATTGTGGCGTTGCTTCTGCCTCATCGCATGGTTTGTCTTTGCTGAAGGTTTTTGAGGCGCCATCCTAAGCATCATGCATTGTGCTTCCTCCCAAAAGCAGAAACATACAAAAACTGTACCACATCTTGTACCAAAACACACCACACATGAAGACACAGGAAACGATTGCCTGTATTGCTGTCAGGCTATGTCGAAACACGGCTGCCTCATTTTTTCGTACCTTTCCACGGAAAGCTTCGCACTGTACGGCTTGAAACTGACGCCAAGGCTTAACTCAAAACGTTTTCTGCACATCCTGCACATCACTTTTGATCAGAACTGACTATAGATTTCCTGTTCAACATGTGCAACGTCCTGAAACAAACTCACCTTCGCCCCAATGTCCTGGGCGACTGTACAGAATCACCGCTTCGAACACCAAAGACCTCTCTTCCGTTTTCCATGCCTATATGAAAAACGCTGCTGCCTCATTTTTTTCGCGCCTTTCCGAAGAAAGCCTCGAACTGTACAACTTCAAACTGACGTCAAGGCTTGACTCAGAACATTTTCTGCACATCACTTTTAATCAGAATCTACTATACATTTCCTGTTCAACATGTGCAACCTCCTCTGGAACTTCTGCAATCAGGGCCTTGCAACCAACACATACTATACAATTGCTAGCACGATACTTCAAACAAAATTAACTATATATTTCCTGTTCACCAGGCGCAATGTCCTGAGCGACTGTACGGAATCACCGCTTGGAACACCAAAGACCTCTCTAGCGTCTTCCATGATATCATTGCCTGCTTTGATGTTCCTCTTCTGCAAATGGATCGTGCGCATATCAAATCTCACCATACTCATTATGAGATTTTGATCCATTCGACTGGATCTGGCGCCTCTAGCGCGACACCCAGCTCAAGCACATACGAATTGAAAAGCCAGATCACGCCATCCGGAGCAGGTGCATTAGGCTTAGCCCTCTTAGGCTCCGCATAAAAAATCGTCACCCTCTTCTTGTCCTGTCGGGCATGCAACCCCCATCCTTCTAAACAGACCAACCTGTCATCACTTCTAACACACCTCTGCCCTATCACATTCATTTTCCTTCACCCCGCTGCTCCTCCAAGCCCGTGTCAAACGCCAGATCGTTCCAGGCATTCAAATGCACAACTCGTCCAGCATCATCGGTCAATTTGCACACCTGGCATCCCACCGAACAATTAGTTTACGTTTGTCTGAGTTTGCCTGCTCCTTCCCCTTCCCAATCCCACCTTGTATGGCACATCGTCGCTCTTACGATACTGAATGTCTTCCGCTTCAATGATAGTACCGGTTAAGTGAACCGTCTGTCCATCCTGCCAGAAGGCACAAACCCCTAACCCACTATGTACATCCAAAACATCCACTCGAACTGGCTCACTTCACATTACGGTCACTCTGCCAATTAGATCCAATCCGATATTGGAAAAACGAGCCAAAACTCTAAATCACACACCTTTTTTTTTATCCTACACTTTCCGTTTACTACACCTTTCACCTAATTCCACTTCCATTTAGGCAACAAAATCATACAAAAATCGGACCCATATCAATCGAAAATCTAATCTCACCATCCGCACCTGTGATGCGACCATGCGCATATCTGTGATGATGCTCTTGAAGGCCGGCACAATCCGAAGTTCCTGGCCATCCTTCGCCAACTTGAAGTTACTTCCATGTCCACTTTCTAAACGCCGAGGTCCCTCCGGATGGCCCTTGACGCAAAACTTCACTAACTCCACTTTCACATAGAGCTCCTCCGCCAGCCCCTGCATCTTGCTCTCCACTGCTCGGTGCATCCTCATCGCAAGCTCGCCCCATACGGCGACCATTGTGATCCCACCACTGTCTGCCGCCACCACCTCAGACTACCCGACAATGAACCAATCACATCACATCTTCACCCACTCATACACTCCTCCCAATCTGCATATCCGTACTTATACCTTACATTCACCATGTAGACCTACCCTTCTCAATTTGACCGAGTAACATCAACTACTTTCTTTGCAGCATCTCCCTTCACAACACGTGTTCGCAACTCGCCTACATCCACAATGCATAGTTCAATATCCACCACTGCATCTTGTGGCATGCTCTCCATATCGGTCAATGACTTGCAAACAACTGCATTCGGAACCTGACGAGATGGTGCCGCCATCCGCTGCTTCTTTTTCGGCGATACACCGACGTCCGCCATGGCAATATCGGACAGCCAAAATGAAAACTGCAACACGTCTTGTACCAAAACACTCCACACATGTACTTTTGCAGCTTGTGCGGGAATTTCAAACCAGCTCGCTTCATCAAGAAGCCTGATTGCATGCAATCCATCATGGACTATCTTGCTTTATCTTGCTGGGATGTTTCAAAAAAACTCAGGACAGTTGCAAGACAACTGATACATGACCATCCAGATTTTACTTAACATGGAACATACTGGCAATGCAAAACATGCTACTTGTGCATTCAAATTTTACAAGAAATATTAAAACAACAAATCAATGCCAACCTGAGTCTACAGAATGAACAAAGATCTCCGACATGCTGTTGTGCCCTCTCGGCCACTATAAGTGTTTCAACTGGTTGCAACCAACGCATGCATTTTCTGTTTCAGGAAACAACATGAAAGAAGATATGTTCGTCTTTGTAACGTCAGAAATGTTTTCCTTACATGTGAATGATAATGTCTAATTAACTCTACTGGGTAACTTTTACAAGGACAGAAAACAACTTCAATCATCTTTCCGCCCTCCAACAAGCTTCCCAACCCTGATGATCGCCGATAGCAGCAAATCCTCCTCGTCAAAAAGTCCATCGACTTCGCCAAATAGATGTGTGAAGATGTTCATGAACTAGTCACTTCAATTGTACCATGTCTAGCAATAACACCAACCACTTAACCCATCACAGCCACTACAGACGCACCACAACAACAACAACAACAACAACAACAACAATAATAATAATAATAATAATATCACACGACCAAATATCTACACTTCTGACACCCAACAACCTTTAATCAAAACAAACCTATCATGTGTGATGCAATTCGTTCTCTCAGTCCTTGACATGGACATCACCATGCGTCGCTTTAGACATCTTGAAACATCTTGACACATGCCGGCCTCTTCTTGTACTGGAGCAAAGCTGCACTGCTGCAACGGGCTGGAACCTGTACCCCAGCACTTGCAATAAAACTTAGGGTCACAACAAGTCCAAACTATGCCAAAAGTCAACATCTAGCCCATTTTCACTTTGTTCAGGTATACAAGACCATTCAACACCAGTTCTCAAGAAATGTGTCGGCATCCGCATTCCTGCTATACAAGCTCTTGGATACGGTCAACCCCCCTTCTACGGCTAACCTCCTGCTATAAAAAGATGCTTGGAAGCTGCATGTGTTGCTGCTTCCAAGCCAGTGCCTGCAACGAAAGTATGGAGTTGATATCTGTACATGGAAATGAAACTAACCAATGAACGTAATGGGACAATGACAACAAAACAGTAAATGCATGTGGAAGTAAGTGTCCTCCATGTACAATGAAGATGTTGTTAGGCAGTTGGGCGTGTGGGGCTACCTAAACCTAGTAAAATCTGCCTAGGCATCTGAATCTGGAGATAGTATGTTCATGTTGACTCGAAACCTTTCTTGTCCTGCAAACTTGTAAAAATTCAAGCAACATGAAGTCAACAACATGTATCATAGTGATTCATAATGTTTCCTGATTTGTGATGCAGTGTCTTTTTTCTCAGTCCGACCTACCTGTCTCCTTACACATCTTGAAACATCTTGCAACACGCCGGCCTCTTCTTCTACTGAAGCAAAACTGCACTGCTGCAGCGGACTGGAACCTGTCAGCGGCAAGGTTTCATTTGCAACTGCCCAGCATCAACATCAATGTCTCATTCATGGTCCGTACAACTCTCTCACATCACAACGCACCGATTTCCACTTTGTTCAGGTACAAGACCATTCAACAACAGTTCTCAAGAAACGTGTCGGCATCCGCATTCCTGCTATACAAGTTCTTGATGCTGTCACCAAATGAGGTTGCAAAACCCCAACAATTCAAATCCATTTCCTTTGCATTGAAGCACCTCGTCTTCGCCATGCTCCAGGTATCGCATTGCGAAACCACAAGGCCTCAAAAAAGGATGACGAGGATTTATGGATGACGTTCTTTCGCCATGTTTTCACGAAGGAAATTGGCCGTGTGTCTTTTAACCAACAAACCAACAAACAAAGAAATAAACAAACACACAAACAAACAAATTTAAATACAGTATTCTGACAATAAAGTGTTGATGTCAATGATTGGCGGTGAACTGCAATTCAATCCAAAACAGCACAGATATTTAAAGGCCTTCCCTAACTGATATCTACTTGAATCGAGAAAAAAACCAATGCGCATCGCCATTTCATGACTCATGTCAAATGTCGAATGCCGTACACGGCATATATTCTATCTCACGTGTCATAATCGACTTTGAAACATCATATTTCACAAAAACCAATCCAACATTGCAATACGGTATACTCAACAAACATCCTTGAAGAAACAGATCTTGTATGCCATACAATATGCCTATATGAAAAACGTTGCTGCCCCATTTTTTTCGCGCCTTTCCGAAGAAAGCCCCGAACTGTACAACTTCAAACTGACGTCCGGGCTTGACTCAGAACATTTTCTGCACATCACTTTTAATCAGAATCTACTATACCGTTCTTGAATTAACTATATATTTCCTATTCACCATGCGCAATGTCCTGGGCGACTGGACAGAATCACCGCTTGGAACACTACAGACCTCTCTAGCGCAAATTCACACCTTTGTACTGAAACAATCGCGGTACAGTGATGCCCTGCTTTTCCAACCATGAAGGACCTTTCGATGCACACCAGTCAAATGAGAAACTGGAGTCCATTGTCACACAAATTCATTTCAACCGTCTGAGACAAACATTTTGCTCTCAACGCACAATACTTTTCACAATGATTCAATGATTCTTCGTGCCCCAACCGGACCCCTGAACCCCCCGTGCAACCGGGTTCCAGCTTAGGTCCTTCAAAGCCCAAAGGGAACTCTAAGTAAGCAGTCAATCCACCCTAGGAAGCGATGTGGTACCAAACAGCACAGATGTGGTGGTAAATTCACACCTTTGTCTCTTCTCTGTACAAGGGCGCCGTGGTTTTTGCACCATGAAGGACCTTTCGATAGACACCAGCTGGCGCGAAACTAGAATCGATTGTCACACAATTTCACGTCAACCGTCAGGGCCTCATGCAAGTACAACTTCCTGCTGCAACAACTCCATTGGCCAGAATCCTGTGCTGAATGGATCCGACCAACATTTGAAAGCTGCGTCAGTCTCCACATTCACTGGCTCGCTTTCCAGACGGTTCGATTTCTGCTCCTTTTGCGGTCACATCTGCTGCTATTTTAATTTATTAACTCTCATTTCAAAAACAATGAACCACAAACCCTACAGCAACACTACCGACACTGCCATGTCGTAAATCTAATTTCTGGACCTGCCATTCCCCAATCTAGCATATCACGAGCCGTTTTGTCGAGCCCAAAAGTATGCCAATGCTTCTGTCTGCTGCATCAACACAAATTCAAAACCTCAAGCCCTGTCTTACTACCATAGCTCAAGCATGTCGACGTCACTGAAAATCCCAATCTGCACTTTTCTGTACAGAATACGGCAATGGATGTTCCAAGCGCAAGGCTCCGACCACCCAGATTCAGACATCATCTATTGCATCTCAAAAGGTTACACTGTATGATGTCACCTTGATCACAAACAAAGGCTGGCCGCACTCCCTACACTCAATCACCCACACATGCTATACACTGTCTTCCTACCATAGCTGAAGCATATCGCAGGCACTGAAAATCCCAATCTGCACTTTCCTGTACAGGATACGGCACTGGATGTTCCGCCACACATGCTATACAATGTCTTCCTACCATAGCTGAAGCATTCCCAATCTGCACTTTTCTGTACAGGATACGGGAATGGATGTTCCAAGCGCAGGGTTCGGGTAGCCACCCACATTCAGACATCATCTATTGCATCTCAAAATGTTACACTGTATGATGTCACCTTGATCACAAACAAAGTCTGGCCGCACCCCCTACACTCAATCACCCACACATCCTATACAAGGTCTTACTACCATAGCTGAAGAATATCGCAGTCACTGAAAATAGCACTCCGCAACCTCGCATCTTCTCAAACTGCTGGCTCCTGCACGTCCTCCTCCCGAATCTTCTTCACAGCCAACCCGTTGCCTTGCACCGCACTAAGTCGGTCTACGATTGCAAGAGCACGGCTCCTACAGGTTGTGAGACAACCAAGTGTTACAAAATATGCCCTCGACTGACCTACAAAGTACTTCACTTGCCACCATACACTACCATGTTTTGTCCCCGAACACCCAAGACTTCAAACAACTTTGCACTTAACACAGCCAGGACACGCATCGATGCGTTGCGCACGCCTGGATCCACCGGTGCCACGAACATCCCAGAGCTGGCGTACAAAGTCAAGGGTCACTCCTAGCACGTTGGTTTTTACAGTTTACCTTCACCTGCCATGCGCTGACATATTTTCTCCTTATAAATCGTATTCTGCAAAGCCTCTTCAATTAACCTGCAATCATCTACACCCTTCAACCCTTTTCCTTCAACCCCTACACCGGAACTTGAAGACTACCAAACCTATAGACTTGATGATCACTTCCTGCTCAATACGCCTGCCTGTAAGTGCTTCGCTTTGTGCCACCCGACGACGCTTCAGCGCTTGATCGTTGTCCAACCGGGCTGTGAATGCTTCTGCATCAAGGAACCGATGACTCCTCAAGACTGGCGATAAAGCTGCCGTAATATCGCTGGCATCGTCTTGAGCACATCGGAGTCCCAAAAACATGCTGCTGCGCGACTCTTTTCGAACCTGCCCGTCTCAAATGACACACATACACCCCTCGCGCAACCTAAGAAATCCTTCCAATCATTCTAACATATTCTAAGTGCTCAACAATGCGAACCCTCAAATGTCCCATCTGCATGAGGCCATGCTCAAGCCTTAAATATCTTCTCCATTTGAGGCCCAGATAGGAGCTGCTCAACGATCGCAGCGCGCTGGCATGGTCCGTCAACTCGCCCTCCCTCAACGTCGCTAACAGCCCACTCTGCATGTCCACGAGCCGCTGACCAATACAACTACTCTGCTGTAGCCAAATCCAACCAACACAAACTAGATCGAAATACGCATCACACCTCTGCACAAAGGCTGAAAATTCCATTCCTATGACACCAACCCTACAATACTTTCCACCAACACCAGTCCTTGTACAATCACCATTGCAACTACATGCAACTACTCCTTTTCCTCAGTCACCCCCAGCCACAACGCCTTCAGGAAAAGAACTACCATCAAACTCAATGGATTGCCGCTACTCTTGCTGATATAGGCACATTTTAATTTTTTTGCTTAGTGTCCCAAGACTGAACAAAGCTCCGGAAGCCACAGCCAAATAGCAAAGCTCAGATCAACATCCATGGAAATAACTTTCACCAAGTAAGTCAAAACCCTGAGGCTCTTACAGCCAATAGCGGCCATCAAAAATTCAAAACCATGAGGCTCTTACAGCCATAACAGTTCACATCAA
>OMLO01004616.1_pt1 | contig 11525 bp, 7 predicted proteins | sample 1674811 | NCBI WGS metagenome assembly OMLO01 (sample SAMN06265003, study PRJEB25207) | coral metagenome | isolation source: Coral host | place: Mexico:La Bocana,Puerto Morelos, Mexico | collected 2008-11-13 | reverse complement strand
TACTTATACCCTAACGACAAAGAGATCTTTATCATGTTTACATCAACTGGATTTTACAATGTAAAACCAAATTTGAAGAAACGTGTTTTGCTCAGACCAAATGCTGAAGCTTTCGAAAAAAAACAGAAATTAGACAGTTTGTTTCAATTAACTGTGTATCAAAAAGGAACCAAATAGCTATTAAAGAAAATTCTGCCCCTCTGTGTAAATTTAAATAGATATGCTGTATGTAGTACAGCATGTTTAAAAATAAAAAAAAACATTTAAGGAAATTTATTGTTAAATTAAAATTTATTAACAAATAAAGAAGCCTTGACTGTGCTCTGTTCTGCTGTAGAGCAAGCAGGAAATGGTAGAGCTTGAAAGAAGAGTGGGGGAAAACAGGAGATGTAGTGAAGTGTTTCCCCTACTTCTTTGAGTGCTCTTCCGCTTCCTAAGTGCTTTACAGCAGAACAGAGCACAATGGAGGCTTCTTTACTTGTTTTACGATAAGGAATCCAATGATCTGCCCACACTTTGGGCTGAATTTTCAAACCAAACTTTACATGTATTTTCCACACAAGTAAAGGGGCGTTAGCACGCATCTGTTCAATGTTAAAGCACACTAAAATAAGCCAATCACAGTCCTTGTTAGAATCGTTGAAATAATTTGATTGGCTAACAAGACAACAGCTGTCAGTTACAAACTGAACTTCACTGAGCTAACCTTTTGGTTTCGAGTACGTTTTGAGAGAAGAATGTCCCCATTCAGATTTTGCCTTTTAGTTTAATTTCTTAATTAAGGATCTACTGTACATTCAAAGGTTTCTAGTCCAGGGGAATCTGGCTGCATATGGGCTCATGAAAACATGCATTTTTGCAATGGACATTGGGTAACAACAAGCTCAAATCTTGCAGACAAAATGCCAAATGCTGAAAGGAGCCACAGTTATTTTAGATTGCAGCAGCTTCCAGTAAGATTGTCCAGGGTCAAAAGATGGAAAGCCTAGACTGCTCCCACTGGTTCTACTCTGACTACAGGGCAGAATATCCCAGCAAGCTTTCAACTGATCACTCACTGGGTGTGCATTGATACCAAGTTGTTCAGGTTGGCTTCGCTGAGATGACCGGAGATTGCTTGTAAGCAAATGAGCATTACTGCACTGTGTGTGAGTTTTGTTTGAGCATTTTTACAAAAATAAAGCTTCTAATCATAAACAGAGACAGTCAATAATTAGTGTTTTCTGTCATTGTTTCATTTCTTATGTAAAATTTCTGCCTTCATAACAAATATAATCTTGTCAATCGAAGCATTACACTTAGCTAGGTTGAGAATTTGTTTACTTTGATAATTATGTGTTTTGTCAGAAAAAACTTGTTACCTTAGAACACTTGCTAACAAACGTCTCTGTGCAGTAATTGTGTTTCTCTGAGTCACAGGGGATGTATAATTTGGGTCAAAGTTATGAAAATTCTGAGGCAAAAATTTGCAAGCCAGCTTAACATCATCAAGCTGAGCATCTGTGCTCTGATGAAGCGTGCTGTCTCAGCCAATCAGAGTGAGTGTTATATGGAAACTAATTATAACTTAAATAATCAATAAATTCCAACATATCTGTTTTCACTCCTTCTACAGCTGTATCTTGTACCTTAGAAAAATGGCTTACACAGTCATAAATTTAGTTCATGTTTTCACTTTGTACATACATGTACATGTAGCAAGTATTATCTTTCACACAAAATCTGTCTAGATGTCTAAAAGACCTTACACAGGTTTTATACTTACATTATAAAACAGCTACTGTACATCATTGCATACAGGATGCATCTAGTTCTAAAATCTAGCAATAAAATAGTTTACGGGTTTATTTCCAAAAAAAATGTAAAATTAAATACTTTCCAAAACCACAATTCACTTTTTTGCATCTTGAATTCACCAATATAATTTACGAAATAAAATTCTTGGTTTAAGATGTGTCATTTGATGAAAAAAGTATTCATTAGGAGTTTTGAATTTTAAATACATATATAAGTGTTGTGTGAATTCTATTTTTCAACTACTGTTAGTAGGTCTTTGAAGTTTGTAACTTCTGGATGACATTGTTCATAAAATTTAATTGCTGTATTTTCATATTAGAAAGCTCACCTCAGTGAAGCAACACTTGCTACCTTATTCTTCTTTTATGGTAAAACTCAGGTACAATGGCTCATACTTGAGATTCAGTGAACCAATCAGAAAACTAGAAATCCCAAAACATATCCATACTACGTCCACAGAGGGGAATGAAATTTCCTGGGAGTTGGAATGTTGATTCTGCAGAAATGTACGAGGCTTAAATGGAATTTCCATAGGGGTGGATAGCTCTTCGAAAAAGTCCCTTCTGTAAGGACTGCAACTAGACAATGACTGTGCGAACATACATGTGTGTTTTCATTTAGTAACCCAATTCTGTACACATGTATATATATTTTGGATTCCATGTAGGCAATTTCTAAAGTTCTCTAACAAATTAAAAAAAATATTTCCTTGTTTCTAGTCACATGCGTGTTTGAATTAAGTTCCGAAATATTTTCTAGATTTCCCAGATATCACATTTAACTCTTCAGAAACCTTAATCATTGTTGCTTCCTTGAGAGGAGGCCATGAATATTTTTTTGTTATTGCATATTTTCACCCACACGTAAATTATACAATTAAATTTTTGAGATTTCTTAAATATCATAATGTTTCAGTGCCAAAATAATCCACAGATGGGATACAAAATATAATAAAATAAGCCATTGAAGAAAAAAACTAAACATATTATCCAAATAATTAAACTTGTAGTTTAATTTACTTTTGGAATGAAACTTTTGTCAAGCTCAGAACATTTGTTTTTTTTTTTATTTTCTTTGTCTAAGACTCGCTTGTTATTATCATTTAAGACAACGATTAAAAGAGTGTGCAAGATTTCAACCAAAACAAATTTAAACTTAACTTTAAACACAACATGAAAATGTACACGAATGTCTCTCCAGTATAAAATGAAAGATTGAATTTTCTGCATAGATTGTGAAAACTTAAGAACCAAGTCACATTAAAATTTTATTACTGATATCTCTGTCTACAAGGTCAACCTGTATCATAGTCTTGGATTAAGAGGCGACAATACACACAGCATGTTCAGCAAGCCGTGATCAAGATTACGCATCAACGGTGGTGCAAGTTATTTTGGAGAAACTAAAAACAGCTTGTACTTTACAAATACTCTCAAAGAAATATTTTTTTTTTATGATCCCTAAGGTGGCTGAGGAAGTGAGCACACACTCTGAGTGTCTCATAATTAAACTGATACTATAAAGAACAACTTCACCGCAAGAAACACGGGCAAATATTGTGCAGCAATTACCAGTATGAACGCCATACCTTTAAGCCAAGTTTTTGTGATGCAGTAGGACCTTTTCCTGACTTTAAATGCTCGGCGCTTTGAGGTCTCTGCGATCTCGCTTTAGGTACTGGAGGTTTATTCATTTGGTCAAATGTGACGGGGACAGAAGCCCTTTTCCCGGCATCATGAACGCGGCGATTCGCTGGCGAATGATTCGGTCTTGGAGGTGGATAACTAGGCATCTGAACAGGAGTGGAGTTTGGCGACGATGTCGGATGCACAGTTTGCGGATCCAAATAGCTTTCGTCTTCTTCAGAACATTCACTAGAGCTCCTGTTCTCGTCGTAATCCCTCCTTGGCGGCCTTGGAGCTTTGTTTCCTCCAATTTTAAACAGTTTTCCAATATTAGACATGGCTTACTTGAGGTCCGCAGATCATAATGGCTGTTAAAAGGATATGACGACACAAGCTCGAAAGCACCCTTCTAAACACGTGACTTGTTCAATAACTTCCGGCTAATCGGCTGGAAGGAAATTGCTATAAAAGGCATGCAATATTTTAATATATGGTTGCAAAAGAATACGAAAAATCAAGAAACAGCATCATTTAATTTGGGAAGAGCAGATGAGATTGTACAATTACAACGATTTTAATAAGCAGTTTCACACATGCTTTCGCCTATTTTCCCTGAATCAAGAACTTTAATCCCTATCAGATCATCCCGGAAATAGTGTTTCTTCGAAATAAGGGAAATCGAAAGGGCCTTTCAAGCCATCAAACCCCGGGAACAACAAAACAAAAACGCAAGCGACAGTACATAAAATACAATTGCGATAAATGGCATTCTATCAACATTTTTCTTTCAACATCCGTTATCGAAACGGGAACCCCCATTAACAAGTCCCGCCTAAGAGAGATTCAGTTTCTTTTCCTAAAAATAAAATTTAAGAACAAAGCAAACAAGACACACATCTGTCAAGATCTGCGCGTGCGAGCCACCACTGTTCGTCTTCAAAAGAGATACTGTTTCTTATTGACTTATTGGTAGCCAATCATAGTTTTCGTTTGCACTTCCCCTCAGATAGGCTTACACTTGCACTCGATTGAGGCATTCGCTAAGAAGATAAACAAGGTTATCTAAAGCGTAGACATGACAAGACCGAACTTTGTAGTTTGTGGAAAAGATGGGTGAGTACTCCAGTCCCTGCGAAGCGTGAGTCACGCAATTTAGGATAGCCGCGTGACTTGATCTCCGTATTGGCCTCGGTTACAGGCCAAGAAACTTTAAACACTCAACAGAAATCCCTCTTCTCACAAGTCTCTTTTGATTAAGGAAGCAAGATAAACCTGACAGCACAAGAGAGCGAAACGAACTTCCCGTGTAAATTGCACAGCCCTTCCCCCAGGAAATCAGCAACTACCGCTGTTCCTTTTAGGTATAAAATAACATCGCTGAGGCCCAACCACACCCCATTTCTCGAAACAGAAACAAACCTTGGACCGGATCAACTCCGATTGCTGATTAAAATAAGAATAACAACTATTCAAAAGCGAGGAATAACCATTTAAATTAGCTGTATCGGTTGATCTGCTCCGGGGTTTGTACCTGCCCTTTCTCTTGGCCTCGTAGAAATAATTGCATCGGAACAAAAAAGAACTGCAGGCTACGAAGGCGGTCAATAAACGGATCCAGGCCATGGCTCTTCCATCGATTCGGAATGATATTAAAGAAAGTTCGAAGTGTTTCATTACCCGAAACAACAAAATCACTAGGGGGTGGGGGTAAGAGGGGTGACACTACAAGAAACTAAATGTTGTGGGTGAAACTCCCTCCTCCTCCCCCCCCCCTCCAAAAAAAAATGTGTACGCCTTGCTTGCTATCTTCAATACTTTATTCAGTTCCACTTTCTAAAAACGCATTTTCCTGTGTTCTGTGATCATGAATGACGCAGATGGGAATAAGTTCTGTACAAAGAAGCGGGTGTTTTAATTCTCATATAATTACTATAATCAGTTGTCCAAGCAAAACTTATAGTAAAAAATACGTAGATAAGCCAGAAGCTCTCACTTTACTTTGCCAAAAGAAAGTACGCTACGTTGCCATGGTAACTTCCCCTCACAGAAGCTTCATTGAGATCTACCCAACATGGCGCTTTTCCTCTCACAGATCAAAGCCCTCTGTTACTCTCATTCAGTATGTATGAATGGGTAAGAACGAATTTATCGACTAAAACCGCATCGGACAGTGTTTCATCTGCATTTAAACAGTAGAAGTGAGCATAAGAAAGGTGACAGTATGATGTTGTCAATCTGAGATGTCCAGGCCTCCAACAGAGACCCGGCGGTTACTGCGGCGGAGACTGGTAACCACCTTTCTCTTGGTAATAGCAGAATATCTGGAAAAAAAAAGCAGAAAGGAAAAAATTGAATTTGAGAGAAACGATGGGATGTGCATAAAACCACAGCGTACCGCGATTAATTAGTTTTTAAGACAAAGGGAACTGTAGTGCTGCGTCGGTGGGGAGTATTAAAAGAAAATTTGGTTTTATCGATCATCTGGGTTGATAATGTAAATTGGCCACCATAAAGAGATTCGAATGCTGACGTTTCGAGCGTTAGCCCTTCGTCGGAGCGAATCAGGGAATTGCGGGTTGTGTGTGATTTATATACAGAAATATGGAGTTACGCTATTGGTTGGTACGTGAAAAACAACTGAATAAATTAGTTGAATGAAAAGCGTTTGTTGATACCGTGTGGATTACCGAAGGCCGCAAAACTCTAAAACAAAAGTTTATTTTTCAAATTGGCACTCTTAATCTCGAGATGATTGACAATATGAAAGGTGCGTTTCAGTTTTCACAACTCTTCTTCACTTTCGAGAGCGCTTGTCGAAAGTTTTCGTGTCTTTCGTTTCAGCGTTTTCGATCGTTTTAGAGTAAATGAAAGACAATGTTCAAACGAAAGCGCAACAGTTTGGACAAGTTAAAAGTTCGTCACGGAAAGCAAAATAAAAGCGTGGTTCAGTATAATCGCTTTCAATCCGTGTGTTGATCGATCGGAACTGCTAGATGTGAAAACCGCAAGCTTTGCGTTGAGTAAGAAAGCAAAAAAACCCCGTCTATTTCACAGCTAATACGGTTTTTCCAACGAGAACGTAGCAGAGAAAAGACAAAGGCAAACCCGTCGTTAAAACGTTCTTAGCCCGCTCGGAATTAATGGTATAGAAAGCAAACCAGAAACGGAGTGTAGCTATTGCCCTCTTTTCTTTACGGTAGCGAAACCTTCCAAAGTCAACCTCGCCCTGGGAACGAGGTTAGCTTTAGAAGCAGCCTCTGTCTCAGGGCTTTTCCCTTAAAAAGCGTAAGCTTCGCACCCGGTTGAAAATGCCGCACAAAAAAGCAAAAGAACTTCTTAGTAGCCACTGACTTTTGTACGTAACAAACAGTGTTTTACCGTTGTAGTGTAACGTCCACAGAAATACCAGCTGAGATATGATGCCAGCTAATGTTCCCTCCACAGTCTTAGGGCTGCCTGTTACAAATTAAACTTTTTTTAGTAAATATATTAGAACGCGGTTCAATCGTTTATCAGCTTCTAGCAACGTTACCAACCCGGGTGAATGGTGTTGTTTTTCAGCGTCTAGCGATTCCGGCACAGAGGTTGTGATGCTCACAGAGCCTTGCTTCAACTAGGACTATAATTAGGTCCTGACAGACTGCTTGGACAACGCAACGAAATACTTGGGGGAGGGGGCTTAGGGAGAGGGGGCTGCGTTTTGTAGGACGTGCATCCAATCTAGGGTCGAGAAGAAATAACCCCAGTCATTTCAGCATACTGAAAGCGACGGAATATACCAACAAACAAACAAGCATTGCCAAAAGGAAAAAGAAAATTCTCACATGTTCGCCAAATGAAAAAAGTTACTAACTTACACGTCATTTTGAAGGTAGCTATATTGCTATGGAATCTTACCAGGCCAGTGGTATCGCCCAATTTTCTTTCCTATGACTGATGCCATTGTGTCCCCAATGCCGAGAGAAAGTATCCCAGAATACAGTGCAAGCTTACAACCTAAGGCGGAAAACACAGTCACGGAGTTTTTTTTGAACGGCTTGAAAGCAGAGCTTGATTGGGCGATAAATTATTCCAGTTATAACCTTCAGCTAGAGCGCAGCTTCCAACATCCTTTAGGTTAACCACGCAATCTTACATTACTGATTATCAAGTTATAACATAGTTTCTCCAACAAGTTAGAAATTATTAAAACGAAATATCACAGATCCGCACCTGGACAAGAACACCTGCGTCGTTTTCTACTCACCCCCTCCCCTGCTAATACATGATCACACACACAATAATACCCACCAGTAGCATCAGGCTTCATGTAATCCACAGGATAAATCCATAATGGCACGGCAAAACCCAGCAACAAATAAACATGGGTCAAAATAAGGGGGCCAGAATCCTTCTCATCTAAGAACACCTCGAGAGCCGAGTGAATTGGTTCACCAAAGGGTCCTATTCTGTACAATCGAATGTACTAAGAAAAAAAGAAAAATATATATATGATCAGTCAAACTGTGGCATTAAGTTGTCTCATGGTACGGGCTTGTGTTTGTAGCGGATATAACGCGCACTCTGATTGGATAATTCTGGGGCATTATAGGCCGATTACGGACCTGCAAAAACAAAGCAAAAGGCAAACTTATTTATCTCAAACGTTCGGTCTTTACCGAAAAACTCAAACCTCGGCTTTGTCGCTATCGCTCGGTCAATATGGCAAGATCTCGGTCTGAGATTTTCCCATAATGACCTCACTTTCGGTTAATAAGTTATTAAAAGTCTGAAAAGTGAAAATCTACCTCAATAAACAAGAAAGCTGCTACAGCAGCTGAGGAAGCCAAGTGCATCAAGTACGGCTCGTAAATTATACCGGGTATATAGACAGCGAGGGCTAGCAGATGGAAAAATTTCCGAGTAATGGTTGACGAGGCTGTAGAAGAAGGCTTCCGGCTTTGCCACGCAACGAAGCCAATGGCAACAAGAACGATACAAAACCAGTAACGAATTAACGGAATCTACAAGGGAAAAAAAGCATGGCAAGTTCTTTCAAAATACACTACTTCAAAACGCACCTACCATTTCCTATTTCAAGGTTGTCCCGCGTGTTGTGCACTTATTACGTTAGAGGAGACGACAGCTTTCATTTCCTGTAAATACACGAACAACGATAGCGTGCAAATCGCACTAGTTAAAACATGGCCTTTGTTAACTTTTAATTTTTGTCGAACCTGTTTTTCTAGTTTCAAATATTTGATCCGCCGTGTTTTTGAAATTTCTTTTTCGTCATTATCAATCAGACCATCAACAAAAGCCCTTCACAATTTACGTTTAAGGCAATTTGACATTGGTTTGAGCTAGGGAACTAGTTATAAGGCAAGTTTGAAACAGGGTATTGAATGGTCAAGTCTAAAAAAGGGTGTCAAAGTTTTGGTCACGTCATAAATAGGGTAGGAAAAATCGCAGAGTTTGGTCACAAATAGAACAAGGGTTTTGGGAAGCGGGTCCTACAACGCTTCCCAATTTTTCCGGGAGTACCATTCCTGGTATGGCAGTTTTCTCTCAAATGCTTGAAAGAACTGTTTTAGGCTATGTATAGAGCTTATCTACAGTGCTTTTTAAAGTTCTGTAGGTCAATTTTATGCTGCATTACAAAATGTTTTTCACTTTGGTCATTTTTGGGGAACTTGAGTCCTCTCGTATTAATATATGGGTCATCTATTTAGTGTCTATTAACATAGGCCTGCAACGCGTGCAGAGAACTTTATCATCTAGCTTTCTGTACTCATTGCAGGCCTATGATGATTGGGTAGTAGTCCATTTCCTGAGAACCTTAGCAGCTGTTGCCTTTCCTAAAAACATAACTAGCCAACCTTTTTTTTAACCCAAAATGTCATTTCTATCAATCTAGAAGTAACAGGCAACAAAGCAGAGGGAATTGAAGGCCTTCCAAACTGATAATTTACCAAAATGATCCTTTGTGTACCCATTATACAGAATAGTCAATCAAATGAATGATAAAATGACTTGTGCCCTAAATCAGCAAATAAAGCTGCCATCGAACTCCCATCATTTTAAACAAACAGTACAAAATACGGACAACATTACAAGCAACTTTTTAACTCTATCTTTTATATTCACAAAACAAGTAAAATTACAGCAATTTTCTTTTTACGTACTTTTTTTTTTCTTACCCTTATATGTACATTGTCCAAATAATTCCACAGCCACAGAAAGGGATTGTTGCCTCCCAGCATTAGTACAGCCCAAGGCAAAAGAAGAGCAAAGAATGTAAAGAGTATCACAGCATAGAATGCCATGTATCCCACGACTTTCTCCCAGTAGTCACTGAAGAAAGAACACCAAAAGCCGAACAAGTCAGTTGATGTTTGCATCCTCAAAATAATTACCAAGAAGTCTTTATGGGTGACCCAAATTACATGTTAAGCGCTTTGGAAGAAGCTAGCTGGGGTAAAGTCTGCATACAAGCAAAGTGGCCTGTGCATATCTTTGTTTTCTGTAGCATGAAGCCACTAGGAGTATTTCTACCCCCTCCCCCCCCCCCCTCCTGCATAGTATACTAATCCATCGCAGGGTTACCCACAGCATTAAATTCGCTGGAAAACATTTATACTCCTGAGTGGAGAGAGGCACTGTGAGAGTAAAGTGTCTTGCCCAAGAATACAACATAATCTCCCTAGCCAGGACTCAAACCTAGACTGCTCAATCTGCAGGTGAGCACACTGTCCATTGGCAACCACACCTCCATAAGCTAGTGCTGGTTCTAAAAGATCTCACCTTACTAGTGTAAGATAATAAAATACTGGAAGCAGTAAAAGACCTGTTGTCAATGAGCCAATTGACAGGAGCTGAAATTTAAAATATATATATTTTTTCATTTAATAATAATTAAAGATTTCAAATATTCCAACTGTTTATCAGTAAATTTTCCATGCACACATTGCCTTGTGTAATATATATAGTGCTACTATATAGTGCTACTGAAACTGTATGTTCTTTTTGAACAACCTGAGTGTCTATTTTCCCTGTCTAAAGTAATCAAATTAAGTTTCAGTTTTAGGACAAAGAGTATAACAAAAATTGTCACCACAATCATTATTTGCCAAACATTTTGGACAACTTCAATCTCAGAAAGTGTCTGAAAATAAAAACATCCAAAATTTTTAAGCGTCCAAAACTTTATGCCTCCAAAATATACAAAACAGTATTAAAATTTAAAGTAGCTCCAAAGCTTTTAGTTTACTTTTTGGAAAGAAATTTACCATAATTGAGACACTGTTTTAGGTAAAATGTCTTAAATTGTTATCCGAAATTTGTCCAAAATGATATAACAAGTGTCCGACGTTTTAATGTCCGAACATTTTTTGCAAGTAAATACTAGATGTCTTTATTTCATTTACCTGCATCCACAGGCTGTGAGTACCTCGTGTAACTTTGGCTTGAATTCCAATCAAATTGTAAAAAGTGGGAGAGAAGTAGGATAGCTGAAAACACAATTTGTAAAATTTAGAGAATGAGTCTTATCAGGTTTATACAGGGCTGTGTAGTTTTTATTATAATTATTTATAAATAAAAACAAATAATGTTATTGAGCAATTACAATCATATTAATTATTCATACCTAATACAACGACAACATGAAATGTACAAAAAGAAGAGGCACACTGTAACACAGTACAGGATGGTGGAACCTTGCCTTGCCTTGACCACCGACCGATTAGCTCAGTTGGTAGAGCGTTGGACTACCGTGCGGGAGGTCATAGAGGCCATATATCACTTGCTTACACACATACACTAACGAGAACTGTATGTACTACATGTACTACATTGATTAATTGATTGATTGATTAATTTATAATAATTATGGTGATGTGTATAATTTGGCCACCTCATTAATAATACTGCAAACGGCCACATTCTGAAATCCTGACCTGTATTTTACTCCATCAATACAGCCACTCAATCCAGTTAATACGTTAATCTCCAGTTTTCATGTTGTAGTTAAAAATTAAAGTCAGGCAAAAATTAAATTCCTTTGTCTCTTAACCCTTATTAGGGTTAGAAGACAAAGGAAATTGAGAATCAAACTAGGTTAAA